>JGI2924J29684_1078114_pt1 | contig 31475 bp, 29 predicted proteins | sample BenlonsequencITS_FD_29684 | JGI IMG/M metagenome (IMG submission 29684)
ATCCACGCGGTAGAGATCGAGGCCGGTTTCGTTCGCGAGGATTTCCGCGGCCATGGTCTTCCCGGTGCCGGGCTGGCCGTAAAAGAGCGCGACGACGCCGTCGCCGCGGCTGCCGGGCTCGCCGAAGCCCACTCGCTGGTGACAGCGCCGCGGTACTGGAGGTGCCCACAGAGTTCCCGGAGGTGGGTCTTGGGCCTGTCGTTCAGGTAGAGGTCGTCCAGCTCATAGCCGGGTTCCATCCGCTCGGCCAGCGCTTCGAGATTGGAGGCGGAGTAGCGCTTGCACGCCTCGTAGAGGTGGTCCCGTTCGAGAGCGGCGTCGACGGGGGCGAAGGCGTCTGCGGCGTACGCTTCCGGCGCGTCGCCGGGTGCCTCGACGACACCCTGCTCCGATCGGCAGAGATACCGGGCCGTCTGCACTGCTCGACGGATGTCACGCTGGGGAAGTCGGAAGTTGGTCGCGACGTTGTCGATCAGGTAGGATTCGGAAATCTCGTCGGCGTACTCCTCCCAGATGGCCAATCGAGTACTGTACTCGGGGGGCGGGCAGTGGGCGGTCTCGATACGGTGGTGGGCGAGGTCGACATCGGGTTTCCACGAATCGATGTGGGAGAGGAAGACGTCGCCGGGCGCGTCGTCGAAGCGCTCGACGACTGAGTCGACGGTGGGCGCGTCGAGATCGGGCATCGAGATGCCGCCGTCTTCGTCTAGGCCAATCGCGGGTGTCTCCGTCCGTTCGGTGACGCGTTCGAGCCCCGTGAGGTGGATCGCCGCGTCCTGCAGGGCGGCCTCGCGGATCAGCCGAGTACATAGGTCGTCGTTCTCGACGATCTCAGTGGCGTCCACCCGCAGGATGGCTGTGCCACTGTCGGTGAGGGCGGCTGGGAGGCGGTCTTTGCCGGTGCCGTCCTCGCCGGCGAAGTGGTAGATGGTGGGCGCCTCGGCCACAGCCGAGCGGTCGCGAACGGTTTCCAGCGTCTCGGTCGTCTCGTCGTCGAAGACCAGGTCGGAGAGACTGCCATCGGCCTGCTCGATGGAAACGAGATCGGCGAGCGCGCGGTCGAGGCTGTCGTCGCCTTTGAGATAGTCGACGATGCGCTCGTCGACGGTGACGGTGTCGTAGGACGAGGGTGTGCCCGGAGATCCTTCGTGCCGGAGAAGCAGTCGATACTCGAACAGCGGTGAATGCGGTGAGTAACTATCGTTGATGGTGACGTCGCCAGGAGTCTCGGCGTGTCCCATTCCGATGAGAACGGTTTCGAGTAATTGGATCGTCGGCGCTGTCTGCTGATTGTTTCCCTGAATGGCGCCGTAGATCGTGTAAACCTCACGGTCGAGTATCGGCGCGAGCGCGAGCAGGAGCGTGTCCAGTTCCACTCGTGAGAGGTCGAACGCTTTCGTCAGGTGGGCGAGGCGGCGGTCTGCCCCCGCTTTGGAGTTTGTGAGTGCTTCGTCGATCGTCTCGGTCTTCGTCCGGAGGTGACGCTGTAACTCGGTCACCTTTTCGGGAGCGGCGCCCGTTTGGAGTCCGTTTAGTGCGCCGAGACGCGACCCGGCGGTGAGCAATCGACTCTTGGGTTCGGAATCGGTGGTTCCGTCTGCATTCGTGTCCTCCAACTCGGGCACTCGTTCGAGGATGTGCGGCGTTTCGGCGAGCGTCGTCAGTGCGAAGCGTACCCGATCGAACTCGGACTGCAGGTGGTCCCCGAACCGTTCGTACATTTCGATGATTATTGATTCTGCTCCTCTCCCACATAATATTTCGTTTCACATACAGTCACCACCCGTCAAAACAGTGTGAACAAGTACCCGCACAAATTCCAATCTACAGCGGTCGAGCACTCCCGTCCGCGGTTATTTCATGAAAACAATTATAGCAATACAATTCAATCCACAACGTATGCAACTGAAGTTTGGCCTGATGAATACCCTCCTCGCGGTCGGGGAGTGGTGAGGGATGCGTAAGCGCAAGCGACGGGATCGAACAAGGCAGTCGAAACGCGCCAGGAAGAACCGCGAGCGTGAGTCGACGGACGCTCGGTCCCGATCGAGCATGCGGCCGCAACGGGGGAGTACTCGGGAGGGGTCGGGTGTACCGAGCCCGATGCCTGATGTCGCCGTGCCCGTGTCGCCCGCCGAACGTGCGCGACGTGTCCGCGAGGGGAACATCCAGCGTGCCCTCAAAGACACGGGGACCGACCGTGGGGACGTCCCGGAGTCGGTGAGGGACGTGCTGGAACGCGGCGGGATGCCGCTCGATTTCGACCTGCAGCGGTCGCTGGCGTCACGAATGGACGCCGATTTCTCGGACGTGCGAATCCACACGGGACCGTCGGCAGCGAAGGCCGCGGATGCCCTCGACGCACGGGCGTTTACCTGTGGGAACTCGATCGTGTTCAACTCCGGCGAGTACGAACCTGAGACGTCGGAAGGCCAGTATTTACTGGCACACGAACTCGCGCACGTCAAGCAGCAAACCGGGGCGGCGATCTCGATGATGCCGCAAACGGATGCGGACCTGGATCTCGATCCGGACCCGCAACTGGAGCGGGAGGCAGATCAGGCTGCCGAAGAGGCGTTGGCGGGTGAGGAGCCGCTGATCGTGAACCGACTGGGAACTGACGTACACATCCAGCGAATGCCCGAAGGGGAGCAGCTCGACCGGGCTCGGCAGGAGGCCGACGAACGGTTTGGTTCGGACGTGCCGGTCGACCCGGAAGTCCTGGCGAAGGAAGTCGAACAGCTCAAAGCGAATCAGCAGCAGGTGCTTGAAGTCCTGAGCCAAGCGCAACCGGGTACACCGTCCGAGGGCGAGTGGGGAGAGACGGCGACGAAGGGACTCGTTGGCTCACTGGCGAGCATGGGAACGGGCGCCGCAGTCGGCGCAGCGGTTGGCTCGATCTTCCCCGGTCTCGGGACCGCAGCTGGCGCGGCCGTCGGAACAGCCGCATCCGGCGTCGTCGGTGATCTCGTGAAACAGGGCATCGGCTGGGCGTCGGACAATCTGGCCGACGAGAAGGCCGCGAACCTCGAACACATGTACGAGGAGATCTCGCGGATGTACGAGGAACTGAAGGATGAGAAGAACACCCACGGGGGCTACGATCCCCTATCTAATCAAAAGTGAGTATGAACGCTGAAATAACAGCAGAGGGCGAAGCCCATATTGGTGTTAGCATATTCGACAATTTGGATAGTGAACACGATTTGACAATTAAAAAGAGTAATGGAGAGATAGTCTACCACCAATGTGAGGCATATGCCGACGACCCTGACGACCGAACCGAGGACGAGAACGAACACAACAACCAGGCCCGTCGCTTCGCGAAGTACCACGTCTTTCGCGAGCGCGGGTACGATACCGTCGAGCACGCCGAGAACCCAGCGTACGTGAACGCAGTCCGACTGGCCATCAAGGACCTTTCCGACGCCGAGTTCGAGCGCTACTTCGGCGCACTCCGTCAGCAACTGCGCAGTCACCACGCGGACGTCGACCGACCCGTCGACCTTCCCGCGGGCGTCCGGGCACCCGACGCGGTGGTCTACGAACTCGACGGCTGGCTCGGCGTCGACATACCGGAAAGCGGCCTCGAAAAGCAGGCCCGTGCGCTGGCGGAGGCCCACGGCCTCGACTACGACGACGGCACAGGGGCCACCAGTCCCGCCGATATCTCCGATTCGGACCTTGCAGAGTGGGAGGCCTTCGGTGATCACCTCGTCGACCTCGCTGGTCCCGACGACCTCGAGTTCGACGTCGCTGCGGTCTCGGGCATCCACGTCGGCTACCCGAACGCACAGGGCCAGCACGAGGTACAGCGATTTGACCGGCCGCTCGACCGCCAGCCCGACGCCACGCTCGAACTGATGCCCGCCGAACCCGGACCACTCGACGAGTTCCGCGCGTACCTGGACCACCACCTCCGGTGTCAGGTGCGCGATTGCTTCGTGGGGATGGGCCTGCTCCCACCGGAGGCTTTCCGCGTGATCGGCTTTGGAAAGTTCATCTACGCCCGCCGGTACGACCACTACGACCTGTATCCGCAACTGCACCTGCGCGACGGAGATCACTCCGTCGTACTCGGATAACTGGGCGATAGGTTCGGCTCTTCGTCACTGGAGTGGTGCGACGATCACGACGATTTCTCAGTCGCTTGTCGATCTGGAAAGCGGGCTGGACCTGAAACACGAGATTCCGGACGACGAGTCACGCCAGCGCCTGGTGCCACTCCAGCACACCACGGACAGCCACGAGTTAGACACCGACGCTAAGAGCGGGGCACCAAACGGCGGCGGACACGACCCAGGGCGTGGCGCGACGGCGCACGCCGCGGGCCGCGGTCACTTCGTCGCCGAGTTCCCACTCCGACCAGCGCGGGCTTTCAGTTGCTCCGAGAACTCGGAGAGGTTCATGCCAGCTGCACAGTCCGGACAGCAGAATCGCTCCGCGGTCTGGTAGTCCTGCGAGAGCGACGCCGGCGGCTCGGTGGTGATCCGAAAGAGCCGCCGTGGTGCCACGTCCCGATCACACCGATAGCACTCCCGGGCGGGAGTCTCATCGCCGGCGCCGTCGCTCGTTCGCTCGACGGATTTCATCCGAGTACCTCCCGGTCCGGCAGTCCGAACCGATCGGAGGGACTCGGCCCCCCATCCCCGAAAACGAAGGTCAGCGACGGATAGCGATACGACTCTCTAGGCAACGGGCGTGCGAGACCTTTTTGTCTCGATGGTGTCTTGCGGAACATGGCGACCACAATCCCTTGGGTGGGATTTGGAAGCCACGTCTCGGGTGTTCCTAGCACCCGGGGCACTTTCGTACCCAACGGACGGGGCTTCCGTCTGGTTCATTGACGTGAAAGGTAATATAGTTACTGGTGAGAGGGCGGAATCAATTGGTCAAGTGAGGGAGAATACAGTTCGTCTCTTGTTTAGCGCGCCGTTTCCAAGTAATCGCAGTAACGGAATGTCGATCGTTAGCCGTGTTGAAGGACTTCGTCCACGATCTCGATGTCCGTGTCGTGAGTACGGACTTCGCCTGAGAGAAGGTCTTGCATGAGGCCCTGTTTGAGACGTTGGAGGCGGTCGCGGTCTCTTTCGTTCACGCGAATTGACCGCTCTACATCATTTATTCTCTCTACAATTTTATCCTGTTCGTCAAGGGGCGGAACGGGAACGTTGAACCTCTCAATTGCGCCTACACTCAGGTTATAGTTTCCAGCTGAACTGCGTACCCACCCAGACATTTCGCTCCGGCCACGCTGTGAGTTCAGGAACTCACGGATAAACGCCGGTCGAACTCGTGACTCGTCAACTCGAAGTCGGATTAGATATGACGCGAAAACGAACGGTTCCTCCTTATTGGAGAAGGTTGCACACCGACCAACGTAGTTTGGATTTCCATTGGTCCTAATAACGAGTATATCACCCTCTTTCAATCGAAGACGCTCCAACTCGTCGTGAGTCAGTGGCGTGTGTTTGAGATCGTCCGTCGTAATCCGTTTTTCGACGATATTAGGTATCCTGAACGTTGGATACCCATCTTTATCGGTATTCGACTTATTATCCGTCCCATAGCGCGTGTCTTCAATTAGATTCTCGAACTTAACGAGATTCCATTGATCTGGGTATTCGCCTGAGCCCGTCGTTTGGAAGGTATCATGAGATTTGGTTCCACGCCGGAACACGGTTTGGACTACACCGGTTTTAACGCAGTTCAGTTGCTCAATGATTTCATCCGTCTTCTGGATCGCCCGATCAACGGTGTAGAGCACGCTGGCGATTTTGCGCTGTTCTTCTAGTGGTGGAAGCGGCACTGGAAGAAGATCGAGTCGAGTTTTGGAGAGTTCGATTTGTCCAGTGGACCCGTTTACACACATTGAATAGAGAAGCGCCTGTCCGAGGTGACTCTCCAGAAAGTACCTGTGAAAGTGAGGACTCAGTTTGTCATCTGTTCTGAGAAGAGTGACGTGGGAATCAATGGCTCGCCGTTCACCATCAGGATACACCTGCGCGCGGCCGAGTGTCCCCTGCCCAGTTGAATTAAGAATTACGTCACCTTTTTGTGGAAAGTATTTGTCCTTCCAGTCTTCTGCAACGTCTTGATCCAGATAACGAAGGTTCTCGAAATGCCAGCCGTCCCAGTAAATGCACTCCTGATTGATGACTGGAACTCCCTCATCAGCGTATGTTGGTTGCTTCCCCCTCGTGATGAGTCGTTTAATGTCCCCCAACCGCTTCGCTGTCCAATCGCCAGGGGTGGACAGAGTGAACGGTCCAAAATCTTCCTGATCCAGCTCATCGGAATCCTCGTCTATTGGCTGACCATGTTCGTTCTCCTCGTCTACATGTTCGTTGACGTTGGCCTGCTCACTCATAGTCCAGCGCCTCCATGTGCTCGGTCATGCGCGTCTCGATCTCGTCGCGCTCGGCCTGGAGCTCTCGCAGCTTCGCTAGTTCCTCGGCGACGTCGATGTCCTCCTCGGGTTCCGTGGTATCGACGTACAGCGCGATGTTCAGGTTGTAGTCGTTCTCGCGGATCTCGTCCAGTGAGACCGTCCGGCTCACGCGCTCCTCGGTCGTCCAGTCCTCGAAGTTCTCCTCTATGTGGTCGAGTCCCGCCTCGGTCAGTTCGTTCTGGTTGCTCAGTTCCTCGTAGAAGTCCTCGTCGGCGGCGTGGATGAACTGGACCTCGTCGGCGCGGTCGTCGGGTTTGTCCCGGTTGAGGACCAGGATTGCGCTCGGGATCGAGTTGTTCTGGAAGAGGTTCTCGGGCAAGCCGATCACGGCCTCGACGATGTCGTCGTCGATCATCGGCTTGCGATACCGCGCCTCGTGCTTGCGAAAGAGCACACCGTGGGGGACGACGATCGCCGCCTGGCCGGTCGCGTTCAACTGCTCGGCCATGTGCATGATGAAGGCGTAATCGCCGCGGTCGGCGCGGGGTAGCTTCTCGTGCCAGTCAAAGCGGCCGAAGGTGTCGTCCTGGAGGTCGTCCTTCTGCCAGTCCGCCGAGAACGGGAAATTCGCGAGGACGAAATCGAACTGGGTCAGCGAGCCGTCCTCGGTGAACTGCGGCCGCAGGAGGGAATCCTCGCGCTCGATCCGCCCGGTGAGCCCGTGGATCGAGAGGTTCATCTTCGCGATGGCGGCGATATCGGGATTGATCTCCTGGCCCGTGAAGGTGAGCTTCGACGGATCCTCACCTTGCTCGTCGCGATAGTGGGTGGCGGCCTCGACGAGCATCCCACCGGAGCCCACCGTCGGGTCGTGGAAGGTGTCGCCGTCCTCGAACGGGGCGAGCAAGCGGACCATCAGCTCCACAATGTGCGGCGGCGTGAAGAACTGGCCGCCCGACTTGCCCTCCTCCTCGGCGAAGTGACGCACCAGATCCATGTACGCTTCGCCGAGCATATCGGCGGGGATGCTCTCGGTGTCCAGATCGTACGTCGAGAGGTGCTCGATCAGTCGCGTGAGTCGATCGTCGGTCAGCGCGTCCTCGGCGACGTAGTCGGCCCGGAACACGCCCTCGACCTCGCCGTCGTTCGCCTCGCGAAGCGCGTCGAAGGCGTCGTTGATCGCCTCGTCCACGTTCTCGGTGACCGTCCGCAAGTCAGCCCACAGGTACCCCTCGGGAACGTACGGCACGTCGTAGAGGTTCGGCCGCTGGGCGTGATCCTCGCCGTACTCCTCGGTGTAGGCCTCGTACTGGATCTCGAAGTTGTCCGAGATCGTCTTGTAGTAGACCAGCGGGAGGATGTAGTCCTTGTAATCCGTCGAATCGACGGCGTCACGGATGATATCCGCACACTTGAAGAGGTGGGAGTCCAGCTCCGGAAGACTGAGAGACATAGGACACCCATTCCATCCATCCGTCTTATCTCCCGTGGATTTCACCCGCAGCCGGGCTCGGGAACGGAGCGACGACGCAGCGATTCGCCGCCAGTGTCGGAGTGGTCACCACGTTGCTCCCAATGACAGGTGCGACAACGCCGATCGGGGACGTGGGCAGTGACCACCCGATCAACCGTGCCGGTCGACTCCCGTGACTGTCACGGGAGTCAATGCCTGCCAAAGCCGATTACCTTTTGTACGAGGATGAGGTACGGAGTGGTGAGCGATCGCAGATCCTGTAGCGCCAATGCAAACCGAAATCACCCGTAATTCCGAGACGAGCGAGCTTTCGTACGACGAGTCGAACGACCGCTTCGAGGTCGACTACGATCCGGACGGCAGCGCGACACTGCTCTCGACGATCGTCCACGGCCTGACTGCGGTCGTCGACGTCGACGTCTCGCAAGGCGAGTTCTCGCTCTACGATAGCGTCGATCCCGACGCGTTAGAGCGCATCTTCAGTCCGAAAGCCGACGGCGAGGAGCGAACGGGCGGCCACGTCGCGTTCACCGCCCTCGAGTGTGAGGTCTACGTCTACGCAAACGGCGAGATCTACATTTACCCACCGCCGCAGGTCGAGCGGCCGACCAACTAATTCGGACCAGTTCAGCTCACGCCTGTTCTCCGTTTCACCAGGAGTCTCTGGGCTGCTCGCACGATGCCGACCCACGGTTTTAGGTCCGGTCGAGCAGTAGCCGCCGGTATGACAGTCATCGGATTCCTCAGCACCGCACCGGCGACCGACGAGAGCATGGCCGCGGACGTCGCGGGTGCGATCGAAGCGCTCGACGAGACGGGACTGACCTACGAGACGGGACCGATGGGGACGACGATCGAGGCCGAGTCGATGGGCGAGTTGCTCGACGCTGTCGAAGCAGCACACGAATCGATCGATGCGGATCGAGTGAGTACGTTCCTCAAGGTCGACGACAAACGGACGAGCGACGAGCCGGCGAGCGAGAAGGTCGCGGCCGTCGAAGAACACCTCGGCCGCGATGCCAAGCGCCGTAGCGAGTGAGCGATTAGACGGGTGCACACGTGCCGGTCGCCGACGGCCAATTACTCGATCGACGCCAGAGGGGCCGACACAGCATACCGGAAGCGGTACAGCTATCCGAGTATCGAGCAAACGGTGTGTATGGTTCAAACGACGCTCTCAGTCGACGGCATGTCCTGTGGCGGGTGTGAACAGAACGTCGTATCGGCTCTCACGGAGCTCGACGGCGTCTCGGACGCGAGCGCCGATCACGAAACAGGTGACGTCTCCGTCGAACACGAGTCTCCCGCCGTGGACGAAGCAACGATCAGCGCGACGATCGAAGACGCCGGATACGACGTCGCGAACTGACGAGGCGACGGCGTTCTCATCGAGAGATCGACGCTTGGTAGCGGCAGTAACGAGTCCGACTGATGGCGATTGCAGGAACCGTTCGGCGAAGTTGCTCGTGCGAAACCAGTCCGAGACAGTCACTACTCGTCCGCAGTGGTCGCTGCCTGCTCCGGGCCGGTTCCCAGGAACCGATCCACGCCCACGGAGAGACCGACCGAGAGGGCGACCCCAATCACCGCGAAGGTGGCCATCGTCACGAGGAACGCCGGCGTCGAAATGTCGAGGACGTAGCCCCCGATGGCGATCGAGGCCGCACCGAATCCGAACTCACCGAGGTAGGTATATCCGTAGGAGAGGCCACGCGATTCGGGTGGCGTGTAGACCGCGACGGCCTCCTGGTAGAACGGCTGGATTGCAAAGAGGAAGAAGCCGAAGAGCGCGCTGAGCCCGACGACGGCAACCAGTCCGGCCGTCCCGCCGGCTTCGATCGAGAGGATCGGCACGAACGAGAGGGCGAGAACCGCCAGGACGGCGAAGAACGCCAGCAGGCCCGTCGCCGGCCGGATCCGATCGGTCAGCCGACCGCCGACGTACTGCCCGACGATGCCGACGACGAGCAGGCCGACGTAGATGTAGTGACCCGGTTCGAAGCCCTCGAGCGACGGCCCCGGAGCGACGCCGGCCAGCACGGACGAGCCGTGCAAGATCTCGGGCAGGAACGTCAACATCCCGCGGTAGAACAGCCCCTCGAAGGTGACGATGACGAAGACGAGCGCGAAAGCACTCGCGAAGAGGACCCGGCTGTTGCCGACGAGGTCCGAGAGCGAAAGTGCCTCGTCGGCTCCGGCGTCGACGTCCGGGTCGACCGCGGCGGTCGGATCGAAGTCCGCGCGGAGGCCGTACAGTGCTGCGAGCGCACCGGGTATCGCGAGGATCAGCGCCGCGGCCTGCCAGGTCAGGCCCAGAAACATGAGCGTCGCGGCGACGAACGGGCCGAGGGCGATCCCCGCGTTGCCGGCCATGCCGTGCCAGGCGAAGACGCGGCCCCGTTGCTCGACACCCGTGCTGATCAGCGAGAGTCCGGCCGGGTGATAGATGCTCGCCGCGGCGCCCCAGCACACGAGGCCGATCGCCACCCCGGCGAGCGAGCCGCTAAGGCCAAGGATAACGAACGATGCGCTCATTCCGGCCAGACACGCGACGACGAGGGTTTTGGCGCCGAATCGATCGGCGAGGATCCCGGCCGGAAGCGCGCCGAGGCCGAACGGCGCGTATCCCAGCGCGACGACGAGGCCGGCGAGCAGGGTCGACACCTCGAACTCGGCGAGCCAGACGACCAGAAAGATCGGGATCGAGGTCTCGAACCAGTGGACGAGCCCGTGGCCTGTCATCGCGAAGCCGGCGATCGCCCGATCGTTTCCGGAGAGGCCCATTGTGATCTCGCCTAGAGGGGATCGATGTGGCTACTTATCGGCTTGGAAAGGGGCTGGAGCTACCGTCAAGGAGGATAGTTCCCACGGACTCGATCAAGCGACGTCCAGCGCGTTCCGGTCGACGCCTGCCAGCGTCTCGAGTGCGTCAGCCTCCAGGAGGTGGCACTCGCCGGGAACGACCAGCAGATGGAGCGGGTCGCCGAAGTCACGCTCGGCGAGCTCGGAGAGCGGCCCACCATCCACCAGCGGATCGGGTGAGCCAGCCCGGGCGACGACGATGCCCACGAGGTCCGGGTACGCCTCGGCGAGGAGGGTTGCCGCGGTATCTGCGCGCATGTACTCATCCTCAGCGGCCTTGATGTCGAGGAAAATCAGCGTGTGCAGGCCTCGATCGCGGTTCTCGTCGATCGTGTTCGTCACACTCGCCGGGAGCCCGTCCGCGCCGTGGGCCCAGGGGAACGGAAGCGTCGTCGAGGGACCGAACCGGTAGTTCTGCAGGCCAGTGAGTCCGCTCGCTGCGGTCTGGGCGGTCACGCCGTGGACGATTCGCGTCTCGATACCGCGTTCTTCGGCCCGCAGACGGAGGTCGACGTGCGTCGTCGAGATCATCGTATCGCCGGCAGTGAGAAAGACGGCGTCGCCGGACGCGGCCGCGTCGAGGATAGGGTCTGGATCCTGCTCCACGCCCGCACGATCGCGCACCTCGATCTCGACGCCGTGATGATCGGCGAGCGCCTCGACGGTCGTCCCGATCAGTTCGCTCGTGTACCACTCTGCGAAGACCCGGTCGGCGTCGTGGATCGCCTCGCGACCCTCGACGGTAATCGAACGCTCGTCGTAGAGGCCGAGGCCGACGAATGTGAGCATACCCGATCGTGGCCGCGGATCGTCTTAGGCGAACGGATCCATCGCCGCGGACCCGCGGCGGTTCGACGCCGACACCCGACCCCTCCACCCGACCGTCTCAGTTCTCGCAGATCGCCTCGAATTCGACCTCCACGAGGTGCTCGGGGTTGATCAGCCGCTCGACCTGAACCATCGTCGTCGCCGGGCGAACGTCGTCGAAAAACTCGGCGTGTGCAGCCCCGATCTCGGGCCAGTCGTCGATGTCGGTCACGAACAGGCGCGTTCGAACGACGTCGGCCGCCGACGCACCGGCCGCTTCGAGGGCCTCGATCCCCAGTTCGAGCGCGTACCGCGCCTGTTCGCGCGGCGCACCGACGCCAACGACCGCACCGTTCTCGTCGGTCGCGGTGGTTCCCGAGACGTGGACGGTGTCCCCGACGCGGACGGCCCGCGAGTAACCCACGGCGTCTTCCCACTCAGTGCCGCTCGCAACCTGACGGCGTTCCCGCGACATGCGAGTGAACTGGTCGGAGGCGACAGAATAGCTATCGATATCGACCCGCCCGGCGATCGGATCGTTCCGTTCACTGGAGTCGGACAAATACGGACTGCGATCGAACGACCCGACCTACGCCGATACCATGTCGCGACAGGCGTCCGCGCAGGTTCGCAGTTTGTCTGCACAGACTTGGCAGTGTTCGTGGTCGTGTTGCTCGCACTCGTCCGCACACTCCTCGGCGGCATCGATGACGAGCTCCGAGAGGTCGATGCTGTACCCGGAGTTTCGCGACATGAACCGTGCGTTCATCGACGTCAGGTCGGCCACGTCTCGACAGAGTCGGATGCAGTTGGCCATCTCCTCACCCATCCCGATACACTCGTCGGCGCACCACTCACAGGCCTGGGAGGCTTCCGAACAACTGTCGATACACCGCTCCATTCGCTGGTCGTCGGCGACGTGTTTGATCTCTTGTAACGCCATCGCCGCTCACTCCACCAGCGGGCACCCTAATAGGACCCGTAGCGTATGCAACGGGCCGGGCCGACGTGTCGCAGTCAGATCCCTCTTCACACAGCTGAAGCCGCCGTCGTGACTCGCCCGACCGGCTCGAATCAGGAAATTCACAACGACGCCACTCATTCGTGACCTTCGATCGGAACCGGTTCTGACGGTTCCGCGATGCACTCGAGATCGGGCGGCGACAACGAGATGTCGACCGCCTCCACGGCCTCCGCCAAATGATCGGCGCTGGAGACGCCGACGATCGGTGCCGTGACCGGGTCTTGATGGAGGTGCCAGGCAATCGTGAGTTGCGCCATCGAGACGAACCGTTCGCGACCGAATCGTTCGCTCGCTTGCAGCGCCTCGGCGAACTGGTTGTCCACATCGCCGGACGTCGTGTGTGGGTACGCGTGCGTGAGTACCAAAACTGTCGACCCTCCGGAACGCGTCGCCGCCGAAATCACGACAAAGTCCCGTACCACCTCGGTTCGGCAGAACACACGCCGAACAGGTTCCGCACCGCGCTGAAGCCCTCAAAAGCCGATGTGCGAGGTCGACGACGGCAGGTCGTCCTCGTCGTCCACGTCGTCAGCGGGTGACGTCGTCGCCTCGTCGATGCCGCCCTCGTTCGCGAACGTCACGCTAGAATCGGACAGGTAGACGTCACCGTCCTCGACGGTCGTCTCGATCGGGACGAGTCGGGTCCCCGCCGCGTCGCCGTTGTCGCAGTCGCCAGCACACGAATCGAACGTCGAGCCGTGACGCGGACAGATGATCTCGCCGTCGCGCATCGCCGCGCCGCGGCCCACGTCGAGTCGCTGGGCTTCGTGGGTACAGCGGTTGATCCAACCCTCGACCCGGTCGTCACAGGGCACCAGGATGACCTCGTCGAGTTCGCCGTAGGCGTCGCGGACGGTGAACAGCCACGAGCCCGCGTCGTGGACGGTGTCTACGGTCGTGAGGTGTGCGCCGTCGGTCATGAGGACCCCTATCCATCGACACGACAAAACTCCGGCGGGTCGAGACACGCGGTGAGCCTAAAGAACGCCTGCCGAAGCCTGGCGAAGCGACATCGTTAGGAACGCCCGCCCGCGAGGAACGGGCATGGAAGTGCCGTGCGTCCAGGTGCGACGTGAGAACGGCGAGACGACGCGCCAGCGCCTCGCCGACGACGACCTCGTCGCCGACGGGTTCGAGATCACCCACGAAGACGGCTGGCTGTACATCCCCGTCACGGACGAGGCGGCGGTACCGGGCGACTTTACAGTCATCGACCGCGAGGCGCCCGAGCGCGAGACGCAAACGGCACCAGCGGATCTGCTGGGATTCGAGCCCTCCTACGAACGACTCGGACGGGCGGTCATCGTCGACGAGGACGATGTCGATCGGGCCCACGAGATCGCCGACGCCATCGTCGCCTCCGACCTGCCGGTCGACGTCGTGCTGAACAAGGCCTCGAAAGTAAAAGGTGAAACGCGCGTGCGGGACTGGGAGGTGCTGGCGAGCGAGCGGGCCAACGACAGCGAGCCGACCGACGGCAGCGTGAGCGACGACGAGCGCGCGAGCAGCGACGATGGGCCGAGTACCGAGGTGATCCATCGCGAGTACGGCCACGCGTTCGCACTGGACCTCGCCGAGGTGTACTTCTCGCCCCGTCTCGCGACGGAACGCCATCGCGTGGCCGAACAGGTCGCGGCGGGCGAGCGCGTCTTCGACATGTTCGCCGGCGTGGGCCCGTACGTTATCCCGATGGCCGCCCGCGGCGCCGAGTGCGTCGGCGTCGACGTCAACCCACGTGCGATCGAGTACCTCCGGGAGAACGCCGCGCGCAACGACGTGGCCGAGCGAGTGACCGCGGTCACCGACGACGTGCGCGACGTCGCCGGCGAGTACGCCGACTGGGCCGACCGAATCGTGATGAACCTGCCCCACAGCGCCGACGAGTTCGTCGACAGCGCCGTCGCCGTCGCGGACGACGACTGTACGATCCACTTCTACGACATCCAGCACGAGGACGACCCCTTCGGACCCGGCGAGCGCGCGATCCGTGCCGCCGCCGAACCCGACTACGAGGTCACCGTCGAGACCCGACGCGAGGTCAGATCCTACGCGCCCCACGAGCTCAACGTCTGTCTCGACGTTCGCCTCACCCGGTGACCGCACCGCGACGATTCGCAATCCTTATGGCTGGCATCGGCCCTACCATTGAGTGAACGCGGCCCACCCGAGACGCACGACGCGTCGGCGGGCGGACCGCACGCGCCGGTGTAGCTCAGACTGGCAGAGCGAATCCTTCGTAAGGATTAGGTCGAGGGTTCAAATCCCTCCACCGGCTCTTTCTGCGACGAACGGACGTGAGGAGTGAAAAGTATGACTGGAGGGATTTGAACTACGGAACGAGGGAGCGAAGCGACCGAAGTTCAGGTGGTTCACAATCCCTCCACCGGCTCTTTCTGCGACGAACGGACGTGAGGAGTGAAAAGTATGACTGGAGGGATTTGAACGAGACGAGTCGCAGCACCGAACGAAGTGAGGTGATCGTCTCGGCGTTGTTCACAATCCCTCCACCGGCTCTTTTTGCGACGAACGTAGCGTGGTTCTCACTTCGCTTCGAACCCGAATAGTGAACGGCGGAGCCGTGAGCAACATGTCTCAGTCTGCCCTGTCGAGGCACAATCGACGTCGGTGGTGTCCAGCGTCGGGGAGCCGATGGAGATTCGATCGCGTCGAACGGGAGACCGCCAACGCAGAACCGTGAGGTGGCCGCGCCGGGGACCGATCGCAGATCAGACTCGTTCGACGGTGATCTCGTCGCCGTCGATCGTAATCGTACAGCCGGTGTACTCGAACGTGAGGAGCGGACTCTCGCGGCTGGGTTTCGAGAAGATCGCGTCGAGCGCGTCCGGATCGATCGCGTCGTACAGCGGTGGGAGTGGATCGGCCCCAGCGTCCGGAAGGATCGGTCGGTCGAGTGCCGTGGAGACGGCCTCCAAGACGCCCTCAGTTGGTGTCTCGGCACCGGACCGCTGGTAGGTGAACGAACGCTCGTCGCGGACGGCCGATTCGGAGTCTGTGTCTGCGTACATTGAGAATCTGTTTCCAGTTAGTCGGACTGGGAGGGTAGGTGGCGTGGTTGATCGATCAATACTTTAAGTGGCCTCGGCTATTTCACCTTACGCGTCCTCGGCAGCACCAATCGGCGACAGATCGCTCGCGACGGTCTCGGCGAGCAGGTTCGACTCGCCGCGTCTGATGATCGCCGAGAGGGCTTGCTCCGAGATGTCGAAGTTGGCAGCCAGTGACTCGAGTGTCGTCTGCCGTGGAACGGCGAAGTAGCCGGCTTCGAACGCCGCACGCAACACCTCCCGCTGGCGATCGGTCACGGCAGCCGGTTCGACGCTCCGTGACTCGTCCTGATACAGGCCGAGGAGTCTGAATTCGAGATCTCGATCGGCGCACAACCGACGATAGGCCGTCAACGACTCCCTGTCGGGAACGCGAACGCGATACCGAACTGACTCTCCCGAGCCGACAATCTCCAGGAACGTCAGCCCCTGGTCGACGGCCTCGGGGTAGGTCATTCCCGCCGCACCCTTGGGCGTCAGTTCCAGGCGGTAGAGTCGTCGATCCTCCATATTCGCCAGCAGGCACGCTGTCGAGACCGTCGGGTCCGAGCCGATCGCCTCGTGGAAGTCCGCGAGGTCGGATTCGTCGCCCATCGCCCACGCCGTGAGGATCGGAGTGCCCTCGATCGAGATGAACTCGTCTTCGACCTTGAAGTCGACGGACGGAACGGTCGTACGCGCCTCCGCGCCGATCGGCGTGTTCAAGGTAAACTCGGCGATGAGACTCATCGGTGCGACGCCTACCACACCATCCGATAAAAATTGACTGGTGGGTGCAAGGATCGGTCGGGACGAGCAGGTCACAGCGTCTATGGGGAGAGGAGGCAGCGAAGAAGCAATCGGGAGCGTCGAACGCGGGAGCAGGCTACCAGAGCGGGACGGTCACGAGGAGCACCGAGAGCACGAGAACCAGTCCGTCGGCCCGGGCGAACGACAGTGGTGGGAGCGTCGGATTCCAGGCGAAACACCGCGCCTGCAGGGCGACGGAGAGGCGATCCGCGCGCACGAAGGCCCTGGTGAGTCCGCGACTGCTCAGCACCACTGCTCGCTCGGTGGCGGTGCGCTCGGTTCCCAGGCGGGCTGCCATCGCGTCCCTGATCGTCCCGATGTCACGCCGGAGGATAGGGACGAAGCGGAAGACGAGTGAGACGCCGATCCCGAGGAGCCGCCCCGGCGTTCCGGGGACGAGCGACTGGATCGCCGCACGGGAGTGGCGCACGGGTGTCGACCGGACGTAGGCGGCACTGACGAGGAGGACGAGTCCGACTCCGTACGCCGCGTGCGCAGTCCGAACCGCGTCCGCGAGGTCGATCCACGGCGGCCCGATCGTCACCGCAGCAATCAGGACCGAGAGACACAGAATGCCGAATGGGTAGCGATAGCCGAACAGTACACGAACGGGCGACAGGTTCGCACTCAGCAGGACACCGAGTGCGAGGAGCGTGAGTGCTCCGAGGGGCGCCAGCGCTGGACGAGAGATGGCCGCAACCGCGAACGCGACCTGAAAGGCCAGTTTCGCACGCGGATCGAGCGCGTGTGCGACCGTTTCGTCGGGTTCGTACGAGAGCATCGGTCACCCCACCGAACCGGCGTCGAATACGTCGGACAGCGATGGGTCAGGGAGTTCGTCAGGTGTCCCGTCGTGGACGAGTCGACCGTCTTCCATCACGACGATTCTGTCGGCCAGGTCAACGACACTGCCGGGTGCGTGTGTCGAGACCACGATGCTCGTTCCATCGCGTGAGAGGGCGCGAAGCTGGGCGTGAACGGATTGGCGCGACGGCCGATCCAGACCGGTGAACGGTTCGTCGAGTACCAGATGGGTCGGCTCCATAGCGAGCACGCCAGCGATAGCGACGCGGGCCTGCTCCCCGCCGGACAGTTCGTCGATTCGGGCGGTCGCGCGCGCCTGCAGGGAGACAGCTTCGAGCGCCCGCTCGACCCGGTCGTCGATCTCCGCACGGTCGAGGCCGAGATTCTCCGGGCCGAACGCGACGTCCGAGCCGACGGTCGCCGCGACGAACTGGTCGCGTGGGTGCTGAAACACCATCCCGACTGCGGCACGGGCGGCGACGACGTTCGCGTCGACGGCCCGTCCGTTCACCCGGACGGTTCCCGAATCGGGAGCGAGTAACCCGTTCGCGTGCCGGAGGAGTGTCGTCTTGCCGCTGCCGTTCGGGCCGACGAGAACGACGAATTCACCGTCGTCGATCGTCGTCGAAACTGAATCCAGGACGGGCGTATCCCCGTAGGCGAACGAAACGGTATCGTATTCGATCATTGGATGGGTAGCGTGGCAGTTCGAATCCGCCGGAGGAGTGTGTTCACGACAGGTCGAACCGACCGTCTCTGACGATGGCTATCGCTGCTGCCATCTTCAGCACTTCACCGACGACGAACGGAGCGACGTACTGGGCGGCCGCCTCGACAGGTGAGAGCGACAGCAGCCACATCGCGTATCCTGCACCGATCCCGTACACGACGAGCGTTCCGACCGCGAGGGCGACGACGAGTCGTCCCAGTCCCACAGTCGCGGGGTCGCCAACCGCGAGCGAATCGAAGAATCCGCCGGCGGGTATCTCGTCCGCGGTCGGATCGATCGGCCCGAGCCCGAAGCCGTTTCGTCCGTGTACGAGCGCCCCGATGACGAACGCGGCGATCGGATACGACCAGAGAAAGCCACCTGTGACTCCGAACAGATGGCCGACCCCGGCGTGACCGCCGGCGAAAACCGGTGCCCCCGCACCACCCGCGGCGAGGTACAGGAGCAACGATACCGACCCCCAGATCGGGCCGAGATAGAGGCCAGCGAGAAAGACGAACAGGACCTGTAGCGTAATCGATGCCGGAGAAAACGGATTCGGAATGGCGACGAACGCCGTCGCTCCGGTCAATGCAGCCAGCAACGCCGCCCGGGCGAACGGGCGGACGATCGACTCCGGGACGAGCGCCACGGAGTCGTACTCGTGTTCGGTCGACATGCCCGGCACTGTCTCGTAAACCGACCTAATAGCTTCGGTTTACGAAAGGGCAATCGTGTGAACGCCGTCGAAAACCGACGCTATCAGTGGTGGTGGCCCGTCGCTTCGGCGTAGCTCACGCCGAATCGCTCTTCGAACAGCTCCATGACGAGTTCTTCCTGCGCTTCGAGGTCGTCGTCGGCGTCCTCCCCGTGGTGAACGAGGTGATGCGCGCGACTCGCGAACGACAGGAGGGTGATGTCGCCGACCGTCTCGGCAGGAGACTGGTCGCCCTCAGCGAGCAAGTCGACGAGTCCAGCGGGAATGGTCACGTCGTCGGCGTCGCCCGCTTCGGATTCGATACTGAACGTCGTGGTCTCGATCTGATCTGCCATACGGCTACACTGACGGCCCAGCCTAAAGGTCCTGCGGCTACGCGCCGGAACACACGCGAACGCGCCACCGGTCATCGCTCATCTCGCCGAAATGTCGAGATCGGCTCACGCCGAGGCAGCGAGTTCCCGTACCTCGTCCCAGCGCCCGTTCGATTCGAGTTTCGTCTGGAGTTCGCTCGCGTACTCCTGGGCGAGCCGATCTGCAGCCGTACGCTCCGCATCGGTGATGCCGTCGTCGTCACTCCCCAGTCCGAATGCGGACTTGATCGAGTCGAAGAGCCCACCGCCAGAATCGGCGGCGTCACGCCGAGCAGTCCCGCCGAAACCGGCCGGCTGGGACGCTGCCGAATCGAACTCAGCGAGGACGTGTTCGACCTGCTCCGTGTTCGCGACCAGCGTCGCCTGATCCGAATCGGTTGGGCGTTCGATCTCGAACGTCGTCGCCGTCATGATGAGCGACCACTCCTGATTCGAAAACTGCGAGTCGACGACACGATCGGCGAATTCGCGATCCAGTGCCATCCGTTCTCCGACGATGTGATCCGTCCAGGATTCCGACATGGGCGTGCTTTCCCGTGAGCGGATTTCAGGGTTTCCCCGATGGCCGGGGAACCACACCCGGGCGACGAGACAAAAACTGCCAAAAACGAACCGCGACTGCGGACCGAGTCGAAGTCGGTGTCGGTCGGGTTACAGAGAGATGTCGGCGTGCAGCTGGGGCTTGACCGCGTCGTGGACCTTGCACAGTTCGTTCGCCCGGTCGATCACCGCGTTGGCCGTCTCCTCGTCCAGTTCGGGGTCGACGCCGACGTCGAACAAGACCGACGCCAGTTTGTCGTCGTCGTTCAGTTCGCCGTCGGCGTCGATCTGGATACGACCGAGGTCGCCCGCGTCTCGCTGTTCGGCGGCGACGCGAAGCGCGGGAACGTAACAGGACGCGTACGCACCGAGCAGCGCCTCCAGCGTGTCCGGCCCCGTTTCGCCGGTCGCGTCGACCGTCCACTCGAAGTCGTCGGTGCTGTTCGTCGAGTCGTAGCCCTCGTCGGAGACCGTGGTCACGTTCTTTGACATGCAGGTCTGACTGACGACGGCCCGACGTGTAAACGTTGTTCTCTGGGGCGGACTACCAGCGGTCCAGAGAACATGCCGAGCGGGTCCGCGTCGATGGTGACCGGAAACCAGTCGAACGAATTTCGAACGGGTCGGCCGGGTCAGGAGAGGTCGAACGACTCGTCCCCGTCGAGCGTGACGACCGCGGCGTCCGAACCGGTCCGCTCGACGGCGGCGGCGAAGTCGGCCGGATCCTGCTCGATCGGCGGGAACGTGTCGTAGTGCTGCGGGAAGGCGTAGTCGACGTCGAGCCAGTCGACGGCGATCGCGGCCTGGGTCGGCCCCATCGTGAAGTGGTCGCCGATCGGGACGGCGACCGCGTCCGGATCGAGAGACGGCGCCACGACGTCTCGGAGTTCGCTGAACAGGCTCGTGTCGCCAGTGTGGTAGAACGTCGTCGTGTCCGCCTCGTCGTCGGTCGGGTCCGCGTCGCTGATCAGGAAGCCCGCAGGCATCCCGGCGCTCGACTCGTAGTCGGTCATGATGCCGTTCGTGTGGTCGGCGCGCTGCATGGTGACGAACGCGTCGCCGCACTCGACGGTCCCGCCGAGATTCATCCCCATCCCACCGACGGCGTCCTCGAACCCGAACTCGTCCTCGCAGTAGGCGACGAGTTCTGGCGTCGCGACGAGCGTCGCATCCGCGAATTCGCTCGCATCGGCGATGTGATCCGCGTGCCCGTGCGTGAGGAGCACGTAATCCGGTTCCAGAACGTCAGTCGGATCGAGGTCCGTCTTCGGATTGTCGAAGAAGGGATCGATCAGCAGGTCGGTTTCGCCGACCGTGACGTGCCACGTCGAGTGGCCGTGCCAGGTGAGTTCCATAGACACGAGGGACTTTTCCTCATATCAACTTAAAACTACGAGATGGGCAAAGGGATCCCGTCGAATAGGCCGATTTATTCCCCGGGGTGACGAATCGGTGGCCGATGCTCACGCTGGACCTCGACCCGTTCATGGTCGAACTGAAGGAAGGCTCGATTCGAAACGTCGGGCCGACGAACAAGGAGACGACGGTCAAGCTCTTCGACGTCGAGGACGCGACCGCTCGCGAGTTCGGCGATAAACGAGTCAAGCTCGCGTTCACCGACGGCGAGGGAAACGAGGTGGAAGTCGCCCTGTTCCCAGCGGAGATCGAGTCGCTGCAAGCGGCGTTCGACGAGCTGGTCGAGGAGTCGCCAGTCTTCGAGTAGGGTGCGCTCGGCCGTCCGTCCAGTCGGCAACAGGCCATGACGAGGCCCCATCTGAGACGGGAGCGACGTAATAGGGGTGTTCGACGGAATAAGGCTTTCTGCGGCCTGAGGAGTCCAGATCTCAGTCGCCAATGTCGCGAGCGTGATTCGACAACCGTTTTACGCTCAACCCATTCTACCCGGGTAGATGGGTACCTGCATCATCTGCGACACGCCTGTCGACGGTGAGGTTTGCGAGGTCCACGAGGAGGACGTCTGTTTCGTCTTCCGTGGCGACGAACCCTCGCAGCTGACCCCGAACCGATACTACCGGGGCACCGTCGACGGCTACGCCGACTTCGGCGTCTTCGTCGATATCGGCCCCCGTGTCACCGGCCTGTTGCATCGAAGCGAACTGGACAGTCGACTCGAGAGTCTCGACTGGGAACCGGGCGACACCGTGTTCGTCCAGGTCCTCTCGGTCCGCGACAACGGAAACGTCGACCTCGGCTGGTCCATCCGTGAATCGGCCGACGAGTTCCGCGGCACGATCGTCGACGATCCCGACGAGGGCGAGCACCGCCTCGAGGACGAGGCGGACGACACGCCCACAGACGGGACGACGGCGGACGCCGAAGCGGAATCGGCAGCCGAGGCGGAATCGACGACCGGAACGGACTCGACGGCCGAATCGGACGATCGTGAGGCGCCGAATACCGAATCTGCGGCACAGAACCAGGACGCGACCGCCAGTGCGGCGACCGCCGGGACGGCCGGCGGGACCAGCACAACCGACGCTGGCGCCGTCGCAACCGGGAGCGCCGGAGCTGTGGCCGTCACCGAAGAAGACGACCCGGATCGGTCGGGCTCCGACGACGCCGACGCGAAACTCGCCCGCGCGACGGTCGACTCGCTCGAGGACCGCCTCGGGACGATCGTTCGCCTCGAAGGTGAGATCACGAGCGTCCGACAGACGAGCGGACCGACCGTCTTCGAACTCAAAGACGAGACCGGCATCGTCGAGTGCGCCGCCTTCGAAGAGGCTGGCGTCCGCGCGTATCCCGACGTCGACGTCGACGACATCGTCTCACTCGAAGGCGAGGTCGAACGACACAACGGCGACCTCCAGATCGAGACCGAGGCGCTCACCGTCCAGACGGACGAGGACGCGACCGAGATTCACGACCGACTCGAGGCCGCGATCGAAGACGAAGCCCGCCCGGCGGCGATCGAGCCGTTCGGCGAACTGGACGCCGTCACCGCCGTCGAATCCGAGCTGGCCGACGCCGCGACCGCGATCCGACGCGCCGTCATGGAGAGTCGACCCGTCGTGATTCGCCACAGCGATACGGCCGACGGCTACACGGCCGCCGCGGGGCTCGAACACGCGATCCTCCCGCTGATTCGCGAGAAACACACCCGGGACGACGCCGTCTACCACTACGTCGAGCGCCGCCCGTTAGAGGGCAGTCGCTACGAGATGAACGACGCGACCGGTGACGTCACGTCGCTGCTCGACGCGCAGAACCGCCACGACGAACTGGTTCCGCTGGTCGTCGTGGTCGATGCCGGCAGTACCGACGCCTCGCGTGAGGCCTACGAACTGCTCGACCGCTACGGCGCCGACCACCTCGTCGTCGACGGCGGCCGTGCCGACGACCTCTCCGACGCCGTGACGACGACCGTCACACCGGCTACCCAGGGCGCCTCCGTCGACGACTGTACGACCACGGCACTGGCCGCGACGCTCGCGTCCGCCGTCAACCCCGACGTCCGCGACGACCTGGCCCACCTCCCGGCGCTTTCCTACTGGGAGGAGCCGCCGACCGCGTTCGTCGACCTGGCGACCGACGCCGGGTACGACGCGACCGGCCTCGAAGACCGTCGCAACGCCGTCGCGCTCGAGGCACACTATCAGTCGTACAACGACAAACGCGAACTGATCGCCGATCTGCTGTTCGACCCTGACGGCGATCTCGCAGCCCACGTCTCCGAGCAGTTCCGCGACAAACTCGAGACCGAACTCGAGACCGCTCGCGAGAACGCCGGCGTGCGCGGGACGAACGGCGTGACGATCACCGTCCTCGACACGGCGAAGTACACCCACCGCTTCGACTTCCCACCGACTGGCCTGCTCTTAGACGAGCTCCACCGTCGGGAGCGCAACCGGACGGAACCGCCGTTCGTCACCCTGGGCGTCGACGAGACCGAACTGCACGTCCGGGCGACCGACGCGGTCGACGTGCGTGACCTCGGCGACGCGATCGCGAGCGCCGTCCCAAACGCCGGCGTCCACACCGTCGGCGGCGCCGACGGCCACGTCGAGTTCCTCAAAGGCGAGCGCGCGGCCGTCCACGACGCGGCGATCGACGCACTCGGCGAGCTGCTCTCCTAGGATCACCACCTCCTGCGGATCGAGACGCCCGATAGCTCGTGCTATCGGTCCGATACGCTTATTCGCGGTCGTCCACCACCATGGCGTAGTGAGTACCGAGACGTCCGATCCGACCGAGACGGAGGCGTTCGAGCGGGTCTGTGAGACGCTGGTCGAGCGGATTCTCTCGGGCGATGTCGAGCGCGACGACGTCGAGTCGGCGAAACTACAGGCGTGTTCCGAGCACTCCGCGCCGAAGGTGCCGAAGAACGCGGAACTGCTCGAGTACGCCCCGAACGAGCATCGCGAGACACTCGAATCGGTCCTGCAACGAAAGCCGGTCAGGACGGCCTCGGGCGTCTCGCCCGTCGCGATCATGACCTCGCCCGAGCGCTGCCCGCACGGGAAGTGTCTGTACTGCCCCGGCGGTCCCGACTCGGAGTTCTCCTCCTCGCAAAGTTACACCGGACAGGAACCAGCGGCGGCTCGCGGGGTCCAGAACGATTACGACCCCTACGGCCAGGTCACCCTCCGCCTGGAGCAGTTACGCCAGATCGGCCACCCCGTCGACAAGGTCGAGCTCATTCTGATGGGCGGAACGATGACAGCACGGAGTCACGACTATCAGGAGTGGTTCGTCAAGCGGGCGCTCGAGGCGATGAACGACTACGACGTCGAGAAAGCGCCCGAGCCCGCCGAGGGAGTGAGCTTCGCGCAAGATCCCGACGAGTACGAGTGGCGGTACACAGAAGACGTAATCGCCGAAAACGAGACGAACGAGATCCGTAACATCGGGACCACGTTCGAGACCAAGCCCGACTGGTGCGACCCGGAGCAAATCGACCGCATGCTCGATCTCGGGGGGACGAAGGTCGAGGTGGGCGTCCAGACCACCTACGAGCGCATCAACCGCGAGATGCACCGTGGCCACGGTATTCAGGAGTCGATCGACGCCAACCGCCGACTGCGCGACGCGGCGTTCAAGGTCGGGTTCCACATGATGCCCGGCCAGCCGGGGATGAGCAAAGAGATGTGCCTCGAGGACTTCCGCGAACTCTTCGCAAACGACGACTGGAAGCCCGATTACCTGAAGATCTACCCGACGCTCGTCGTCCGCGGCACCGCCACCTACGACTGGTGGCACCGAGACGAGTACGACCCCCTGACGAACGACGAGGCGGCCGACCTGGTCGCCGAGATCAAGGACATGATCCCGCGCTACACGCGCCTCCAGCGCGTCCAGCGGGACATCCCCGCGGACTTCATCGACGCCGGCGTCTGGAAGTCGAACCTGCGCCAGCTCGCCAGACAGCGCATGGACGAACACGGCTGGTCCTGTGACTGTATCCGGTGTCGCGAAGTGGGGATGAACGACGCGGAGCCCGAAACCGTCGACCTGGACGTGATGACCTACGAGGCCTGCGGCGGCACGGAGCACTTCATCTCCATCGAGGACTTCGACCAGGACCTCCTGATCGGCTTCTGCCGGCTTCGCTTCCCGAACGACCCCGTTCGCCCAGAACTCGAGGATGCCGCGTTGATCCGCGAGCTTCACGTCTACGGCAGCGAGGTGAGCGTCGGAAGCGAGCCGCGAAGCAGCTCGGACGCCGCGAGCGGACAGGGCCCGCAAGCGAGCGACGCGGAGGGCGGCGGCCAGCACCAGCACCGGGGCTACGGCCGTCGGCTGATGGAGCGAGCCGAAGCGCTCGCCACCGACGCCGGATTTTCTAAGCTCTCGGTGATCTCCGGTATCGGCGCCCGTGAGTACTACCGCGAGAAACTCGGCTATCACCAGGACGGCCCGTACGTGAGCAAGCGGCTCTAGGCAGGCTCCCTCGCGTCTCGGGCGATCGACGGACTGCCCCTGCTAACCGCCTAACACCGCTCGCCCCAGTCACGCCAATCCAGGTCGTCGTGGAGCGTCACCTCGATCTCCATGCTGCAATCGGGACAGTAGAATACCACCGAACGGCGACCGGGATCGAACACGCGCCACTCGTCGTGGCGCTCACAGCCGACGCGCATCCCGCGTTCGGGGTCGGCGAGCGGCTCGACGCGATACGGGCCGACGTGGGCGGTCGCATCGGGATCGTGGTCTCGGGACACTGTCACGGACACCCGGAGGCGCTGCACCGACCTAATTCCCCGGCCGGAATAGTCGGCCCGGTCCCGGATCCATCCACGGACGACCTGGGTGCGAGTCGGAGCGACACCCCTTTTTGGGGCGGAGCGACAGTGGACAGTATGGATCCGAAGCGGGAACTCTCGAGCGTCGACCTCGCCGCCGTCGTTGGCGAACTCTCCGACCTGGAGGGGGCGAAGGTCGACAAGGCCTACCTCTACGGCGACGACCTCGTGCGCCTCAAGATGCGGGACTTCGATCGCGGACGGGTCGAACTCTTCATCGAGGTTGGCGAGACGAAGCGCGTCCACACGGTCGCCCAGGAGCGCGTGCCGGACGCGCCGGGCCGACCGCCACACTTCGCAAAGATGCTCCGGAACCGGCTCTCGGGGGCCGACTTCGCCGGCGTCTCGCAGTACGAGTTCGATCGCATCCTCGAGTTCGTCTTCGAGCGAGAGGACGCCAACACGCGGGTCATCGTCGAACTGTTCGGCGAGGGCAACGTGGCCGTCACCGACGGCGAGTACGAAGTCGTGGACTCGCTCGAGACGATCCGACTGAAATCGCGAACCGTCGCCCCCGGCGCTCGCTACGAGTTCCCCGAGTCGCGGGTGAATCCGCTGACCGTCTCCCGCGAAGCCTTCGACCGGCAGATGGACGACTCCGATACGGACGTCGTCCGAACGCTCGCGACACAGCTCAACTTCGGCGGCCTCTACGCCGAAGAGCTCTGTACGCGCGCCGGTGTCGAAAAGACGATCGACATCGCCGACGCCGGCGAGTCCGAGTACGACCGGCTCTACGGTGCCATCGAACGGCTGGCGATCGACGTCAGGAACGGCGCCTTCGACCCGCGTCTCTATCTGGAACGCGATGACGAGGACGAAACCGAAGACGACAGCGGGGCCGACGACGAGGGTGGCGCAACAGCAGACACTGACGACGAAGACGAGACCGAGGCCCCCGGCACACCTGTCGACGTGACGCCGTTCCCGCTCGAAGAACACCAGCAGGCGGGTCTCGAACCCGAAGCGTTCGACTCCTTCACCGAGGCACTCGACGAGTACTTCTACCAACTTGAGCTCGCCGAGGAGGAGCCTGCAGATTCGGCCAGCCAGCGCCCGGACTTCGAAGCCGAGATCGCGAAACAACAGCGCATCATCGAACAACAAGAGGGTGCGATCGAGGAGTTCGAGCGCGAGGCCGAGGCCGAACGCGAGCGCGCCGAGTTGCTCTACGCGAACTACGGCTTCGTCGACGAGATTCTGACGACGGTCCGGGATGCCAGAACCGAGGGTACCCCCTGGGACGAGATCGAGGAGCGATTCGCCGCCGGTGCCGAGCAGGGGATCGACGCGGCCGAGGCGGTCGTGGACGTCGACGGCGCGAACGGCCGCGTGACGATCGAGTTGGACGACGAGCGGATCCCGCTCGACGCCGACGACGGCGTCGAGAAGAACGCCGACCGCCTCTACACCGAGGCGAAACGCATCGCCGAAAAGAAGGAAGGCGCTCAGCAGGCGATCGAGAACACCCGCGAAGAACTCGCCGACGTCCGCGAACGCAAGGCCGCCTGGGAGGCCGACGACGAGGGTGGCGACGATATCGGGGGCGACGACTCGGACGAGGACGAACCGGACATCGATTGGTTGGCTCGCTCCTCCATCCCGATCCGCGAGAACGAACCCTGGTTCGACCGCTTCCGGTGGGTCCAGACCAGCGACGGCTTCCTCGTCATCGGCGGCCGTAACGCCGACCAGAACGAAGAACTCGTGAGCAAGTATCTGGAGCCCGGCGATCGCGTCTTCCACACGCAGGCCCACGGCGGGCCGGTGACGGTCCTGAAGGCCACGGATCCGAGCGAGTCGTCGCGTCCCGACATGGAGTTCCCGGAGACGAGCATCGAACAGGCGGCCCAGTTCGCCGTCTCCTACGCCTCGGTCTGGAAGGACGGTCGCTACGCCGGCGACGTCTACTCCGTCGACGCCGATCAGGTGACCAAGACGCCAGAGAGCGGCGAATATCTGGAGAAGGGCGGCTTCGCGATTCGCGGCGACCGGACCTACCATCGGGATACACCGGTCGGCGTCGCGGTCGGCATCCAGTGTGAGCCCTGGACCCGCGTCATCGGTGGGCCCCCGGCCGCGATCGCAGACCGGGCGGTGACGACGATCGCCGTCGAACCGGGCCAATTCGCCCAGGGTGACGTGGCAAAGCGGATCTACCGCGAATTGCGCGAGCGCTTTTCGGACGAATCGTTCGTCCGCAAGATCGCCAGTCCGGACCAGCTCCAGCACTTCTTGCCGCCGGGCGGGAGTCGTATCGCAGAGGAGTGATACCGGTCCGGACGAACGACGTGTTCTCACATCGGTGGCCACTTAGCCCTCCCCGGCGAACGCCCGCGCATGCAGGTCAGAGACCGGGAGCGACTCGATGGCGGTCGGGAGCGACTGACCGTCGTCCCGGAGAACGTCGACGACCTCTGGCACCTCCAGTACGTTCTCGAACCCGGCGACCGCGTCGCCGGCGACACGACCCGGCGGATCCAGCGCAACGACGACAAGATGCGCGATACGGGCGGCGAACGCGAGCCAATGTGGGTCGCGCTGGCGGTCGAGGACATCGAGTTCCACCGCTTCGCGAACCGGCTCCGCGTCGGCGGCGAGATCGTCGCCTGCTCCCGCGAGGATCAACTGGGCTTTCAGCACACACTGAACGTCGAAGAGCGCGACGAGCTCTCGATCGAGAAGTACTGGAAACCCGATCAGGAACGGCGCCTCGAGGAGGCCGAGGAAGCGACCGAGAATCCCGACGTCGCCATCGCGACGGTCGAGGAGGGACGAGCCCACGTCCACAGCGTCGCCCAGTACGGCACCGAGGAACGCGCGACGATCACCGGTTCGACAGGGAAGAACGAAGACGCGCAGGATCGCACCGCGCTCTTTTCGGAGTTGACAGACATCCTCCGCCGGCTCGACGTGGACGCGATCATCCTCGCCGGGCCCGGCTTCACCAAGCAAGACGCCTACAAGTACGTCGAGAACGAGGCGCCCGAGGTCGCCGAACAGATCACGATGGTCGACACGGCGAGCGTGGGTGACCGTGGTGTTCACGAGGTACTCAAACGCGGCGCCGTCGCAGACGTCCAGCAGGAGACCCGGATCGAGACCGAGGCCGAGGCGATCGACGAACTGACTCGCCGGATCGCCGAGGGGGCGAAGGCCGCCTACGGACCCGACGAAGTCGAGAAAGCAGCCGAATTCGGCGCGATCGAGCGGCTCCTGGTTCTCGACGACCGCCTCCGGAAGGAACGCGGTCCCGACGGCGAGTGGGCCGTCGACATCGACGACCTCGTCCGGACGGCCGAGCAGAAAGGTGGCGAGGTGACCGTGTTCTCGAGCGAGTTCCCGCCGGGCCAACAACTCTCGAATCTCGGTGGAATTGCCGCACTGTTGCGGTATCGGGTCCAGTAACGTACCAGAGACCCGATCCATCGAAAGCAGTTTCACCCGACATTTCACCGACTATTTCCGGTCGATAGCCAGCAGTCGACCGAGTGTCCGTCGTCGGTAGACATCGGGACGGAACGACCCGAATCCAGTTTCCGATGGTTATTGCGTTCGCCATCGTAATGTGCCAAATAGAAGACACGGACAGTTGTCCTGATTTATCGAACGATATTTACCATCCGGTAGCGGGGCTGAAACGGTCGGAAACAGTGGTTCGGATCGGTCGGATGTCGTTGAATCCACCGTTACCGAGTGATAACAATTCACTCATTTCGGGCCGCGCACTTCCACGTCGGATTGCCGTGCTGTCAGCCGACCATAACAATGTGGGGATTCGTCCAGTATCGCTCCGGGTTTCGCATGACAGATTCATCTGATAAGGGGCCGGATAGCTTATGGGCAGGTCGGAGCACTCGATGGCTAACGGTACTGATAACGGTACTTGCAGTCATCGGGATGTCACTCGGGCCGGTGGCTGCGGCGCCGCTCTTCGTGAGTGAACCGACTCCCCAGGTATCGAATCCGACTGATCACGCGCCAGGGACCGGACAGACACAGCTGGACGAGCAGGCGGCAACCGGTATCCACGGTGACGTCCAGCTCGCCGACGCGCAGACGACGGTCCACGGTGAGGCGAGCAACGACACGCTGGGTGAGACGGTCGTCGGCATCGGTGACGTCACGGACGACGGAACCGATGACGTCGCCATCGGCGCACCCGGAGCGGCAGACGGTGCGGGCGCCGTCTATCACTTCTTCGGGCCGGTCGCCGAAGGCGACCTCGACGCGTCCGACTCCGATCTGACGCTCACTGGCGAGTCGTCCGGCGACTGGGCCGGCGCCGACGTCGCCGCCGCCGATCTCACCGGGGACGGGCTTCGGGACCTGATCGTCGGCGCACCGATGGCCGAAAACGGCTCCGGAGCGGTCTACGTCTTCTACGGCACCGATCTGCAAGCTGCCGTCGGAGAGGGGGCCAGCGAGCTCAGTCTCGCGGACGCGTCGGTCACGATGACCGGTGCCAGCGACGGAGATCAGTTCGGCATGGCCATCGCGGCGCACGGACACGAGCACGCGGATACCAACGAGTCGCTACTCGCCGTCGGCGCACCGGGTGCCGACGCCGAGGCGGGCGCCGTCTACACGTTCAGTGACGTCGGCGCGGACGGCTCCACTGCAACGGTGGACGCCGTCGTGACCGGGCCCGCCGAAGGGGATCACGCTGGCTGGTCACTCGCCGCGGTGGGCAACTACACCGAGGATGGAGGCGTGGCACTGGCCGTCGGTGCACCGAATCACGACGACACCGGTGCCGTCGGGATCCTCACGGACGTCAGTGAGGATCAGTCCCTCGGCGACGCCCAGGTGTTGCTCCTCGGAGAGGGCGACGGCGACAGAGCCGGCTGGGCGGTCGACGAGGCGGGCGACGTCGACAATGACGGACTGACCGACCTCGCCATCGGCGCACCGGAGAACGACGAGTCGGGCGATAACGCCGGTGCGGCCTACGTCGTTCTCGCAGGGTCACAGCACGAGGGAACGACGAGCCTGGCCGACGCGGACGCGATCGTTCGTGGCGAAGAAGCGGGGGACACCGCCGGCTACAGTGTCTCCGCCGCGGGCTCGGGTGACGTGACGTGTGACGAATACGACGACATGCTCGTCGGCGCACCAGGTCACGACGCCAGCGGGCAACAGGACGCGGGCGCGGCGTACATCGTCGCCGGCGGCGACACGCTGCAGGGCGATACCAGCCTCTCGACGGCGCAGGCAAAACTCCACGGCGAGAACGCGGGCGACCTGGCCGGCTTCGCCGTCGCCGACGCGATGGACGTGACCGACAACGGCGACGAAGACGTCCTCGTGGGCGCACCGGGCGCAGACGAGAAGGCCGGCGCGGCGTACCTCGTCGAGGGCGAGTGCGCGCCCGAGGAGGTCGAGGAGGAACCCGTTTCTGAACCGCCAGCCGATGAGGAAGAGCCTGTCGACGAGAACGTCTCCGAACCGGTGGAAGAGGAGGAACCGGCGGAGAACGAGACCGAAGCGGGCGTTCCCTCGACCGAAGAACCGACTGACGAGGAGAACGTTTCCGAACCGAAAGAGGAGGAACCGGTTGAGGAAGAAGAACCTGACGACAAGGAACCGAAAGAAGCGGAAGAGCCTGCCGAGGAGAACGTTACCGAGCCTGAAGAGGAACCGGTTGAGGAAGAA
>JGI2924J29684_1078111_pt1 | contig 31333 bp, 27 predicted proteins | sample BenlonsequencITS_FD_29684 | JGI IMG/M metagenome (IMG submission 29684)
CCCGCCACTGTTCACCAAATGGCTGAAGATGTTTCTGCATTCCTCGCATGGGCTGGTGAGCCTAAAGCCGAGACACGTAAGAAACTTGGCTTTAGCGTCATGATCTATCTCTTGATCCTGACTGTGCTTGTATACCTATCGTACAAACAAATTTGGCGGAATGTAGAGCACTAAGCTCCCGTTTGGTTTTTAAGAATTTAAAAGGCCGTAGTGATTGTTCGCTGCGGCCTTTTTTTATTTTTGTTGATGGTTGGAATTTGTGGGTTGTATGAATGTTAAAACAGCTGACAATAAATGTACTTTAGCAGTGGAGATTGCCCAGATGGCGAACTGGATATTAGGTGTAATTGGAGGTTCGGGCCTTTACGAGATCGATGGCGTTGAAAATGGGCGTTGGGAAAGTGTTTCATCTCCTTGGGGGCAACCGTCTGATCAAGTATATCGAGGTACACTCTCAGGCATTGAAGTCGTGTTTTTGCCACGTCATGGCCGCGGGCATTCGATTTCCCCCTCACACCTAAATTATCGTGCGAATATTGATATTCTCAAACGCTGTGGCGTGACAGATATTCTATCGCTCTCTGCTGTAGGGTCTTTGCGTGAGGATTATAAGCCTGGTGATTTTGTGATGGTCGATCAATTTATTGACCGCACTTTCGCGCGCGAAAAAAGCTTCTTTGGACAAGGTGTGGTGGCGCACGTCTCTATGGCGCATCCCGTTTGTGAGAGATTAGCCCATATGGCAGCTGATGCCGCGGATGCGCTGGATGTTAAAGTGCATCGCGGCGGCACATATATTGTGATGGAAGGTCCACAATTTTCGTCGTTGGCGGAATCTAAATTATATCGCCAATGGGGATGTGATGTGATTGGCATGACAAATATGCCCGAGGCCAAACTCGCACGTGAAGCTGAAATGTCTTACGCCACACTTGCGATGGTGACCGATTATGATTGCTGGCATGAGGAAGAAGACAATGTGTCCGTGACCAACGTGCTGGAAATACTCAAAGGTAATGCAGATCTTGCGCGGATGACTGTTAAAAACCTAATCAAGATGATGGCCAAAATTGAGCGTGAACCAACGATGCAAGGCATTGAGACAGGTTTGGATTTTGCGCTGATTACGCCGCCAGCGGCGCGTGATCCTGAGGTTTTGAAAAAACTTGATGCTGTTGCTGGAAGAGTTTTGAAATGAACGTGAAACTTTATATCGGAAACAAGAATTATTCGTCATGGTCATTGCGTCCATGGCTTTGCTTGAAGAAGGCGGGGATTGCATTTGAGGAAGAGATTATTCCGCTGGATGTTCCCGGCTTCAAAGAAAAAATATTGTCTGTCTCAAGTGCCGGCACTGTGCCTATTCTGGTAGTTGATGGTGTGGTGATTACTGAAAGCCTTGCGATAGCAGAATGGGCGGCAGAGCAAGATCCATCTCTATGGCCCAAAGATGCGCTTACTCGTGCTGAGGCGCGCGCAGCGGCAAGTTTAATGCATGCAGGATTTTCAAGTCTGCGCGAATACTGCCCGATGAATATCAGAGCTAAATCTTCTGCGGCTGCCAATGATGCTGCTTTGGCAGATGCTCGAAAAATTGAAGCTTTTTGGACCGGATGGCTAAACAAATATGCAACGGATGAGAAGCCCTTCTTATTTGGTGAATGGTCTATCGCAGATGCTTTCTATGCGCCTGTGGTTGCGCGATTTGAGACTTATCATCTGCCAAGGTCACCACTTGCCCAGAAATATATAAATGCGATGAAAGCTGAAGAAGCTTTTTCGGCATGGTCGGTTGCAGCCCAAGCAGAATCTTGGAGTATAGAAGAGACTGACAAGTATTTGTCATAGCTTTGTGGCAAATATTTATTGCTTGGGGAGTGGGAATGGATGGCTTTTGATCGCGTTCGATTTGAAATAGGTACGCGTGAGCTTATTCCTATGGAGGAAGCCGATGCCTATGAAATTGCTGCTTTTCATGAACGCAATCGACCACGCTTTGCCCCATATTCGCCATTGCGGACAGAATTTTTCTTTACACCAGAATATTGGATCAAAGCGAAGTCGCGTTCCAGAAGAGAACGCAAAAATGAAACTGCGCTAAGATGGATGCTGGTCGATAGTGAAGGCGTGTTTGCGCAGGTGAGTTTAGATCAAATCACTAAGGGTGTCATACAGGCTGCTGCATTAGGGTATGTGCTTGATGCATCATTGGAGCGCCAAGGCATTATGACTCAATGCTTATCCAACGTTATAAATCATGCATTTGAAAAGCTTTATCTGCATCGTGTTATTGCGAATCATGTACCAGAAAACGAGAAATCTGCGGCTGTGCTTGCGCGCCTCGGATTTGAGAAAGAAGGATATGCCAAATCCTATCTGCAACTAAACGGCGTTTGGCGTGATCACGTGCTCAATGCATTGATCAATCCAGCGCAATTATAAAAACCTATCTTGCCAGAGGTGATCTTATGGATCTGAAAAGCTTTATTCGAACTATTCCTGATTACCCTAAAGCTGGGATCATGTTTCGCGATGTAACGACCTTGATGGGGCACCCTCAAGCTTTCCGCCGCGCTGTGGATGAATTGGTGCAACCCTTTGCTGGGCTGAAGATAGATAAAGTTGCGGGTATAGAAGCGCGTGGATTTATATTGGGAGGTGCATGTGCACACCAGCTTTCTGCTGGTTTTGTACCGCTTCGCAAAAAGGGAAAATTACCTTATAAGTCTATCTCTCAGTCTTATGAGCTGGAATATGGAATTGATGAACTTGAAATGCATGAAGATGCGGTTGCCCCGGGCGAACGTATTCTTGTTGTAGATGATCTGATCGCGACAGGCGGGACGGCTGAAGCGGGCATCAAATTGCTGCAAAAAGGTGGTGCGATTGTCGAAGCTGCTATTTTTCTTGTCGACCTACCAGAATTGGGTGGAACGCAAAAAATAGAGGCTTTAGGTGTTCCAACTGTATCTCTTATGCGTTTTGATGGACATTAAACAGCTTTTGCGAAGGATTCAGAAAGGATTCCTGCGCCATAAAGCATGAGATTAGTATTAGCCCCATTGACCCGGCGGCCAATGCACCACACTTAAGGTGTTAGAATTTTTTTCCCGAACGCTCTGGGAGCACTATACGAACATGACTATTCGACTGGACGACGACACAAAAGAAAAGCCACTAGGCGAGCCAAATGCGTTTCTTGAAGAAGCGCTCTTTAAGGCTCGTACAATATTGTTAACCGGCGGCATTGATGACAATCAAGCACGCCGTGTATGTGAACGCCTCTTGGCATTATCATCTGAAAGCGCAGACCCTATTTTGTTGGTTCTGTCTTCTCCCGGTGGACATGTTGAGTCTGGCGATATGATTCACGACATGATCAAATTTGTACCTGCACCTGTAAAAGTGCTGGGAACAGGTTGGGTGGCTTCTGCTGGTGCATTGATTTATGCAGCAGCCCAAAAAGAAAACCGCTTTGCTTCACCGAACACACGCTTCTTGCTTCATGAACCACGCGGCGGTGTTGGCGGACAAGCGTCTGATGTTGAAATCCAAGCGCGTGAAATTATCAAAATGCGTGAGCGTCTCAACAATATCTTTGCTGAAGCCACAGGCAAGCCACTGAAGAAAATCCAAGAAGACACAGACCGTGATTTCTGGATGAGTGCTGAGGAAGCTGTCAAATATGGTCTTGTTGGCAAGATCGTGACATCACAAAAAGAAATCATGGGCTAGGGCTCAACATTTCACCACACACTTTGGTGAGTAAAGTCAAAAGGCTAATTTTAGCCATAAAAGCCACGCAATGATGTTTGTTGCGTGGCTTTTTCTTTTTTCATCTCTGCTGCTCGTCAATTTGTTGTCAGATACAAAAGGCGGGTTGGCCTTTTTGCGGCATCGGTGATCACCAATGGCGTGGTGTTGATGTTCGCAGTTTGGATGACGGAAAGTGAAAATAAGCAGACTGCACCTCTTCCAATTAATACCGCAATTGATTTTATCGAAATTGAATTGGCCGAAGACACGCCTCAAACTGAAGAAAAAATTTTAGAACCCAAGCTGGACGTGAAACCACGCGCGCGCTTGCAAGAAGCGCCTTTGACGCCTGAACTTGCGCAGGACAATCCAGAAGCGGCTGCAAAACCGTTAGAGGCAGTCTCAGAAAAGGTTGTAATCCCAGACCCAAATCCACCATTAAATGCAGAAGAATCCGACGCTAAGCGCAGACAGACTGAGGGTGCATCTGAAAAATGGCAAGTCGATAGAGCGGGACTGACATTAGAGGAACAGGCGACTGGCATTTTTATGCCAAGAACACCGGCTGGAAGTGGTTTAGACGGTGATCTCGCATTTGTTCGGCGCGCGCTTGGGTTTGCAGCTTGCCTCGATATCGGAACTGCAAGAAAAGCAGGAAGCGCCTGTGCTGAATTGGGTGCAATTGCACGATATATGGCGGAACCAGATATTCGTGCACGTATAAATTCTGAGAATGCCGCAAAGTTTTCAGCTGCTGGTGATCTCCCTTTTGTAAAGCGTGAAAGCTTTGATCTATTCAAAGGGCCTTTGCCTGAAGTATTGTCTGGTTCTATACGAGGGGGCGGTGTTGGGGAAGGCGGTCTGCCTGACCCTCACCCGCATGCATATGACGAGGTCACGCGCCCATAATGCGTGTTGATCCATAAACATGATGATGGGGCTTGGAATAAGAGCGCGAGAGGCGTACAGCTGCTTGCTACACTTAGTCCAAACTCGTGGGTTCTTAGATTGAATTATCGTCATGCATTTCACGTTGGCAATTTTGCTGACATCCTTAAACACCTTGTGCTGGTCCTTTGTATCGAGAGCTTGAAAAAGAAAGACAAACCCTTTCGCTATATCGATACACATGCAGGCATAGGTCGATATGATCTAACGGGTGATGAGGCACGCCGCAGTCCTGAATGGCAAGAAGGCATTGGCCGTATTTGGGCTGCACATAAAGCGGGAGACATTCCCGAAGATGTAGCGGCAATCTTGAAACCTTATCTGGATGCTGTTTCCGAGATTAATTATGATGGCGATTTAGAGAGCTATCCGGGGTCTCCTGATCTGGCGGCGACATTGATGCGTGAACAGGATAGCTTGCGCCTTACTGAATTGCATCCAGCTGACAAAGAGACGCTAACGGATCATTTTTTCCGCGATAAACGCGTGAAGATTGAAAACCGCAATGGCTATGAAGCGCTTAAGGCGTATTTGCCACCACCAGAACGTCGCGGTGTTGTACTGGTAGATCCTCCATTTGAGCATCGCGATGAGCTAGCGCATATGGCCAAAGGCGCTATGGGCGGAATTTCTCGCTGGCCGACAGGAACATATATTTTCTGGCGTCCGCTTAAGGATATGGAAAACACCCAAAAATTTGATGATGGCCTCGCAGAGTGGTTGCTTGATGATATGGAGTTTTCTCACGAGAAAATTCTGCTTGCAGATTTATGGGTAAAAGAAATCGTAGAGCCTGGGCCTTTGTGTGGAGCAGGTGTTGTTGTCGTTAATCCGCCTTACGGCATGCAGGAAGCGCTATTGACGGTTTTGCCGTGGGTAACAGAGCTGTTGCAACAAGATGAGGGAGCAGGTTGGCGTATTAATGCACCTGAGGCAGAACCTGGTCTTGAAGAGCAAATTGATGTCGAAATAGAGAATGTGCCGACATTTGATCCAGATGACGGCAATATTGAACTTAGTGATGAAGATCTTGCAGAGCTTGGCCTGAATAAGAACGACATTTAGAAAATGATGAAAGGCTGGTGCTGTGGTGCTCCAGCCTTTGCTTTGTTGTGCTTTTACATTTCATTGCGTTGAAAAAGCCGGCCTCTTTCAGTCCATAAAATAACAACCAATGCCAATATCAAACAGATGGCATTAACGGCAAATAATGGCCCTAAAGTTCCATCGTATTGATCTGCTACAAAACCACCAATAGCAGCCGCAAGGAATGTTGTTGCAAAGCCGTATAGAGCTGATGCTGAACCAGCAATATGTCCTAAAGGTTCCATCGCTGTTGATGAAAAGTTTGGCCCAATAAAGCCTATGCAAACAAAAGATATGATCATCAGAACATAGAATACGACGAAGCTTTCATTGCCACTATGAGAGACGATTGCATGCAGAATATTGACCAAAATCATAATGATCAAAGCCCAATGCGATAAGAAACGCATTCCTAGGTTTCGAACAAGACGTGAGTTCAACAAGTTGGACACGGCCATCCCAGCGGAGACACCCGCAAACCATAATGGAAAAGAGGCTCCTTTATTAAAAGCTTCCACGTAAATTTGCTCAGAAGCGCTGATATAGCCAAACAACGTCCCAAAGATGAGTGCAGACGCGATTGAATATCCCATGGCGTATCTATTGGTGAAGACTGTGTAATAGGAACGCGCGATAGTTGACGGTTTTAACGGCCTTCGGTCTTCAGGCGCCAAGGTTTCGGGCAATCGAACATATGACCAGATCATCATCACACTGCCTAAGACCACAAGCGCCCAAAAAATTGCTCGCCAATCCCCGAAAAAGAAAAGAATACCTTCACCAAGGCTTGGAGCTAGAATGGGGGCCGCCATGAATATCAACATAACGATCGACATGATTTCAGCCATTGCGCGCCCAGTATAGCAATCTCGAACGACCGCTGCGGCCACAACGCGTGTCGCCCCAGCTGCTGCACCCTGAACAGCTCTTGCGAAAATTAGCATCTGGTAATCAGGTGCAACTAGACAAGCAACACTGGCAATAATGTATACGATTAGGGAAACGACGAGGATGGGTTTGCGCCCAAATCGGTCGATTAAAGGACCATAAAATATTTGAGAAAGTCCCATTCCCATAAGATAGACAATCACCATTTTTTGTCGATTATTGTCATCTTCAAATTGGAAAGTGTTTTGAATATCGCTGAGGGCGGGCAGCATAATGTCCACAGCCGTAGCATTCAGTGCCATCAGGCCTGCTATGATACAAATCAATTCCCAGACAGGTAGATGCTTCATGGCACTTGGTCGCGTAGATGTCGCGGTTTGTGCTTTTGTTTTTGTTTTAGATTCGTTTGACATGCAATCTCGATGACGGGTCGAATAATGAAAATATATACATTTAGAACGTTCGTTCAAAATAGCTCCCCACAATTGACAGAAAGACCGTCAAAGGCAAGGCTCTGAGTGTACTCTTTTCCCGTCTCATAGATGAAATAAGTGACAGTTATGACACTCTTACACTGTGCCTGCGTTCAACTGCGATCAAGCGACGTCGTGCATGAAAACATAAATGCTGCGTCAGATTTAATAAAACAAGCTGCGGCACAAGGCGCTAAATTTGTTGTCACGCCTGAGAATACTGGCTTTTTAGATATTCGCCCGGGCGGTGCAAAAAGCAAAGTAGTGGCTCAAGAAGACGATACCTGTCTAAAAGCACTCTCGGCGCTAGCTGGAGAGCTGAACATCTGGCTACAGATTGGATCACTCGCTGTTAGGGGGGACAATGATGAGCGATTCGCAAACAGGTCATTTTTGATAAATCCCAATGGCGAAATAGTCGCCTGCTATGACAAGATCCACATGTTTGATGTGGAGGTCGGGGATGGGCAATCATATCGGGAATCTAAGTCCTATAAGGCAGGCAATAAAAGTACTTTGGTGACAACGCCTTTTGCCAAGCTAGGGATGAGCATTTGTTACGATTTGCGTTTTCCAGAACTCTATCGAAATTTAGCCAAAGCGGGCGCAAACCTCGTGACACTTCCGGCTGCGTTTACAAAGGTGACAGGAGAAGCGCACTGGCACTCGCTCATTCGGGCACGTGCAATCGAAAATGGCGTGTTCATTCTTGCGGCGGCGCAAGGCGGTAAGCACGCAGATGGCCGCGAAACCTATGGACATTCTATGATCGTATCACCTTGGGGTGAAATTCTAGCGGAAGCTGGGTCAGACCCATGTGTGATCAGTGCTCAAATTGATTTGGAAGAGGTTGAAAAAGTTAGAGCAAGATTACCATCATTACACAGTGACCAAACCTTTATGCTTGAGGAAGTGACTCTGATTTAGTCGACGAAGCACCACACGCCAGAGCAAATGCCAGTTGTGACTTGCATAAGAAGATCCAGAGCACCGCCTATAAGGAGAACAGGTAGTCCAACCCAAAGAAAAACTAGCCAAATGGCCATAGGTGTGATTCTTGGTTCTTTCAGAGTGTAACCGGAGATTGTTTGAACCTTTGATTTGGCCATATGCTTTATTGCCTTTTCACTTCGAATGATTGTCTGTATGTCGACCCATCGTTAACCCTAACTGACTAATTTTTTGTTTCATGAGTGAAGTCCTGCAGGTTCGTTGGAACCAAATTAATAGAACAGACTGGGACATCGCCCACACGAATGCTTGCGCCAGCTATCAACAAGATTGGGCGTATGGTGATGTGCTCTCTCATCATGGTGCAAAAGTATGGCGCGCGAGTGTAGCGCGATCAGACGATAATACCGTCATAGCCTTGGCTCAGATCACATCTAAGCCTTTCGCATTGGTTGGACAATTTGCGCTCTGCACGCATGGTCCAATTTGGCTAGAAGACATTAGTATTGCCGATAAGCATTTTGTGTATCGCACTTTAAGCAAGGCGGTTCCGGTGGGCTGGCCTAAACTCTTGATCTTCACACCAGATGAACACGAAGCTGACATTAAACCGGTAAAAAGTGTGAAGCGGGTCATGACTGGGGAAGCAACAGTTCGCATAAACCTTGAACAAGATGTCGAGACTTTGCGCAAATCCATGGATCAAAAATGGCGAAACCGTCTCACATCAGCTGAAAAGTCAGGTCTAAAATTTGTCAGCGGCGGCACTAAGCCAGCGCAATATAGATGGCTTCTAGACCTTGAAGAAACACAAAGAGAAAAACGCGGTTATCGCGCATTGCCTGCTGCTCTCACATTAGAATGGCAAGAATCTAAATCAAAGTGCCTGCAAGCTGGTAAAAATGGTGGGATTTCCGTTTACAGAGCTGATCTGGGCAAAGAATGTGCGGGGGCCATGCTGGTGCTAGAGCATGGCAGCATGGCCACCTATCATATCGGCTGGACCTCTGAAGAGGGGCGCAAGCTGGGTGCGCACAATTTATGCCTTTGGAATGCCTGTTTAGACCTAAAGGCGCGCGGCTTTAAGCAGTTTGATCTAGGCGGTGTTAACACACAGTCCGGCGCTGGAATTGCGCGGTTTAAAATTGGCACGGGCGGAGATGTATTCCAGCGGGGCGGCGCGTTTGTAAAGGCGTAATGTATTGTTATTGAACGTTATAACGTCAAGGTAGCGTTTGTAAGCTGAATGTCAAAATGCCTTAGACGTTGAATTTGAATAGCAAGACATCACCATCTTTAACAATGTATTCCTTACCTTCTTGGCGAACTTTACCGGCTTCTTTGGCTCCCGCTTCACCATTATATTGGATATAATCGTCATAGGCGATGGTTTCAGCGCGAATAAAGCCTTTTTCAAAATCACCGTGGATAACACCTGCTGCTTTAGGCGCAGTGCAGCCTTCAGGGATTGTCCAAGCACGTGTTTCTTTGGGGCCGCAAGTAAAGTAAGTTTGCAGGTTCAAAAGCTTGTATCCGGCTTGAATCACGCGGTTTAGGCCCGGCTCTTCAAGACCTAATGTCTCAAGAAATTCTTCGGCTTCATCATCGTCTAGAACGGCGATTTCACTTTCGATTTTTGCTGAAATAGCAACAGCTTGTGCACCTTCTTTTTCAGCGTGTGCGAAGACTTTTGCAGAAAAATCATTACCATCTGCAGCGCTATCTTCATCTACATTGGCGATGTAGAAAACAGGTTTGGAAGTGAGAAGCTGCATCATGCGCCAGACTTTACGTGTGTCTGGATCGTCAGGAATAACAGCAGCACGTGCAGGCTTTCCATCTTCAAGTTGAGCCATTGCCAAGTCTATGAGTTCTAAGGCAATTTTTGCTTCTTTATCATTGCCGCGTGCTTTTTTCTCAAGGCCGGGCTTGCGTTTTTCAAGGCTCTCCATGTCGGCGATCATGAGTTCTGTTTCAACAACTTCATAATCAGACATCGGATCAATTGTGCCGGAAACGTGGGTGACATCATCATCTTCAAAACAACGCAATACATAAGCGATGGCATCGGTTTCACGAATATTGGCAAGGAATTGGTTTCCCAGCCCTTCACCTTGTGAAGCACCTTTTACGAGACCCGCGATATCCACGAAATTCATACGAGCTGGAATGATCTCTTTTGAGCCCGCGATATCGGCGAGCGCTTTTAAGCGTTTTTCTGGAACCGCGACTTCGCCTTCATTTGGGTCAATCGTACAGAAAGGGTAGTTGGCTGCTTGTGCATCCGCTGTTTTTGTTAGCGCGTTGAACAAGGTTGATTTACCGACGTTGGGAAGACCAACAATACCACATTTAAAACCCATTAGGGGAACTCCGTACGGTCAGAAAATTTAATTGCCACTACTGACAGCAAATCAAGCAAAAGGGCAAGAGCTTAGAATGGAATAGCGGAGCACATTTCTTGGAGTTTTCAATATTTTTATTGTTCTGGTTTTTGTCTCATGAAATGGTGAGGGCTAATCTTGATAAAAAGGGGGTGACCAAGATGTTTCAACGAACTTGGGCTTTTGTAATCGTTGCTATGCTAGCAACCTCAGTATCTCATGCGCAGGCTAGTGAAACAACTGCCGAAGAACTTGCTAGATGTTTGGTGCGTCACTCAGACGAGGAGATTGAGCTAGTCATGAAAGATTTTCTTGTAAATGCGCTTCTTGAAAACAAAATAGAAGCTCAATCAGATGCGCTCAAGCTTGGCATGTCTATGTCGCAAATGGCCATGAATGGCTGTGGTTTGTCTAAGGTTGATTTGCAAAAACCTGTGTTTACAAGTGCTGCAGAATTGTATGGTAATATTGTCGGGAAGCGTATAATGGCGAAAGCGATGTCGAATATTGGTATGGAATAGCTCCCGCTACAGCATATTTATTTAACTTAATTACCCTTGCGGCGAGACATATCTTCTTTAGGTGCAGGTGCAAGGCGCATGACTTCTGCTTGGAAGCGTTCATCATCTCCCGCAGCAAGGAAGTGAATAGCGCGCGCGCAAGCATCCAGCATGTCATCTAGCCACTTAGCTTCTGATTTCGCAAAATCAGATAAGACATGCCCCTGCACACGGGATTTATCGCCGGGATGACCTACGCCTAGTCGGGTGCGGCGCACGTCTTTGCTGGCCTGCGCCATAATAGAGCGCATGCCATTATTACCAGAATGTCCACCACCAATTTTCATCCGCACGCGGCCGGGCGCTAAATCTATTTCGTCGTGAAAAATGACAGTTTGATCCGCAGAGATTTTGAAAAAGTTCATAGCTTCACCAACAGAACGTCCGCTATCATTGTAAAATGTTGTTGGTTTTAGAAGGAGCGTTTTAACACGGCCTCCATTTGCATCTGTCAGAAAACCTTCAGATATTTTCCCCTGAAATTTTGTTTTCCAAGGACTAAAACCGTGCATGTCAGCAATCGCATCAATTGCCATAAAGCCAATATTGTGGCGATTGCCTTTATACTGGTCGCCGGGATTTCCAAGGCCAACGAGTAATAACATGAATGGCTCCGCATCTCTTTGGTGTGATTTAGCGAATGGTAATAGCGCGAGCAGTTTTGAAAGCAAACTCGTCATTGGCTAATAATCCTTGGCATTATAGAAAAACGGCGCTGAATTGCTTCAACGCCGTGTAATCTTATTTTGTTTGTACAAAGCGAGCAATTAAGCTTCTGCTTCGCCTTCTTCTTCTGCTGCATCGTCTTCTGCATCATCTGCTTTGGCTGATGCTGTACGGCCGACGATTGTCGCGATTGTGAAGTCACGGTCAGTAATTGTTGGAGTAGCATCTTTTGGAAGTTCGATGTTGGAGATTTTAACGTTATCACCAATATCCAAGCTACTTACATCACCAGTTAGGAATTCAGGAATGTGTCCAGCTGGAACTTCAAGTTCTACAGTGTGACGTACGATGTTCAATGAACCACCGCGTTTAATACCTGGAGATACGTCTTCACCTGTGAAGTGTACAGGAACCTCAACTTTAACAAGTTGGTCCTCTTTCACGCGGTAAAGGTCTACGTGTAGTGCAACTTCAGTTACTGGGTGGAATTGAACATCCTGAGGGATAACAAATTGCTTCTTACCTTTGTGTTCAATCTCAACAAGGTTAGAAAGAAATTTACCAGTGTTAAGTGCTTTAAGAATTTCAATACGGTCTAAGCTGATTGAAACTGGAGCTTCTTTTCCGCCGTAAAGAATAGCAGGAACGCGGTTTTCACGACGTGCTTGGCGAGATCCGCCTTTACCTGTGCGTTCACGTAGCTCAACGTTTAATAAAATATCTGTAGCCATTTTTATGTCCTTCCGTCCTGAGGCAAACATTGCACCATGCTATGCGCCCCCAAACATCACAGGGGTAAACCCTTAGAGTTGAAGAGGGGCTTATAGTGGGACTGAAAGGGAAAAGCAACCTCGAAAAGGCCGTATGCGCTATCGCTAGAATAAGAGACAAAAAACACTTTGACAAAAGTTCGTTACAGTTGTAGTGAATGACTTCAGTGTGTCGTACTAATATGACAATTCGCCAACGAAGAGCGAGAGAGAATATGAGCCAACAGCCAAATAAATCTGAATTGACCGTCTTAAAGCATTTTTGGACCATAGGTGAGCAAAGCGCTCGTGAAGTTCATGATGGTGTATCGGCTGAAACTGGCTGGAGTTATTCGACAACGCGAACAGTGATTAACCGGATGATTGATAAAACATGGCTCACGCGTCGAGATGTGCATGGGATTACTGTATTTGATGCAGCTTTGTCGAAAGTTGAAGTTTTTAGCGGGCTTGTAAAAGATCTGACCCGCAAAGTTATGGATATTGAAGGCGACCTACCGGTGTCGATGTTTGCGGGTAGTCCACACCTTACATCGGATGAATTAGACGAGCTTGATGCGCTAATCAATTCTTCTTCTGTAGATGATGGAGAGAAAAAATGAGCTTTGTCGTACTGCTTGTTCTGTCAATCCTTTGGGGCGGTGTTGTGGCTGTCGCTGCTGCTGGTATTCAACGACTTGGTTTATCGGGGCGCACGCGTCAAATGATGTGGAGATGCGCGAGTATTATGCTTCTCGCGCCTTTTCCCGTTGCGCTTATATATGCGTGTATGGGGCCGGGAACGATTGATCCTATTTGGAATTATGGTGAAGGACAGGCTCCGTCTATTCCGATTGTTCTTGAAGAAATGCCAGCGCAAACAGGGGTTGCTGTGCAGGAAGTATCTCAAGGGGTGTTATTTGAGTTTGACCTAATGACTGCTGCTATCGTGTTTTTGAGCCTCGGCTGGATGTTCCGCGCATGTCGTGCACGTTGGGCAAATAAAGAGCTGAAAAGAATTACGGATAAATCTGATCCGGTGCAAAGCTATGCGGTGCTTTCATCAGCAGAGTTCTGGAATAAACGTTTGGGACTAACGCGCCGTACAAGTTTTCGTCTACTTCCAGGAGATTATTCTCCGTTTACACAGGGCGTGTTGAAGCCGGTTGTGTATCTTCCCCATGGGCTGGAACGTGAGTTGAGCCAAGAAGAGATGGCTTTAGTCGTCGGGCATGAGCTCATGCACATACGGCGTCTGGATGCTGTTTGGCGCCCAATGGAGCGGATCGTCGCGGATGTATTGTGGTTCAACCCGTTTGCGTGGTTGGTTCGCGCAGAGCTTGACCGTGCACGTGAAATTGCATGTGATGAAGCGATGCTGGTCTCTAAAGCGCCGCCAACTGTATATGCACGCGCTTTGGTGGCTGCTGCACGCTTTGCCGAAGGTTTGCCTACCCGTGCGCCCGCTGCAGCAATGTTTCCCTTCAATAAGGATAAAGAGCTAACTGAGCGTGTGAAAATCGCCGTGGCTAATTCACAAGGTAATTCGTCATTGGTTGGCCTTGCTGCATTTGGTGTGTTCTTACTCGCTGGTTTGCCTCTTGCTGCGGCTCAAGGAGCGGGCGGCGAGAAATTACGTGCTCCATTGCCTGAGTTTGAAGCGACAGTCATTAAATCGGAAAAAGCTAAAATTACCTCTGGTTTCGGTATTCGCAAGCATCCAATATCCAAAGAAATGAAAGACCATGCTGGCATTGATATTGCGGATAAAATAGGAACCAAAATCCACACGCCTTCGCATGGCTTGGTGACATTCGCCGGCTATAAAGAAGGCTATGGGAATGTTGTTCAAATCAATTACAATCCTGAATGGATGGGGCGCTTTGGCCAATTGAGCAAAATTCTTGTCGAAGTTGGACAATCTGTTCAAGCTGGTGATGTGATTGGGTTGTTGGGTGAATCAGGCAATGCAACTGGACCGCATTTGCATATCGAAGTTTATGGCCCTGCACCTGATTTTGTAAGATCGGGGCATAAAGTTGCCTATGATCCAGAGCAGCTTGGTGTTGCACTTATTCCAGCTTTAGAATTACGGGCTAAGCAAATTAGAGACCTTGGCGTTGTTCTTCCAAAATCTCTTGCACAACCAATTGCGGCCGATAGCGCATCAGCATTGGTCGCGCCATCAGCACCGGCTGCTTTAGTTGCACCTAAGGCCCCATTAGCGCCGAATGCCCCCAAAGTGACAGGTATTACTTATTTGGATGATGGCCGCGTACAAATCCTGGATGCAGGTGTTGTGGTTATTGAATTTGATCCATCAAAAGATGATTTCATACCTAGGCACATTGTGAGCAAAGACGGTGTGTCCAATAAGCGTAAATATACTTATGAAGATGCAAATGGTGATTCAGTGAAAATTATTGCCGGAACTTCTGATATTCCTCCGAGTAAGCTTGGTATTTGGGTGAATGGAGACAAGATTTCTAATGCTGCGGAATGGAATGAATGGCGTCATGAAATTCAGAACTATTTTGAAAAAGACATGAATGATTTCAAGGCCGATATGCGTGAACAAGCTCAAGACATGCGTGATCGTGAGCGAGAAGATCGTGAGTTTGTCGAAATGCTTGAAGGTGGTTTGGAGAAGCGCATTGAAGCGCAGGCAGATGCGTATGAAGTCGAAGTTGATAGGTGGACAGATAGTTTAGAAGCGCAAGTAGAGGAACTTGCCGCGCGATTTGAGCGCTCTGCTGAATCTTCTCGTCACGCTGCGAACTTGAAAGCCCAAGCTCAGGCACAAGCACGAGCGAATGCGCGGTCAAGTGCTGAGGCATTGGCAATGTCATCTCGTGCGTTCGCTCAAGATTGGACTGCGGTCCGACAAGAGCAGATTGCTAAAACACAAATTGTTGCTTTGGAGCAGGTTCTCGTGGAATTGGATGAAAAAGTTTTATCAATTTCCGAGCAGTGTGAGCAAATTGAAAATTCAGAAGAGGTAGATGCCAAGTATAAATTGGTTGGTCTAAAAACAGCGAAGTCAGCTTTGCAAGAAGCACGTACTCAAGTTGCTGAACAATTAGTAGAGGCTCAGAAAGCCTTTCATTAGGCTAAGTATATAGACAATAATGGGAATGAAATTTGCGTTGTTCTTGTGCTTAAAAAGTAGAAATTTAGGTGCTGTTTCAATCCTGACTAATTTTTAGATATAGTTGAGCGATTTTTACAGGTAAGATTTACTAACTTGTTATAGGTGTGACCTAAGGTAAACGTTGGGAATTGACACTGGCTAACTAGGATAATGACCCCCGAATTAGCATGACGTCATAGAAAACGCAGCTCTGTTGCCCCAGAGCTGCGTTTTTGCTGTGTATATAGTGATGTAAAATGTACGACTTAGTAGTCAAATAGTTTCGAGACGGATTCTTCATTGGCAACACGGCGTACAGCTTCTCCAATCAAGTGAGAAATTGATACGCGGCGTATTTTCTTCGCATTGGCAACTTCTTCTGAAGCGGCGATAGAGTCTGTGCAAACGAGCTCTTTAAGACGGGATTTATCAATTCTTGCTGCTGCGCCGGGTGAAAGAACACCATGGGTGACATAGGCAGAAACAGATTTAGCGCCGGCATTCAGCATTGCATCCGCAGCATTACACAAAGTGCCTCCACTATCTGTCATGTCATCAACCATTATACAGGCGCGGTCTTTAACATCCCCGATGATGTTCATGACTTCAGACACACCAGCTTTGGGGCGGCGTTTATCCACTATAGCTAGGTCACAGTTTAGCCGGTCTGCAAGGGCGCGTGCGCGAACCACACCTCCGACATCTGGAGAAACGACCATGACGTCTTTGGAGCCATATTTTTCTTTAATGTCTTGAACAAACACAGGACCCGCGATCAAGTTGTCGGTTGGGATATCAAAAAAGCCTTGAATCTGCCCAGCGTGAAGGTCAACGGTTAGAACGCGATCGGCACCTGCTTTATGAATGAGATTGGCGACGAGTTTGGCTGAAATCGGTGTGCGGCCATCTGTTTTGCGATCTTGTCTTGCGTAACCAAAATAGGGGATGACTGCCGTAATCCTGCGAGCTGACGCGCGTACAAGTGCATCACACGTAATGAGCAATTCCATTAAATGGTCGTTTGCTGGTGCAGACGTTGATTGAATGAGGAATACGTCATGACCACGGACATTTTCGTTGATCCGAACGAAGACTTCGTTGTCCGCAAATGTCTGCACATCTGCTTCGGTTAGTCTAGCATCCAGATAGGAAGCTACATCTTTTGCCAACTCGCGGTTGGAATTACATGTGATAAGTTTCATTTCGCCCATCGCCCAAAGGTTCCGCTTATTCTAATTCCTGCGCCCTAATCTCGTGCCAAGGTTTTTAGCAGGTCCGATTTGTAAAGCTTTTGTATCAATCTGCCTTTTCCCGCAACAGCTCTACGGGCGCTTATCGAAATATATTGATACTTTTTGTATATACGGCAGTTTTTTTAAGAGTTTGCCCTAAGCGACGAGCATAATTGACGATGCATTGCGTCCATAGTCGGTGTCTCCTTGTTTTTTTGAACGGCGGTAGGAGAAATATTTATCGGGTTGAGATACTGTGTCATCAGCGATTGCCTCGCATTTCCCGACTCCAGCACGAATGAGGCGGGAGCGGCAATAATGTTTTAGATCAAACTTAAGGCGATCTCCTTCGCCTGGTTCAAATAAATTTGCGCACCAAGGCGAGATGTCGAGAAAGGCTTTTTCAAAATCTGGGCCCACTTCGAAACTGTCTTTGCTTATGCATGGTCCTATAGCGGCAATCATGTTTGTTGGAGATGCGCCAAGTGTTTCCATTTGCTTGATAGCATCTTCTATCACACCCGTTACCGCGCCTTTCCATCCTGCATGGATTGCAGCGATGACGCTTGCTTTAGGGTCACCAATTAAGATTGGTGCGCAATCGGCGGCCAATGCTGTAATAACAAGCCCGGGTGTCGCAGTTACAATGGCATCTGCTTCTGGTGCTTGAGATACAGAAAGTGGACCATCGACAATAATCGCTTTATTTGTATGCGCCTGCCTCAGCGTAATCATACGACCAGGAAGGGCACCTAGCGTGACGCAAATACGGTCACGATTGGCTTTGACGCGATTTCCTTGATCGTTGGAGCCGGGGCCTGTATTCAAGCTTTTGTAGACGCCCGTAGATACGCCGCCCTCACGTCCAAAGAAGCCATGCCGCCAATTCATTGAAAATGGTTTCAGAGCAGGAGATTCTATAAAAGGTGCACGTGATGTTGAGTTGGCCATAACTATCCATTCGTATCTGCGATATATCCTCTATTTGAGGGTTTAATTGGGGAAATGGAAGGCATTGTCCATGCTATATTTGCCTCAGCTACAAATTTGATGTTTCATTTATATAGCGCTTGTTTAATCAAGCTCTTTTTTCCATTCTACTGAAACTTTGGCACCGTTTTCATTTCCAAAAACAGTTCCAACTTCGACATTCTCAACAGGTTCCCATTCAATCGCAAGATCGGACTGGCCACTGGCACGACTTCTCAATTCCACATAGACGTTTTCCGACAGGTATTTACCGGTTTCAAGTTGTGGGTTGCTGTCAGCATCTTGTGAGACAACAAGGCGATCAAGCCCAATAGCATTTTGAATACTGGATAATGGTGAGAAACCTTCGCCATTTCCGGTCATGTTCGCTGCTGCTACAGCAAGTTGGGCGGCTTCAACAGCACTGAGTTGGGTTGGCGCACGGCCAAATAAAAGTCTGGAAATGATTTCATCTTCGGGCAGGTCTGGTGAAGAAGAAAAGCTTATCGTGGGCGAACGGACCGAACCTGAAACATTGATAATGGATGTGACGCCGTCCGATGTGCGTCTTGCCTGCATGTCTGTGGTTGCTTCAGCTGGGTTGCCGTCAAGTCGCACAACACCTTCGGAGAAAGCAAAGGGCTGACCTAAAAGTGAAAATTCTCCACGCACAATGTTGGCTGTGCCTCGAACGTCAGGCGTTTTGAGAGTTCCTTTGATCCGCGTATCAGCAGACAATTCAATATTTAAACCGCGGCCCGTCACGTAGACACGGCGGTCTGCGGTAACTTTCATATCCAATGCCATTTTTGATGTCGGAGACACTTCTGGTTCTTGGTTTTCAAGATCGTCTATTTCATCGAGGAAAATAACATCAATGGTTTTGACACCTGAGGAGCCAAATTGCGCGATGTTGACTTTCGCTTGATCAATATTGAGATCACCCGCAATTTTAATGCCTTCAATTGCTCTGGTGACATCTAGGCGACCGGTAAAGTTTGCGGCGAGGCCGTCTTGTTTTATGGCACCAAAATTATCAAAATCTATGTGCATAGCTGAAGGCGTTTCAGGAGATAAGAACATCTTACCTGAGCCTGATACAGTTCCACCATCAACACCCGTTGCTGTGGCAGATTCAAGTTCAATACTCTTAGTATCAAAGTTTACGAGCGCTTCTATATTTGACATGCGTGCGCCATAGCGGTCGTGTTCAAAGTCTGTGTCGGAAATAGTAGCTTGGCCGACAGGTCTCAGCTCCAATAGCGGTGCTTCTGCTTCCGCATTTAATTCGAAAAAACCGTTTAAAGCGACGCTGTCTAATCCGACCAACGCCCAAGCTGCTTCTAATTTCCCAAGCGCACCAATATCCAGTCTTGCGACGTCATTTTGGTTCAAGTTAGGAATTCCGTTTTCAACTTGCATTGGAACAGAGAAAACAGCATCAACGTTGAGGTCGCCGCCATTGTGGGCTTCAAATACAGATACAAGACGTTCCTCTATGAATTCGCCATCAATGCTTGCATTGATAAAAGCAATGGCATCGCCTTCACGTCCGGCATCTTTTAACTCAAGGTTATAGGTTCCACTACCTGTTGTATCCTGAGCGCTCCAATCAGCATTTGCATCGAGGCTGCCGGTTAGACCTTCTCGACCAAATAGAGCGTTTATGCGGCTTAATGAAAGTGTCTCAATTGCGAGCTTCAAGCCTGTGTCTGTTTGTGTTTTTGAGCCTGATAAATTGATGATGCCGCCAAGGCTATCTAGCTTGGCATCAATAGATAGCAGATCAGCCGATTGGGTGATTTTGACTGGTTCAACTGAGCTAAAGCTTTCTTCATCCATCTTACCGTCGAGAGAAAATGTAATATTGCGGCTTTCTTCAACTTGCGTTGCATTTCCGCGAATAACTATTTCCACCGGTGTATCTGGGGCGACAAGCGTCATAAAACCATTCGTTTTAACATCAAAGTCAAAAGCGTTTGGTTTACCTGAAGCATTGATCGTTGTGACTGGCAGAAGCGTATCACCGAACACAAGGTCAGTTGCTTTAGCCGACAATTGCAGCGTTTCGCCCGTCAAATTGCCTTGAACGTCGATTGCACCATCAAGTCCCAAAGCTGCCAATGTACCTTTCAGGTCAATAGTTGCATTTAGGGGAGCTTGGTCGGATAAAGATGCATTAGCGTTTAAGTTCAAATCCGCCCAATTTGCTTGCAGTGTTTTGATTTCTAATCCGTTATCATACGATATCTGAGATGTCCCTTTTAAGGGGCGATCATTCGCAGATGCTTCTATTTGGATGTCCGTTAGGATGCCGCCATCTTGAATCTGACCATTTGAAGTCAGCGATAAATCCGCAATGTCCAATCCATTTGCGGCGATTGAAGATGCCGTAAATGAAAGGTCTTCAGTGAGGTTGGTCAATGGTCCGTTGAGATCAAGTGCGAGAACAGCATTGCGAGCCTGCACGCTTTGAAGGTTCAGGGCAGGGATGTTCGCAACAAGTTTGGTGATCAATTGCTCGTTTTCCATGGAGCCCCTGACCAAAGCCATGTTTGCCCCTGAATCAATATTTGCGTCAAATGTGATAGGCCCAGACGCTAGCATGGAGGCGGCGACATCAAGGTTTACCGGCCCATCTAGAAATGCCTGAATATTTTCATTTGAAGACGTGATTTCTGAATTTTTGGATTTGAGCGATAGCTTAAAAGGTGCGCTTGGGCCAGCGCGGTCAAGTGTCGTATTAAACTGGATTGCCCCATTAAGAGCGTCGGTGAAATGACTTACATTTTTTAGGTTGGAATTGAGTTTGAAAGACGACTTTCCTTCGGTTGAAAGATTACCTTTGCCTGATGTATCAAACTGTGCAGCTTTCAATTCAAACTGATCAAGATTCAAGTTTTGCGAGGCAATATCTAATTGACCGCGAATGTTAGAAGTGAGTTTAGCACCCAGCGCATCATCAAGGGCCGCAATTTGCGTGCGCAATTTGTTGGTTGCCGTATCTATTTTAAATTTAAGCGTGTCATCAGCCAATTGGGAATCTAAGTTTATTTCTGCTGATTGGATTGTGCGACCTGAATAAGCAAATTGATCAGCGATTAGTTTACCAGCCAGCTTTGATTGCGTGTCGCCATATTGCCAAACACCATCAAACTTGGCTGATTTGGCCTTGAGGTCGGGCATTTGTGAAAGCTGAGTAAGTGATAATATGTCAGCCTTAAGCGTCCAAATGTCTAACATTTCTGGCTTGCGCAAATTCACGGGTCCAGATGTGCTGATCTCTAGTACACGCGATACAAAATGTGCTGTCAGCTCTGCTTTACGAAGTGATGTGAGATTTGCATCTAAGTCGAGGTTGAGCGTGGAGCCTAATCGGTCAGTTGCCGGGTTAGCTAAAGCAAAACCTTCAAGATCAGCAATGATATTGAATTTGGCGACAGAAGCCGTGCTTTTTCCATCAAGGCTCGCAATAGTTTTGGGGCCCAATGATAAATTTCCTAGGCTTTCCCAGTTTTTAAGGTCGCCTTTCCCTGAGAAGAGAAGTGTTAAATCATCTTCAAGCGGAGCAGGTAGGAATGTTGAAACAAAGCCGTTTTGTGGAATTTTAATATCCACATGACCGTTTAAGAGTTTTTTCAAACTCCAGTTCAAATCAATGTTTATGGTCTCTTCGTCTTGCCTAATTAAGCTGCCATCATCGTTTAAGCCGGCTGTGGATGTCGCGAGTTTAAGATAACTTTGCGTGCTTCCAATATCAGCGCTTAGGTTAAGGCTGTGGCGAGTTTCAGGAAGGCCGGTTTCTTGCGCTATTGAGACCTTTGGAATATCTGCTTCTTCAAGAACAAAACGTTTGATGAAGATAGAACTCGGTGTTTCATCATCGTCTTTTTCAGGAGAAGCTGGCAGTAAAGGTTTGCGGCTGACATCTATCGAGCCGATACCGATGGAATTGAGGTATAAGGTCTTACCAATTAGCTTTAATGGTTTCCATTTTAATTCAGCATTTTGGGCGTTTAACCATTCGCCATCCGTATCTTGGATAGAGAGCTTAGCAATTTTGAACCGGCCTAAAACATCACCTTCAAATCCGTCAATCTGGATTTGTTGCCCAGCTATAATCCGTCCTTCAAGCTGATCTTCGATAATACCGCGTCCAATAGGGCTGGCGATCAAAAGGCGAAGCAGCAATACGGTGAGAAAAAGGCCAGCAAAAATCCATAGGACTATTCTAAACCAACGCTTCTTTTGTGGAGTTGGCTTTTCTGTTTCTGTCACGTGTGTCGGTGTTTCATTTTGCATTAGAATGCTTGTCCAATGCTTAGATATAATAGGAGGCGTTCATCGCTGTCGCGCGGATCAATGGGCGTTGCCACATCTAAGCGTAGAGGACCGAAACTTGTGTAATACCGCAGACCTAGACCGGCACCCATGCGCAAGTTGGAAAATGATGGTGTTTGACTTTCGCCAACTTCACCCGCATCGACAAAAGCAACCATACCTAAATTGTTTTTAAATCTGATGCGTGCTTCCGCGCTCATTTCAACAAGACTACGCCCACCTAACGGGTCGCCATCTGCATCGAATGGGCCAATGCTTTGGTATTCATACCCACGCACTGATCCACCACCACCTGCATAGAAACGACGGGTGGAAGGTATATCAGCGACAGCAGAGCCAGCGATTCCGCCCACTTTCAAACGTCCAGCAAGAATATATTTGTCTTCGTTAAAGCTAGTATAGCCCCGCGCTTGCGCTGTTGTTGTGATGAATTGTCCTTCTGCATCACCAAGACTATAAGCTGGTTCTGCACCTACTTGGAGGCGAACGCCCTGAGTCGGGTCCAATACATTGTCTGTATTGTCAAAACGAGCGCCGCCACGGCCAGTAATGATTTGAAAATCTAACTCAGTGTCATTTTGAGTTTCTTGACCGACTTCCAGTCCGATCCCAGCATAAACATCAATGTTTTTTGTCCATGGATGTTCATACAAAGCATTTGTTGAGATGGACCTACTATCATAAGCATCTGTTTGCTCATTGATGATCGCAGCATCAACAAGCAAGCTGTGGCGATATCCACCATTTAAGGGTTGCTTCCAGCTCGTGGTGAGGGATTGTTCCAAACTACTAAGGTAAAGATCAATATTCACAGTATCTGCGCGACCTGAAAAATTGCGCATTTCATACCCAGCCTGCAAACCAAAGCCTTCTGTCGTTGCATAGCTCGCACCAGCTGACACTGTGCGTCTTGAAGCGTCTTCTAATGTCACAAGAACATCTCTGACTTCACATTGTTCTGCATTGTCTGTTTCAACAGGAGCAGAAAGGTCGATTTTGGCGTATTTGTATAATTGCGTTTCAGATAGTCGGGTTTTGTACTGATCAATAATATCAGGCGAATATGTGTCGCCATTTTTAAACGGAGATAATTTGTGCAAGATATTCTCGCGCGTGCGGCCTGGATTATTTGCGGTGATATCTCCAAGACAGACTTTCGGGCCAGTCGTGAAATTGTAAGTGAGATCAACAGTTGCTGCTTTGCGATCTCCAATCACTTGTCGCGCTTGTGAGCTAGCGTCAGCATAACCGCTTGTGCGCAGTTGAGATAAGAGACGTTTCTCTTCATTCAGTATCGTATCGGCGCGTGCAATATCTCCAGTAAAGATTTGAAAGCTGGGTATATCTGTCTGGATGATTTGCGCATCGCTGAGTTTGAGTTCGATCTTTCCAAGTGTGAAGCGTTTGCCTTGGTCGAGGCGCACAATGGGTTTTAGAGGTGGTCCGGTTTCAACAGCAATATCAGCACTGGCATCCAGCCAACCTTTGGAGTTGAGAACATCTAAAGCAATACCTGCTGCACGTCGCGCTTGGTGTCTTGCTGTAAATTTGGAAGTCGTCGGTTCAACTTCTCCCAATAGAAGAGCGACCTCATCTTTTGTAGACTTCTCAATTCCATCACCGATTAGCTCAACATTTTGTGCAAGCGCGTTTGATGAAGCGTTGAACGCTACAAAACTTGCAAAAAAGAATATGGCTGTTGGCTTCATTAGAGGGGTCTTGTCTTGAGCTGTGCGCCATATTGAAAAGCGTCGAAAAATAATTGCTAATATAGATTAGCGTTACTGTATTGAGTTTTGGTAGAATATAGCGCGAATATATGGCGTAATTTGGAATATTTCAGAAAGAATTTCGACGTTAACCATGAATGTTTCCAAATACATAAACATGCTTCTAGCTAATGAAGAAAACCTCTCATCAAACTCGTTTAATAGGAGAGTTTTTCTGGCTGCAAGCGGCAGCTCAATTATGTTGAGTGGTTGCGGAGGAAAAGCTGAACCAACGGATAAATTGATTGCCGGAGAGGTGGGAATTGTCAGCCGCATTCGTGATGGTGATGCATTTACGCTCGATACTGGCCTGTCTGTTAGGTTGGCCGGCATTGAAGCTCCGCGCCGCGCATGGAATGATCGCCCCGCTGATCCTTTCGGTGAAGAAGCAACAAAGCTATTAAATTTTGAGGCTGTAGGTCGCAAATGCCAGCTCTTTTATGGAGGGTTGACCAGAGACAGGTATGATAGAGCGATTGCGCATGCGTTTGTTGAAGACGAAGCAGGCCAGACGGTTTGGCTCAATAAAAAAATGATTGAATTGGGCGGCGCACGTGTGCGCACTTGGGCCGATAATGTTGCCCATGTGCGTCAGCTATATGATCATGAGAGAGATGCGCGAAATTCCAATATAGGATTGTGGGCACATTCTGAATACGACGTGTTTTCTCCAAATGCCTTAAAAGATGCGCCGCGCGGTTTAGCTCTGGTGCAAGGGAAAGTGTCAAAAATCAGCGAGGTGCTAGAGGTCGATAGCCGTTGTTCTGTCGGTGAAGATGGATTGCTGCATCTGACTATGGGGCTTACGCTTGCGCGATCAACAGAACGGATTGATTTGGCTGTTGGGCAAGAAATTCGCGTGAGGTCAAGCATTCGACGCGAGAAAAATCCAGATGGAAAATATGAGGGTGAAGCCTATCTGGCACCTGATCATTGGGGGCAATTTGAAATAGTACTTTAAAATGCTTTGCCAGAAATTCACGCATAAAAAATGCCCTCCATATCATGAAGAGCATTTTTTGAATTTCTTATATCTTCAAAGAAGATTAAGCAGCGCGTTGTGCCAAAGATTGTGACAAGCGAGCAACAGCTTCTGTGTGTTCAATGTTCTCAACAACAGCAAGCTCACGTGCCATGCGGTCTAGTGCTGATTCATACAATTGACGCTCAGAGTAAGACTGATCTGGTTGGTCATCTGCACGGTGAAGATCGCGAACAACTTCAGCAATTGAAATCAAGTCACCAGAATTGATCTTCGCTTCGTATTCTTGCGCGCGACGAGACCACATTGTGCGTTTAATGCGAGCGCGGCCACCAAGAGTTTTGATCGCGTCACCAACAACTTTTGTTGATGCAAGCGAGCGCATGCCTGAAGATTTTGCTTTAGCTGTAGGTACGCGAAGGATGAGTTTGTCTTGTTCAAATGCAACAACATAAACTTCGAGTTTCATGTCTGCGACTTCTTGGACTTCAACTGCGGTCACGCGGCCTACGCCGTGTGCTGGATATACAATGTGTTGTTCTACTTCAAACATAGACCCGGTACCTGCTTGGTTAGCCATTCCGCAATATTCCTCTTTACTCAACCATAAGGCCAAAAAGACCTGTTTCGTTAACGCGGGGAGGCATTACGATAAGGGCTGTTTGGCGCGATATATTTATTGTTCTGCTCCTCAGCAGAGGATGTAATATAGCAAAAATTAGGGTTTTGTTCAAGTCTTCGTCACAAACTGGTAATGTTTGACACAAAGCATGGGTAAAATCTTAATTTATACAATGGGTTGGTTAATGTGTAACCTAGTCACCTGTTCCAGGCTTTTCTGAGAAATGCGGACCAAGTTTATCTTTCACCTGTGACCATTCATCTGCATCTTCAGGCGGATCTTTACGAACGGTGATGTTTGGCCATTTGGCTGCGTATTCAGTATTTAGTTTCAGCCATTTACCGTCTTTATCGTCCTCAGTATCAGGAACAATTGCTTCGGCAGGACATTCTGGCTCACATACACCACAATCAATACATTCTTCTGGATCTATGACCAGCATGTTTTCACCTTCGTAAAAACAATCGACAGGACATACTTCAACGCAGTCTGTGTATTTACATTTTATGCATGCGTCGATGACGATATAGGTCAAGGCTGGTAACTCCACGTGTTTGTTCAGAGAGTGACATCCAAAATTTCTGCGCTGGTGTCAATTGAGGAAAGCTAGTAGGCGCGTTTAGTCACGCTCTTTTAGCTGATCTTCTATCAATGTGTAACATTTTTGCGCTTCTGGGGCGGGGCCACGTCTCAAAGGTAGGTTGAGCACACTTAGTGTTACGATTTCCTTATTGCAATAAAAGCTCACAATATCTCCCACAAAAATATTGGCTGCAGGTTTATTTGTTCTGCGTGTTTCGCCATTGCGCGATATTCGTACATTCTTTTTTGTGATCTGGGACGTAGCAAGTGCGCGTGTTTTGAAAAAACGGATGCGGTGTAGAAATAAATCTACCCGCATCCTGTCTGTTTCATCGGGTGAGGCGTCTTGTTTTGCCAATTAACCCTCGTGCCTAGGCTTCAATGTTCTTTGTTTCAGTTTCATCAGGTTTTGCCGCTGCAGATGCTTCAGCTTCAACAACTTGTTCAACAGTTTGTGTTTGTTCTGAAGCATCCTCACCATTTGATGGTGTCGTGTCGGCTTTTGCTTCAGTTGCTGCTGCTGGCTTTGCTTTTTTCTTTTTGCGTTTCTTTTTAGGCTTGGCTGGAGCATCTTCTGCTTTTGGCATTGTTAAAGCGGCAAGAGCTGCAAAGGGACTGTCTTCCATTGCTTTGACTTGCTTAGCTGTTGGTGCAGCTGCGGCTTGTTTTTTCTTCTCATGCTGGCGCTGTTTTGATGCAAAACGCCATAATTCGATCGCGCCGGTTTCTTTGTTCTTTTGCGCAGGCATTAGGCCCATAGCTTTGAGGATTTCAACGAAATCATCTGCTGGTGATCCGACCAAAGCAGCATGCTCTGGGGGAATTGCAAAAGTTGATGTTTCAGACTTTTTGCGTTCTTGCCCCAGTGTCCATGATAAGCGTTCAGCCATATCAGCACGCACGGCACGCGGCCCAAGGCGGATATAACCAGCTGCTTCAAGGTTTGCGCGGTTCCAGCCTTTTTCAGTTTTGAAAGACGCTGAAGACGGCGGCTTCATTGGCGCATAGTCAGTGCCCAAAGCACGAAGCTTCAAACAAAGGTCAGCTTGAGCAGGTTTTAAAAGGCCCGGCATATAAGCAGCAATACGGCCTGTACGCACGCCGACTTCTTTTAAGGCAGCGCGGTCATCGCGTGAAAGAGATGAGGCCACTTCATCCTTGCGTCGGTCAATCGCGGCACCTGCATCAACGAGCTGGTGTGCAACGCCGCGCGCTAAACCTGTAAGGCGGCCAGATTTTAATGTGGCCTGTAAATCGAAAAGCGGTTTTAAAACTTCTTTTGTGTGATCTAACAGCCATTTACGAATGCGGTTTTCTGCTTGAGCGCGGATTGCGGTTTCAGCATCAGGTGCACCGATAAGGTCTGCACTCGGAGCGAGCCAATGGCTGCCGACAACAGCTTTACCAATTGTTTGCCCCTGGAATGTGATCCGGTAGTCATCAAGAATTGAGAAATTACCGTCTCCAGCTGTGCTAATAGCATTCAGCTTATCTTCAATCACTGTTTTAAGAGCTTTAAATGCGGCGTTGCGCACAGCGCGGCCTTCTAGCGTCTGGCTCGTCACTGCAGGGGTGAATGTGAGTCCATCCAGCTTCCCGACATTGTGACCTTCCACAACAACTTCTCCATCAAGGCCGACGCCTGCGTCCATAGCTTCCTCCGAGTTCAAGCTTTTTAATAGCGCCGAGGTACGACGGTCTACAAATTTCTCTACCAGACGCTCATGTAGCGCATCTGATAGCCTATCCTCAATGTCTCTCGTGCGAGATTGCCAAACTTTTATGTGTTGGATCCAGTCTGGCCGATTGGCTGCATAAGTCCAAGTGCGAATAGATGCAAGCCTTGCCTGCAATGCATCTATGTCGCCTTCTATGTTGTCTATGCGCTCTAATTGCTTGTTAATCCACGTATCTTGAAGGCGCGCATTCGGGTTTATCAATTTTTCTGCAAAAGATTGAACCAACCTTACATGGGCGTCAGGTCCGTGTTTTCTGAAATCAGGCAGAGTGCATAAATCCCAGAGCCGGCGAACATGTTCTTGACTTTTAACGAGGTCTTTTATCTCACTGTCGCCGCGCAAGGCCTGAAATGTAATTTCATCCAGCGCATCTGGACAGCGTTTTAAACGGCGATGTGTGGCTGGTTTGTGCAAGCTGTCTGATAGCGCTTCTAGGGACGAATAATTGAGCCTTGAATTACGCCATGAGAGAAAATCAATTGGATCAAAAGTGTGATTCTCAACCCGTTGGATATCTTCTTCTTCAAATAAGAAACAATCGCTGGTTTCGCCAAATGTACCATCATCCCGAAAGCGACCTGCGCGACCAGCAATTTGTGCTGCTTCATCTGCTCTAAGAAAACGACTGCGATGACCGTCAAATTTTCGGCGACTCGCAAAAGCGATGTGCGAGACATCCAAGTTCAAGCCCATGCCGATTGCATCTGTTGCAACCAGATAGTCTACTTCACCAGATTGATACAATTCTACCTGTGCATTGCGTGTACGTGGTGACAAAGCACCCATTACAACAGCAGAACCTCCACGCTGGCGACGCAATAACTCGGCAATGGAGTACACTTCCTCTGTCGAAAATGCGACAATTGCCGTTCTTTTAGGCAGTTTTGTAATCTTGATTGGGCCAGTATAATTAAGCTCAGAGAAGCGCTCTCTATGTTCAGCATCAACATGGAGGTCCAATGCATTGAGCACTGGACGCATGGTTTCTGCACCCAATAGCATTGTTTCATGCTGGCCTCGGGCGTGTAATATTCTGTCAGTGAAAACATGACCGCGATCTGGGTCACGTGCGATCTGAATTTCATCAATCGCGAGAAAAGAGACGGGGATAGAAAGTGGCATAGCCTCGACAGTGCAGGCATAATAGCGTGCATTTTTGGGGATAATGCGCTCTTCACCTGTCACCAGCGCAACGAGGCGTTCGCCTTTGATCTTGACCAATTTATCGTAAACTTCGCGCGCAAGAAGACGTAAAGGTAGGCCAATCATCCCGCTTTCATGCGCGACCATTCGCTCAACGGCTAGATGGGTTTTTCCTGTATTGGTTGGCCCCAAAACCGCGCGGACATTCTTTATCCCTAAGGTCATTGGTGGCTCCATAGTCTATTTTGGGCGAGAAATATCACCCCATATTGCGTCTTACAGCGTCTGCGGTGCCACGCTAGAGCGTGCCAATCAATAATAGCAAGGGGATTTTTATTTTTTTAAAACCAGAAAGGCTTTAGCCTTGATCTGATTGGTTTGTATCGGATGCATCAGCTTGATCCATTTCTAGGGGAAGATAAGTGATCTTTTTAGCTTCTACAGTAATCTTGCCGCGTTTTTCTGAACGTGCCTCAATTTGAATGGGTACACGCAATTCACCTGGTCCCATATCTGCTAGAACCATTGATATCCAACGTATGTCTTTTGCTTCTTTAGCACGTTGTTCTGGTGTCTTCTTTTTATAACCAGCTAGTTCTTCGTATCGAACTTGGCAAACATAGGCTGGGCCTTTCCATCCTTTAAGGTCAATGCTTTCGACATGCCGACCATTTTCAAGATGGATGTTGTATCTGCCTTTACCGTCAAATACACGCGCAACGCCGCTGCATGGCACATCTGAAGCAGCCTTTGGCGCAAGTGCAAGCTGGAGAAGGCCAGAAATTGGGTCTACGGCTTCAAGCTTTTGCTCTAGCGTTGCAGCAGGGTCTCCAAGGTCACCATGCTCGGGGATGACATTTACTTTTACAGTTTTGCCATCATGCGTGATTTCGGTTGAACGGTTTTTCCGTCCCTCATCATCTTTAGCAAAATAGTGCCGCAGTTGGAGGCCTGTATCTGTGATGTCACCATTTGAAATGAGCGTAGAAGAATAATTGACAAACCAATCAACAATGCCAGCAACACTAGCACGGGTGTGGATGTTATATTTGTCTGGATAAACTTCAGCTGAAATTGTTGCCTTACCGCCTTTAATTTGAGGCAGCCAGTTCGTTGGAGGGACAAAAGCTTCCATTTCGACAACGAATTTGCGCGCTTTACCGTTTTGAATTGTATCAATTGGGCGAACAAAATCATGTGTCTCGGTATTTTTGACTGTCTTCAATTCAGGTGAAGCTGTCGCAGATATGCCTGCCCAAACTAGTAATCCAGTTGAGATTAAGCTTGTGCGCAAAATGGTTTTTAAACGAGACATAAGCGAAATACTCCAAGGCGAACTCTAAACAGATGCTAATTCAGAAACCAACATAATGGCGAATTGCGGACAAAATAACTGCTTTGTGACGGCAAAATCAAAAAATAGATCAATTCGCTGTCACAAACTGAAATAGTTTTGGGTTTCTGGCATATTTAGGATATTGGGTGGGTTAAATGACCGTAATTTTCGGGTTCAACTCTTTATTCTTGAAGAAAGAACGCGGAAGGACCAACTTGGGTGTTGACGAATGAGCATCTGCCGTGTAATTCCCGCCCTTCGATTTTTTAATAAGCCGAGCGCGCGCACTAGAATTGAAGCGGCTGCGCCTCGCTAACATAAGAGACTGAGCATATGTCACGCGAATGCGAGCTTACAGGCAAGAAGCCAATCACAGGCAACAACGTTAGTCACTCTAACTTGAGAACTAAGCGTCGTTTTTTGCCAAACTTGGTAAAAGTATCTTTGCGCTCTGAAGCTCTTGGACAAGAGTTCAAGCTTCGTATCGCTGCTTCAGCGTTGCGTACTGTAGACAAGCGCGGTGGCCTTGATGCTTTCCTTGCAAAGGAAACAGAAGAAAAGCTTAGCGCAAAAGCAGCTAAAATTAAGCGCGACATCGCGAAAAAAGTAGCTGAAGAAGCTGCTGCTTAATTACTAACCTTGAAGGTTAGATGAAATTTCAACGCGCTCTGGTATTTCAGGGCGCGTTTTTTATTGTCGCATTCCCTAATCTGTAATGAACGACTATGCCTTGGGATGAATGATAAGATAAATTTGTTTGGATGAGATGCCATGAGTATTCTTCAACGTATGACCCAATTGATTACGGTTCTTGTAGCTGTTTTCTATATCTCGGCCTGTAGTGGAGAAAAGCGCCCAGACACTATTTATATTGGCGGAAGGATTTACACAGGTAACCCTGAAGCACCTATTGCTGAAGCTGTCGGGACGATTAAAGCGCGCATTGTGTATGTTGGTGATGCCAATGGTATTGTTGGTGATACACATCCCACAACAAAGCTGGTCGATTTGAACGGGCAGGTCATGT
>JGI2924J29684_1078110_pt1 | contig 31273 bp, 26 predicted proteins | sample BenlonsequencITS_FD_29684 | JGI IMG/M metagenome (IMG submission 29684)
GCAATTACCAACTACGAACGTGGAGACAATCCGGGAAGCACCGTGATCACGGTGTGAGAACTCTTCTATGACACCCTTTAATCAAGTTATTGGTAATATGGTATGCTAAATGTATCAAGTCTGTCATTTCCGAACATTTCATTCACCTGTCTTAACGTGAACAGAACAGATCTACTTTGTTGAATATTCCCTCAGGGGAGTGTTTAGACGCAGCAGAATCGGGATGGGTTTACAAGGCATTGTCACCCGAATATAGTGCTAAACTACATAACTATAGCGTGAGGTGAATGAGTTCATGGCTGATTCGATCCCCTCTCGTGCAGTTGGTGCAGTCCCAACTGATCTCGACACGGTCGCATCTGTCTTCCAGAACCATTATTCGTACTATCAAAGCCTCGACGGGGAAGTCGCTCATCAGCAGCAGACTGGTGAATCCCAGATCCGACGCGAATACTCCGGGCGAGTGGTGTTCGAACTGCTACAAAATGCGCTCGATCGTGCTGATGAAACCGTTGTTATCAGGCTCGTAGAATCATCGCGGGATGACGGTGCTTACGAGTTACTCGTAGCGAACGACGGAGATGGCATCCGCGTTGACCCAGACTACAACTATGAGAATCCACCAGACTCCGGCGGAGCCGATCGCCGCCGTCCGGATTTCAACGCGCTCTGTTCTCTCCACACGTCAAACAAATCTCCGGACGAAAGCATTGGTACCAAAGGAATCGGGTTCCGCTCTGTCTTCGCCCTTGATACGCACGTTCGCGTCTGGAGTAACCTCGACACCACGTCAGACTCCGCGTGGTGGGGACTGGAAATGCATTCGCCGCTCGACCAAACCACATGGAACCATCGCAGTAAGACGCCCGCCGTCAACCGAGGCCGAGACCGGTTCCTTAACGGCACGGTACCGCGGCTCGACGACACAGAACCACGACCAAGTTACCACTTCCCACTCCCACTCTACACCGACACACAGCCAGAAGCGGTCGAGAATGCCGAAGACCTCTCGACAGCTATCATCGTCCCAATCCCTCAATCACAGTACTCAACACTGCGTAACCGCATTGCGGAATTCAAATCCCACCATCTGCACTTCGTCGGCCTTGACCCAGACCGACGCGACATTACCATCTCCTTCGAAACCCCGAGTGACGAGCCACCCTCCTTCCAACGCACTACCTGGCCTACGACAGCCACCGCTGAAGTCACTCCACAACGACGCGCAATTTCTGCGTACACTTCTCCAGCATTGGCTGACGATGCAGAGAAAGCTGACCACGACGTCGCCGAACCTGGTGCAGCGATCGCCTGGCCCCCAACACGCACCCCAGATGACACTGACGATGACAACGCTACGGCGGGCAGTATCTATGGGTACCTCCCGACATTGATCGATTCCCCGTTTGGCATCGATATTCACGGTGACTTCCAACTCAGCATCGATCGAACAAATATCAGGCTTGATGACGACCAAATGGGGCCCTACAATCGGAAGCTCTTAGAAATCGCTGCTGAGCTCCACCTCCTTCGAGCAATTCGAACTGTTGATGCTAACCTCGAACAAACCATCGAATGGACACGGATCCAGCCATCTATCGTCACTGAAACCACCCTCTCAGCGACAGACCAACAGCGATCTGACTTCTGGCAGTTCCTCAACCCAACCCGAAGTGACTCAGATGCTGCTGCACACGTCATAACTTTCCTTAAAGACCTGCTGTTCCCTGGTGGAAGTAAAGACCCTGAAACGTACACACACTGGGCAACTCTTGCGCACGCATTTTTCGATGCCCGCGACGACTGGCAGCTCGAAACGTACGAACAGTTCTGGGCCGCTACGACAGCCTGGATCGACCAGCTCTGCTCGACAAAAACCCGACAAAAGAATTGGCGTCGAACCGCACTCGCCCTTTGTGATTCTCTCCGCGAACACCAAGCCGCCGTCGCCCCGGTTGTCCTCACTAACGAATCTCAAGAGCCAGACAACTCAACGTTTGTGTCTGCTGTACCGCTTCCAGACCGCGCTGACAGCGACCAACCAACTGGTCGCCAGCAGCGCCACGACCGGAAACTGTTCCTGCAAAGCACCGACGCCTCACGTCTCACCCTCCCAACGGCGCTGACAGCTGACGACCGTGCCGTCACTACATTCGATTTTGCATCTGATCTATACTCTCGGTCCCCAAATGCACTCAACACCACCCCGTTCAACCGATGGGAAGTCCTCCAAGAGCTCCGACAACTTCCGAACGCCTCCGTCAAAAACTGGTCCGGATCACCGCTCGCAGAAACCATCGACGAAGCCGTCTCTCGCCAACAGGAACTGATCTCATTCGCTGCAGAGCTTTATCTCCTGGACACTGGAACTAGTCACGACACTCCGACCAGCCTCACTCAGAACGGCCCAGGATGGCGCGCACTTCCAGCCCCAAGCAAGGCCGCCCGTCGCGCAGGCCGTGCCATTGCAACACTGTATCTCCCAACCACAGACGAGAAATGGGCACCCGCACGTCAACTCACCCGAGCCGACATTGACGAGAATCGTCTCGGTGACCTACCAGAAGAACTCCCACTGGACGAGTTCCTCACGTTCCTCGGTGTCGCTCCTGCCCCTCCTCACGAAGACGCGCCTGCGATTACGCTTGTTGAAGGCGGCCCCGAAAATGGCGTCGTCTCTCGAAGAGATGTACCACCGTCACTCACTGCCCCAGGAGCCGGGACAATGGATCTCACGCTCGGTACTCTCCCTCCGGACCATGCTACCGACACACCGAACGGGTGGTATGATGCGATCACGGCAGCTGAGCCGTGGCTACAACCGCTGTTGGATGCCGAATACGACGCGACAGAGACCGGCGAGGAAGACGCTGAAGATGACGACGTCATCCCGGATCGAATCGATTTGCTAGATCCACTCGGCGAACGGGCATGGTACCCGGTAGATGACACAAGCCGTGTCTATGCATCCCCACCAGCAACTACCGAGAACGTAGCCGGAATCCCACCGCGAGACCTGACGTTGCTGTCCGCCCAGCAACCCTATCTCGCTGAACTCCTGTGGTCCGTCGATCAAACCGCAGTCAACGACGAACTATTGATTACGCTCGGTGCTATCGATGGCACGGCACGCGAGGATCTCGCTGCTGCAAACGCAGCCCCAGCTGTCCGGCTGTTAACGCAACTTCGTACGCACACGGATCCAACTGCGTTCGCCGACACACCGAGTATCCGCGATGCGTACACGGGCCTCTTTGAACGAATTCTCGACGCAATCGTTCGGAATGGGCCTTCCCACCCCACCAGTAATGACCTTGCAGTCCTCACGTACCGACCGGCCGGTGAACAACGGGCACTCTCGACACGCCGGCTCGAATGGCGGTCCCTTGCCGACCTTGATGCAGACCCAGCCTGGATCGCCGCCTCCCCTGCCGATCAAGAAACCATGCGGCGATGCTTCCCGGACGAACGCCTTGTCAGCGCCACCATAGGCCCGGAACTTCTCAATGACTATCAACCGCTGGCTGACTACAGCGTCACCATCGAGGAAACCGTGCAATTCGATGCCTTTGACGAACCTGACCACGATCGTGCCGTCGCCGGTGAAGACGTGGCGTCGACGATCGCCGATGAGCTCGCCGAAATCGTGCCGAGTCTATTGGCACTCGCGGACGCCGATCAACACCTTACTGTCAATCTCACCGACGACGTTGAACAATGGGACCCCGACGTATTCACCCCGGTCAGCAACGTCTGGCTCGAATATACCGCGACCTTCGGCACCGAAACCACCCGAACCACGACGAAACACAAAAACGACGACGGAATCGCCCTGCTCAACGCTGATTCCGCCAGTGGCGAAGAACCGGCGGCAAGACGAATCATCTTCGATACAACCAGTGACGGCAACCGCCCGCCGTTAGCCGCGTTCGGCCGACCGCTGGCTGAGCTCCTGCTTGAGGACCACCACTCGCAGGCCGCCTCACTCTTCGAACGCGCACTCCAAACCTACGAAACTGATCCCGAAGACCTCGATCAACTCCTCGACCGCCGTGATGCGACACCACTCGTTGAGACATACGAACACCGAATCAATCCCCTCGACACCGATCAACGAGACGCGCTGCTCACCAAAACCGAGCAGGTACTCAACACGTTCAACATCGAACTCCAGACTACTGCCGTCACACGCCTCCGAACACTCACCCTTGCAGACCTCCGACCGACGCCAGAAACCCCACAGGATTTGTCTGAGGCAGTAATCAACGAAGAATTCGGTCAAATCGAGCTATCCACCCAACAGGAACCATTCCGACCCGCGGTACACTGTCGAACGGAGAACCAGCGCCGCTGGAACGAGTGGTTTGACACATACCAAGAACACCTCGTTCCATACCTCCTTGACCTTCTCCAGTCTACTGTTCTGGAAGACATTGAGGAAGACACCCTCACTGACCGACTCCACGAGTACATCACAACCACAGAGCTTCAGAAGCTGCAGTTCCAGCCTGATGCAGCCGTCCAGCACTGGCTCGCCAAGGAAGGTGTCCCTGACGCTGACATCCCTGATGACCTTATCGAGGAAGCCCGCCAGTTCATCCCGGAGTACAAACGTGTCACAAACGTAATGAACGCAACTGATATCGATAGTAACTGGTCACGGCACTCCCTCTCCGACCCGGAACCCTCCATGCAGGAAACCGGGACCGTTGACCAATCCGACGTTTTCGACCGCATGCGGAGCCAGAAAACCATCGGGACGAACGCCGAACACGCCGCCCTCGAAACCATCACCGAACAAACGCACAACATTCTCGACGAGACTCGTGACCAATCCACGGTCGAAACGATTCACGGCCCCGTACAGGACGCATGGGACGTCCTGTACTGGCCTATCCCGGACGGCGGCGTCACTGCCAGTAACCTCACCTCCGCACAGCAAACCTATGAAGAAACTCAGAACTGCGACGATCTCAAAGTGGGGCTGCACCTTGCCAACGTCTGGGACGGTGCTGGCTACGACCTTCTCGGCCTTGAACGCGACTCAGAAAACCGCGTCCAACCAGTCCGATACGAAATCAAAGCAATCTCCGCAACTCGCCCAGTCGTCGGCCTCCACCTGACGAGCAAGCAACTCGCCGTCTACGAAACCGTCCGTGATGACAAGAACGACGATCAAAGATACGCTGGTGACTGGCAACTCTGGGGCGTTGAAGACGACGGCACCGCGACTGAATTCACCGACTCCCTAGACGAACTCCCCAGCGACGCCCTTGACAAACTTCGGACCGAAGGCTTCGAACACGACGGCCTCATCCTCCGTGTTACCCGTACCGATTGAGAATTTGAGGTATATACGAGGTTACCTCTCCGCTCATCAAGATAGATTTCAAACGCTTTTGCCGGATGGATTGATTCTAATTCGGTCAAGGAGATCACACTTGTGGACGAGTGTGCTTCCACACCGCCAGTCACGATAACTCTACCAGCAAATCATAGGCGTCCTTTCTTACTCTCACAGCGTAGTTCTGTTTCCGTTACTGGTTTCTTTGCAGCAAGGTTTCGTTTGTGAGTACGGCCGGTATAGGGACTCTGTCCGGTCATTTCACCGTAGGAATAGTGTTTTTCCCTGGCGAGATCTGCTGGAGAAATAAATACGTTTGCCTCGAAACCGAGAATAATCGGGCTCCAATTGTAGTCTTGAGGTTACGTGATTCTTTGCAACGGGCAATCAGTTATCCGTCAGCGGCTGAGAGTCCAACATGATGACAGAAAGTACAGTACGAGGCGGGAAAGCGGTTCACTCGGATGCCTACATCCATGACTTGGATTCATCGAAGGCGAATCACACGAGTGAAGTAGACCTCGGCTATCAGCACGATCCGACTGGGGAAGATTACGGTCCCGTTGCCCAGCGCGGACAGGATGTCGAACTTGAGCACCCGGTTGAAGACGTCGAAGAACTGTATCACGAGGCCCATCTCACAGTTCAGTTCGGGGAAGCGAACCGGTCGGGTGAGAACGACGAGAACGAACCCTCGGATGGACTGTCCGAAGAGTCTGCAGCGGAATTCGACAAGACAGTTCTCCAGTTCGCTGAGAGAGCGCTCTGTGAGGAAGGGGTGAGCCTCGACGAACTTCCCGAGAAACCACGACGAGTGCGGGCTCTGTTACTGCACGATGCATGGGCGATGGAGTCGTACCCACGACTCGTGGCGCACTTTGAAGAGTTGGAAGCGACCGCCCAGAAGTTGGGTTTCAGTTCGATCCCGGATCAATCGACCTTTTGGCGAACTCATAACGCTCTCCGTGAGGACGGATACCGGGAGAGCATCCAAAACGCCGCTACTCGCGTAGTGCACGCGGTGGCTCGCCGTGGAATCATCGTTCCGGAAAGTGCTGTCACGGCTCACGGTCTCGATGTCTCTGTCCCCATCGACGAGGGAGAAGTAGCGGGGGAAACGCGACGAGCGGCGATTCGTCACTGGGTGGACTCACTCCTCGATGAATTGCTGGAGCCGATCTCCTTCGACCGGTCGAAGAATTTGCAGCATGCAGTGAAAGCAATAATCGCTGCTGTTGCGCAGGGTGCCTACGCACACGGACTCAACTCGGCGCGACCAACCGCGAGTTGGCACTACGAAACAAGTGAGATCCCGACTGCCGGGCAAGTTAGCCGCCTTCTGCGCAGCGTTGATACTCAAGAGATTCTCCGGATGTTCACCGACATCAACCGCCGGTTCATCCAGATCGCGTCCGCGCATGGGTTCTTCGACCGTGACTACAACTACGCACTCGACACGACGTGGGTCAAATACGAGGGGAAACACGTTGGCGAGGATGGGGAATTAAAACTGATTGAGAATCCGAAACAAGGGGACAAGGGGATTGGATGGCTGTTCGCGGTTCTCTGTGTGATGGATATTGATGCCAGGTTCGCGCTTGGACTCAACCTGGTAGAAGATAAGAGTGAGACCACCGAACAGTTCCGGTTCTTGCTCCGAACTGCCGCCCGGGAAGGCGGTGTCAACCGAGTACACATCGACCGAGAGTTCTACGATGGTGACGCCGTCAGGATGTGCCGGGCCATCGCCGGGCGGAACTGGGTCATTAGGGCGAAACGGCAAGGGGAAGCCGCTGAGTTGCTGGCGGAGACGCCTGAAGGTAAATCTAACAGTCGAAGGAACATCAACTTCGCTGACGTGACTCCTGGTCCGAACCTCTACGTCTACCCCGTCCCCGAAAAATTCAGAGACGATGCCGGTCACACGCACATGGCGTTTCTCTCCGATCTTGACCCTGACGACACGCCCGCCGCCGAAATTTTCGACACATACTCCAAACGATGGAGCGTCGAGACGTTACTCAGGCAACTGAAACACGATGTCGGTGTCGAAACGAGCTCACCGTACCCGAAGATGCGTCTGTTCCTCCTGCAGATCGCTACGCTCTGTTACAACATCCACACCTTGATGAATCGAGCCACGTCCCCCAAGTACGCGCTGCGGTTGGACGTCCCGTACTACGAGGTACTGCTCGCCATCGTCGACGTCGTCTACACGCGACGTGGCGCAACCGAACTAAATCGATAACCATGCACGCAGACCAGTCCCCTGTCGATACCATCGATTACAACGGGACTGTCACTCGGATAGTCTTGCTTCACCAGAGGGTACGACGATGCTGACCGCGACAATCCTGCAGGACGACTTCGAAGCGATCGTCGCCCCACCGACGACATTGAAAAGCCACGAGCTGTTGCGTGTCGAACCAGACGGAATCGAAATACACGCCACGGATAAATCGAGGGAAGCAATCGTCGAGGTCTCAGCGTCCGAGGCAGCTTTCAACTCCTACTCTGCAGAGCCGATGGAAACCGGTATCAACCTCTCTCAGGTCGCTCAGTTTCTCAATATTGTCGGTGAGACCGATCTGATTCAGATCGAGATCAATGCTGAACAGAGTTGGATAACACTTACTGCAGGTTCACTCACGTACACGTTCTCGCTCGTCGGTTCCAATACTGTCCCGATCGTATTCACTCCACTCGACGCCGACCAGCCCGCGATGGCGACCCTCCCAAGCCGTAAACTGGACGTACCTATCGAGTTAGCAGACATCGCTGGCTCGCAGATCCGCCTGCGTGTCGATTCCAATCCGACTACCTTCTCAGGAACCACAAACAACATGCGGGATGCGTTTAACTTCGAATTCGGTGCGGCGGACGTCGAACGGGTACAGGGGTCTGCTGTCGGGCAACCAGTGTCACTCGATTACTTCGCGCCGATTCAGCGAGTGATTCCCGCCGACACGCTGATGCGATGGGAACTAGGAAACCGAGAACACGTACGACTTCAGTATCCGATCGCCAACGGAACAGGAACCGTGACTGCCACGTTCGCCGGGATTGGCGTTTAATTGAGAAATGTGTCAGAACGCAGTAGCAGTTTCCCACCGGTCTAACGTTGCCCGGTTCTACACGAGATCCGTCAGGAGTCCAAAAAATTATGCAGCAAAAACGTCTCAATTGAGACGGCGACGACGGCCTTTCCCGCAAGGGCAACGGTCGGGGAGGTGGATTGGGCGTAGGATGGCGTAGAAAGGCATCGTGTGACTGTAATTGTCGCAACGGTGCACCTCGGGTGGGTAAACGCGCCGGAGTCGGGCTGTCCAGCAAGGGCAACCACGGGAGTTGGATCAGAGGCTTCGGCCATTCGGTAGGTCAAACTCAGTTTGACCAACTCACCATTTCCTGAGCATTACGAAGTCGATAGTGAATTTCGGCTATGGTATCGATTGGAAATCTCGCTCTCGCTGAAACACATATGCCGGTGCCCCTCGCCAGAACCCCGCACTTACTGGCTCGTTGTCACTCAGCTTCTTGAGATCCGTCATCGGGAAAGGATCATCGAGTTTGTGCCCATGCTCGACGATATAGGTGGTAGTATCTAGTTCTTCATTGTACTCGGAATAAGTATCATTCTCACTGATGTGCTTCTGAAACTTTTCTATATCATCCGATTCTGAATCCGGTTCGATGACAATATCTGTAATTATACCAGCGTGTGTTACAGTATCCTCTGTCCGGTAATATATTGGAAGGCTACCGTGAGCATCGACAGCAGATTCAGCAGTCGTCCAGGTACTTGAAGACCGATGCGTTATAGCATCGTATTCTACAAGTTCTTCCAGTCGCTTAGAGTAGTTCTTGGTGAGCACCGCTACGCTCCGATGCTTCCGGATTTTTTGAGCCAACCCAGAATACTGACTTTGCTTCCGTCGCCTTGACGAACTAGAAGTCGTACGCTCTTTCGCCTCTTCCAGATGCTGCATCATCTGATCCAAAGAAGAGTCCTCGGGTTGATTTGAGCTATCGTCGGAATCTCCCATGGCAGAACACCAGACATTCTATTGTGATAACAATACTGGCGACGCTGTCTAGACGAGGGAGTCTGAGAAGTAACTAGACCGTATTGCGGAGTGTATATATAGCCCACAATCCAGATCAAAGAAACTTCGCGGCTACGACCGGATCCATCGTCATTCGACGTATCCTCGCTCCCGAAGAAACTCAAATCGATTCCGGTGATTCCCGATAATCCCCTCTTCAGGATACTCTTCCGCGTATCGCTGTAGGGCGTCTGTATCTTCGATCTCAACACCGTGGTAGTGGTCTAACGGGGTTGTCGGATCAACGAGTTTCTCGCCATCAAGCAGTCACCAAGCGTGCTCAAATCCGTCAACATCGAGGTCAGCCCTGGTAGCAAATCCCTCGACGTAGTAAAACCGTGGATTGTGGTTCCACAATCGAAGCGAATTAGCGAAACACTCCTTACCAACTGGTTCGACCGTCCGAATACCGTCCTCAATGACGGCCTGTTCGTCTGCAGTCACATCACTAGCAATCGCCATGTCACGACCAGCAATCGTGACGTGGTCTATCTCTGATTTCGCCACGCCCTGACCGCGATCTGCGACAAACGCATGGACTGGCGACACGTCCTCTGACTCCACCACATATCGCGTTGCTGGATTCACCGTCACAGAACAATACCCTCCGCATCAAGTTAGCCTCACCGACTGTCTCACCGTGCATTCAACGCTGCGCTATTCACCATCGACAACGACTACTACATTCGGACGAACCCGTCGTTCGACCCTACTCACCCATTCTCCACGAAACTATCCTCGAACGAGTGGGCGAACCAATCACGTTTTCGGCCACCGTTCAAGCTTGACCATCGTTCCTCGAAGAACTCAACACTGGATTGTCGTGGCTGTGACTCACCGTTATACCGACGGGCTCGTCACGTTGTCATCGGTTCGAGTTCCTGTAGCGTTCGCCCGATTCGATACACAATCTAGTTTACCCGCGTAATCGTCCAGGCTGCACGCTCGCGGACTGTGTCGTTCATATCATTCGCTTCTAACTCTTTGAGTTCTTCAATTGGAACCGGTACGTTCGCGTTTCCAATCAGCGAACACGCATTCGCTCGGACTTCCGGGCTTGGATCCTCCAGCGCACTCTCCAACTGATCCTGTTGCGCCCTGATCGCACTCGGATCCGCCTCACCTGCTTGAAGCAGTGCAAGTGACGCGTTCACGCGCGCCTGAACGTTATTGTCCTCCAGTCGGGCAGCGATCCGATCAGCGTGTTCAATCACGATGTCAGGGTGTTCTTGCGCGAGATCACCCAGCAATCCGACTGCATTATTCCGAACACTCTTCGCCTCAGCATCCAGCAACACCACTAACTCGTCTACGATTGGTTCAGCAGCATCCGGATAGTTCGACGCGATCTTTCCAAGTGCTGCTAACGCGTTCGTCTGCGTCGTATCGTCGTCGCTTTGCAACGCCGTGATCAACGCAGGAACCGCGGGGAACACTTCTTCAGGGTACTCTTCTGCAACACTGGAGAACGTGTACACCGCGTAACTTTGTGTCATCCCAGAACCACTTGTTACAGCAGTCTCCACCGCTGGAACTGCTTCGAGTACACTGCCAGGATTCGCTTCAGCGATTTCCATCAAACAGCGCGTCGCAGCTGGCTGGCACGGTGATTCTTGGCTCGCATAACTCGCCAACTCAGGCACATACTCTTCCAACACCGCCGGTTCATCCTTCGTCGATTCCCACACGGTTCGAAGCGCTTTCCGATCGAGTGTGCTGGGCTCATCAGCTATTACCTCGAACACAGCTTCGATAGCCAGTTCGCGTTCAGCTTCTCGATGCTGCAGCGTGCTCATCGCAAGCCGAAGTGCCTCACGCTGCTCCACGCGTGCCGGATTCGACACGGAATCGCTGAGCATTTCGCGTAGCGTCTCACCGTCTACGGTCTCAGCATCCTCTTCGAGTTGTGATCGAACCGCAGCGAACGCCGCCCCTAAGAACGGATCAGCGAGGCGCTCATACGGTACAGGATGAACCGACTCAATATCCGGGAGTCGAACAGAGAACTTCTCCTCGTTCCCAACGGTCTCGAACCAGAACGCCGGCGGGCCTTTCAACGGCTTCATCGACGGGCGCTCCGGCTCGAAATGCGTGACCAAATGCGTTTTCGTCTCCTCTTCCGTCCGATACGTGAATTCAAACACGTACCCGTCGGCTAAGATGTCTCGTACCTCGTCCGCTGATTCGAACCCACCGTCAGGAACCAGATCGTCTGAGGACGGGATCGACAATTCGATCTTTCCGTCTCGGACGAGTTCGACGAAGTCCCATGCGTGGTAATGATCCCATCCATCAACGTGACTCAAATCGAGATCATCGACGACAACGTACTCGTCTGCATCGGGAAACAACTCAGCGAGTATTCGAAGCCGCGCTTCTCGCTCCGGCCACCACTCGTAGTTCCCGAACTCATTCCGGTCACCTAGCGCATCGATATCCCCATCACGCCGCCGTATAGATTCGACCGTTCCCGGAATATCGGCTTCATCGACGAGATCCTGGTTCCCGATCGCCCAGACCTCGTGCTCGGTCTCGTATGCCCAGTACCGAACCCACTCGATCGGCACCGCTTCTCGACTTGGGTGCGGATTTACGTCAACTGTCCAGTCCCGGTCGAACGCAAGCACGTACATCACGCCACCTCCAAGAGGTCATCTGCCAACGATTCAAGTTCGTCCGTCTCATCAATAGCAGACAGCCATCGGTCCGGAACTCGTGACGCACCGAACCGCGCACCAGCAACCGCACCCGCGATCGCACCGATCGTATCAGTGTCCCCACCGCGATTAACCGCAGTCACAATCGCCTCCTCAGCACTGCCAGCCCGCAGCCCGTCGTGAAGTGCTGTTTGCAGCGAATGAACGACGTACCCGGACATTTCGAGCGCTCCTGGCGAGTTCCCGCCGGCAATGGGTTCGAGTGCGGTCGTGAGTTCGTCCGGTGCATCTGCCGCGACGTAATCGAGCGCGTCCTGCAGCGGCGTGCCAGCGTCGTCGAGTAACCCAGCTACCGTGAGGTTGAGAATCGCGCAACCGTACGTACACCGAGGGTCTGCATGCGTAATCTGGGAAGACTGGCGACTCACTTCCACGAGTCTCTCCCACTCAGTTGCGTACGGGATGGCGAGCGGCAGACACCGCATCACACTTCCGTTCCCGGCGTTTGAACCCTCCGGGCTATCCTCCCAGACCTGCTGCCCTGCCTCATCCCACGTCGCTCCTTTGTCGAGGCGACTAAGCGCACGTAGCGTCATCCGGCCAATGTCGAACGGATCGCTCTCGTACCACGCGACGAACCGATCCGCGATATCAGTCGGGTCGAACTCCTGTTGCTGGATGAGACTCCGCGCAATACACAACGCCTGCTCAGTGTCGTCAGTAATCGTTCCAGCCGGCTGGTTCCACGTTCCGTACCCGACCATCTCGTCGAGTACTCCGTGCTCAGCGGAGATCGCAGACGCGGTGTCGAACTCAACTGGTCGTCCAAGTGCATCCCCACACGCTAACCCTACCAGAACACCGCGGGCACGATCCGAATCCATGCCTCACCCAACGAACACATTCAAGAAAAATGTAGGGTCGGAATCACTCATCGGGGTTCGTTCCCGCACAGAGACTCTCCCGGTACTCACTCCACGCATTGTTCATCTCAATCTACTCAGCCTTCGTCAGAGATCACCGGTTAGTGATTTACTAGAGTTGGAATCTTGAACAGTCGGATGGCGGTTACTCCATGCTGTTCAGTGGCCTATAGACCATATGTTGGTCCCAAAGCGATTCTCGGTGAGTCGGGAAGCTATTGGCCGGTGAATCAGATGGATTGAGTTTGATCGTGCTTTCGATTGTTGTCCCCCAGGATACCACGTCGCCTTGTTCAGTCCAGAGGACCACCGGGTCGCCTTGGACAGTAGGTTGATCACCAATCGTTTCGAACTCCACACAGACTGTAGCTGGCAATTCAATAGGGTCGATCGCAATCCACCATGCCAAGCCCCTGTACTCGCCTTTTCTGTAATGTGAATCAGCAATGAGTGGAACTGACTCATCGTCGATTGAAACCGACCAGGTCATCTGCTCTTGTGCCTGAACTCCTTTGGTAAATAGACGGCTTCCTTGAGGGGACTGGATTTGTGGAATCCGTTCCGGTGTCCCCACAGCAAGCGCTACCCACAAAAACATCGTTGTGTCCCTGGGCACCACATACTGATGCATCCCACCATCGAGAGGTAGTTTGACTTCGACCGCAGGATGATCAAGATTCTCACTTCGAACCATCAATCCTGTATTAGGACAGTCAGCGAATCCGCATAGTGCTTGGGCGGGACTTGTTTGTGACCTCTTCCAGTAGGTTTCTGCGGTTCAATACATGTAAAGGCAGTTTGATAAGGCTACACTGGACATCTGTTACTCAACTATGGATAACGAGGAGGGGCGGGATGATGAGAAAATCCTGAATGAGGAGGTGAGAGAGTACGTTGAGCATGCTCAATCGGTTATCGATGAGTCTCCGCAGATGGATGAAGCTAACACGAAGGCAGCTGTTTTACGCGACTTCTTGGAGCTACTCGGGTGGGAAATCCCGACAAACACGCAACTTGAGTACTCCGTCAAAGTCGGTACCCGGTCGTACAAGGTGGATTACGCGTTACTATTTGAAGGCACACCAGTCGCGTTTTTCGAGGCAAAAGGTGTTGACACAAGTCTAAGTGCAAATCACCGTGAGCAACTTGCAACCTACATGAAAAACGAGAACGTGAATTGGGGTATCCTCTCAAACGGAACGCAGTACCAGTTCCTTCAGCGGCAGGTGGTTAACTCAAATGTCAGCGTCGAACCCCTCGCAGAATACGATCTTCAACAGTTACCCGGACAAGTACCCATTCTGCGAGCGTTCACCTGTGACGCCATCAAGACCGGCGACTCAGAAAAGATAGCTAACCGTATCAGCGAACTCAAAACAGCCCGAAAAACCCTCGAAGAACAGAAAGAAGAACTCTCTGCAAATCTCACCGAAGTTTTAACTGACAATGTCTCCGAAGCGATCGCTCCTCTTGCAGAATCACAAGCGAAGGAACTGATAGATTCCCTTGTGACCGACATTGAGAGCGAAATAGACACCAGTAGACCAGTCACATCCCGCAGTAAATCCCGATCACCTTCCCCATCACAGGACGGAACACATGAATCAGACCCGACCTCGAAAAGTGGAGATTCAACGCAGAATTCAACCACTGAACCGTGGGACATATCCGGCCAGTTCGTCGTCAAGATCGCTGATAAGGACAACAAAATAGCAGCAGTTAGCGGCACTAACCAAAACGAAGCGATGATCAAAACGACGAACTACCTCATCGAGCACCACGGCCTGATCGACGAGCTCACGATCCCATGGATTCCGGGTCGAACAAAGGCAGTGCTCAATGACGAACCGCACTGGGACGACGCCGATCCAGACTATAAGGAAGTGAGTCACGATTATTACGTCGATACGAAACTCGGCAAATCTGCAAAAAAGCGAGAATTGAGACGTATGGCCGGCAAAGTTGGCCTGAGTGTCCACTTCGACGGCGATTGGTGACCAAACACCTCGTTAAACACCGTATTCTCGATATGAACTTGGTCCCGAGTGAGTAGCGATAGAGGTGTGTTCTGGATTGAAAATATATAGCCTATCGAACCCTTTGTTACACCAATGCCCTTCATCGCGGTAGATCCCGTTGATAATCGCCCTCGAATTCCGATCGGAGTTGGTGACGACGAAGAGGTTCAATGCCCTGTCTGTAACGATCCCCTCCGTGTTCGAGAAGGCCCTTCTACTGCTCGGCATTTCTACCATCCGCCAGACCACTCTTGCTCTGGTGAATCCGCTCTCCATCTCAGGATGAAATCGATCGCAGTTGAAAAACTCAAAGACAAGTATCCTGATTCGACAGTACACGTCGAGTTCGTCACCGACGAAGTACCACGCCGTGCCGATGTCTTCGTAGAATTCGATCACCCACGTTTCCCGTTTGGGAAGGGGATCGCGGTTGAGGTACAGTACCGGAACGAACAGAAGGATCTCACAGAAACGACTGCCAGTTACCTCACCGGCGACACCAGCGTGATCTGGCTCTTCGAGGAAAACTACGTTGGTACTCGCCCTGAGTACGAGGACGTCGAACTCCCTGACCCAATCCCAGTCTGGCCGTACGGCATTCCTCACGGTGAGGCGTCATCACCGGACCCGTCAGCCGGGGACTACCTCGGTATCACTGAAGCCGATATTATTGCAATCCTTCCGAACCACGTTGACGATCAAGTTTCCCTGGCTGAATTCCCGAGTGAATCGGATCCGAGCGACGAATCCGATGACCCGCCAGAGTGGACCCGTGAGAAAGAACTCCACCTCAACCTCTCCTTAGAGTCTCCAGGCGTCCGGGAAGTTTACAAATCATGGCTCAAAGGCAAAATCCAGACCAAACACAGCGAACACCGAAATAACGTTGAAGGCCGCCGGGAAGTCGTAGAGTTAGAAGACCGGTACACCTATTTCTCCGAACGCTTTAGCAAAGGTCCCGGAGAGACATTTGAATTCAGTATCGGTGTTCGCCACTCTAGCCGTGGTCAGTTCACTGTCCGCAAGTTCGTGGACGGGATGGAACGAGAACTCATGGTCCTTATCGACAAGGATGACATCGATTTGTTCGTCGAGTTCGTGCTGGAGTTGGGTTATGAATTAGAGTGTACTCGCATCTCAGCGCCGAAATACCAAGAGGTGAAACAACAAAGCAAATCCAGTATAGGCTCCCTCTTGTACTCAATCTCCCAAACAGGAAATGAGGTGGTTACCGTCGAACTGAGCAGTACCAAGGAAACCATGACTCTGGAATTCTGCCCGCAACAGCTTCAACCGCTCCTCGATCTCTGTGCAAAAGCTCGACTCTGGTACAAGTAAACTATCCTGCTCGCTCACGCTGGCGTCGTTCATTCCGTGAGGAAGAGCTTCTGCTTACATGATGGGTTTTGTAGAGACAAGTGTGATTGAGTGTGTCCTACTCCTTTGTCTTCGAGCTGCGAGAAAGAAGGTTCCACGCCACATTCGTGCCCTCTAATAATTGTTTTTCATCTTTCACAACAAGCCAGTATTACTCACCCCCAATCACCTTGTTGTGGTAGGTGAGATAGTCGTCACTGAGTTCGTGTGGGTCTGCGATAGTTAGTTCAGTGCCATCAACACCCTCCTCGTCAGCATGAGTCACGCGGTATGTCTCTGGGTCAACAGTGAGTCGGCCGTAGTCGAAATCGGTGTGGTGATTCGGACAGAGAACAAGGATATTCTCTGGTTCATCGGGTCCGTCGTGTGGGCGACCGAGCGGCCGAATGTGGTGCGCTTCGGCGTACGGATCCCCATTAGGCCCCCGCCGAGAGGACCCACAGATCTGGCACATATGATTGTACATCCGCTTCATATCATGTGTCAATTCGGTATTGCGAACTACACGACTCCGTGTCGTTTCAATACGGTCCGGGTCAGGTGTCGCCAAGTCCTGAGCCGGTTCCTGGCGGTCAGCACGTTTGGCGCTATCCAATCGAGCAACCTCTTCCGGACTAATTTCGCTTAATCCATCATCAGCATTCTCTCCAGACTCTAATAGATCCTGGACCTCTTCCACGTCGGTCACCAAGGTGTCTCTGGGTGGATGTGAACACCTGAAGGTAACATGACGTTCAATTGTTGTTGGAGAACAGTCATATTCCTCTGCAATTTCGCTCACTTTGGTATCCGGACTTGACCGGTATGTTTCACGGATTGCCTGACAATCCTCGTTTGAGATATCCTGCCGTCGATAATTCGGGTTACGAGCCGGTTCGTCAACCCCATGGGAACACTCGCCGTTCACGTGAGCAAGCACTACTTGATAATCGTGGTCAACAGTAGCGGCGTAGGCCATTACACTCGCTGCATTGTGGACACCACGACGGAATTCAGCACATTCTTCCGCCGTTACTCGGTCACGTTCGAGAATCTCCTGTTTCGCCACTGTCGGGGCTTCAACAGCAACATCGTGCGAACACTTTCCGGTGAGGTGTCGGACCAGCGTCTGCCAGCGACGACCTGTCGACGCTTGTAACTCCTCCATCGTTTCTCCAGTATCATATCGGGTTCTAATGTCACGACACTCTGGCGAGGTCATGTTATGAGTTCGGCCACGTGAAATGGGAGAGGCGTCACAATCATGCGAACACTCACCAATCAGATGCTCGTGAACCACACTTCGAGGACGATCACTCTCAACCGCGAGCTCATATGGTGACTTTCCATCGCGGTACGCCACACGCCACTCTTGGCACTGCTGGTCTGACACCAGCGCTTCTTCAACCCTCATAGTCGAACCTCTTGTTGTATTTTGCAATCGTCTGGCTTCCAACGCCAAGTACAGGGCTGACATCACTGGCTGTCAGCCCTTCTCCGTGCGTTTGGGCGACACTCAAGTATGCACCTCCAGCGACCCCAGCAAGGCTGGCATTGTCTCCGACATCAGCATCGGACGCAATGTTCCGAGCGTCATCGGCATACACGGCTGGATGCTCGGAAAACGCTGTCTGAACAGTCGCAATCGCCTCGTCAATTGTTTGAGGCGGAAGTACGTCCACTGGAACATCGTCTGCGAGCTCTAAGAACGATTTGTAGCTCTTTCGGATAGAGACAGGGGTCTTATTCACGAAGTCTGCGACATCTCGCTGACGAATATCAAGCCCGTGTTTCTGAGCGACAGCATAGAGGATCGCACCGGCAACCGTCGTCGGAGCGAATCCACTGTGACGATTCCGTTCTTTCCCCCGTTCGAGCAACTCAAAACACTCCGCTGCCTGATCTTCAGTGAAACCGAATTCTTCGATCCCGTCATCAAGATAGGTGTCGGGTTCAACTGGAGTCGGCTGAATATCCAACTCCGACATTAGCTTCGCACTCAAATGTTGGATGTTTTTCCGCGACTTCCGAGCATGATCAGCAATGTCTGGCAGCGAAATCGGTTCATCTTGGCGAGTACACGCGAGGTAGAAACAAGCACCGGCGACACTGTCGATAGAATCGTAATCATACCCCGCTCGGCGAACGTCCCCACATAGCCGAATCCCATCAATCATCGTCTCCTCCGTGGCGTCAAGGGACTCACCCATCCGCTCGATTTCGGTCCCCACATAGAACAAAACCGATCGATCCGAGTACCGCGCTGGCATTACCAGTGAAATAATACGTCAGGTATATTTACCTTTCGCTGCACGTGTTTTACCTTCTGTTTCTTCATCCTACCGGCTTTCCCCGCTCTTACCAACAAACTCTACGAATACTACGCTTAAACTCGCAGCTTGAGTCCCTGTCTAAGATCCAGATGTAACTGCGTTCTGAATTCCGATCTGATCAGTAAGCCCTCATTCACCTGTCTCGATGTTTTCCGGTAATACGGTTCGAGTAAGAGCTATAGTAGCCACTGCAAGTCAATGCACACCTGATCGCCAGACGGCTCGTCGATCAGTGTGTAAATGGTTGCAGTTGATACTATAGAAATTAACTCACCACAGGGACGTTGCGTTCGTAGAACTCCAGATTGACTGAACTCTTGAGAGATGACAATCACATATATTACCTTGCTGTCATCCTCCCCACCGAAAGAAGAGCAGTCGTCAGTCGTCTCTGCGACGATACTCCTCAGGAGCGTGCTCCTCGATATAGTTGTCTAACAGCTGCCGAAGCCGATTTGCCGTTGACCATGTCATCATGGCTTCTGCCTCAAGGCGGTAGCCTGTCGCCATCTTGTCTTCCCCTTCCATCGGAACCTCCTCGTCCTTGAAACTCCAGAAACCCAGCTGTACCGTTTCGTCGTCATAGTCTTGGACGCGAAGTAGTGATCCACGAGCGAAGAACCGGCGAAACTCGGGCTCATTGCGGGTCAAAATAGGGGAGTCGTCACTTGCCACGTTGATCACGTCCTCTTCACCGTCATCTGCAGTCAATTCATCAACATCGTCATCCGAGGTTTCGTTCTCTACCATTGTTATTAGGCTGCAGCAGGATATCCACTCCTGTCAGCTTGTTCTTGCTTCGCGTCGTCTTGGTAGCTGTCCGTATTGTATCTCTCGTCAGATGGTCCCTTTCGTTCTGGGCTTCCTGCACCTTCGTCCGCGAGCGTAATGACCTCCTCTGTTCCCTCTTGGTGGATATGGAGTTCACTCTCTGTACTGAGATGATCAAAGTTCTCAACCTCTGAGCGGGCAGGCCCTGCGACGCGTATGCCTGTTGGTGTAAGCTTGATTCTGTCCTCACCACTCTCGGAGACCCACCCGAGTTCGTTGGCGTGCTCTAATGCATCTTCGAACTCCTCGCCGACTCCCTCGAAAAGTGCTTTGTCAACTGGTTCGTTGGCTCCCCCTTCCATCTCTGCCTGGGTCAACAGGTAGACAGTGAACGCCGCCACTGGGTCCTCAATAAGGTCTGACATTGCCTTGGACCGGGATCCAATCTCAACTCCGTCTGCGCCGACTGTGATCTTCGGAGCAACCTTCTGGACAGTCTCGATGATGGTGATATACTTTCGGACGGTTGCCCACGAAAGGTCGCTCTTCTCCGCTAACGAGTTCAATGACTGGGTATCTCCGTCGACATAGTTGAGGATCCAGCACAGGCGTTCGATCGCGTCTGCCGGGCTGGTTCGTTCGCTCATGTTCTCACTGTAGTGAGAGGGAGATATATACTTTTTGTTCACCACCAACCAATCTCACTGATGCTGATGGTACAGAACGCCCAAACGGTAGATACAAATTAGATCACTGCGATGTAATAGTGTGCCTTGGAGTGACGAGGAGATCCGGAGCATTATCCAGCATCTCGACTCGACGGCGCTTCTCTGGCTCCTCATCATGCATCGAGGTGATGGGTCTACCGGAGTTCATGTAGGATCTGGAAAAGCCAAAAACGCAGTAAAGCTCTATAGTAAGGTTCAAACATACGCCAGATCCCATGGTATGAATCCCCCACCAGACGAGAAGCAGATCAAACAAGGATACAAACGTCTCCTTCGAGTTCAAATCGCTCATCCAGATCTCGGAAGAGCGTCAATTGTTAAGGGGGATAAGATAGACTACCTCAAACTGACAGGGATCGGTCAGCGACTGGTCACCCGAATTCACACTGAGCCGGATCTGAAGCAACTCACAAAAGTCGAGGCGGGACTTGACGTAGATACGGAGCCCGAACCGAAATGGCCAGACGAGTACGATCGAGACGATGCAACAGTCGCTATGATCCCTACCGAGGTCGTATCGGATCGAGAAGAGCCGTTTCAGTTACCGACCCACGCTGAGTTCGAATGTCCGATCTGTTCCGAATCTGTGACTCATGAATATGTTTTTGAGTATCCAACAGAGGCATGGACGGAATATATAGAGACAGAATGTAAGGTGTGCGGTAGCCAACTACGACATCTGATGGGTCACCCCCACTCCGAAATAGAGCGCATCGGTTAGTAGACCTGCCCAAGCGGGATTTAAGCAGATTGAGCAGACTATCTGTTTGAACAAGCTCACTGAGTGAAAGAGACCAGTTCAAACTACGAAAAAGAACTTTCTGACAGGTAAAAATGATGCGAATAGTTACCATGAACGCCAATTTCAGGGATATTTGCTCCGGAACGCTGGTGCATGAGGCAGATACTCTCCTGCCAGATTTTCTATTATACCTGCGCTAACCAGGCTGGGTTCCCTGTTCTCAGATCCCCTTGCACTGCGACCGTTCGTTTTCTACTACCGGTGGGTTTGTCCACAGTCCACTTGATTCTCCTACAGTGCTTCATCCACCTCCTGTAACGCGTCGATTGCTCGACGGAGATGCTCTCGTAGCTCGTTGCCGCCACTGCCATCACTTGCTACGCGGTCTGTACGCTGCTCGTTCACATCGGCGGACTGTACCGTAGACTCTGACTTGGGTGTCCCCCACGTTTCGGTCCGACCCAGCGACTCGTCTTCTCCCTCAGCAACTGCATCGAGCCGTTGCTGTTCGTCACTCTCATCCGCCGGTGTCTCATCTGCAGTTGCGTTCTGATCCGGTCCCGTTTCTTCTGACGGTCGGCCACCACGGCTGAACGCGTCCAGCGGGAAGTCGTACGCGTACGCTCGTTTCACCTTATTGAACGTTGTGCGCCGTGAGATTCCGAGGACGTCCGTTACGGCACTCCGGTCACAGCCGCGTTCCAACGCCTGCCTGACTTGCTCGTCTTCCATGCGTTGCAGCAACAGTTGCTGGTCGTCCGGGATGTGGCCGCGCGCCGAATTCTCGATTTGCTCGGTCAACCCCCACTCTCCGGTTTCGACGTCTTTATCGACGAGTTGCTGGTCGCGCGATTCGACGCGGTTATCGAGCCCCATCAGCACCCACAACCGTTCACGAACCGCCGACACGGACAACTCCAACGGCAGTCCGGACGCGATCTCCCCGGTTCGCAGCGGCCCGTTCGCCGCGAGGAACCGCAGGATCTCGATGTCCTGTGGCAACAACACGCTTCGGTCTTCGTCCGTGATCTCGACCGGCGAGTCATCCGGTGTGGACTGCTGGTGCAGCCAGCTGTGACACGCTCGGCACAGCAGGGAGAGGTTCTCCATGTCGTGCTCGTCCATCCCGTCCGGATCTCTCTCGATGTGATGTACGTGCAGCGTCGCTAGCCCGCCTTTCTCAGGCCCGCACCGGCCGCATGACTGGCAGCGATGCTTGTACTTCGCCAGCACGTCTTCGCGTGTCTCCGGATCTACCGTCTCGTGACACTCACAGTGCCCATTCTTCTCGGCTGCACTCTTCTTCGTCGATTCGGTACTTGCGTCGTCGTGAGATCGTGACTCCGAGTCTGTCATTCGTTACTCTTGGAATCGCTGATTCGTCGATTCTCGATACGTCACCGCGGTTCTGCCTGGGATATCGCTTCAATCTGCAGCTGCGTCCGGACCCCGGTGACTCGCGTACTCGAATTCCGTCACCCCTCTGTCGTTGGTGTCAATGACTTCACGTTGAAATCGGACTTACTGCAGTACCGTTCCGCAAGCCTGCCGAGCGATCGCGTCCGCAACACGTCCGCGACGTTATGCACCACGAGCTCCGCGAACCGGTCGTTCTCGTACGCCGTCACTGCTTCACTACTCTCCGTGAACGGATCCAAATCACTGTACTTCCCGTCGCACAACGCATCGTACACGCCTGCCAAGTCACCTCGCGGCTCATCCTCGCCACTGATGGTCGTGTTGAACCGTGTCGTGACGAGCGGCATCACGTCTGCGTACGGCACGTCCGTGAACGGCCAGTCGATATCGTGGTGGGCGTACCGTGTCCGGAGAAACGGAATATCGAACCCGCCTTTCCACCGCTCCCCGTTATACGCGACCAGCAACACGTCCTCATCACGGAACCGCGTCTCGACGAACCCACTCACCGCCTCGAACAACGCTCGTTCAGACTCGTGCGTCGAGACTTTCACGTGCGTTTCGACGCGGTCCCGCACTGCAGCCTCCACGTCCGGCGCAGCCCGCCCGTCCGTCTGCACAAACACGCGCACCCCGAGCGGCACTGCGAACCCGACCGTCGTCACCACATCATCCACGCCGAACCCAGTCGTCTCAATATCAAACGCCACTTGCTCCAACGTCACGCTGCATCACCTCCCTCGCCCTCAACGCGTTCCGGAACGCGATCAGCCCCCGGCGGCCACACGCGCAACTCTCCAAATCCGAACTTGGAGTGCGTCCCAACACGGGACACGCCGTTCACCGCCGTCCCTACCGGGTCCGGCCCCGCGTACGGCACGAGTTGCCCGTGATCAACCACCGTCACCGCGTACGTCTCATCTCCGTCAACGAACCGGGCCTCCCGGCACCGCAACTCGGACTCGTCATCGACACCCCACCACCACGGGATCGACTGGTCATCCCCGCATGGATGCTCCGTCTCCAGTACATACGGCGTCACCAACTCGACCCAGCACGGTTCGTCACTGCCCTGCGCTGCTTCCAACCGCGAGCAATCCAGCGCCTCCACGTCCACGACCTGCATCTCCGCAACCGACAGTTCCCCAAACCCGTAGTTGCGCGCCCCACCAACCCGCACCCCGTCAAGGACCCCTTCAGACAACGGAAGGACGTCATCCCCAGGCTGGACGTGCAGGTAGCAATGCAGGTACCACGACACGGACCGCCGGTGATCCCGCATCTCCTCCGGGCGACCGAACCAACACGTCGAATCGAACGCCACGCGGTCACCGTGTATCTGCAGCGGATGCGTGTTATGCGCATCCCGCGGCCGCGAATCTAGTAGCCATCGATGCGCCGGGTCACGAAACACGAACAAATCCGCGTACGACTCGACCTCAGGGAGCGACTGCCCGAGCTTCCCCGCGTACCCGTTCTTCGAGGTTGAATCCGGGTATTCTCCATATTCCCCCGGAACGAACACGCCGTGACTCACGTTCAACGCTCGAGCGACCTGCTCATCCACACGACGCGCGATCGTGTTGAACAACGCATTCCCAGTCACGAAATACGGATGCCCGAGGTACTGCCCATCCAGCTCGAACAGGACCTGCTGTAGTCGCGTCACGCACACCACCTCCTCGATCGGCACCACGCAGCACGCCGCCTCGACAACCCGCGCCGGCACTGCCAAGTCGAACCACCGCACACCCCGCTTCCAGTGCAACCCGCTCGAGCGCCCCTCAAACCGTTAAAACCCGGAGGTAAAGCTGTCATCCAGTCCCGCACACCACTCGCTACGACCCACACCTCGTTTCCGGAGCTATCCAACCACCGCCGCACCTTGTTTCCAGTGCCACGACCGTCACACCGATTCTCAAGGCATTCTTCAGGCACCATCTCAGCCGTACCGGCGTCGCTCGGCACGTCGATGGAACGCTTACTCACGACGACCACCTCTCGACTCAGCAGCACCACGCCTATTCTGAGAGTTCGACCCTGGCTCAAACGCTTCGACAAACTCTTCGATAAACTGCAGCGCCGACGACCACGATCGGATCCGCCGCAACTGCGCATCCAACACGCGCCATCGACGCGACGCATCCACATCGAACGGAAACTCAGGAAGCCGCGCCCACGTATCAGCAAACAACCTGACCGGCACATCACCAAGCCGCACCGCCGGCCGCCCTGCCGGGTCACCAGTCACGTGCAACGTGAACTCAGGCATCGAAAGCACCGTCCGGTTCGGCACGATCGCTGGCGTAGCACCGCGAGGCGTCACCGCAAGGAACAACTCCTCGAACTCGAACCCAGCCCGGTAATTATCCAGCAGCGCCGCCACGAGCAACGTGTGGAACTTCAGACTCGTGTACGGATAGTACGGCGACTCGCTGAACACCGCCGGCACCGTCGCGTTCAACCACGCCTCGTGCAGCGCCGTCGCGTCATCACACCTGATCAGTTCGTGTAACGCCGCATCAATATCGTCCACTGCCTCACTCGCCGTGACTTCGCCAGTCAACAGCGACAGGCGAAACCACGACTGGTGTGCGTCCACCGTTCGCTCCGGCTCACCACGCGGCCGACTCAACAACGCCGCATCAGCATCCGCACTCCGAGGCACCGACTCGTTCACCCGCACACCACGAAACATCTCCGCCGCGTGCTCGTGCGACCGCGACCGCGCCTTATGCACGTCATGCCGATACACCGCCACCATCGGGTCCACACCAGACTCTCTACTCGCATCGCTCGATACAGACGCGTCACTCATCCCGACCACCCTCACCAATATCCACGTCTTGCTCCGCAACCGGTCGCACCTCTGACGCCGGCGACTCTAACTCATCCAACTCACTATCGTCCGACTCACCAGCAGCCGACGCGTCACCAACAGGGACCGATTCCCCGACAGACTCCGTCGTCGGCCGTACCTCCGTCACCGGCGACTCCACTTCGTCGAGACCCTCACACGGATCTTCGCGGTCACCCGCGTCACGATTCGTCACGCCGATCCACCCCCGACGATCGACTCCGAATCGTCTGATATCGGCACATCCGCATTGCGCGCCGCTACACGCGCCTGTAACGCCCTCACGAACGCTGGTCGGCACTCCGACGCCCACACCTCATCCTTCTCCTCCATCGCCGACGTCGTCGCCTGCGCCCGGTTAAACACGCGCCGCACCTCGTTCTCAGCGTACAACGGGTTGAGCACCCACACGTCCGCGATCCCAGCACCAAAATTCCGAGCACCCCCGAGCTGGAACGTGAACTCGTCGCTGTGTACGTCGAGGAACGACACCGCCTCCAGCAATAACCCAACGAACTCCGGTTTCAGATCCCGTAGCGTCAACTTCCACGTCCCCTCGACGTTCCCAAGCACGTCACGATCCGCCTGCCGCAGCGGCTTCCCGCCATCCTCATCGTTCCGCGACCGGACCTGTGAAGACACCTGTCGGTAGTGTGCCTCCGCCTCACCCTTCAGCACATCCACGTTCCTGCGGATCGGCGAAAACGACACCGGGCGACGCAGCAACTTGCCCGGCTGATCACCGAACCCGCCGAACAAATCGTACACCACGCACCCATCATTGTGATCGTCGAGACAGCTGCCCTTTTCGTGGTACCCGGAATCGAGATCCCGCTGGTACACGCCTTCGCGCATGTAATCCGCGTTTGCCTCTCCCGGATGGCACGCCGTCGCGCCAGCAATCTGGAGGACCTGTTCACAGCCATGGCGTAACCAGCCGCTTAGTGTGAAGGGTGAGATCTGGCCCTCGATCTGATTCTGCGGATCATCCGCCTCGTACCGATCCGACGACGCATGGTGTCTGTTCGTCACGATCCCGTCCCCAGGCGACAACAGATCAATTTCGAGGCCAACGTATAGATCTGGGAGCAGCATCTCCTCCATCGATCGCGGGAAGTCCAGTTCAACATCCAAATGCGACGCATCCAGGACAAGGTCGTCACTCGACGTCATCGCCCCACCTCGCATTCTCCGCTCGCCGTATTCAGCTCGATGTGGTCCTCACTAGTTACGCACTTCCGAAGCGACTTCGTCGCCGCCGCGCTCACCCCAAGCACCTTTGGAGCCAGCAAAACCGGCCACGACGACTGCGTCGCCTCATCAGAACACCACCCAATACGGCCCTCGATAATCAATTCGCGCACGCCAAGTGTAAACTCCGCCGAGTACGCATCTTGGTCGTCATCACACAGAACATATCCAACCTGAAACGCTACTTCGCCAGCCGGCCGGAACACGTACACAACAACCGGTTCACCCTCACGAAGAAAAGAGCCGCACACCAAACATGTCGCGGCCCCTTCCCCGAGCGAAAAATTTTCTAACTGTGTTATGTCATCAATTATCGATTTGTCCGTACCTTCTTGTAGTCCCGTGTCTGAGTCTTGCATTGGGCTTACCTCGGATTATAGGAAGCCCCGCCCGCGTGCACCACCACGCGGGTTTCCTCTCATTGAACTACCCTTTGGGCGGAACTCCCTGCCCAATGCATTATCCTGCATTGGCAAAAATGTTTCCCATTGCATATAGATGCATTGGTGGGAAGAAACTAAGCCACTTCTGCGGGTAGATGTGATAGATGAAGTAATGCCGAAAGATCGAGATGAGCAGACGGGAAAATACACCGAGAAATACGTCCCCGAAGACTTCCTATCTGCCTTAGAAGGGTTAGGAGGTTCCGCCGGTACTCAAGAGGTAGCCGATGAAGTCGGTTGTGCTTATAGGACTGCTCATGCAAAACTCACTGAATTGGAAGAAGAGGATGAGATTACTTCTCGAAAAGTGGGGAACGCGAAGTTGTGGGAATTATAGCTCCATTCTATGGAACTACCGTCTTCCGAGTAGCTTTGTTTGCTAGTTGAACTAAATCTGTATCTGCGAGCCGTGAGAATTTTCCGTCAGGTCCCTGGCGTCATCGCTTAGGATTTTAGCACTCGTGCCATGTTCTCCGTGTCACTGATAATCTGAGTCTGTTTCGTCTGAGATGTCTATTCTCGCCCTATTTCCTTCCTCAAATTATTGCATTTTTGGGTTACTGTAGCGTTGTTTGGGAAACCAGGGATGGGCCACCTTCGTTTTCGTCTGTTTGCTCTGGAGCAATAGCCATCCAGCAGATAAGCTTGACCTCTCCCTCTCGGATTGGTGGAAGCGGCTCGGGTGCGTCGTAGGGTTGTAGTCCGAGGTCATCAGCCTTCTCAACAATTCTATGGGCTTTCTCTTCGTCGTCTAAGCCGTCATCACGAACTACCTCGCGCATCTCACGCTCGTACTGCTGTGGCCACGGCGCCCCCAGTGAGTCAATTAGCTCCTCCTGCCGGGTTTGAGTTAGGTCTGACGGCCAGTAATCCCGAACGTGTTCAATTGCTTCACGGAATGCTTTGGGAACGTCTGGCTGGACAGTACGTGGGTCTGTCTGTTCCTGCCATTGCTGCCAAATGTCCTCTTTCGCATCCTCCCACGCACTGTAGACACCATCTTTGAATTCGTTCGGGAGTTCACGATCAGTATCGCGGTCACAATCGATGCGCTGGAGACAGGTGAGTGTGTCGTCGATTATCTCACCTTCGTCGTCTGGAACAAATCGCATGAATACCTCCTCTCCCACCCTGGCACAGAAGAAGTACCCCGGGTTCTCAGCCCGGAATCCAGATCCTGCCGCCCAGGGAAGCGACGTGATCTGGGCTTCCCTGTCTTCTAAGCCTTCTCGTAGCTCCTGCCGATACTCTTCACCTGAGTACGCCGCTGCTTGGCCACCCCCCTTCTCGTAAACCTCTTCATCTTCATCTCGAATCGATTCGATGTCCTCAACCCGGTCAGAGAAGTTCTGCTGCATCGTATTCATGTCCGGGATAACTTGACTGTCCAAGCCGATGGAGCGGGCTGCTTGAGTCACCTTCTGGCGCACTCGAAGTTCGAGCTCAAGCAGATCGTCAAGACGGTCCTCTGGGAAGAACGTCATTGGATATATCTCGGGATGTGGCGAGTTGATGCGGTCGATTCGGCCGTTCCGCTGGACGACACGCATCGGATTCCACGGCAGGTCGTAGTTGATGACGTTTCGAGCCTGTTGGAGGTTGACCCCCTGCCCGAGCACGTCGGTCGTAACGAGGATGTCGTACTGGTCTTCGACGCCTGCCGGCGCGTCTGCCGAATCGGGAGCGAAGCCGTGAACTGCGTCCTCTCTCGTGATTCCCCGAACAGAACCGTCTCCAGTGACGCCAGCGATTCGGCCCTCATAGCAGGAAAGCGTCTCGTCGTTCTGGACGCGTTCTTCCAAGTAGTCCAGAATCCACTCGACTGTGTCAGCGTAGTAGGAGAAAATAACGACCTTCCGGTTCTGCCGGAACGCCTCCTCTTTCCCGAGGTCCGGGTCAGTCACGGCATCTTCTTCGGCGTCCTCAGCAATGTCGATGAGCGTCTCGCCCAGCGTATCAAGTTTCTCGTCGTCATCTCGCGTAACGATGCTCACCCGCTCGTACCAGCCCTGTAGGATCTCCAAATCAGTTTCGAGGTCCTGGCGGAACTTCTCGACTTCTGCTTCCGTCGCACCGAGGTTGTATACGGTTTGGTCGTCGGCTTGATCGAAGGCATCGTCAAGTGCCTCGTCGCTGTCGGCTTCGACCCACTCTTCAATCGCGTCGGGCTTGGGGAACATCCCGTTATCAAGCAGGTCCAGCGCAGCGCGGTTCTGGTTGATCATCCGCTCCAGCGTGTTGGCGAACGCTTTGCTTGAGGACTCGAAGCGCTTCAGCAGGCCAGTCCTGAGAAGACCGACGAGCGACAGTTCCGAGGCGTCTTCTTCGCCTTCGAGGTAGTACGACGGCCGGTATCGAGCGAGTGTGAGTTCTGACTCGTCATGGTCTCCAGCTGCCAACCCTTCTGCGACATCGTTGAAGAACGCGTCCCCGAAGGTGTCGCTGAAGTCGTAGTCGATACGTCGAGGTTGTGACTCAGGGAAAGTGATCCTAACTTCCCCACCTTCGCCGTCCGGGAGGGTCGCGTTCTCGTAGTGTTCCCGGATGAATCGTCGCGTTCTGCGCACGGTTGTCTCGTCGAGGACGTCGAACAGGAGGTCAGGACTCAGGTCGGACGGATCCTCGGACTGTGCGTGCTTGAACCGGTCACGTAGCGACCGAATCCCCTCTGCGGCGAACGCTGCGTCGTTCTTGATGAAGTAGTACAGGAGGTAGTAGAGGTCCCACAGCGAGTTGTTCACCGGTGTCGCCGTGAGCATCACGACGTCCTTCGGCGGGTCGTCACGCAGGAGCTGTCGAAGTGCGTCGGCCTGTTGCGTTCCGGGATTACGGAAGGCATGGGCTTCGTCAATGATGACGAGCTGATACTCCTCCTTATCCAAATCCAAGTACGAGCGGTCACCACCAAGCTGGCGTTCGTTCCGTAGTTCTGAGTACGAGAGCGTCTCGAACTGAACGCCCCACTCCGGGGCTTTCGACTCCCACATCCCATCGCGCAGGTACGCGGGGGCAACCACCAGTGCTCGCTGTCGGTTCTCGTTGACGGTCTTCTCCAGGAGCTTCCCGGCGATGTAGGTCTTCCCGAGCCCGACCTCGTCAGCGACGATGACACCGTTGTGCTCGTCGAGGAACCGTTCGGCGCGGCGGACCCCGTCCTGCTGGAAGTTGGTAAGGTTAATCGCGCCGTCGTCCTCGGCCTCCTCTTCGAGTTCGTCGCCGTAGCGCTCGTACAGGACACGCAGGTAGATGAGGTACGGGTCGTACGGTTCGAACCGCTCCTCGTAGACTGCCGCGAGGTCGTAGGGTTCGGCGTCGGCCCAGAGTTCCTCGAACCACTCGTTGACTTGCCCGGTCACCGAGGGGCTGTACTGGCCGACGTTCAGCTCCATGTTCGAGGTCAGGCCGGCGCCGGTGAAGTTCGAAGAACCGACCAGTGCCCCTTGATCGTGAGAGAACAGATACGCCTTTCCGTGGAGGAACTGCTCTTCGTAGCGGCGGACCTCGACATCATCACTACGAAGGAAGTCCACCAGTTGTTGTAGGCGATCGTCGATGCGTCGGGAGAACCCTAGGAGGTCTCGGTCTTCGTCGAGATTGCGGTCTAGGGTATGGAGAGACTCTTCGAGTCGTTTCCGGTCGTACTCCTCGCCGCGAGGTTCGCCTGGCTGGCGCCAGCGCTCGGTGTCCTTCTGGTCGGGCTGAGCGCCGAGGAGGAGCCGAACCTCCCCGACCTCGTCGAGTGCGTCAGCCACTTCGAAGTAGCCACGGGGATTGAAGTAGCCCGTTGCCACGTCGAGGTTGGGCTCGGGGCCCATCTTCTCGCGTAGGTCGTCGATGTATTCGTTGATTGCCACGGCAAGGGTGTTGCCCTCCCGATTGTCGATAAACTCTGGCCTGGTCATTCCTCGTACTCCAGTCGCTCGGCCCACTCGTCGTAGTGCTCCAGCACTGCGTTCATTCGGTGTTCGTGATCCCAGTTGTCATGGAACGTCTCAAAGATAACTTGGAGGTTCTCACGGCTCAGACCGTAGAGGTGGGCGACGACGGCGTCAAGTTCGTGGATCTTCGCCTGTTTCTCGTCTTCGTCTAGTGGGCCGAAGTCGACGCCAACCTCGTCAGCCCAGTCCTCATAGCGGTCGTCGACGGCCGCAAGGTGACCCGACAGTTCGACGACACGCTGACGGAGGGTGGAATCGCGGCCGGGGCGAGGGATCGGAATTCCATTGAAGATATAGTAGTCTAGGAAGGGTGTCATAGAAGAGTTCTCACACCGTGATCACGGTGCTTCCCGGATTGTCTCCACGTTCGTAGTTGGTAATTGCGAT
>JGI2924J29684_1078109_pt1 | contig 31268 bp, 24 predicted proteins | sample BenlonsequencITS_FD_29684 | JGI IMG/M metagenome (IMG submission 29684)
GAAAATTATAAGGATTATTAAAATGAAACTTAAGTTAGTGGCAGTGGCAGTGACTTCCCTGTTGGCAGCAGGCGTGGTAAATGCAGCCGAGGTATATAACAAAGACGGCAATAAACTGGATCTGTACGGTAAAGTTCACGCTCAGCATTATTTCTCTGATGATAACGGAAGTGATGGTGACAAAACTTACGCGCGTCTGGGCTTTAAAGGCGAAACGCAGATCAACGATCAGTTAACCGGTTTTGGCCAGTGGGAATATGAATTCAAAGGCAACCGTACTGAAAGCCAGGGCGCTGACAAAGACAAAACCCGTCTGGCGTTTGCTGGTCTGAAATTCGCTGACTATGGTTCTTTCGATTATGGTCGTAACTACGGCGTTGCTTACGACATCGGCGCATGGACCGACGTTCTGCCAGAGTTCGGCGGCGATACCTGGACGCAGACTGACGTCTTCATGACTGGCCGTACTACTGGTGTTGCCACCTACCGTAACACTGACTTCTTCGGTCTGGTTGAAGGTCTGAACTTTGCCGCGCAGTACCAGGGCAAAAACGAACGTAGCAACGTCCAGGAAGCTAACGGCGACGGTTTTGGTCTGTCTACTACGTATGAGTACGAAGGCTTTGGCGTAGGTGCTACCTATGCGAAATCTGACCGCACTGACGCTCAGAATAATCACAACAGCATATTCAAAGCTGACGGCAAGAACGCTGAAGTATGGGCTGCTGGTCTGAAATATGATGCGAACAACATCTACCTTGCGACTACCTACTCCGAAACTCGTAACATGACCACTTACGGTTCCAACGTTGCTGGTATCGCTGAGAAAGCGCAGAACTTTGAAATCGTGGCTCAGTACCAGTTCGACTTCGGACTGCGTCCGTCCGTTGCTTACCTGAAATCTAAAGGTAAAGATATTGCCGTATTCGGAGACCAGGATCTGGTTGAATACGTAGATCTGGGTGCGACCTACTACTTCAACAAAAACATGTCCACCTTCGTTGATTACAAAATCAACCTGCTGGATGACAATAACTTCACCCGTATTGCCGGGGTTAGCACCGACAACATCGTTGCTGTTGGTCTGAACTACCAGTTCTAATCCTGCATGATGTAATGAAGTCCAGGCCAGCCCATGATGGGCTGGCTTTTTCTCATGATGTTGAACCGGTCATAAGGAGTATGCCGTGCAAACGTTCACAGGACGTTGCCTTTGCGGGCGGAGCCATTTTACCGTTGACGTCGAAATGCTGGATGTCTATGCCTGCCACTGTACGCTGTGTCAAAAATGGTCGGGTGGGATCGCCATGTATCTGGAAGCCTGCGGGCAACCACAGCTAGCCCCCCTTTCCCCGGAACCACCACACTTTTCATCCTCTTCGCGCGGCGAACGCTACTTCTGCTCCGGCTGCGGGTGTCCGTTGTGGTTTCGACTTACCGATACCGATCGCTATTTTATTCCCTGGACCTTACTGGAACTGAACGACGTTGATCGCCGTCGACTGATTCTGGCTGCGGAAATTTATACCGAAACCCAACCTGCCTTCTGGCGACTGACGGGGCAATACGCACGCCTTAGCGGTAAAGAAGTTGAGGAAATGGACTCTCCCTGTCAGACGACGCATTAAATTATTGACGCTGCGCCTTTGTAAGGCTGAACCACATCCCTACCGCCAGTAAAAGAAGCATACTTCCGGCGCTGCTTAACGCCACGCTATGCGACCAGATAAAGGCGTGTCTGGCGGCGTCCAGTATTGCCTGCCCCAGTGTCGGCGGCAGGCTATTCGCCAACTGCACCGCTTCCCCCATTGAAGATGACGCTCTGGTAATCTCTTGCGCCTCAAGCCCGGCAGGCAGACGGATAGAGGCGGAGAAGCTACGGCTTAGCAGCAGACCGAAAATAGCGATGCCCAGTCCCGCGCCCAGTTCATAAGCCATCGTTTCGATCGCGCCGGCCGCCGCCGCTTTTTCTGCCGGCGCAGCGGCCATAATTGCCGACGTGGAAGCCAGCAATGCGCTGGCGGCGCTAAATCCCAGCAGCGCCATCAGCCCCCAGGCCTGCCATTGTTGGGTGCTGAAATCCGTCATCGCCAGGCCATAAAAACTCAGCGCGCTTAACGCCATGCCGCCCGTCGCGACCAGCCGTAGTCCCAGACGCGAGACCAGCGCGCCCGCAATCGGCCCGCTGAATCCACTGGCGACCATCACCGGCAGCATAAATACCCCGGCCTCATAAGGCGATAGTCCGTGAACAAACTGCAGCTCTTGCGCCATCAGCAGCTCAAAACCCACCAGCGTGATCATCGCGGTCATCGCCATCACGACGCCGCTCAGGATAATGCGATGGGTAAACAGTCGCATATCAATCATCGGACGCGATGCGGCAAGCTGTGTGCGGATAAAGAGCCCCAGAAGCAGCGCGCCGGTAAGCAGGGTAACCGAGATGACCCACAGCGACAGATGCCCTTTCAGCGCGGTTTTAGCGCTATAGACCAACAGCAAAATGGCAATAATCAGCATCACCGCATGGCCAAGATTGAGCGGTTGATCGCGACGGCCCGCCTGGCGAGGAACATAGCGGGCGGTTAAGCCCATGACGACCAGCACAATCGGCACATTGATCAGGAAAACCGATCCCCAGTAAAAATGCTCTAATAATATGCCGCCGATGAGCGGCCCAAACGCCGCTCCGCCCGAACCTACCGCTGCCCAGACGCCCAACGCCATGTTGCGCTGCTTCTCATCGGAAAAGGTGGCGCGTATCCCGGCCAGCGTCGCCGGTACAATCATCGCCGCACCGATAGCCAGTAATACTCTGGTGGCAATAAGCCAACTGGCGGTATGCGAAAACGCCGCCGCCAGTGACGCCAGGCCAAAGATCGTCCCGCCCAGCATCAGCAGACGTTTAAAACCGATACGATCGCCAAGCGCGCCCATCGGCAGCACCATTCCTGCCATGACCAAAGAATAAATATCAATGATCCACAGCAGCTCGTTGCCGCTGGCGCCCAGCGTCATACTCAATGTCGGCGCGGCGACGTGCAGGACCGTGGCATCAATGGCGACAGGAATATAGACCAGCACAATAATGACTAACGTTAACCACTGACGAAACATAACTCTCCCTTCAAAAAATCAAACTTGGACACTTGTCCAGTTTTAGGATCCTACGGTAAGTTGAACAAATGTCCAGCTTTTTGTTACACTGCGCGCATCGGCTAATGTGGAGAAAATATGAGTTACCTGAACCGGGATGAACGCCGCGAAGTGATCCTGCAAGCGGCAATGCGCGTGGCGCTGGAAGACGGTTTTGCCGCCATGACGGTGAGGCGGATTGCGTCAGAAGCCGATGTCGCCGCCGGGCAAGTGCATCACCACTTTAGCTCGGCGGGCGAACTCAAAGCGCTGGCCTTTGTCCATTTGATCCGTACTCTGCTTGATGCCGGGCAAGTTCCGCCGCCCGCCACCTGGCGTGAACGGCTTCATGCCATGCTGGGCAGCGAAGACGGCGGCTTTGAGCCTTACATAAAATTGTGGCGGGAGGCGCAAATTCTGGCAGACCGGGATCCGCACATCAGAAGCGCTTATCTCCTCACGATGCAGATGTGGCATAAGGAAACGGTCAGCATTATCGAACAGGGCAAACAGGCGGGTGAATTTACCTCAACCTCTAACGCCCCAGATATCGCCTGGCGGCTCATTGCGCTGGTGTGCGGGCTGGACGGTATGTATGTGCTGGGTATTCCGGAGATGGCCGATCCTGCGTTTGAATATCATCTGGATCGCATGATTACACTTGAACTCTTTGCATGAAGTCACAAAAAACTTAACAAAAGCTATTTTAATTTATAGACGGTAACCATTAAGAAACGTCATATCTCCTCTTCGCGCCGCGCTGGCGTATTTTTTATCCATTCTTTCACTCAACATTCTAGAAAAAATTCAATAAGTTCTCAAAAGAGCGCGTGACGATCTGTCTTTTTTTTGTGTTTTTTTCAAATGATATGTGCCTGTAAGGGGTAAAATGACACGACAAAACGAGAATTATAACCGTTATCTCTTGAGTGACTGGAGGCCAGAAAATCCTGCCTTCAGGGAAATAAAGGGAACGTATCGCCAGAAGAAATTCATGGATTTCAGTAAGTTGTTTGCTACTGGCATTTTGTATCCTGAAATATCCGGTCTTTCTTACACCTCACAGAGAGGCGCATTGCCATGAAAAAGACCCGTTATACCGAAGAACAGATTGCGTTTGCACAGAAACATAAAAAATATCATGCCCAAACCTGAACATATAAATGATTTTTTCATATTTTCCCGTGAATATAATGAGTTAACTACAGCAAAAGGGCTGTGTAATTCTCACAGAATCATCAGGCTATCGGCGGGGTGTAAAGAGGCATATCGGTGCGTTTAAAGAGATGACTGGAGGGGGCTTCCCCTCCAGTCATATTTACAGAGCAATGCGGATAACATCATCCGGCTGCGTCGCTTCCTGCTCGCGCGTCGATTTCTGCTTCACACTGACGTAGAGCGTTTTACCGTCTGCCGATAGCGTCAGGCTATTCGGGTATGTCGGCGTATCGAACGTTTTAACAACTTTATAGCTCTTCGCATCGATCACGCTGACCTTCCCTTCCTGACGATGTGTCACATAGACCTCGTTACGCGTCGGATTAAACAGGACGGCCAAAGAGGCAGGCGCCGTGATTTTGGCCAAAATATTGCCATTATGGGTATCGACAACCAGAACTTCAGCCGCCTTCGAATCAGTGATAAACGCGCGATGGCCTGCGGTATCGAGACTCAGGTTAATAAAGAAGTGTTCTTTGCCATCATCCAACAACGTCTTACGACTGAGAATTTTATTACTGGCGGTATCGATGGTGATGAATTCACCATCCGCATTAGTGGTGTACAGGCGTTGCGCTTTACTGTCGAGCGCCAGACCCGTACTCATTTTGCCGGTATTTTTAATCGTCGTTTTCAGTTTGATGGTTTCGCCATCCACCACCCAAATCACACTCTCTTTACCAATACCGCTAATGTAGACCGTATTGGTAGACGCATCAGCAACCAGTTCACGAGGCTGTAACGGACGAACCTCTTCGGTACGTTTGCGCGCGTCAAGGATCAGACGGCCTTTCACATCGCCAGTTTTGGCGTCAATCGCAGTAACCGCACTGTTAACCGTATTGCCAAACCACAGCGTTTGGGTCACGGTATTGATCGTGGCGCCGAACGGCTTAAGATCGTTATGAATCGCTTGCGTGACTTCCAACGTCACCGGGTCGAGACGATAAACCACACCACCTTTATCCAGTTTACGGCTTAGCGATGTGGCCAGCCAGAGCGCGTTTTCCTGTTGACTATAGGCCATCTCATAAGCGCCTTTGCCTACCGCTTTACGCAGCATTTCTTCCGCCGCCAGCGTGTTAAATGAGGATGCGACGAGGAGTGAACCTAACAATAAAGAACCACGCAGGCGCGGCGAAAAAAGATGACGTAAGTGCATAACGACTCCCTTTGATAAAAAACTTGTATAGCTGCTTCACACGGCTTCACTGCGCAGAATCTTCGTTCCGCGCTTATTATAAGTTGAGAATAATAATCATTATTTATCAGAAAGTGGAGCTTTTACTCGCCTGCGAGTGCGATAGCCCTTAAATACAGCACATTTTCTTAACTTAATGTGCGATTAAAATTTAAAAACTTTACATATTGACTACTCTTAATGTCACGTTTTCCGTTGATACGCTTACATTTACCCGGCATTTTCATGAAAATTATTTCCGTTAGACAGCGACTTTATCCCGCCTTCTTATTTCCCCTGGCCTTCTCCCCGGTGCTTCAGGCTGCCGACACGCCCAATGAACAAACGATGATAGTAACCGCGACGCCGCAAACTGTATCCGAGCTGGATACGCCTGCCGCCGTTAGCGTCGTAGAAGGCGAAGATATGCGTCTGGCGACGCCGCGTGTCAATTTATCCGAGTCTTTAACCAGCGTTCCGGGGTTGCAGGTGCAAAATCGTCAAAACTACGCACAGGATCTGCAAATCTCTATCCGCGGATTTGGCTCGCGCTCCGCTTTTGGCGTGCGCGGCATTCGTCTGTATGTTGATGGCATCCCTGCCACCATGCCGGATGGACAAGGCCAGATTTCGAATATTGATATTAACAGCATACAAAACGTTGAAGTGTTACGCGGCCCCTTCTCAGCGCTATACGGTAACGCTTCTGGCGGCGTGATAAATGTAACTACTGAAACCGGGAAACAGCCGCCTACCCTTGAAGCCAGCAGCTACTACAGCAGTTATGGAAGCTGGCGCTATGGACTAAAAGCCACAGGCGCTATGGGCGACGGCACACAGCCTGGCGATGTGGATTACACGGTATCGACTACCCGTTTCACCACCCACGGCTACCGTGCTCACAGCGGCGCGCGAAAAAACCTGGCGAATGCCAAACTGGGTGTGCGCCTTGACGATGCCAGTAAACTCTCGCTGATTTTTAATAGTGTGGATATTAAGGCGGACGATCCCGGCGGACTGACTGAATCTGAGTGGAAAGCCGATCCGCAGCAGGCGCCGCGCGCTGAACAGTACAATACGCGCAAAACCGTCAAACAAACCCAGGCAGGACTGCGTTATGAACGTCAGCTCAGCGCGCAGGATGATATCAGCGTGATGGCCTATGCCGGGGAACGTGAGACCACGCAATACCAGTCTATTCCCATGGCGGCGCAGCTAAAACCAGCGCAGGCTGGCGGCGTGATTACACTACAACGCCACTATCAGGGCATTGATTCTCGCTGGACCCACCGTGGAGAATTAGGCGTGCCAGTTACCTTTACTACCGGATTAAATTATGAAAACATGAGCGAAAACCGTAAAGGTTACAATAACTTCCGCTTTAACAACGGCCTCCCTGAGTTTGGTCATAAAGGCGATTTGCGGCGGGATGAGCGTAACCTGATGTGGAACGTCGATCCTTATCTGCAAACCCAGTGGCAGCTTACGCAAAAATTCTCGCTGGATGCTGGCGTGCGCTACAGCTCCGTCTGGTTCGATTCTAACGATCACTACGTAGCCTCCGGCAATGGCGATGACAGCGGCGACGCCAGCTATCATCAATGGCTGCCCGCCGGATCGCTAAAATATGCGTTAACTGACGCCTGGAATCTCTATCTTGCCGCCGGTCGCGGATTTGAAACTCCCACCATCAATGAGATTTCTTATCGCGCTGACGGCCAAAGCGGGTTCAACTTCGACCTCAAACCGTCGACGAATGATACGGTTGAAGTCGGCAGTAAAACGCGCATTGGCAATGGCTTGTTGACCGCCGCGTTATTTCAAACCGATACCGACGATGAGATTGTTGTCGCCAGCAGCATGGGGGGACGCACTACCTATAAAAACGCGGGTAAAACTCGTCGCCAGGGCGCAGAACTCGCGTTGGACCAGCGCCTTGCCGGCGGCTGGCGGATGAAAGCGTCATGGACCTGGCTGGATGCGACCTATCGCAGTAACGTTTGTCAGGGCCAAAACTGTAATGGAAACCGAATGCCCGGCATCGCCCGTAATATGGGATTCGCCTCGTTAGGGTTTGTTCCGGATGAGGGATGGTACGCCGGCACCGACGTTCGCTACATGGGCGATATCATGGCCGATGATAAAAATACGGCGAAAGCCCCTTCTTATACCGTTGTTGGACTGAATACAGGGTATAAATTGAATTACAGCCAGCTCACTATAGATATTTTCGGGCGGGTCGATAATTTATTTGATAAAGAATATATCGGTTCGGTGATCGTTAACGAATCTAATGGGCGTTATTATGAGCCAGCGCCAGGCCGTAACTATGGCGTAGGGATTAATCTGGCATGGCGATTTGAATAAACATCCGGCAATAGCGGGGAGAGCCCCCGCTATAAGGTAAGCCATACTTACATTACATACTGATTTTTAATCGTCGCTACGTTTTGTTGCAAAACATTCTGTAAACAGTAGCGACTGGCTTCTTTATCGCCAGATACTAACGCGTTAAGCAATTTCCTGTACAGATTAACGCCGTTTTCATAACCATCAAGTTTAAAATTATCATATAAAAAATGCAGGCTTGGCCCCAGACGTACCCATAATTGCTCGATCATGGCATACAGTGTTGGCATATCCGCATAGTGATAGATTTCAAAGCGGAATGCGCGGTTGGTCAAAAGAATATCCTCCATTACCCCACTTTCCAACGCCTGTTGAAATTCATCTAATAACGCATTCAGAGTTTGTTCGCGATCTGGGGTAATCTTACCCGCAGCGGCTGCCACCGCCATCTCCTCCAGGGCAGTCCGAATTGTATTAATTTCCAGCAAACGCCCCAGCGAGATCTCCGGCACCATAAACGCCTGTGCCGGCGCTACCGACAGCGCACTGGAAGAGACCAACCTTAACAAGGCCTCACGAACTGGCGTAATACTTATGCCTAACTCCTGAGCAATATTTTTAGTGATTAGCCTCGCGCCTGGCTTTAATGCGCCAATAGACAATTGATGCTTTAACTTATTTTCAACCTGTGTGGTCAGGCTTATATGTTGTGTTTTTTCCGTACCGGGCATTTTCCTTCCTTCACCTCTTTGCAGAACAACATCGCAATTGAGCCCCGAAGAAGTTCCGGAACTTAATTGTAAAAAAGATAATCCTGGCCTGAATGGCCAAATAAAAGTGATAATTTACTTGCGTGATATTCTCATCTTTACAAAAGTACAGCTTTCTTTATGGCGACTGTTTATCTCCGTATCCCCTCACGTACTGAGATTTTTGACGGATTCAGGTCACACGGGAAATCATCAACCAAAGGTGATAACCCCCTAATGATGGGTATAAGTAAAGCCTGAATTTTAAAATTTGCACATTTTTATGGCGACAAAATGCCGCCATTTTTTCTTTACGCATCTTCCGCTAAGCGTATCACGGCTTTGCCAAAGTTCTTACCCGCCAGCAGCCCTATAAACGCTTCTGGCGCATTTTCCAGCCCATCAGTAATCTGCTCCCGATAATGAATTTTCCCTTCTTTGATCCAACGTCCCATCTCTTGCTGAAACTCATGTATCCGCTGACCATAATCTTGGTCGATGATAAAACCTTGCAGACGGATACGCTTTTTGAGTAATGTCGCCATCAGCAGAGGTAGTCTGTCTGGACCATCTGGCAATGCTGTCGCATTGTAACCGCTGACCAGACCGCAGAGCGGAATCCGCGCCGAAGTATTCAGTAGTGGCAAGACGGCGTCAAAGACTTTACCGCCGACATTCTCATAATAGATATCGATTCCCTGTGAGCAGGCCTGCGCAAGCTGTTGCGGGAAATCATCAGCGTGATGATCAAGGCACAGATCAAAGCCCAGGACTTCCGTCGCATGACGGCATTTTTCCGCGCCGCCGGCAATACCTACGACCCGGCAGCCCTTAAGCTTGCCAATTTGCCCAACCGTTGCGCCTACGGGGCCAGTGGCGGCTGCGACAACCAGCGTTTCGCCCTCTTTCGGCTGACCAATATCCAGTAACCCCATATAGGCGGTAAACCCCGGCATTCCTGAAATTCCCAACGACCAGGAAGGATGTTGCGGATTATCTCCCAGCTTTACCAGCCCTTTGCCATCTGAAATGTCGTAATCCTGCCAGCCATTGTAACTCAGCACCCATTCGTCTGGCTGATAATCAGGGTGGTTCGACGCGACAACACGACTGACCGTACCGCCGACCATGACGCAGCCAGGTTCAATGGGCGGCGCATAAGAAGGTTCATCGCTCATGCGGCCGCGCATATAAGGGTCGAGCGATAAAAAAACGGTTCGTAATAATACCTGCCCTTCACCGGGCGTCGCGACAGCATCTTCTTCGAGGCGGAAGTTATCCATCTGCGGCGCGCCGTGGGGACGCGAGGCCAAAACCCAACGGCGATTTCGGTTTGTGTGTTGCTTCATTATGTTCTCCTCATGCCTGGCATAATCCATCAATAGTAGTCGAACATTAGCTATCTGAGGGAGCTAAACGCTCTAAGATATCAGGCGCCTTTCGCCGCTGTGCGCTTTTATGAACGACTCCCTCAGCCCCTCGCTCAACATGAATTCTTGCGCTAATCCGTTGATTTATGCCGCCTTCAATAGTATTTCTAACACTATCGTGAACATTCCCTGGGGTTCCCTATGACGATTCGCTTTGCCGATAAAGCAGACTGCGCCGCGATTACTGAAATCTATAACCACGCTGTATTAAATACTGCGGCCATCTGGAACGATCGGACGGTCGATACTGATAACCGCCTTGCCTGGTATGAGACCCGCCAATTACTGGGCTATCCGGTGCTGGTAAGCGAAGAAAATGGCGTGGTGACTGGCTATGCATCGTTTGGCGACTGGCGCAGTTTCGACGGTTTTCGCTATACCGTCGAGCACTCGGTTTATGTTCATCCGGCGCACCAAGGGAAAGGACTGGGGCGAAAACTGCTCAGCAGACTGATCGACGAAGCCCGACGCTGCGGCAAGCATGTGATGGTGGCCGGTATTGAATCGCAGAATGCGGCCTCAATACGCCTGCATCATGCGCTGGGGTTTACCGTTACTGCGCAAATGCCGCAGGTTGGCGTAAAATTTGGCCGTTGGTTAGATCTCACGTTTATGCAGCTTCAGCTTGATGAACGCGCCGCGCCGGACGTATGCAGATGAACCAGTCCCTGACGCTTATCTTTTTGATCACCGCCGGCGTCGGTCTGGTGGTACAAAACAGTATTATGGTGCGTATCACGCAGACATCATCGTCGATTCTGATCGCTATGCTGCTGAACTCGCTGGTGGGGATCGTTTTATTTGTTACGATATTGTGGTTTAAGCAAGGTGCTGCGGGCTTCGGCGAACTGTTCGTCAGCGTTCGCTGGTGGACATTGATCCCTGGCCTGCTGGGGTCATTTTTTGTATTTGCCAGCATCAGCGGGTATCAGAACGTCGGCGCCGCTACGACTATCGCGGTACTGGTCGCCAGCCAGTTAATCGGCGGACTGGCGTTGGATCTCGCGCGCAGCCACGGCGTCACGTTACGCGCAATGGTCGGGCCGGCGTTCGGCGCTCTGTTGCTGGTCATTGGCGCATGGCTGATTGCGAAGCGCCAGTTTTAATGGATTACAGGATCGTGCCGCCTTTCGTGAGCTGCTCGCGGCGCGCGTCCCGATCTTCTTTATATTGTCGGCCATGATGCGCGATAGCCGTGCGTAAACGTTGCTGTTGCGCATAACGATCTTCGCGACGCAATTCGGCGTCATCGCTCAGGGCAATCAGCAATTCATTCATATGGGCAATAACGCTCTCTGCAATAGCGGCATCCACACGGGCGCTAACTTCCTCCAAGTGCGACATAAGCTCTCCTACTCTTATTCTGTAACAACATGATTCGCCTATTATACGCGTTATTGTCGCCCGATGCGGTAATTCGCCGCCGCCATTCTGATTTAACTTACGTCAAGCGAAAACACGGGGCTTAATAGACCGAGAATTCGCCCCTTTTTACCTTTCTTCTGTCATTTGCTTGCGTATAGACCCCGTAAAGTAGATGCGTGAAGAAGTCTAAGGGATAACAACGTGGCAAAAACTCTCTTACGCAGCGGCAATCTGGATGACTATCAGGCCGTGGGCGGCGGCGGTCAGGCCGTATTTGAATCAGCATGGCAAATTCGCGAAACGCTTCGTCTGCGTAAACAACAGGCGATGGCTGACTGTCTGGCGATTCCGCAGCTTAACGATAATGGCGATCGGGTTGACTGGTATTCGCCGATTGAAGGTCAGGCGATAGCATGGAAAGCTGCCGACGAGGAGACACATTTTCGGGCGTTACGTTATTTAGCCAGCACATTTGAAAGCGCGGCCGCACTCAGCCGGAAAAGCCTGCAATCCGGTAAAACAGCGCTACAACTATTTGGTTCTCTGCTTGAGAAAGCGACACAATTTCCCGGCGAAAATCATGTTTTCCTGGTTAATGGCAAACCGGTTATTACCTTCTGGGGATTCGTTAATCTCAACGAAAATACACGCGATGATGTACTGGATTGCCTGCGGACAACCGAGGCGATAGCCGACATCCCTCTGGTCGAGCCGGAACCTGAGCCGGAAGAAAAGCCGTTTGTGGAGGCGGTATTTAACCAAGCGGATAAATCCTTACTGGCGTCTGTCACTGAACCGCCGAATGCGTTAGATCCAATTGTGTCGCCGGTTATTGTCAACACACCGGATTCGACGCCCAGAGCTACAGACCAGGCGAAAAGGTCCCGCCGTCTGCCGTTGTGGAGCTTACCTGTCGCTGCCGTAGTTATCGCTGCCGTCGCCACACCTTTTTTCTGGCAATCCTCATTCGTTGAAGGTTCCTCTCCTGCTCGTGTCGTGCCTGCCGCTATCACGCATAACCCATTGCCTGAACTAACCGCCCACTTGCCGCTGCATCGTGCTGATGTAACGCCTGCCCCTAAGGTGGTACCGCCGCCGGAAGCGCCTGTCATTATTGCCGCTATCCCCAAAGACGCGCTGGTGATGGACAGTACGCAAATGAAGCTTGGGACTACGCGCTTTTTAAACGGTAACTGGCGGGTTATCGTGGATGTAAAAGATCCGATTACCGGCAAGCCGCCCTCTCTGCGTTATCAGATCCAAAATAACAAAGGTATCGCGCGCGTAGTACATGGCGATAACGTGGTTTGTCGGGCGGAGATTTTCTCTGGTCTGCATCAAACGGGCGAGCTGATGATTAAAAGTCGCGGCAATGCGCGCTGCACCGACGGCTCACGTTATCCGATGCCGGAAATTACCTGTAAAGCGGGCGTCAATGACGTCGCAACCTGTACCGCCCGTTATGACGAGCACGCGGCAATTCCATTGACGTTTAAAAAGATAGGTGCCTGATTTTATGTTGGTCAATCTGTGTAATTACAAACAGAGCGTCACGCTCATTGCAAACAGTGGCGTCCAGTTTCTTGATTTTGGCTTAACGCCGCAAGAGTCGGCCCACTACGGACGCTTTGTGCGCAAAACGGCAAACGGTCCGCTACTGCGCCTCGATTTTGATCTGACAAGCGGACGCTACACCTTGCCAGGACGTGCTGGCGGTCAACCTGAAGTCGTGAAACCGGAAAGCACCCAGGCGCTGCACTATTCACTGGACGTACTCGACGGGATCTGGCTTCCCCTGCCGTTTCTGCGTTTTAATCCGCCGCGAACCTTTATTGACGGGCCGGATAACTGGGCGCGCATTCAGGTACGTAAACTCAGTAAACCGGATAGCGCCGGAAACACACACCGGATCACCCTCGCCTTCGACAGTCAACTGGCAAAAAATATGCCTTCGGCGTTAGCGCCTTGCGAAAACGATCTGCTCAACGGCACGCGTTTTGCTCTCGCCTGGCGCGATGAAGAAGTCGCCGATTTTCTTGATCAGACATGGATTGACGGCTGGCTGCGCGAGTCGTTTCTTCAGTATGCTTCACAGGTGGAAAACCGTTCAGAACAGGCCATTCAACAAGCGCTGCGTAGCTTTGAGTATCAGGCGCACTGGCTAAATTTGCTGACGCTGTTGGGCGAACAGCTTACGGTGCCGGAAGTGAAGTTTGTGACACATACGCTAAGTACGCCTGCGATCCCTGTCGATCTGATTCTGGATGTTGGCAATACGCATACCTGCGGCGTACTGATCGAGGATCATGGCGACGCGAATGACGGATTACGCCAGACGGCGGAGCTTCAGGTTCGTTCTTTAAGCGAGCCGCAGTATCTGAACGATCCTTTATTTACCAGCCGGGTGGAGTTCTCCGAAGCGCGCTTTGGCAAGCAACACTTTTCTGTCGAAAGCGGACGAGACGACGCCTTTATCTGGCCTTCTATTGCGCGCGTGGGCGACGAGGCCCGCCTCCTTGCTATGCAGCGTCTGGGCACTGAAGGCAGTAGCGGCATCTCCAGCCCGCGTCGCTACCTGTGGGATGAAACCCCCGCCTTACAGGACTGGCGCTTTAGCCAGATGAACGGTAAAACGCAGCGCGAACCGCTAGCCACCGCGTTTCCGCTGATGAATTTGATGAATGATGACGGACAACCGCTATTCAGCCTGCCGGATGAGGAAAGACTACCGGTTTTTTCGCCGCAATACAGCCGTAGCACGTTGATGACGCATATGTTGTGCGAAATTCTGGCCCAGGCGTTGGGACAAATTAACAGCGTCGCCACCCGGCTACGACTCGGCTTTCCCGCCTCGCCGCGCCAGCTACGCACTCTGATTTTAACGCTGCCCTCCGCCATGCCGAAACAGGAGCGGGAAATTTTCCGCCAGAGAATGTTTGAAGCGCTGGCGCTGGTCTGGAAAGCCATGGGCTGGCATCCGCAGGATGAAGATTTCACCACGCCTAAGCAGCGCGAAAAAAGCGTGGTGCCGGTGCCGGAAATTCAGATGGAGTGGGACGAAGCGAGTTGCGGCCAACTGGTATGGCTTTATAACGAATCTATTTCGCATTACGCCGGGCGTACAGAATCCTTTTTTAATGCGCTGGCCAGACCGGATCGCCAGCCAGAACCCGGCGTTGAACCCGGACGTGCGCTGCGCGTAGCATCGATTGATATCGGCGGCGGCACGACGGATATGGCGATCGTTCACTATCAGTTAGATGACGGCGTGGGGGCCAATGTAAAAATTACGCCTCATCTCCTGTTTCGCGAAGGTTTTAAAGTCGCCGGGGACGATCTGCTATTGGATATCATTCAGCGCTGCGTACTCCCTTCCCTGCAAACGGCGTTGCAACGGGCAGGCGTTACGGATGCCGCCGCCCTGCTGGCGACCTTATTTGGCGATTCGGGACGAATTGATACTCAGGCGATTTTGCGTCAGCAAACGGCGCTGCAATTATTTATGCCGCTGGGTCACGCGGTACTTTCCGCTTGGGAGCAAAGCGACATTAACGATCCGTTTGCCGGTTTACATGCGACATTTGGCGATCTGCTGATCCGCCGCCCAACGAGCAACGTGATGAACTATATCCAGCAGGCGATCGATCATGCTTTACCGTCGGGTTCGCCGACATTTGATATATTCAATGTGCCATTGCAAATTCAGTTTAGCCAGCTTCAGGAGGCGCTGCTGGCTGGTCAGTTTACACTGACGACGCCGCTTCATGCAGTCTGCGAAGCGATCTCTCACTACCACTGCGATATCTTGCTGGTGACGGGGAGACCGACCTGCTTACCCGGCGTACAGGCGCTCATCCAGCACTTACAACCGGTGCCGGTTAACCGCATTGTCTGGATGGATAAATATCAGGTGCATGAATGGTATCCCTTCAATCAACAAGGGCGTATCGGTAATCCAAAATCCACTGCCGCGGTGGGCGCGATGTTGTGCAGTCTGGCGCTGGATTTACGTCTGCCGCGTTTCAATTTTAAAGCGGCTGATATCGGCGCATATTCGACCATACGTTATCTCGGCGTACTGGATAATACCGTCAATACGCTTCGCGATGAAAACATCTGGTATCACGAGATCGATCTGGATAACCCCGACGCAACTCTGGACGCTCGCCTGCATTTTCCGCTACGCGGCAACGTAACGTTGGGCTTCCGTCAGTTGGCTAACAGTCGCTGGCCTGCGACCCCGCTCTATTCCTTGAGCATTAATTCCGCTGAACTGGCAAAAACTATCGCTGGCGACGGCGTACTGAATGTCCGACTCAAATTACACGGCAAAAGCAAAGATAGCCCCCCGGAATCTTTCATATTAAGTGATGCCTGGCTCCAGGACGGAACACCGATCGCCGCCGATGCGCTGACATTAAAATTGAATACGCTGGCTGACCGCCGCCACAGCGGTAGCCACTACTGGATAGATAGCGGGAGTGTATACCTGAAATGACAAAACCGTTAAATGCCACACAGGCTGTTATCGAGTGGGTTAACAACACACGCCGTTACGCAACGCGACTGGATGACGAAGCCGACGCTCTGCTGGCGCAGCTTACGCTTGTCGCAGCGGATGAGTCAGCGCTCAACGCCGCCTGCGCATCACAGGGCTGCGTCGGTCTGTATGGGTATGAGCAATCCGCAAAGGCGCATCTTTTAACGACGCTATGCGGTAACGAGAATGGTAAGCTGGAAATTATCACACCAGACCGTAACTATGATTATTTCAGCCACATCAATCCGGGTCATGCGCCAGCGAATATGGCCATTCGCTTTACGCGCGACACCTGTTCAAACGAGAGTAACTGGCCGTTGCGCCTGCGCTTGATCAGCGAAGCAGAACTGGTGCAGCTATTTATCGCCTGGACTTGTTCGTCCTCCGATTGTCGCCAGGTCGAAAAATCCATTATTACGTCACGCCTGGAGAAATGGCAATCGCTTCGCCAACCGCAACCCGTTCCCGGCGTTACCGCTGAAGAAGTGGCGACCATCGCGCGTTTCTGGCGCACTTGCCTCCCGTCCGCCAGGCAGCACATTGATGATGCGACATGGCAGCACTTTGCCTCTCTTTTACCTGCGGTAGATCTTACGACACGGGCGCACGCCTGGGCGTTACTGTGGGGAGAGCAACCGGAAATCACCCAGCAATGGCTGGCGCTGGCGCATACGTTGCAACAAACCGGCCATGCGGAAGAACTGGCGGCGCCGCTCAGCCTGCTGGTCGATCATTTTGGTTTACCGACGGAAAACTTCCTGACGCAAATGGCGCTGATCGCCAGCGATACGCAAAGCGATGTGGTGGTACATCCTGTTAAGCAGGGTAGCCTGCTCAATGCGGTCAGCCTTTCGCTTGATTCGCTGGCGCTGCTTACCTGCGAGCTGGTGCTGACAGTTGAAAACTGCGCACTGGATAACGTTGATTTACTCGATATTCCGGTCGCGCCAGACGTTCATCCTCATCCTCTATGGCGGGCGAAATTAGGCTGGATGTTGGCTCATTACCGCCAGCAAATGCAGCCTGATGTTCTGGTGATCTGCAATGCTCTGGCATCCCGCTCGCAAACGTCCACCGCCGCCCGCCACTTAATGGAGTGGGTTAACGCTACCCAGCCGCAGCGTGAATCGGCGTTACCTGGCGTCGTCTGGGCAATTACCCCACAGGATGCCCGTTTTGCCACCCAGCAGAATCTGGACGAAGCCGTCCAGCAGTTGATGGGCAAACCTGGCGTGCATTGGGGAACGTTGCAGGCTCTGGATAAGCACAGTATGCAGCGTTTGGTGGAATGGTTATCGCAAGCGACATCGGCGCCACAGCGACAGGCACGTTTACAAGCGTTACGCGAACAACAGCGAGGCCGCGTGCGCGATCTGTTACCTATTTTTGAGGACGCGCGACTACCGGTTGAAACCGTGATCCGGCGTCTTCAGGCCCAGGCCGCCAGACATGGCGACCTGCTGTCTGGACTGTTGCCACCGGTACAGAATTTCGAAGCGTTGTTGCGCACCCGTCAGTCGCGAGAAGAACAGGTCAACAGCTTATTTAATGATGCTATCGATCTCTTTGCCGACGAACCAACGTGCGCTCCAGCGTCAGAAGGTCGCGAAACGGGTTATCAGGCGCACAAAATGTGGATCAATCATCTGCGCCAGTGGGCCCGCAGCCAGAATAATGCGCAGCGTCTGGGAATGGAACCGCCGTTGCTCAACACTGTGGCGAATATTTTAATTACCGCCAGCTATCGCCTCGGTTTACCTCAACAGTTACAGAAAACCATGCAACGTGAAGACGTGAGCGGCGCGCAGCTTCATGCCATAGTCGGTAACTTCATTGCCTGGCTCGGCTACGCAGACATCGAGGAGGCCCAACGTCCGGCCAGTCGCGTTCAGAAAGGCACTGCCATTTTTGCCGCAACGCCGCGCTCGACGATGTTGCGATTAACAGAGCTTAACGAACAACCCGTTCACGCCGCAAGCCGCTATGTCTATGACTGGCTGGTCGCGCTGTATACCCTGGCCAATGAGAACACAGGCTATCGGCATCCGCGGGACGTTACAGATGTGGACAGAGAGCAGTTGATGGCCCTGATAGGCTGATCTGGTGGAAAACCATGCCCGGTAACGAATATCGGGCTTGACGTCAGAAAAGCGAAAATAACAGAGCGACAGGGAGACTTATTGGCCATGTAGCGCCAACCAAAAAGGCGCTCAGAAAACGAATTCGTTTTTTGTCATGAGTCAGAAACCAGGTGATCAGAAATGATATTACCGCCATGACGGCATAAAAAACTAACATCTTTTGATAGAGGGACATTTCAGGCATCCGCGCCAGCCAGAGGAAAAACGCGCGCAATATGCTCTTTTTTTTGAGACACATCAAGGTTTATCTGCCTTAACAGCAAAATGTTCTCAATGCACTGCTCCGCTTACAGAATGAAGTGTTTAAGTATTATTGCGGATCTCGCCAACCCGTACTATACCCATATGGGTTATGATGAAAGGTGGCAAAAATGAATGTTTCCAGTAAAACCGTAGTGCTGATTAATGTCCTGGTTGCTGCGGGACTTTTGGGTCTAATCTCATTGAGATTCGGCTGGTTTGCTTGATGTGTTGGATTGCTGCGCATGTTGGCGAGGAGGTTCCCCTCTCCGCCAACACCCGCCTGTTTTTCGTGACTTTTCTGAACAGTAAATGCTGCTTAATGCTTAATCATGATATGGCGGACAAGGGTGTAGTCTTCCAGACCATACAGTGACATATCTTTGCCGTATCCCGACTGTTTCTGCCCTCCATGCGGCATCTCGCTAACAAGCATGAAATGTGTATTAACCCAGGTACAGCCGTACTGCAATCTGGCGCTAAGTCGGTGCGCCCGTCCAACGTCCTGCGTCCAGACGGAGGATGCCAGACCATAGCGGGATTCGTTGGCCCACCTCAGTACCTGCTCTTCATCATCAAAGGCGGTAATACTGACCACCGGGCCGAAAACTTCGCGTTGCACGATGGCGTCTTCCTGTTTTGCGTCTGCCAGCAACGTCGGGGCGAAATAGTAACCTTTGCCTCCTGTTTGTCTTCCACCGGCAATTACGCGGATATGGCTGAGCGCTTTCGCCTCCTCTACAGCCGCTGTAACGCGCGCCAGATGCGCCTGTGAACTTAGCGGCCCCAGTTCTGTCGATTCATCCTCCGGCGCGCCCATTTTCAGGCTGCTCACCGCCTGCCCTAGCTTTTCGACCAGCGTATCATAGATACCGCGTTGCGCGTATATGCGGCACGCCGCAGTACAATCCTGTCCGGCATTATAGAAACCGAAGGTCCGGATGCCCTGCGCCACCGCATCCAAATCGGCATCATTAAAAACAATCACCGGGGCTTTACCGCCGAGTTCCATATGCGTGCGTTTTATCGCTGGCGCAGTATGCCGCAGAATATGCTCCCCGGTCGCGATAGAGCCGGTTAAAGAGACCATGCGTACCTTTTCATGACCGGTCAATGCATCGCCAACGGTTTGCCCTCGTCCGAAAAGCACATTAATCACCCCCGGCGGGAAAATATCTTTCGCCAGCGCGGCAAGTTTAAGCGCCGTCAGTGGTGTAATTTCAGAAGGCTTAATCACCACGCAGTTGCCTGCCGCCAGCGCTGGCGCCAGCTTCCATGCCGCCATCATGAGCGGATAATTCCACGGCGCGATAGAGGCAACTACGCCAACCGGATCACGGCGGATCATTGACGTATACCCCTCCAGATATTCGCCCGCCGCCAGCCCATTCAAACAACGGGCCGCGCCAGCAAAAAAGCGAAATACATCTATAATTGCCGGAATTTCATCATTGATTACACAGTGTAAAGGCTTACCGCAGTTTTGCGATTCCAGTTTGGCGAGCTGAAGGGCATTTTGCTTGATACTGTCCGCCAGTTCTAACAGGCATTCCGCCCGTACTTTGGGTGTGGTTTGCCCCCATGCGGTAAACGCGTTATCAGCGGCCAGCACTGCGGCGTCGACCTGCTTGGGCGACGCTTCCGCAATTTCAAGTATGACCTCGCCTGTCGCCGGGTTATAAACGGACTGTCTTTCTCCCTCGCCGTTCACCAGCGCGCCATTAATCAGTAATTGATATTGCATAGCATTTTCCCATATCGTCGTTAATCGATTTTCCGGCGAACAGGCCGCCGCTTTCCTAAAAATAGACGGCGCGCCAGATGCTCACCCGACACGCTCGGGAAATTTAGCCAGGTTGTGAGCTGGCACGCATTCCACCATACGGTAAGGCTTTTAGCGCAACATCTCGCGAATCAAGCAGCCAAGCTGTTTTACGGCCTGTTCTTCCCGTTCTCCCCAGTGCCATGCGGTGTTAAAACGAAAGTAACGCGTCCATGCTCCGGAGGTTGAAAACATTTTCCCCGGCGCGATACTGATATTGTGTTCAAGCGCTTTGGCGCTAAGCTCTCCAGCATCAAAATGCTCAGGTAGCGCTAACCAAAGAAAATAACCGCTATCATTATGGTGAATTTTTACTTCCGCCGGGAGATGGCGCAAAAGGGTTTGCCAGGCTTGCTGTTTACGCTCAGCAAGCTGCCTTCGCAACCGGCGCAGATGCGCGTCATATCGACGTGTAGAGAGATAATCCACTAACGCCAGCTGCATAGGGGAACTGGTAGATAATGTGCTCATCAACTGCAAACGCTGAATTTCTCTGGCATGGCTTCCTCCCGCAACCCAGCCAATGCGAAAACCGGGAACCAGACATTTGGAAAAAGACGAACAATGCAACACGCTATCGTCGCGATCCCATGCTTTGGCAGGCAGCGGTTTCTCACGGCCAAAGTAGAGTTCGCTATAGACATCATCTTCAATTAGCGTCACGTTATAGTGCGTGAACAACGCAACAAGCCGCGCTTTTTTCTCAGCACTCAGCGTAAACCCTAAAGGGTTCTGGCTGTTGGTCATTAACCAACATGCTTTCACCGGATACTCCTGTAACGCCTGTTCCAGCGCCATAATATCGATACCTTCTTTGACATCTGTGGGTATCGATAACGCTTTCAGGCGCAATCGCTCCAGGGCCTGTAGCGCACCGTAGAAACATGGGGTCTCCACCACAACCCAGTCTCCCGGCGCCGTCACAGCCTGTAAACTGAGATTCAACGCTTCCATCGCGCCGGCGGTAATGACAATCTCATCAGGAGAAACGGTAATCCCCTGCTGCGCGTAGCGGTGCGCTATCGCGTAGCGCAATTCTGCATTACCCGGCGGTAAGTTTTCGATCACGCTCATTGCCGTCGCGGTTTTACTGATCTGCGCCAAGGAGCGGTTCAGTTGCGGCAAGGGAAACAGACGCGGATCGGGAAACGCTGAAGCAAAGGGTACGATTGAAGCATCGCGGCTGGCCTGGAGCATCTCAAAAATATAGGTATTGATATCTACTGCTTCATCCCGAATAACGTGCGCCGCGCTCGCGACTGACCGACAAACCGGATGCGGCGCAACGTAATAACCGGATTGCGGACGGGCGATAATCCGTCCCTGACTTTCCAGCAACTGGTACGCATGACCGACAGTCATAAAACTCATGCCACTACTGGCGACCTGTTCCCTCAGCGAGGGTAATCGATCGCCGGGTAGCCAAACGCCAGAGGCGATTTGCTCTCGTATATGCTCCGCCAGACGTTGATATTTTTTCATTATTCGTTCTCATTGATCGCTGCTTGCAGGTGGCAACCGCAGTGTATATCTGTTATTAAAATTAACAACGATTTGCTAACTGTTATTGTGTTTTCCAACAGGCGTAATTATCAGGTTTTTCAACAAAGCGTCGTTTGAGGTTCTCTCCTTAACGGGAATGTCAAACCAAGTCTTCGGGTATGACTCATTAGTAAGGGAGAAATGCCACCATTCTGTATAATGCCCGCATCACGCATCAATGTTTGTAATAACAACCGATTTGCGCGTTGCTGAGCGGTAAGCATGGCATTATCAGGATGGGATAACGGACTAAAACAGTCAAAGCCAGTACCAAAATCCAGACTATTGTCTGGCGAACGTTGCGCCGCTGGCGCAGCACAATCCGCCAAAGGTCGCCCAGGATGGTATACTGGTAACTTACTGTCGAGCGGAACGATCATTAGATCAAGCGTACTTCCCCGGCTGTGGCTGGATTTGGCGGCGATATAACCTTTCTCAAATAGGCTACTTTTATCTACTTGCGGATAAAATTCGTTTTTCATTTGTTTTTGAGAAGGAGCTTTGGCCATGGCGGTAAAGTCATTCACTGCGGTTTGCGGTCGGTAGAAATCATATATTTTTAAGGTAAGTCCAAAGGGGGGCAGACGATCGGCGACCTGCTTCACCGCGTTCGCCGCTGGCGGCGTTAACAGGCAAACAGGCGCTTTATAGCCTTTAATCGGGCGACCAATAACGTTATAAGAAGTAAAATATCGCATGTCTACCTGTACGTCGGGAGCGACTGTAGTAATATCGACAACATCTTTTGGCCGATGGGAATCAATCTGGGTCTCAGCTGACATTGCCTGAAGAGACAACAGGCTGAACAAGAGGAAAGAAGATACGCGCTTTACCATATACTGCACCTCATGGGAACCACAGGGGGAATTATGTATTTGATCAGGTAAAGATTAGCGGACAGCGCTTAAACAGATGGTTAAAATAAACGTCTTTTGCCACCTATAATCTGTACCTTATCGCAAACGAAGAGACTGTATTTTGTTTACACGCCCTTTTCACCTCCTGCTCTATATTCCACAAATGCTGGCAATGTCCTCAGCGTATGACTTATCAGTATGGCTATTTGATAATCAGCGGTAAAGAAGTTGCAGCCTTCCATAACCAAATAAGATAGTTCCGCCAAAGATAAGAATACTATAATAGTTAGAAAAGCAATTAGCGAAGGTCGTTTCGATTGTATGCGACAACGTGTTGAAACGACGATTTTCCGTAAAGAAAACGCCGAGGAGTATCCAATTATTCAAACACATGTACAGGAACATAACCATCTAACCGGGATAGATTCAATCCGCTCACCATAGCCGTTATGTAGTAAGGCCCGAAGTCTGGAAAATCCAGTCCGGCATCCGTTAATTTAAAGTTCTCGCTTATGCAGACAATAATATAATGCATACGTTTCTACAATTGTCAGGATGCAGAAGCAGATTATGGACATGAAGTAAACCATTATACATCAAATTTTCTGGATAGGCGCTGAGCTTGCCGTATACTTTTATTTATCGTACATCCCAACATAAAAATAAACCCTGCAATGACACCATAATTCCATAGACATAACTTAAGTATATTCCATAAATAAACCGAGGCATGATTTAATTTTTCTGTAATTGTTATAGTCTGTACAAAGATTACGGGATGGAACAGTAAGACCCCCAACAATAATATTCCTGCGACAATAATGGTGAGCAACTGAAAAAAGGCCCACCCGATAGCGAAACGGTAAAGTAACAGTAATAATAGCCGCCCACACTTTTTTAGCCATTCTGATTGCAAAATGCTCCAGGACGCTGTCTTTTCGTGTACATCGTGATCTGATTTCTTCATTTTTGGCCCCCTCGCAGGCTTAATAACGTTATCGCTCAGCTGAAAATAAATTTGCCAGCTAATTGTTACAATAATTATAATTAAGAAAATACTAAAACATTTATATAATAAGCACTATCAGTATAGTGCCTATACTTAGCTTCCCCAAGCGCCTCAACATTCTTAATCTAAGAATACTTTCAGTTTAGCTTTTTATAAAACAATTTCTACACGGTTGAGCAACAATTTACTTAATCCATAAATAATTATTAATTAAATTAATTTATTTTTAACAGTTAACCCACTCCTTATACTCCTCCTACACGGTAGACACATAAACTTTACAGTAATGGTGTTGCCGAATCAGATGAAAAGTAAAAATCAGGTATTCCACTGATAGAAAACATGGAGTAATACTTTAAATATATTCCATCCAAAAACACAAATATCATCATATAATCAGTGGCTTACATTATGCCAATTACTATCGGTAGCAGTTTTTTAAAGAGCGAGCTGTTTCCTGAAAATAGTAACACGCAACGCTCATTCTTTTATTTATTATGGGAAGCAATTAAAGAGTTCTTCTGTGGTACGGGAAGAGCAGATGCCGACAGATATATAAAAGAGTTATGTAATATTACCTCTCCGCCTGGCGCACAACGTTTACTTGATTTATTCTGTGCGTTATATAAATTATCATCACCAACATGCAGAGATAATTTTCATTTTGAGTACTATAAGGATGCTGAGTGTCAATATACTAATCTATATATAGAAGATGGTGCAGAAACTCCATTACGTATTGTGATACGCCAGGATTACTATTATTATAGCATTATGGACAAAACAGTGACTTGTATTTATACATATCCCGAAACCCTGAAGACATACCCTGATGTTAGTATAAAAACCGGTACTTATGTTTGTGAGCCACTATGCTGTTTATTCCCTGAACGGTTACTACTCACACTACCCGGCGACATAACATTTTCAATTAGTTTAAATGAGATAAAAGAGACACTTATCGGCATGGCAGAAAATGGAACTTTATATAGCTGGAAGGAGCAGGAAAGAAAAATAGCTATATCCTCCAGGATTAATACTGGCATTGCGCGGGCAGGTGTAACGCATATTGACAAAGCCACCCAAAATATAATAGCCTCAAAGGCTATTTCAGCCGCTGACCTAAAGAATACGATATATGATGCAAATTATACACAAAGCTCAATTATGCAGATGGTTTATTCATGTCTGTTTAAAAATGATATATTAGCGAATCTTCTTTATGAAGAAACCTGTTATAATCAATTATGTTTAAACGAACTTACTGAATATGTAGCACTTCAAATTCATAACTGTCTTTTTTCTGAAAACTTATCTTCACTAGTTGAAATAGCAGAAAAAGAGACTCACCATCAGCTTTTACTAAACCATAAAAATAATCATTTATAATCTCCTGATAATTTTAGAAGTACCCCATTGAGGGAATGGTACCGTTCTTCATGGTTACAATGGAATATATAGGTGCGAGGAAATCTGTACTGATCAGCACCCGCAATGGGATGACAGGACAGGGCATTAGAAGCTCTTCCACAGGGCATTAATCCGAAGGAGTCGTGTTGGGGAGATTTTGGTAAATAACATAATAGTAGAAAAACGGTTATAAAAAATAGAACGATTCTGGTGGACTATGGCGTTAAAGCTAAAGTGACCTTTGATTTATTATCTACTGACCAAGAATCGTTAGTCCGATACATTCTACAATATCGCCAGGAAATATAAGACAGAAATGGCGGTTGGACGAATATTACAATGAGCATTGTAATTAACATGCCTATACCCGTAGACATAATGCAAACCTGGTTACTTAAAAGAATGCTCCAGATAAATATAACCATACAGCCGAAAGTACCCATAACACAATTATAAAACGAATACATTTACTAGCTAACTTTTTTCATACAACTTATCGCACTTATTGACAAACCGTTTTCGCTAATTTGAAGTGTCGAATAAAAAATCAAAGGAATAATTGACATAATCTCCCCTCGACGTAACTGGAAGGTGGCATGATGTTTACAAAAGCGTTATCCGTAGTTTTACTGACCTGTGCGCTGTTTTCAGGTCAGTTACTGGCAAAACAGCAAGGCCATGAATTTGTATGGTTTGCGACAGGAGGACACCAGCTAAGACATGAAGCCGACAGCGATGAATTACGGGCGGCAGCAGAAGAGTCAGCGGAGGGTTTGCGCGAGCACCATAACTGGCAGAAATCGCGCAAACCAGAGAGTTATTTCCGTTAATTAAACGCCCCTGCGCTTCGGCAGCGTTTTCATCAACGCTTCAGGGCTCACTGAAGCGACAACGCTGCCGGGCTGGGGCATTTTCAAAATGTAGTTTTTAATTTTGCCAATCACATGCATTTCGCATGGCCGACAGTCGAATTTTAGCGTCAGTACCTCATCCCCATGCACCAACTGCATCGGCGTGGCTTTCCAGCTCTTAATATTTCCTTTCGCCTGTTTTGGACAAAGATTGAACGCAAAACGCAGGCAGTGCCTGGTAATCATGACCGGCACATCGCCCTTCTCCTGATGCGCTTCATAGGCTGCATCAATCAATTGTACGCCGTAACGGTGATAAAATTCCCGCGCTTTGTGATTGTACACATTAGCGAGAAAGCTGAGATGCGTTTGCGGATAGGCCGGCGCAGGCTGCGCCACGGGTTTCCGGCGGCCTCGTTGATAACGGGCCAGACGCGCTGTATCAAGCATATCAATCGCCTCCCGACGGAACTGATTGAGCAGGCTGTTTGGCACGAACAACGCTGCCGGTAATGTCACCTGCACCTCACAAGCGTAGTAGATCGTCTGGCCCAGCTTCGCCAATCCGTCTTTGAGGTTATTTAACGCTTTTTCAGGGTTATTGGCTTCCTCAAACATCCCGTCAAGCGTGTGGGTGATGCTGATACCCTCTTCACTGGTCAACGTCAGGATAAGCTGTTCCTGCCAGCCGCCCAGCATGATATCAACCGCCACACGACGCTCGCTGGAGGTTTTTGTCAGCGCTTGTTGCCAGTTATGATCCAGATTACGATTCAGCGAATGATGCGGACGGACTTTATACAGGTCGGCAGGCATATCATTTGGCCAAACGCGGTAACGGTTATGACCGATTTTTTCCACAGTGTTGGCGCGGAACCCCACCACATCACGCTTAAGCAACACATTCAGGCCATCGCCATTCGCCAATGGTTCGGTGGCCTCCACATCGAGATAGTCTTTCGCCACATTCAGGACTTCGCCTACCGGTAAGCCTATAAATTTTGGTGAATCAAATGCGCCAATATCGCCTTTACGCGCGTTAACAAAATAGTCGGTGCTGCCGCGATGGAAGGTTTTCTCCGTGGAGGGAACAAAAAAGTGTTCGGTCCGGCCAGCCGACGCACGCGCCAGATCGCTACGTTGCTCAATAATCGCGTCCAGCATCTGGCGATAATGCGCGGTGATGTTTTTGACATAGCTCATGTCTTTATAGCGCCCTTCAATCTTGAAGGAACGTACACCTGCGTCAATCAACGCGCCGAGATTAGCGGTTTGATCGTTATCTTTCATTGACAGCAAATGTTTTTCGTAAGATACCACCCGCCCCTGATCGTCTTTCAATGTATACGGTAAGCGACAGGCTTGCGAGCAATCGCCCCGATTGGCGCTGCGCCCGGTTTGCGCATGAGAAATATAACACTGCCCTGAATAAGCGACACACAGCGCGCCATGAATGAAGAACTCAATCGTGGCGTCGGTAGCCTGATGAATAGCCGCTATCTGACTCAAATTAAGTTCGCGCGCCAGTACAATCTGTGAAAAACCGACATCGGCAAGAAACTTCGCTTTTTCCACGCTGCGAATATCGCACTGTGTACTGGCGTGAAGCTCTATCGGCGGAATATCCAGTTCCAGAATCCCCATATCCTGCACAATCAGCGCATCCACGCCGGTGTCGTACAAATCGGTAATTAACCGTTGCGCGGGCTCCAGCTCATCATCATGCAGGATGGTATTCAGAGTAACAAAAATCCTGGCGCCGTAGCGGTGGGCAAACGGTACCAGGTCGGCGATATCGCGCAGGCTGTTACTGGCATTATGCCGAGCGCCAAAACCAGGTCCGCCGATGTAGACGGCATCCGCGCCATGCAAAATCGCCTCGCGAGCGATTGCGGCGTCACGGGCCGGGCTTAACAGTTCGAGATAGTGAGGTTGCTGGCGCATACAGTCATTCTTATCCAATAGCAGCGAAATGGCGGCTATTGTAGTCAGAAGCGCAAACTAACGAAATAGTTTTCCCGCTTAATCACGTGGGTAAGGGATCAGCGAGTGAAAATGAACCGTCTGATCGCTGCTGTTGCGATAGGTATGTGCCTGATCGCCGGCAAAATGCAAACCTTTACCTGCGTCTATCGTTTGCCATACGCCGTCAGTACACATATCCAGACGTCCCTGAATCACTACCACATGTTCGATAACGCCGGATTTATGCGGCGTCGATTCGCTGACCGCGCCAGGCGACAGCAATATAGAAAAATGGTCAAACCAGAGTTCAGGATCCCACGAAAACAGCGGCGTTATCACCATCGCTTGCTGCTGGGGATCGAAGGTCGGAGGAAATTCAGCCTGCGGAGGCGAAATAAACATTGAGAATGGAACGTTCAGGCCCATCGCAATTTTCCATAGAGTCGCAACCGTCGGACTGGATTCATTACGCTCTGTCTGGTGACGATGGCATCGCAAAACGTGCCCGACGTCGCTACGATGAAGGCGTCGGGCTATCAGCTTCCTGCCCTCCGTTAATGATTTTTACCGGGTTGCTGGCGCTGCTGCTTTCGCCATTTGGTGTCTATTCTATCTGCATTGCCGCTATTACCGACGACATCTGTCAAATCCCGGAGGCACGCCCCGAACCAAAGCATCGCTGGTTAGCAGCTACCGCCACAGGAGTTTTTTATTTACTTGCCGGACTGGCACTGTTAAGTACGATTAGCGGTAGTTTAATTTTAGGCGCTTACTCACGAAAGCGAGCGTGACGCGGCGGTTATCGCGTTTCTCGTCACCGCAAGCGGGCTAACGCTGATGGGCATCGGATCAGCATTCTGGGGGGTGAGCGCCGGCGGGATCCGCTACGTCGTATTAACAGGAACGCACCGCGCATCGTTGTCTGGCTGATGGCGGCGTTAATGTGTATGGATTTGCGCCATCTTACGATGGCGCCGCAGATTTATTTTTTGTTCACGTCAAACATGGTGGTATCCGTCGCCATGTCATCCACAACCTGTTTCAACGTCTCAAACGCCATCGGCGTGCTGGAGTTACTCAAATCTTCGCCTTCGCCCTGGCGCACTACCTTGATGACCGGCTTGTTGGTAGCGGCATCAATCAGCTCCCCCTCAAAATAGAGGTGGGTATCCATTGTCCTGTGGCCTGTCGCCATTTGCGTACCCGCCACAATCAGCGCCACAGGGATCACTTCATAGAATTGCAGCCCCTCTTTGCTGGTATCCACGCCTGTGATCGCCCCGCGGAAAATCAAACTGCGCGGCCCCGGTGTCGTGACCAGTGGTTTACGCTGTTCAATCGCTGATTTAACTTTAGTATTCGTATAAGCCAGCAGTTTATCAAGGACTTGCTGCCCGACCTGGGTCGTAGGTTTGGGGACGGGGTAATACGTTATCGGGTTATAAACAATACTGTCATAGTTAGAGTCATTGAACTTTGGATCTACCCAGCGCAACACCGGTTTTCCCGTGGGGGAGGTTGTTTCCTTCAGGTCCGAATAATTTTTTAAGAATCCAGAATACTTATCCGGTTGTGTGACTTTGGACGCACAACCGGATAACGCCAACAAGCCAGTAAGCACTGCAACTTTAAATAAAGTATGACGCATGTAACGATCCCTTTAGTCATTCATAATGATGCAAAGAAAATAATAGCAAAATGAAACCATTTTGGATGAACTAAAAATGGTAACGACAGCACAACTTGAACGCGGTGCCCGACGAAATAAATGCCGAACGCTGAGAGACTTACATGACTTGCATAGGTCAGATCGTTTTTCTCGCCAGCATCGTAGCAAAGCGCAGTTTGATACGGTTGCCGTTTTCGTCCGTGCGGTGAAGTTCGCCGACATCTTCGTTATATTTCAGCATTTCCCATCCTTCGTAATACCGGCGTAGTTCGCCTTCTTTAAAAGCAAACGGGAATCCCACCGTACAGGGGAAATCCGGTGTATCCATTGCCGCGACGATCAAATTATACCCGCCGGGTTTTGTACAGCGTTGCATATTGGTGATTAAACCGGGAATGGTTTGCACTTCAAGAAACATCATAACCACTGTCGAGAGAATAAAATCGTACTCTCCGTCAAAGGTCAATGTATTCAGATCGACGATTTTGGTTTGCAGATTATCCAGCCCTTCTGCCGCTTTAATATGCTCAAGGTTAGCCATACTGACAGGGTTTTTATCCCACGCGGTAACGTCATAACCGTTCGCGGCCAGAAACAGACTATTGCGGCCATTACCACACCCCAAATCCAGCGTTCGGCCCGGCGCGACAACCTTCGCCGCCGCCAGCACATCCGAATGCGTGCGGGCTAGACCGTATTTCTCAGTAAAGTAATTTTCGTCACGAACGGTCATTTTTTTCCTCCGTTTTCAACAGCGCAGCGCGTTCAGTGCGAATAAGCAACTTCCCCTGCACCAGCAATAGAAATGTACGAACCAGCAGTAGGGCGATAATAGCGTTAGTGAAAATAAACAGCGGGACGGCCAGAATATGGAAAAGCCCTGATTCACTACCGTGACCAAGATGTAACCCCGTGGTCGCCAGCGCGGAAACGCCGAACGAAAAACTCCAGAAAGAAGCATTAAACGGTTGTGATAAATACCAGGGCATTAATCGCAGCATAAATAAAAGCTGTAACAGACCGTAGCCGAATAGCATTTTCGCCAGCGTGTCGCCCTCCCCGCCATTGACGCTCAGCCAGGCGCTACAGGCGACCAGCGCGGGCGCCAGTTGGATACCTAGCGACGTACGCAGCACCGCCGGTAATTCGCCGCAGCTACGCAGTCGCTGCAAAATAACCGGTTCCAGACTTAACCACGAAAAAACGCCTGCGCCTAAAAACACCAGTCCGGCATCATTGTAACCGAGCGCTCCACAGGCCATGGCGCTGATAAAATTATTCGCTACTGTTGGCAGATAAAGCCCCGGGGTTGTCGCTTCTTCCGGATGCGCTCCGCGCCAAAGTCCCGCCGTCTGCCAGGCGGCATACGCCAGTTGTATGACGACCCCCACGCTGAATAGCGCAACGGCCAACGGGCGATACCAGGGAACGAAGCCGATCGCGACCAGCATCGTGGTGGCGGGAAACAGGCTGACAAAACTGCTCATTACCGGATGTCGCACTTCAGCCATCACGCTATGGGGAAAGCGCACCAGACGGCTAAGGAACGCCAGGGTCAAGAGTGCCCAAATAATCATCGCCAGGATCACCATGATGTCGCCGGGCCAGTGGCTTATTGCCCATATCTGGCTGGCATAACGCCAGGCGAATCCCATACCGATAGTGCCAAGGACGATGCCAAAATAGCCCGCAGGCAGATTGAGCACGCGATCGCGCTGCTTGTGATTACGCATTTTGTTTAATTTATAAAGTATATTTGAAATGCATTTTATGGAATTTCTGGTGGTTTCGCCAGT
>JGI2924J29684_1078107_pt1 | contig 31227 bp, 34 predicted proteins | sample BenlonsequencITS_FD_29684 | JGI IMG/M metagenome (IMG submission 29684)
CCTTCTCCACCCCGCGACCCGTCGAGCGACAGGTGTCCGGCGGTCCACTGCTCGCTTCCGCGCCTGATGGGCTGTCGCCGGTCAACCACGATGGGACGTCCCTGCGGACGGCCACCGTAGACCGCTGTCCCCGACGGACGAGGCTTCCACGTTGGCTCCCGGGGCCCCGGTCGGTCTGACCGGACGCCCGCGGCGTTTGGTCCCCGCTAATGACCATAGCGCGGGTTGTGAGCAGGGCCAAACTGCCCGACCTATCCACCGTCACGTAGGAGACAACAACTTAAGGGCCTTTCGTCTCTCCGATCGCACGAGGGCGGCAAAATCGATGCTGCGACCACTCGGGGTTGCCGTGGTCTGTCTCGCCAGACTCGCCGCGTTCTTTCGCCGTGAGCGGGACCGCCAGGACGAGCAATGCGAGGAAGTACACTGCAACGGCGACGACGACCAGCTGGCCGCCCCCCGTGGTCGTCATCGACTAGACGATCTCGAGGGACTGGTACCACGTCCGGGACTCGCCTTCGTAAGCTGTCACTCCCCAACTGGTAGGCGGTCGAGTAACGGACTATCAGCAACAGAAACGAGCCGACGTGAACCGCTTCGGGGGCAAGTGGTTCGAGACGCAAAGCGTCTCGTCATCAAGCGAGACCAGAGGTCTTGGGGACATCGCGGAGCTTTGGTCCGCTCGGTCACGGAAATCGTTGCTTTCCGTACGACCCCGAGGCACTCGGCCTGCTCTGCCTGTAGACCGCGAGTCTCTTCGGCAACACTACCACGGTCACTCGCCGTCAGAGCCGACGAGTCCGACCCACCTGGCCGTCTGTCGCGTCTCGATCATGGGGACGACGTCATCGCCGCCCCGACTGTCTTTTCCGGTGTTTCGGAGCTGCCGAAAACCGCGTGGATTACTCGGCTCCGGCTTCTGCGCTCTCGAGGACCTCGTCGAACTCCTCGGCGCGGGGGCCGGTCTCGAACTCGTCGTCCTCCTCGTACCGTTCGTAGTCGCTGTCACCGTTGTCTAAGAGACGGGACGGCAGCTCGAGACCTTGCATCCAGGTGCTTGGGGTGTTCGTTCGTATCATCATGGTTGGTCACCCCGATCCCATTTAGGGTGGTCTGGTGGTTCGTAATAAATATGTTGCCCATTGTGTATTGATGACAATTAACTCTCAGAACCGCGCAAAAGAGGAAAAAGCCCATTATCGCGCCGACACATCGAACGCACATGGGACTTGGCAGCACTGCAAAGAAACTGCAGGGGCTCTCGGATAGAGCAGAGGCAATGTACAAACAGGTTCAGAAACTCCAGGATCGGATCGTCGGTCTGGAAGAGGAAATGGACGACACCCACGACACGGTCAAGCGACTCGACCACCAAATCTCCGAACAGCGCGAACTGCTAATCGCGATCGCCGACGAACAGGGACTCGACGGCGAACAAATTCTCGCGGACGCAGCGATCGACGAAGTCGAACTCGCGAGCGAAGACGAGGAGTCGGTCGACGGACCCAAGACCGAATCGTAACTCCGGTCGACGCCGTCGCACTTTCGCTCCACGTTCGACGGCTCCCACACACTCTTTCCGTCGACCCCAACGGGATGGGGCGACCCGCTGGGACTGGGCGTAAAGGCAAGACCTAACAACAGTGGCAACATTTGCCAGCACAATGACGAGCCACGACCGACCGATGGAGTCGGTACTCGAGACGATCGGTCAGACTCCGCTCGTGCGCATACAGGACGGGGTCGAAGACGTCCGGATCTACGCGAAACTCGAGTCGTTCAATCCGGGAGCGAGCGTGAAAGATCGGATCGGCCGGTACATGCTCGAGCGGATGCTAGAGCGGGGCGACGTTCCCGCAGGTGGCACGGTAATCGAGCCAACCGCCGGCAACACCGGGATCGGTCTCGCGATTGCCGCCCAACAGCTCGGACTGGACGCCATCTTCGTCGTCCCCGAACGGTTCAGCCAAGAGAAACAGCAGCTCATGGACGCACTGGGCGCGGAGATAATCAACACCCCAACCGAGGACGGAATGGGCGGCGCGATCGAGCGCGCCCACGAACTGGCCGAGGAACTCGACGACGCCGTCGTCCCCCAACAGTTCTCGAACCCGCTGAACGCGGAAGCCCACTACGCGACCACGGGGCCCGAAATCTACGAGACACTCGATGGCGAGGTCGGTGCCGTCGTCGCCGGCTGTGGAACGGCAGGCACACTCATGGGAATCGCCCGTCACGCTCTCGAACAGGACGATCGAACCCACGTCGCCGCTGTCGAACCCGAAGGATCGCTGTACGGCGAAATCGTCGGCGAAGACCGCGACGAAGACGAGTACAAGATCGAGGGGATCGGTACCCACGACCCCAGCACGAACGAGTTGTTCGATCCCGAACTAGTCGACGACGTCTACCCCGTCGCCGACCGCGACGCTCACGACGAACTCGTCAGACTCGCACGCGAGGAAGGCCACCTCGTCGCCTCGAGTGCCGGCGCGGCCAGCGTCGCAGCCAAACGCGTCGCCCGAAAGATAGCGATCGGCGATATCGAGACGCCCCACGACACGGTCGTAACTATCTTTCCAGACTCGAGCGAGCGGTACCTCTCGAAAGGGATCTACCGCTCGTTCGAGGAGTGGAGCTCCTGACCAAACTCGCTGGCACCCCACTTACCGCTGCGAGTCGAACCGAGTGCGGTAGACCCGTGCGACGCACACGCCGCCACTCGACGGCGCACTAACTCGGCGTGGAGGATTGTCGGAGCGTCGTCGCATCGACGACGTCAAGTTCCTCGTCGCGTTCGACTTCCCAAACCCGAAGCACGAGGTGGGCCTTGCAGTAGTGCTCCACTTTTTCCATCCCCGTAACCCGGTTCCGCAAAACGAGCTGACAGGTCTCGTCGTTCGAACAGCTCCCGAACCGGTCACACATGGATACTGGTATCGACTACTCCTCTGGCAAATAAGTCTCTGTCGGTGAGTCGGCCTTTCGACGTAAATGCAGCCGAAATACCGCCGTATTTAGGTGTGGTAGTCACCGGTGGCGATTCCGGTCCGGAGCCAACCTCGAGACGGCCAGTCACGCGATCAGTCGACGGTGCTCGACGTTCATACATCGGTCCTGAACGACCGCCCGACCATCACTTCTCGCGACCGGGGCTGCCTCGTCGTCACGGATGCCCTGCCGAGTCCAGACGACTGCGACATCGTCTCGGTTGCAGACCTCGTCGACGACCCCACACACCCCCTCGCTCGGGCGGAAATACAGACGACATCGATCAGCCCTGTCACCTCCGCGAGTGAATCGGCGGCCTCCCGACCGAACGTTTCGTCCACAAAGGGGTTACCCGGAATCACGTCGTACTCTCGGTCGTGGAAGAAAGCCGGGACATCGTAGGCCGCTTTCCCCGGCGTCCTCGAACAGCCGACCACCGCGACCGGCTCGTGTGTGAGAGCCGCCCTGATCTCATCGTCGGACGCCACCATCCGTCTCGATACTCGAGTCTCGCGTAAACACCTGTCGTCGGTTCGGTCGATCCTGTCTGCAGAAACGTCAGAAAACGACCAAAGAGGCCGCCGACATCCCGAACGACAGCGGACGGTAGGCCGAACGTCGAAGACGATCCAAGCGAGTCATCCGAACCAAGCACGCAACCGCCGGGAACACGCAGGGCTACATCGGCCAGATCCTGGCACAGTGATCTCGACCGATCTATCGGCTACCTCGAACCACCCGTTCACTCTGACCCGACTCAAAACAACCCCAGTTCCATCGACCCCCGTCCGACGACGAACGCCAGCGTCGCGAGAAACATCCCGTACTTGAGCCACGACTGACCCACGGTCGGATCGTCGAAGCTCTGAACGGTCCCCCCGAACATGATCAGGACTGCCGGGACAACGAGCACCAGGTAGACAGCCCCAAAGTACCCGAGAAGGTACGGGAGCGGACTCGCCAGCACGCCAATCGCTAGCAACGCAGCGGCGATCCACAGCGCCCGTCGCTCGCCGATCGCGATCGGCAGCGTGTTCAGTCCCTCTTCCCGGTCACCCTCGACATCCTCGACGTCCTTGACGATCTCTCGAGTCAGGGTTGCAAGCGCCGCGAGCAAGAAGAGAACGACAGCAGGGCCGACGTCACCGACCGCTGCAGCACCAAACAAGAACGTACTCCCAACCAGGTACGCGACCAGCGCGTTCCCGACGCCGGGAAGCCCCTTGAAGAATTCAGTGTAAGCAACCAGCGCAATGAGGTTGATCGCCGCGATTCCGATCGCCGTCCACGGCAGCGACACCGCAAGCAGGACCGCCAGTCCGAAGAGAACAACGCTGAACACGAGCGCCCCCCGAGGGCTCACCGCCCCGCGTGGAATCGCCCTATCTGGCCGATTGATTTGATCGATCTCGCGATCGAAGTAGTCGTTCATCGCGTTTCCAGCGCCCACAGCCAGCCCGGTCGCACCCACTGCCGCCGCAACCGCAAACGGCTGGTCTACGATTCCACCTGCGACGAACGCGCCAATAAACGTCAGCACACTCGCCGCAATCACGTTTACCGGCCGCGTCAACTCTAGTAGCCCGCTAACCGTCTCCCCCGCTGTCATGCACGGGAGTGGTCAGGCAGACAGGTTAAACGGCACGATCCACCGACGAAGTGAGAACCATCGAAAAGTCAGTTACCGCCACTCCTCGAGATCACAGAGGAGGTCGTAGTCGACCGAGATCCACTTTGTCACCCGGTCATCCCCCGTCGCATCGACCGGAACGGCCGTCCATACCTCCTCGTCGTCCGTGAGCAACTCGAGCGGTGCGTCCGCAGACTGGCCGTCGTCCGACTGGGGCAGCTCGTTCACCGTCATGGTGTACTCGAAGATACGTATCCCCTCAAAAAGTCTCCAATGTCAATTTTCATCGGCCGGGAATCAAGTGCCCGTATCGGGACTCGAGAGAATGTGGAAGAGTATCGAAACGGCTGAAAATCGAGTCACTTATACGGGACCCGCGGTTACAGATACGATGAGGGCGCTTAGCTCAGTCTGGACAGAGTACTTGGCTTCGGACCAAGCTGCCGCGGGTTCAAATCCTGCAGCGCCCATCCGTTTTCCGAACGCTTCGAATCCGACAGACGGCGGTGGGTCGTTTATAAATGAGTCACTGTCTGCGGATTTTATTTCGTTTGTTTATATATTATACTGGGCATTCGTGCCTTTATTAAATATATAATAGATTTAATACAATTGTTGGGCCAAACAGCTGCACAAAAACACTCCCTAGGCAAGTTTTCATTCGAGAGTTCCGATCTCGAGGATGGGAAGGACTCCGGTGTTCATACTGCCGGGCAGAACTGCGTGACGATCGGTCGCTCTGGTGGGGCCGCCACCGGAGGAGATGGCCGCGAGTCCGCGGTCGACTTCGTATTGACTTCTGTCCGACAGTATCAGTATGCGTATAGTGAGCTTACCGGCGTAACAAACGGAGCCGTCGTGGTACACTCATCGTCCGTCTTCAGCAGACCGTTTGTGCCGATTCTGCGAGCGCCACAGCGTATCGATTCACCGAATTAAATTACTCGGTGGACTCGAGAATGCCACGGTCGGTTTCGAGGCCGAGGTCACCCTCGAGCGTCCGGACGGGGTAGGGGATGTCGATCCCTGCCTCGTCGAACCGCTGTTTGACCGCGGTGACGAACTCGCCTTTGATGCGGACGACGTCGCTCCGAGAGGGGTCTGCGATCCAGAATCGGGACTCGAGGCCGACGTCGGAGTCGCCGAGTTCGGTGAGCCGGACCGACGGTTCGGGGTCGTCGAGGATGTTCGGGTGGTCGGTCGCCTCGTCGCGGATGATCTCGCGGGCCTGCTCTACGTCGTCGTCGTAGCCGACGCCGAAGACGAATCGCAGGCGGAGTTCGTCGGCGTCGACGGGGTTCTTGATCACTGATTCAGAGAGCTGTGCGTTTGGCACCGTCAACAGTTCGTTGTCGAACGTCCGCACACGCGTAACTCGGAGACTGATGTCCTCGACGACGCCCGAATAGTCGTCCCACTCGATCCAGTCGCCGATCCGAAACGGCTCGTCGGCGTAGATGAACACGCCGGCGACGACGTTCGCGATAGTGTGTTGCATCGCCAGTCCGATCACGATCGCGCCAGCCGCAGCGATACCCGCCATCGAGACGAGAAAGTTACCGTAGCCGGCGAAGCCGAAGGCAATCGCAACTGCCAGGAAGATGACGCTAAACCGTGTCAGCTTCAGCAGCGGTTTACGGGCGTGGGCATCGAGTTCGCGCGTCTCGAGGGCTCGGCGGACGAGCGGGACGAGCGCTAGCCGGCCGACTGCGTAGACCGCGACGAACGCGACGAGAAAGAGGGTCGCCCCCTCCAGACTGGCAGCGAGTGATTCGTCCACGAGCGACTCGAAAACGTTCCCGATCGGGCCGAGGTCCTCTCCGGCCTGGGCCTGGAGAGGAAGCAGGCTCATCGATGCAGGACGGCGGTGTGGCCGCGGGTTTCGACGAGGTCCGCGCTCACGCGGTCGGCTAGTTCTTTTGCTTTCTCCTCGGTCGAACTGCCGGCGCGTGCGGCCCGCAGGAATTTGACCTTCACCAGATCACGGTCGGTTAGTTGGTCGTCGAGTTCGTCGACGACGGATTCGATGCCACTTTTGCCGACCCAGACGGTGACGTCGAGGTCGTGTGCTCGTTTCCGAAGCATCTCTCGATCCATATCATCGAGTATTGGCGTCGAACGGTTTGTATCTTCGCGAATAGAACGAGACGGCGACTCGAGCAGTTGTCCCCTCGAGAGACGGGTGTCCCCTCCGATTCTGGCGGTACGTTACAGCGGTAGCGAGGCGAAAGTCCACCCGTTCACGGGTGATGAAGCCGACAACTGGGTAGCAAACCACGGGAGTCGGTCACTGCCTGCTGTCGGTGGTGTCGTCGTCGCTCCCCTCGTATGGGTACCGCGCCTGTGTCCCACAGTCACAGGTGAGCACGACGTGACCGTCTTGGAGTCTGACGCGGGCGTTCCGTCCTGGCCGGAGATAGGCGTCGCAGTTATCGCAGGTGAACCGGCGGAACTTGCGGGGGAGCGAGAGTCGGTTTCGTTCGGCGACTCGGCGCGCGAGTTGGACGTAGTAGCGTGCACGCTCTTTGTCGTCCTCGGTCGCCGCTGCTCTGGCTAACTCGTGGAGTTGTTCGATCCGTTCGGCAGCGACGCTCATGTGTTTCCGTTTCGTCGGTACGCCTATTGATGTTGTGTTCGACGACGACTCTCGCGTCGCGTCTCCGTCGCGGGCTCGGTCGATCGGCGGCGATCGGAACTCGAAGCGGGGTCGGGGATGGGTCGACTGCAGGACACAATACTGTTATATCCCACCCTCGAAAGCACGTGACAGATGAATTGGACGTCCGTCCCCTCCCCCTCCACCGGCCCCGTTCGCCGTCGATCCGTCCTCGCCGCTGCTGTCGGTGCCCTCCTCCCGACGAGCGGTTGTGTCACCCGCGGCGTCGAGACTGTCGTCGACGACGGGAGACAGGTATCGCTGTCGCTTGCGACTGTGCCGACCGACGACGACCGCGGTGCGATCCGGATCGCCCGACACCTCGAGTCGAATCTCGAGGCGGTCGGCGTCGACGTTACTCTCGATGTCCGTCCCCGGGCAGGATTTCTGGAGGCAGTTCTCCTCGATCGGGATGTCGATCTCTTCGTGGATCGTTATCCCGTCGACGCCGCCGCCGACCCCGATTTCCTCTACGGTGCCCTCCACTCGCGGTTTGCAACCCAGCCCGGTCGCCAGAACCCGTTCGAGTTCACCGACGAAACCGTAGACCGGCTGCTCGAGGCCCAGCGCCTGGCAAGCGAGGCCGAGCGGCGCGGATATGTCGCCGACCTGCTAGACGCGATCGTCGCTGCGAAGCCGTTCGAACCGATCTGTCGCCCGACCGAACACCGTCTCGTCCGGTCGGATCGGTTCGAGGTCGACGATCTGGATGACGCCCCAGTTGCGTCTAGAGCCGGTTACCTGCATCTCGCTTCCGTCGAGGACGACGATCGGTTACACGCGTTGTTGACGGATACCCGGCCGTCTCGAAACTGTAACCCACTGTCGGTGACCATGCGCCGGCGCGGAACGATCGTGGACCTGCTGTATGACTCGCTTGGCACCTACGAGGACGGGACGCTCCGACCGTGGCTCGCAGACTCGTGGACGTGGGAACAGGACGGCCACTCGACGACGATCTCTCTCTCGCTCCGGGAGGGCTGTCGGTTCCACGACGGGCAGCCGGTGACTGCCGACGATGTCGCGTTCACCTATCGGTTTCTCGCGGATACGGCCCCCGACTCGGCATTTCCCTCGCCAGCACCACGCTACAGTGGCCGCATCTCGGCGGTCGACGACCTCGAGGTCCACGACGAGTACGCTCTGACGATTTCGCTCGAGGCGGCCGAGGCTGTTGCTGGCCGTGCACTGACTGTTCCGATCTTGGCCGAACACGTCTGGCAGGAGCGGCTCGCGTCGGAACGCGGGCATCGGTCGTCTCCCCCGCAGGGCCACCGGGAGCCCGTCACCGGCGACGTCGACCCCGTCGGAAGTGGGGTCTATCGGCTCGCGAATCGGTCGAAACGTGACTCGCTCACTCTCGAGCGCCACGAGGAGCACTTCGCTGTCCGGGGCGGAGACGGCGAGGAGTCGGCAGCAGCCGCCACTCCACCGGCCGTCGAACTCCACTTCGAAGTCGATCCCAACAGCGCCTCCATGGTCGAACGGATCGCAGACGGCGACGCCGACGTAACGGCTTCGCCGATCCAGGCGTACGCGGTGAATCGTGTTCCGGCAGACGACGTCGTCGAACACGCCGCTCAACCTTCGAGGACGTTCTACTACCTCGGGTTCAACACCCGTCGGACTCCCTGTGACGAGGACGGCGTCGAGTTGCGCCGTGCGATCACCCGGTTGCTGGACAAGTCTACGCTCGCCGAGAACGGCTTCGACGGTGACGCAGTTCCAATCTCGACGCCGGTTCCCGACGCGTGGACTCCCGCGGCACTCGCGTGGGACGGCGATGACGACTTTGCCGGCAACGACGGTGACCTCGACCTCGAGACGGCACGATCGGCGTTCGAGCGGGCGGGACTGCGCTCCGACGAAGACGGGCGGCTGGTATGGGAGTACTAGACGATGTTGACCGATGTCCTGATTCGCGTCGTCGCCGTGGTCGGTATCCTGCTCCCGGTCGCGGTGGCGACGTTCGTCGGTCGTCGTCGACTCGCAACGCTACAGATGGAGTGGCGATCGCGGTTCCGGGAAAGCGGACCGTTGCTCGTCGTTCTCCTGGTTGTGCTCGGAATCAACCGCGTCATGCGCCAGGAGGGACCGACGATTTCCGATGCGATCGGGATTCAGCTCACCTGGCTGTTCTACGAGCTCGAGGGGGAGTTCGTCCTCGTCTTCCAGTCGGTCGCGAGCCCGGAGCTGACGGCGTATTTCTCGGCGATCTACGTCTACGGTTACGCTTTCCTGCTTATTTTCCCTGGAATCGCCTACTTCGCGTTGTCGAACACCATCTATTTTCGACAGCTTCTGGCGGCGTACTCGTTGAACTATACGATCGGGCTCGTCTTCTATCTGGTCGTCATCGCCCTCGGACCCCGAAACGTGATGCCCGACCTACTCGCGGGCACGATGGTATACGACGCCAGCCCGGAGTATCACCACTTCACCCGCCAACTCAATAGCAGTACGAACGTCTTTCCCTCGCTACACACGTCACTGTCGGTGACTGTCGCCATCTTCGCTTACCGGACTCGGGAGCAGTATCCCCGCTGGACTCCCGTCGCCGTCGTTATCGCACTCTCAGTCGTCATCTCGACGATGTACCTCGGATTCCACTGGGTGATCGATGTCGTCGCCGGCATCGCCCTGGCAGCCGGGTGTGTCGCTCTCTCGATGGCCCTCGTCGACAGTCGAAACGCTGGGTAACCCGTGACCGTCACGGCTGGAACAGATCCTCGCTACGTGTGAGCCAGCACAATACTGTTATACCACCACCGGCGAACTGAGAAACGAACGAACCCGAAATGTCAGGCCCTCCCTCCACCGAACCGTCCGATGGCTCCGTCGATAGCCTGGAAAGCGAAACGAGCCGTCGGACGATGCTCGCCACGACCGGGTTGGCCGTCGCAACCAGCGGCTGTCTCCGCCACGTTCGCAGTGCCGTCAACCGGGATGGACTCGAGCCACTCTCCGTGACGATCACCACGCTTCCGTCAGACGGCGATCGAGAGAGCATCCGACTCACTCGCAGAGTTCGAGACGCTCTCGAAGCCGTCGGGATCGACGCCTCGATCGAGTTACTCGCCAGCGACGAGTTCCTCCGGGCGGTGCTTGTCAACCACGACTTCGACCTCTATGTCGGCTGGTATCCCGAGGCGACCGAGCCGGCGTTTCTCTACGAGGCGCTACACTCCACGTACGCGGACGAACCCGGCTGGCAGAATCCGTTCGGATTTACCGACCTCGCGTTCGACGACCTCCTCGAGATGCAGCGCCGGACCGACGGCGACGAGCGTCGGGACGCAGTCGCGGAGACGCTCGAGGCGTTCGTGACCCACCAGCCTTTCGTTCCGATCTGTGCGCCCGAGGAGTACCGTCTCGTCAGAAGCGATCGAGCCAACGATTGGAGAAGGTTCCACCCCGGAACGCCGCTGGGCTATCTCGATCTCGGAGCTGGAGGTGGCGAGATCGAACGACTCCGGGCAGTCCATACGGACCCGCGACCGTCCTGGAACCTCAACCCGCTGTCTGTCGAGTACCGCAACCGCGGGCTGTTTACTGGCCTGCTCTACGACCCGCTGGCAGTCACACCGGCCGCAGGGACGGTCGACGATGAGGGGGACCCGCCACTGGCTGACGGCGGCAAAGCGGACGCTCGCTATCACCCGTGGCTCGCCGAGTCCTGGGAGTGGGCGGAAAACGAGGACGGCGGAACGCTGACCGTCGAACTCCGAGACGACTGTCGGTTCCACGATGGAGAGCCGGTCACGCCGGCCGACGTCGAGTTTACCTACCGGTTTCTCGTGGATACGACTCTGGGAGGTGACGGCGTGTCGACACCGTCGCCGCGTCACCGAGGGCACGTCGCTCCAGTCGTCGTCGACGAAATCGACGCCGACGGGGCCCGTATCGAACTCCCGATCGCGGGCGGCGAACCGGCCGCCGAACGCGCGCTTGCGGTTCCAATCCTCCCGGAACACGTCTGGCGAGAACGGTCGGCGTCGACAGACGTCACAGGAGTACAGGTCGCCGATGGGACGACCGACGCCGTCGTTCTGGACAACGTTCCCGCGATCGGATCAGGACCCTTCGAGTTCGTCGACCGAAACGAACGCGAGTACGTCACCTTCCAACGGTACGACGACCACTTCACGCTCCGGAACGACGTCGACCTCCCCGGACCGACCGTCGAGGAGTTCCGCGTCCGGATCGACCCCCGGAGCACGTCAGCCATCGAAATCGTCTCGAACGGCGACGCGGACGTCACGACCGACCCTCTCGAGAGCTACGTCGTCGACGAGACGGTCGCTCTCGCCGCCGAGACCGAGGGCGTGGAATTGCTCGAGTCGCCGGCACGGACGTTCTACCACGTCGGGTTCAACTTCCGGAAAGCGCCGTTTGGTAATCCTCACTTCCGGCGGATCGTCGCCCGATTGCTCGACGAGGCCTGGCTCGTCGACGATGTCTTCGACGGCCATGCCAGGCCGCTCACGGTGCCGGTCACCGAGGAGTGGACTCCCGACGCCCTCGCGTGGGACGGTGACGATCCTGCCGCGCCGTTTCTCGGCAGTGACGGCGAAATCGACGACGTCGCTGCACGCGACGCGTTCGAGTCGGCTGGCTTCAGCTACGACGCGGACGGCCGACTCCGGGTGAGACGCTGATGTTACTCCAGGTGCTCGTCCAGTTGACCGCCGTCGTCACACTCATGCTTGCCGTTTCGACGGTAGTTCTCATCGGCCGGTACCGACTCCGAGACACTCGACTCGAGTGGCGAGACCGGGTGCGTGCGACCGCCCCGATCACGATCGTTCTCGCACTCGTCTTGCTGTTCAACGGCGTCGCCAGGGACTGGGTTCCGGACGTCTCGTTGATGATCGGCTGGCACGTCACCGAGCTGATTTACGACGTAGAGCAGTACGTCATCCTCTGGCTGCAGTCACAGGCGACGCCGGAACTGACGGCGTACTTCTCGTTTATCTATATCTACGGTTACGTCTTCTTGCTCGTGTTCCCTCTCGTCGCGTACTTCGCACTGTCGAACACGCGACCGCTCCGGGAGCTGCTGACCGCCTACACGCTCAACTACGTGCTGGGACTGTGCTGTTACGCCCTCGTCGTCGCCTACGGCCCGCGAAACATCATGCCGGATCTCGTCCAGCCGTTGCTGTACGACACGTATCCGCAGTACCAGCATCTCACCCGACAGGTCAACCGCAACACGAACGTCTTCCCCTCGCTACACACTTCGCTGTCGGCGACCGTCGCGTTCCTGGCCTACCGAACCCGTCGGATATACCCGACGTGGGCAGTCCTGGCAACTATCTTCGCCCTCTCGATCGGGATTTCGACGATGTACCTCGGCATCCACTGGGTGATCGACGTGCTCGCAGGGGTCGGACTGGCCGCCGTCAGCGTAGCTCTCTCCGGCCACCTCGTCGGCCGCTTCTCGATCTCGGCGTGGCTCGAGAACCACGTTCCCTCGAGCGACCGCATCGGAACCACTGACAGACCCAGAGACGCTCCCGAGCGAACGACCGAATCGACGGTCTCGAGCGAGGACGAGTGAGGGTGTCACTCGAGCCTGAGACGGACTGCTGTCCCGCTGTCCCGGCGCGACCGCAGAAGGGCGCGCGGACGCGCCGGCACTGACTGACAGCAAACCGTATGATACACCGTTGACAGGCCCCTGGCTGTATTATGAAGAGAGACACTGAGCGTGACGGAGTCTGACCGTACGAGTATGGCCGCACAGGTGATTCAGGCCCGTCGACGTCACGCAACGCGGCAATGGGGTCGGATAGATCGCTCGAGAGTGAGAGCACGAGCGCAACTACGATCGATCGACGCGATACAAACCCGTCGTGCACACGAATGACCGGACTCGAGAACGCAGATCGATTGCGAATCACGACCGAGGTGTCGGATATCGATTCGGTCCAGGAGGTTCTCACCCACCTGGCGGAACTCGAGGCGACGGTCGATCCACAGGGCATGGCGGTCGTCGATCCTAGCGACGACCACGTCGCCGAGGTCGACGTCGGATCGCTCACGACGAAACAGCTCCGGGCACTCGAGCTGGCGTATACGCGAGGATATTACGAACAGCCCCGCGAAACCGGACTCGAGGAGCTCTCGGCGGAGCTCGACATCTCGAAGTCGGCCGTCTCACAGCGGCTTCGGGCAGCCGAGTCGAAGCTCGTTGTCGCCGTGTTACAGGCGATCAGGCCCTGGCTCGTTCAGTCGGAAGTTGCCTAAACTGCACTGTCGGGAATCGTCACCGACGGCAAAGATCGACGAGAAACGAAATCGGAAAACTGGCAGTTAGTCGTCCTCGAGTGCGTCGGCAATGCGCTTGAGAGCGCGGGTCTGGTCTCGCATCTCGTCGCGGAGTTGGCGGACCTCACGGACCAGTTCTTCGTTGCTTTCGTCGCCACCGGGTCGACCGCCGGGACCGCCCGGGCCGCCGCCCATCATCCCACCCATCATCTGAGCGAACGGGTTGCCACCGCCCATACCGCCAGGACCGCCACCGCCACCGCCGCCGAACGGGCTCTCGGGTGCCCCACCTTCTTCGCCTTCTTCGCCTTCTTCGGCGCGTTTCTCGCGGATTTCCTCGACTCGTTCCCGGAAAGATTTCTCCTCGTTTTCCTCTCCGCTTTGCTCTCTGCCTTCGTCGGAGCCGTTTTCGTCCGTCATACCATCGGCTTCTTGACCGCCGGGGAAAAGGATTGCCATGTCCCGGGTTCTCGTTCGTCTCGAGGAGGTACTGGGACGCCGAAGACAAAGCTTGGCTTTATCAGTCCGGAGGGCTTCGGTCGAGGTATGCAAGGAAACCTGCCGCCGGAGGCACAGGAGAAAATCGAACAACTGCAAGACCTTCAGGAGACGGCCCAGGAAGTAGCCGTCCAGAAACAGGAAACCGAATCGAACCTCACCGAGGCCGAGAACGCACTTGAGGAACTCGACAACGTCGACGACGCCACCACGATGTACCGACAGGTCGGCGAGTTGCTCGTCGAGACCGGCTACGACGAGGCCGAACAAGACCTCGAAGACAAGGTCGACTCGCTCGAGGTCCGCCTCGAGACGCTGGAGAAACAAGAAGAACGCGTTCAGGATCAGTTCGAGGATCTGCAGGAAGAACTCGAAGAACTGCTCGGCGGCGCAGGCGGCATGGGCGGTCCCGCAGGTCCGGGCGGGCCGGGCGCTGGCGGCGCGTAAACATGGCGACTGACGCCGACCGCGACGAGCCGTCCGACGAAGCGGTCGTCCAGACGGCTTCGGAAGCCGCTGAAGAATTAATATTCTCGCGGTACAAACAGTCTATCGTCCGCGACTACGATGTCACCGCCATCTTCGAGGACGGCGTCCTCGAGGTCGACGTCTACCTCAACGCGCCCGACGAGGAAGACGGCCCCGACCCGGATCGGGTCGCTGACGACGCCGCAATCGCGGCACGAGAGGCGGTCGACGAACTGTTCGGGGAGTAAGCGGTTTCGTCCGCCGTCGACGCCATCGTCTCCGTTTTGCAGTTCGATATGGTCCACAACTGGCAAGTATCTGTTCCGCGAATCGCTACTCGAGGACTATGGAGACCGTTTCTCAGTAGTTCGGTGCTCCCGCTCCGTCGCGTTCGGTCGTGAGGAGCGACGTGAACGGACGGGAGAGCCACGATTTCTCCGGCGATAGCCGCCGGACTAGCACTGCTACCAGACAGCCATGATGCCACCAGACAGCCAATGTCACGAACAGATAACGCACCGAAACGAACAGTCGTCGCGAAGAGGTCGGAGACCACTCCCGTCGAGACCGACGAGATAGAAACACTCGTGCGTGCGGCAGGCGACGAGGTCGTCGCCGCCGTAACGCAGGCCGGCCACGAGGATGCGGGCAGCTACTTCGGCCGCGGGAAGGTCGAGGAACTCACAGACACCGTCGCCGAAACCGACGCCCGCCGCGTCGTCGTCGACGACGAACTCACGCCGGGCCAGTACCACACCCTCGAGTCGGCGATGCCCGACGATACGGCGGTTTTCGACCGCCACCGGCTCGTCCTCGAGATATTCGAGGCGGGGGCGGGCTCGAGACGCGCGAAGCTACAGGTCGAACTCGCAGGGCTCCGGTACGATCTGCCACGCCTGATCGAGTCGGCCGACGAGGGGATGCTCAACGAGATGACCGAGAGGGGGTCGCCCGTCTACGACGTCTGCGACCGGATCGACCGACTCGAGCGGAAACTCGCTTCCCTCCCCGAACCGGCAGAACAGTGCCGCGAACGTCGCCGCGAGGAAGGATTCGATCTCGTCACGCTCGCGGGCTACACGAACGCGGGGAAGTCGACGCTGTTGCATCGACTTGCGGACGAGATGGCGCTCTCCGAGGCCAACTCGAGTCGGGAAACGGGCGACGCCAGTACCGAAAAGAACGCTACCGCAGCCGTCAGGGATCGGTTATTCGAGACCCTCGAGACGACGACGCGCCGCGCGACGATCGATGGCCGACCGCTGCTCGTGACGGACACGGTCGGGTTCGTCGACGACCTGCCACACGACCTCGTCGAATCCTTCAGCGCGACGCTGTCGGAGGCAGGTGCAGCAGACGTCGTCGTGCTCGTGGTCGACACAAGCGATCCCGAGTCGCGGTTTCGCGAGCGCCTCGACGTCTCGCTCGAGGTGCTCGACCCCCAGGGCGTCGAGGACGAGCGGATCGTCCCGGTACTGAACAAGGTCGACTGTCTCTCCGCGGACGCTCGAGCGCATCGACTGGCGGTCGCCGAGAAGCGGTTGCCGTCGGCGGCTGCAGATCCGATTTCCGTGAGCGTGCTCGAGGAGACGAACCTCGAACGTCTTCGGGAGACCGTCCTGAAACGGCTGCCGACCGATACAGCCGAACTCCGGGTTCCCAACTGTGACGAAGCGATGACGCTCGTCTCCCGGGCGTACGATCGGACGACCGTCGAAACCGTCGACTACGACAGTGGGGTGACGATCGAGTGTCGCGGACCGCCGCGGGTCCTCGAGGAGTTACGGGCTCGAGCCGATCGGATCGTCGACAAACAGCGGCACTGATCGCTCCAGCCGTCGGCTGCTGGATCGATAGGCCAATCCGACGGCCGACCCGACACGCAGGGTTGCTCCGCCACTAGTACCGTCCCAACCGTCGACTGATGAGTGAACTCAGACGACCGCATTCGGTTTCACTCATCTGTTCAGGCTTGCCAAAGCACTAGACCGTCTCGACTCGCGTTCGAAGCCAGTCGGCGGCCTCGGCGACTGTCTCTTCGTCGGTGCTCTCGACAGTGATACGGACCGACTCGCCCGGGTAGCTCCCGACGGAAACGTCGAATCGTTCGCGCAGTTGCTCGAGCCGCTCGAGCAATGCACTCTCGGGTTCGGGAGTGGTGACCGTCTCGCGGTAGGTCGCCGTGCCCGAAAACGCCGGTTCGATCGACGCGAACATTCCACGCATCTCGGCTGGGACGCCCGGAAGGACGTAGACGTCCTCGATGACCGCGCCGGGCGCGACCCCGACTTCGTTGTGCAGTGGGCGTGCTCCCGCAGGCAGGTCTGCTGTCCCGTCTGTCAGGTCCGACCGCGAGTAGCCGTCCGCTTCGAGCCAGGCCAGCGCAGTCTCGTGTTCCTCGAGTTCGCGCCCCAGTGCGGCGGCGACGCCGTCCATGGTGACGTCGTCGTGTGTCGGGCCAACGCCGCCCGTGACGATTACGGCGTCGTACTCGGCACGGTACTCGTTGACGACACGGGCGATGTCTTGGGTTCGGTCCGGGACCGTCGTGACGCGTTCGACGTCGACGCCGCGCTCGACGAGGTGTTCACAGAGCCAGGTAGCGTTCGTGTTCGTCGTCTGCCCGGCAAGCAGTTCGTCTCCGACGGTGACGACCGCGACGTTCATGCGCGTCGTTTCGGTCCGAACCCCCAAATGCGTCTCGTCCGATGGGCGCGTTCGAGCTCTCGAGGAAGCCAATGACAGGATTATATCACGTACCACAAGATTCAATTTTGGTAATTGAATACGAATAGACAATGTCACGTAGTCGGACGAAACGAAACGACGTCGACTCCGCAGCGGTTCTTGCGGCGCTTGGGAACAAGTACAGCGCCGAGATTCTCTGTGCTGCGGATACGCCGAAGTCGGCCCAGGCGTTGAGCGAAGATGTCGAGATTCCGATCGCCACGTGTTACCGGCGAATCGAAGAGCTCGTCGATGCCGGGTTGTTGACCTGTGAGGGCCGACGGCTTTCGGACAACGGCCGCCGAACCAACATCTATCGGCGCACGCTAGACGAGATCGAGGTCGACTTCTCGGACGAAACCCCCGACTTCTCGCAAAAGCGGCGAACAGAGGCGAAAAACCGGTTACAGGAACAACTCAGCAACTGACGTCGTTTCGATCAGGGGTTTCCAGCCCCCGCTCTCTCGGCCGTCGTCTGCCTTCTCGCCGCCGATACTGCTCGAGGTGCTCGTCCGTCCTGACCAACGCGCGACCAGACGATCATCCTTAAGTATTCTCTCGAGAATACTGCAGTATGCCCGAAAGAACAGGATCTCTCGAGGAGGCACCGACGGACGACGGCGTCGTCGGTACACGCCGAACCCTCACGGTCGGCCACGACCGGCCAATCAGGATCAGTGCTGGCCATCGGCTCTTGCACCACGACGGCAAGTGCTCTCGCCCACACGGACACAACTACGAAATCACCGTCACGATCGACGGTGCACTCACCGAGGAGGGCTGGGTCGCCGACAAAGGAGACGTCACCGGTGTCGTCCAAGAGTGGGATCACATGTTTCTCGTGGAGGACGGCGATCCGCTCATCGAGGCCTTCGAAGCGGCGGGCGACGACGACGCACTCGTCGTCCTCGAGCAGCCGCCAACGGCCGAGGTGATGAGTGTCCTTCTCGAGAAGAAACTCTTTGACGCCCTTCCCGAGATGGTCACCGACATCGCCGTTCGCGTCGACGAGACCAGCGAGCTCTGTGGAGGGCGTTTCTGATGCCCGTCTCCGACTCGGTCGTCGACCGCGAATCGCCGGCCGACGCGAGCGACGGGTCCGCGCTCCCGATCAACGAGCTGTTCTACTCTCTCCAGGGCGAGGGAACTCTCGCCGGTGTCCCCTCCGTCTTCGTGCGGACGAGCGGCTGCAACCTCCGGTGCTGGTTCTGTGACTCCTATCACACCTCCTGGGAGCCGACTCACGCGTGGCTGGACATAGAGGAGATCGTCGCCGAAGTCGAGAGCCACGACGCCGATCACGTCGTCCTCACCGGCGGCGAACCCCTGCTCCACGAGGAGAGCGGCGAACTGCTCGAGGAACTCGACGCGTGTGGGTACCACACCACCGTCGAGACCAACGGGACGATCCACCGCGACGTGCCGATCGACCTCGCCTCGATCAGCCCGAAACTGGCGAGTAGTACGCCCACGTCCGATCGTAACCTGACGGGCGCGGTTCCGACTGAATCCCGGACCGATGGACGGCAACCCCCGGGACCCGTGAGTCCGGGAGACGGGGAGTGGGCCGAGAAACACGACCGCGAGCGGATCGACATGGAAGCACTCGCCACCTTCATCGAGGACTACGAGTTCCAGTTGAAGTTCGTCGTCACCGACAACGAGGATATGTCCGAACTCCTCGGGTTGCTCGCCGACCTCCGCGAGGTCGCCGACGTTCCCGTCCGCGACGAGGACGTCCTGTTGATGCCCGAAGGCGCGACGCGCGAGGGTCTCGCCGAGACCCGCGAACGGGTCGCCGACCTCGCCATAGAGTACGGGTTCCGGTACACGCCGCGGCTGCACGTCGACCTCTGGAACGACGCCCCCGAGACGTAGACCGAGCTACCGATGACCGACGATACTACCGCCGTCACGACCGACGAAGCCGAATCGAGCGACGAAAACCGCGCCGTCGTCCTGCTATCGGGCGGGATGGACAGCGCCACCGCCGCCTACGAGGCCCGCAACCGCGCCGACGAGATCTACGCCCTACACACCACGTACGGCCAGCAGACCGCCGACCGCGAACTCGAGTGTGCCCGCCGCGTCGCAAAAGCAGTCGGTGCCGCCGACTTCCTGCAGGTCGAGACGGGCCACCTCGCGGCGATCGGAGCCTCGAGTCTCACCGACGACGAACTGGCAGTCGCGGATGCGGACCCGGAGAGCGACGAGATCCCGACCTCTTACGTTCCCTTCCGAAACGCCAACCTGCTCTCGATGGCCGTCTCCTACGCGGAGGCAAACGACTGTAAAGCGGTCTTCATCGGCGCTCACAGCGAGGACTTCTCGGGGTACCCGGACTGTCGTCCCGAGTTCTTCGAGACCTTCGAGCGGGTCGTCGACGTCGGGACGAAACCCGAGACCGAGATCGCAATCGAGGCACCGTTCGTCGAGTGGTCCAAGACTGACATCGCCCAGCGCGGGGTGGAACTCGAGGTCCCCTACGAACACACCTGGAGCTGTTACCGCGAGAACGAACCGGCCTGTGGCACCTGTGACGCCTGTGCGTTCCGGCTACAGGCGTTTCAGCGGATTGGCGTCCGTGACCCGATCGAGTACGCCGAGCGGCCGACCTACGCCGAGGAAACCGGGGGCGTGTAAGCTATCGGTAGTAATATTGAACAGGCAACACGTTGCACCCGGAACCGATGACCCTCCAGTTCCGCGAGTGGTTCCGCGAGGACGGCGACTGGACCAGTCCCGACGGTCGGGAAGGCGAACTCGTCGCTCTCGTCGTCTTCCTCCCTGCCGTCGTCGTGTATGCATGGTTTCGGTTCGACCTCGGGTGGCCACAGGGAACTGCCCAGTGGACCGTCGCCGCGCTCGGTCTCTTCGGCGGATACGTCTATGCGATCCACCTCCGCGAGTACGTCTTGCGGTTCGTTTCGACCGACTACTCCTGGTTGACACCGATTCTACTGTTCGGTAGTGGATTCGCGGGACTCGGCGAGTACGTCCTCCGCAGGCCATCGATGCTGCTGCCCTGTCTCGTCGCTGGCGGAACGGTTCTCGTCATCTACGCGCTGTGGTGGCTGTCGCCGTTACAGCGCGGCCTCGAGCCGGCACGTCGTGGCGTCGAGCCGCCCACGGCTATCGAAATCGAGTGATGCGGTCGCTGTCACCGCGTTCCTGGTGCCCTACACCGTTTTCGGCTAAAGCGGTCCGTACGTGACGGTTGTCGACCGTGCAATTGACGGTTCACTCACGACGAACTGCGGGAACGCTTTTCAATTCGCCACGTGAACAGAAAAACGAATGCAACTCGAAGATCATGCCGAGGAACTCGCCTCCGACCTCGGCGTCGACAAAGAGGAGGTCACGTCCGACCTGCAAAATCTGGTAGAGTACAGCGTTCCGATCGACGAGGCCAAACGGAGTCTCCGACGGAAGTACGGCGACGGCTCCACCGGCGGTGGCGACGCTCCGTCGTCCAAAGACGTCGCCGACGTCGCGCCCGAAGACGGCAACGTCACAGTGACCGGCGTCGTCCTCACCGCGGGCAAACGATCGATCCGGTATCAGGGCGACGACCACGTCATCGTCGAAGGGCGACTCGCCGACGAGACCGGCGTCATCGACTACACGTCCTGGGAGGACTTCGGGCTCTCGCCGGGCGATACAATCACCGCGGGCAACGCCTCCGTCCGCGAGTGGGACGGCGAACCCGAACTGAACCTAGGCGAGAGCACCTCGCTCTCCGTCGAGGAGGAGTCGCTCGAGGTTCCCTACGGAATCGGCGGCAAGGCCGACCTCGCCGACCTCCAGACCGGCGACCGGGCGGCCGACATCGAGGTCGCCGTCCTCGAGTGCGAGCGTCGGACCATCGACGGTCGCGACGGCGAGACCGAGATCTTGAGTGGCGTCTTCGGCGACGAGAGCGGTCGCCTGCCGTTTACGAACTGGGAGCCCGCTCCGGAGATCGAGGAAAGAAACACAGTCCGCATCGAGAACGCCTACGTCCAGGAGTTCCGCGGCGTTCCCGAGGTCAACGTCTCGGAGTTCTCGACCGTGACTGATCTCGAGCGCGAGATAGACGTCGGTGCTGATACGTCGACGATGGACGTCGGTGAGGCCGTCCGGACCGGCGGCATCTACGACGTCTGCGTCGTCGGCAACGTGATCGCTGTCCGCGACGGTTCGGGACTCATCCAGCGCTGCCCCGAGTGCTATCGCGTCATCCAGAAGGGACAGTGCCGGACCCACGGCGATGTCGATGGGATCGACGACCTCCGCGTGAAAGCCATCGTCGACGACGGCACCGGGACGCTGACTGCCGTCCTCGACGACGAACTCACCGAGCAGGTCTACGGCGGCACGCTCGAGGACGCCCTCGAACAGGCCCGCGAGGCGATGGACCAGGAGGTCGTCGCCGACCGAATCCGCGAGCGGATCGTCGGCCGCGAGTACTGCGTCCGCGGCCACCTCTCGGTCGACGAGTACGGCGCGAACCTCGATGCGGAGACGTTCGAGGAGAGCGACGACGATCCCGAAGCGCGAGCGCAGGAGTTCCTCGAGACAGTCGACGTCGATCCGACCGAACGCGAAAAGACGGAGGTGGACGCATGAGCGCCAACGACGAGGAGATCCCCGAACGGGAGATCGCCTACCGGCTGTTCGCAACGGAGTACGACGATGCCTCGCTGTCCTACGCCGAGAGCGACGAGGAACGCGCGCCAAACTACGTGATCTCGCCGACTGGCAGCCGGCTCAACCGTCTGTTCGTCGTCGGGACGCTCACCGAAGTGACGGCTGTCAACGACGAGATGGTTCGTGCGCGAGTGGTCGACCCCACGGGCGCGTTCGTCGTCTACGCCGGCCAGTACCAGCCAGACGAACTCGCGACCCTCGAGAACCTCGAGCCGCCGGCGTTCGTCGCGGTCACTGGCAAGGCACGGACCTTCCAGCCCGACGACTCAGACCAGGTCTACACCTCGATCCGCCCCGAGAGCATCGCGCCCGTCGACGCCGACACCCGGGATCGCTGGGTCGTCAGCGCGGCAGAAGAGACGCTCGACCGGATCGGCACCTACGCTGCCGCCGCGGAGCTAGAAGGAAGCGGCGACGAACTCGCCGAGACGCTCCGCGAGGCCGGCGTCGAAAACGGACTGGCCGCCGGCATTCCGCTCGCACGCGACCACTACGGGACGACCGCCACCTACCTCGCGGCCCTGCGAGACCGTGCGATAGAGGCCATCGAGGGTGTTGCCGGCGAGCGCGACCAGGTCGAACCGCTCGAGGTGACACCCGACGAGTCGCGTGCCGACGGCGTGAGCTGCCAGTCTCTCGCGGCACTCGGTGACCTCGAACTCACGCCGGTAGGCGCGGACGACGACGCCGAACAGTCGAGCGAACCGGTCGCCGCTACGACGGACCCAGACCAGGGAGGAACCGAAACGACAGGATCGATCGCAAGCGGTTCCGCGGCCGGAACGGCGGCAAGCCGTGACTCGAGTCAGCGCAACGACGGCGACGAGCCGGCCGAACTCGAGACAGTCGACGAGGCGGTGGGGACGGCCGACGGGGAGAGTGCAGACGACGGCGACGACGAACTCGAGGAGCGAGTGGACGACCTGGACACGGAATCCGGAGACGGCGACGACGAACCTGCCGGCGTCGACGCGGAATCTATGGACACTGGGATGTACGAGATGGACGACGAGGAACGCCAGCAGATCGAGCAAGAGTTCGGTGCCGAGTTCTCGACGGGTGCAGAGGTCGAGAGTCCCGGTGAAGCAGACATCGACGTTCCGAAGTCGGAACCGGAAGCCGAAGCCGAGACAGACGGCGACGACGACATCGGCGCTGCGCCGTCGTCGGGACTCGAAGACCCGGAAGACGAATCGGCTGCCGGAGACGGAGACGGAGACGGAGACGAAGACGAGAAACCGAACACAGAGACCGACGACGGGAGCGACGAAGACGTCGACCTCGAGGAGTACGTCGTCGAGACGATGACAGCACTCGACGACGGTGACGGTGCCGACAGGAGCGAACTCGTCGCCGCCGTCGCCGACGACCTCGACGTCGACGAGAGCGAGGTCGAGGATGCAATCCAGGGCGCACTGATGGGTGGGCAGTGTTACGAACCAAACGAAGAAACCCTGAAGCCGATCTGAGCCGTCTCGATGACCGACGACACGAGCGACAGCGCGGTTCGAGTCGAACCCGTTCCCGGCGAACCCGCCGCGACTGCGGCGGCCGGTGGTGACCGGCTCCTGCTCGTCGCCGACTATCACGCCGGCTACGAGGCTGGGCTCCGATCCGGACGCGGCGTCGACGTCCCGAGTCGCGCCCCGGACCGTCGTGAGCGATTGCTCGCGTTGCTCGAGCGCACAAATCCCGACCGGTTGGTCGTCCTCGGCGATCTCATGCACTCGATCGGCGACCCGGGTAGTGCCGAACGGGGCGAACTCGAGGTGTTGTTCGAGTCGTTTCCCTCGACGCTGTCGGTGACGGTCGTCAAGGGTAACCACGATGGCGAGATCGAGACGTGGCTGGTTGACGGGAGCGAGCACGGCGACGGCCCTGGAGAGGTGACTGTCGTTCCAGGCGACGGGATCGCTATCGACGGCCTCGGCGTCTGCCACGGCCACACCTGGCCCGCCCGCGAGGTACTCGAGAGTGACGTAGTCTGTCTCGGTCACGAACACCCCTGCGTTCGCCTCGAAGACGAGGTCGGCGGGAGCCGCGTCGAGCGAGCGTGGCTTCGCGGACGGGCCGATCCGGTAGCGTTTCGCGATCACGACCGGTACGGCGATGGCGTCGTGCCGCTGTGGCTCGAAGACGACGCCCGTTCGCAGCCTCGACTGGTCGTGCTGCCGGCGTTCAACGATCTCGTCGGCGGGACGTGGGTGAACCTCTCCGATCAGTCGTTTCTCGCACCGTTTCTCCCTGGCGCGCTCGCAGACGGTGAGGCCTACCTGCTCGACGGAACGCGACTCGGGCCGTACGACGCGATCTGAACGCTCGAGAGATCGGAATAAATCATAGGTGTGTCGCCAGATTCTCATCGCGTGGGAGCCAAAACGGGGCGTTAGGGCTGCCGGAGTCGAACGGTTCACCGACGGCCGATGACACACCACGACGCCGACTCGCGACCGTCGCTCGTCGCTCCCATCCAGTTGGTCGGAGAGAAGTCTGCAACGCTAGACGGCGAAACGCTCGACGAACTCCCCGTCGAAGAGCGAACGATCGAGGTCGTCTGCTCTACCGGCGACCGCTACACCGATCGCTGGAAAGGTGTTCCGTTCTTCGAACTGCTCGAGACCGAAGCGGCGACGACAGCCTCGTTCCCGCCCGAAACGACCCATTTCCTGGTCGAATCGGAAGACGGCCAACGCGGCTGTATCGCCATCGAGGATACGTTCGACGCACTGCTCGCGTTCGGACGGAACGGACAGCCGCTACCGGAGGCAGCAGGGTATACGTCGCGGTTCGTCGCACCAGACGTCCTCGGTCCGCGAACGGTCAAGAACGTCGCTTCTATCGAGGGAAAGAAACTCGACCCCGGGGAAGATCCCGAATCCTACGAGCGGTTGCTCGAGATGGAGGGGACAGACGATGAAAGCGAAGACACGGCGGAAGTAGAGCCGACGTGATCGCTTCGTCACCGGTCCCGGCAAGCCGACCTGTCGTTTTGTTCTGGCGCCGAGTCGGACGCGTCACAGGATGCTGTTTCGAGGGACGAGGTCGCACCCGGCAGCGTCCATGTGACCGTGTCCGGTGACGACGGCCTGATCGTAGAGTCGCCCCACGTTCGGACGACCGCGAGGGTGAACCGTTCGACTCGCGGGGAGTTTGCTATCGACACGGGGTCGCCGTTACTAATCACCTCGTCGTCAGACCGTGATCGACGAAAACTGACTACAGCGGCCGGACGAGTCCAGCGTTGACCGCTACAGCCCCCGCTGTGGAACCGAGTGACCCCGAAACGTCATCTCGAAGGCGAGTGGCGAAGACGCTATCAGTTTCCACTCAGCCACTCCGAGAAGGCCTCGAGAACGTCGAGGTACTCGACGATTCCGAGGTACAGCGAGACGACCAGCACGATGATGATCGGCACGCGGATCGCCCACACCCATGCCTGGGCGGTCGTTCCGAGGTCCCCGATCCCTTTCTCGAGTTCGTCGACGGCTGCTTTCGGCGCGACCCAGCCGACGAGGACCATCACCATCAGCGCACCGAAGACCAGCAGGACGGCGTCGATGAAGCCGTCGTACACCTCGAGGAAGATGATGTCGTACGTCACTGGCAGCCCGATCAGGTAGATCAACACGCCTACGCCGGTCGCGGCTTTCCACCGTTCGATGCCTTTCTCGTCGATCGCGTAGGACGTGACGACCTCGAGCAGCGAGATGGCACTCGAGAGTGCGCCGATGACCACGGTGCCGAAGAAGACGAGACCGAGGATTTGCCCGCCGGTGATGTTGGCGAACGCTTCGGTCATTCCGACGAAGATCGTGAGCGGTCCGCCCTCGTCGGGCTGGATGTCTCCAGCGAAGAAGACGGGGAAGACGACGAGTCCGGCGAGGAACGCGATCCCGGTGTCGAAGCCGATGATCGTCACGCCGTCTTTAGCCAGGTTGCGGTCTTCTCTGAGATACGAGGCGTAGGTGATCATCACACCCATCCCGAGCGAGAGCGTGAAGAACGCTTGTCCAGCAGCGGCCGGAAGCAGTTCGGTCCAGTTGGCGGTGATCGCGCCGACCTCCGGGGAAAGGTAGTACGAGTAGCCAGCGCCTGCACCCTCGAGTGTGAACGCCCAGACTGCAAGGCCCACGAGGAGGACGATGAGAGCTGGCACCATGACCTTCACGGCGAGTTCGATCCCCTGCCGGATGCCGAGCGCGACGATTCCGATGGTCAACGCCATGAAGACCGTGTGGAGTATCACCGACTCCATCCCGAACGAGATGTCGAAGAACATGGCCTGGGCGTCACCGTTGTAGCTGGTGAGGTGGGACGCGTAGCTTCCGCGGAATCCTTCGAGGAAGTAGCGGATGAACCAGCCGGCGATGACACTGTAGTACGACAGGAGCACGACGCCGATGAGGACGAAGATGCCACCGACGTACTTCCAGGCGTTACCTCCGTACGCGACCAGTGCACCAACCGGATTCCGCTCGGCTTTTCGGCCGATAACGAACTCTGCCAGGATCGCCGGGAAACCGATGAGTGCGATGAACGCCAGATACATGACCAGAAACGCTGCACCGCCTCCATCGGCCGTTGCGAACGGGAAGCGCCAGATATTCCCCAGTCCGACTGCGCTGCCGACGGCAGCCAGTATGAACCCTGTTCTCGTTGCCCATGACTCACGTTGTGCCATACCTAACCACTATCAAAACACCCTCATATATAGCTTTCGTACCGAATAGTATCTGCCAATACGACAGTTAGTAATTCCTATGCGGTTACGGAATCCTTTTCATAATGGTCGTCACACAACGGCGTATGCAATCGACTGGGGTGGTCCCACCGTGACGATGGAAGACCGCATCGACGAACTCGAGGGACTCCGCGAAGAGGCCCGTCTCGGCGGCGGAGAAGAGCGCATCGAGAGACAACACGAGAAGGGCAAGATGACTGCCCGGGAGCGAATCGACTACTTCCTCGACGACGGCACCTTTACCGAGTTCGACCAGCTCCGCACTCACCAGACGAGCCAGTTCGGGATGGAAGAGAAGAAGATTCCCGGTGACGGCGTCGTGACCGGCTACGGGGAGGTCGACGGTCGGACGGTGTTTGTCTTCGCACACGACTTTACCGTCTTCGGTGGCTCGCTCGGTGAAGTGTTCGCAGAGAAAATCTGCAAGGTCATGGACATGGCGATGGAGGTCGGTGCACCTATCGTCGGGCTGAACGACTCCGCCGGTGCCCGCATCCAGGAGGGCGTCAAGAGTCTGGCCGGCTTTACCGAGATTTTCCGCCGGAACCAGGAGGCAAGCGGCGTCGTTCCCCAGATCTCGTCGATCATGGGGCCGTGTGCCGGCGGCGCGGTCTACTCGCCGTCGATTACCGACTTCATTTTCATGGTGAAAGACACGAGCCACATGTACATCACCGGGCCGGGCGTCACCGAGACGGTGACCGGCGAGGAGGTCACTCACGAAGAGTTGGGTGGTGCGATGACTCACGCGAACAAGACCGGCGTCGCCCAGTTCGCCTGCGAGAGCGAAGAGCAGGCCCTAGACGACATCAAGCGGCTTCTCTCGTATCTCCCGCAGAACAACGTCGAGGACCCGCCACGCGTCGAACCCTGGGACGATCCGGACCGTCGAGACGAGCAACTCAACGACATCGTCCCACCGAGTCCGCAGAAACCCTACGACATGGTCGACGTCATCGACAGCGTCGCCGACGAAGGCTCGTTCTTCGAAGTCGCCGAGAACTTCGCACAGGAACTCGTCGTCGGCTTCGCTCGCCTCGACGGCCGCTCGGTCGGTATCGTCGCCAACCAGCCACGCGTCAACGCCGGCACGCTCACCGTCGACTCCTCGATGAAGGGCTCGCGGTTCGTCCGCTTCTGTGACTCCTTTAACATCCCGATTGTCACCTTCGTCGACGTTCCCGGCTACATGCCCGGTACCGACCAGGAACACCGCGGCATCATCCGCCACGGCGCGAAACTCCTCTACGCGTACGCTGAGGCGACCGTCCCACTGTTGACCGTCATCACACGGAAAGCCTACGGCGGTGCCTACTGCGTCATGGCTTCGAAGAACCTCGGTGCCGACGTCAACTACGCGTGGCCGACAGCCGAGATTGCCGTCATGGGGCCACAGGGAGCCGTCAACATCCTCTACCGGGACGAACTCGCAGAGGCAGACGACCCCGACGCCCTGCGAGACGAACTCATCGAGGAGTACCGCGAGGAGTTCGCAAACCCCTACACGGCGACGGACAAAGGCTTCCTCGACGACGTCATCGTTCCCACAGAGACCCGTCCACGACTGATCGACGACCTCGAGATGCTCGAGACGAAACGCGAACAGAACCCGGACAAGAAACACGGCAACATCCCGCTGTGATATGACCGAACGCGACTCAAAACTCGAGGAGACCGAAAATCGTTCCAACGCGACCGACGGCGGAACGGCACCGAAAACCCCTGGAACCGTGGACTCGGTATCTGGGGCGACAACTCCCCAGACTGGACTGCCGTCGATCGTCTCGCTCGAGTTGCCCGACGACGCCGACGACGAGGAAGCAGCGGCGATCGTCGCGTCGATCGGCGCACATCTCCACGACCAGGCGCTGGCTGTTGCCGCCGCGGCAGCCGAGAGCGAGGAGACGTGGGACGAGAAACGATGGGCTTTCGCGGGTCGGGTTCACGCCCAGCAGGGCCAGCGGGTCCGGGTACCACAGAACGCGCCGACAGACGCGTGGTCGGCTGCAGGGCGGACAGATCGGTTCTAGGAGCGTTTTTGTGTCGGAACGTGCGACTCGAGCCGTAACAGATCGGTGCCACCCCCACCCCCGTGAATACCGGCCGGTTGCGAAAAAGTAAGGTAGTGGCCCGACGACAGTCTTCGCAGAAATGTTTCGGAAGGTCTTGGTGGCGAATCGCGGAGAGATCGCCGTCAGAGTGATGCGAGCGTGTGAGGAGCTAAACATCAGTACCGTCGCAATCTACTCCGAGGCGGACAAGAATTCGGGCCACGTCCGGTACGCCGACGAGGCGTACAACGTCGGACCCGCTCGCGCGGCGGACTCGTATCTCGACCACGAGGCAGTTCTCGAGGCCGCACGAAAGGCCGACGTCGACGCGATTCACCCCGGCTATGGCTTCCTCGCGGAGAACGCCGAGTTCGCGAGCAAGGTCGAAGGAGCCGAGGGGATCACCTGGATCGGCCCCTCGAGCGACGCCATGGAAGCACTCGGTGAGAAGACCAAGGCCCGCACGATCATGGACGAGGCCGACGTGCCGATCGTTCCCGGCACGACCGATCCCGTCACCGACCCCGAAGCGGTCGAAGAGTTCGGCGAGAAATACGGTTATCCGATCGCGATCAAGGCCGAAGGCGGCGGTGGCGGCCGTGGCATGAAAGTCGTCCGGTCGGAAGACGAAGTCGAGGATCAACTCGAGAGCGCCAAACGAGAGGGCGAGGCCTACTTCGACAACGACTCGGTCTACCTCGAACGGTACCTCGAGAACCCACGACACATCGAGGTCCAGATCCTCGCGGACGAACACGGCAACGTCCGCCACCTCGGCGAGCGTGACTGCTCGCTGCAGCGTCGCCACCAGAAGGTAATCGAGGAAGGCCCCTCCGCTGCACTCACGGACGAACTCCGCGAGGAGATCGGTGAGGCCGCCCGTCGGGGCGTCGCCACAGCAGACTACACCAACGCCGGCACCGTCGAGTTCCTCGTCGAGGAATCACCCGGTCGAGACGGCCCGCTCGGTCCGGACACGAACTTCTACTTCCTCGAGGTCAACACCCGCATCCAGGTCGAACACACCGTTACCGAGGAGATCACGGGCTACGATATCGTCAAGCGCCAGATTCGGATTGCGGCGGGCGAGGAGATCGACTTCGACCAAGCCGACGTCGAGTTCGACGGGCACGCGATCGAGTTCCGGATCAACGCCGAAAACGCAGCCAACGACTTCGCACCCGCGACCGGCGGGACACTGGAGACCTACGACCCGCCTGGTGGGATCGGCGTCCGACTCGCCGACGCACTCCGGCAGGGTGACGAACTCGTCACCGACTACGACTCGATGATCGCGAAACTGATCGTCTGGGGCGAAGACCGCAACGAGTGTCTCGAGCGATCGCTGCGTGCGCTGCGGGAGTACGAAATCGAGGGAATCCCGACGATCATCCCGTTCCACCGACTGATGTTGACCGATGAGGAGTTCGTCGCGAGCACGCACACGACGAAGTATCTCGACGAAGAGATGGATCACAGTCGCATCGAGAACGCCCAACAGCAGTGGGGCAGTGATACCACGAGCGAAAGTGACAACGAAGACACAGTCGAACGCGAGTTTACCGTCGAAGTAAACGGCAAACGGTTCGAGGTCGAACTCGAGGAACACGGAGCCCCGGCGATTCCGGCCGGTGACATCGACGCCAGCGGTGGCGGCCAGGCTGGTCCACCACAGCCAGCTGGCGGCGACAGCACCAGCGGTGCCGACGTCGCCGGTGACGGCGAAACTGTAGACGCAGAGATGCAGGGAACCATCCTCGACGTCGAAGTCGAAGAAGGAGACGAAGTTGCGTCCGGCGACGTACTGGTCGTTCTCGAGGCGATGAAGATGGAAAACGACATCGTCGCCTCGAGAGGCGGCACCGTCACCGAGATAGCCGTCGAGGAGGATCAAAGCGTCGACATGGGCGACGTACTCGTCGTCCTCGAGTAGCGCTTCTCACCGAACATATTCGCCATGGAGCCGACACTGGAGCAGACCCAACGCGGAATCGCACGCGGACGTGTGTAAAAGGCACGGGCGTCAAACACGCCGTTCCCGCCTGCAACGTCCGATAGTCGCGCCATCGGCATCGGCAGCTATCCCCCTCGACCAATCGCTACCGGCGGTCCACGCTTGGGGCGGCATTAGTGCTTTGGCAAGCCTGAACGGATGAGTGAAACCGAATACAGTCGTCTGGGTTCACTCAGCAGTCGACGCTTGGCAGAGTACTAGTAGCGTCCCAAGTCTACTCTGACTAGTGCGCTCTACTCCTGATCGAGAATCGTGATCGGTTTGGGCCAACCCTCAACTGAGCGTGTCATAGAACGATTCCCACACTATGGTCTCTTTCCGATCATTATAGAAGAATACTGCCTTAGAGATTCGTGCACTCGGTGCACGGCGATAAAAGACGTTTAGAGAGTACCTTTTCGTTTCCGAATACGCTCTTCTGTAGGAGATTGTTGATACTGCTCAGCTGTCGCTGTAGAATCGAAGAGAGCAAGGACACCGCGTCAGCGG
>JGI2924J29684_1078106_pt1 | contig 31223 bp, 32 predicted proteins | sample BenlonsequencITS_FD_29684 | JGI IMG/M metagenome (IMG submission 29684)
CCGTTGCAGCCACTGGCCTGCCCCAATTTATCCACCGGCCCGTCCACTAAATCGGCGTGGCAGTCCACTGATAAATCTACATGGGCTCCGTGCGTAAACTCGGTATTGGAGGCCACCGCCAGGGCACCTAAAATGCGTATATCCGGGTGCCGGGCCAGGTAAGCCAGCGCCGACTCACCGCGTCCCATGCCGTGCTTACCCTTATCATCAAGCATAATCACCACCGGCTCGTGAGCAGCCTGCTTAATTAAACAGACCAATTGTTCCCCTGTCAAAGTAGTTGGGTTGCCGGCCGATGCGGAAATACAGCGGGCCCCAATGTTATGCGCAGCTATTTCCACAGTTCTTTTAGCCATTTTGTCCCCGTCTGTCACCACTATTACACTGATTGGTTTACCCACTATTTGCTCCCCTTGTATATCCAGTGATTATCTTTGGGATAATTAGGATTGTTTACATAGTAACCCCAGTTAAAATAAGGACACCTTAAAAGGTGTCCTTATTTTTTAACTGGTATGAGCTACTTTGAGGTTAGCTTTATACTCCACTACCCGGCCATTTTCCACATTGGCAGTAAAGTTAACTACCTCCACACCAACAATATTGTTTGTTGTTTTGGAGGCTTCGGTAATAGCAGACTGCACCGCACTGCGCCAACCGTCTGTTGATTCCCCCACCATTTCCATAACTTTGATATGCATAATACAATCCCCCTTCTGCAAAATTAATTCTATTGGCAATTGTATTATTTGTTCTATAACGTTTTTTATACGTTACTGGGCGCTTTCCATCAAGTCCCGCAGTTTTTGCAGAGCCTGACGTTCCAAGCGGGAAACCTGCACCTGGGAAAGTCCCAGCCGGTCAGCAATTTCCCCCTGGGTTTTATCGCCGAAAAATCGCCACAGCAGTATGAGCCGGTCCCTGTCCGGTAATCTCTTCAGCACCTCTTTTACAGCAATATTATCCAGCCAGGGCATATCTCCACCGTCACCCTCGCTAAGCTGGTCAAGCAAATATATGGGATCACCGTCATCCTGGTGCAGTGTTTCATAAATGGAGGCCGGGGATTGGGATGCCTCCAGTGCCGTCACTACTTCCTCCCTGGGTATCCCTAATTCAACGGCAATTTCATTAATTGTAGGCTCACGGCCCATTTTAGCCACCAGAATATCCCGTGTCTGCTGAACTTTATAAGCAGTTTCTTTAATGGAGCGGCTTACCTTGATGGGGTTGTCATCACGTAAAAACCGCCTTATTTCGCCCACTATCATGGGCACAGCATAAGTGGAAAAGCGCACATTATAGCTCATGTCAAACTTATCAATGGCCTTCATTAACCCGATGCAGCCAATCTGAAAAAGGTCCTCCAACTCATAACCCCGGTTTTGAAAGCGCTTGACCAGGTTGAAAACCAGCTTTAAATTGCAATTGACCAGTCGTTCCCTGGCTTGCTCGTCCCCTGCCTGGGCCCGGGATAGCAGGTCTTTCATTTCCGCATCCTTAAGCAGGGGAAAGCGGGGCAGGTTCATTTCCATTAACCGATTACTCATGGTTATTCCCCCTATTGCTCAGGCACTGCTTTACGGCCGGGTGTACCCGCCCTTCTGCTCATTTTTACCCGAGTGCCCTTACCCGGTGAGGAAGATACATTAAACTTTTCCATAAATGACTGCATAAAGGAAAATCCCAGGCCCATCCGCTCCGGATTAGTGGAATAAGCGGGTTCCATAGCTTTGGGAATATCTTTTATACCCTTACCATGATCAATTACTTCTATTTCCATAAATTCCTCAGCAACTTTTATTTCCAACCGGACTGTACAGTCCGGGTTACTATCATACCCATGAACTATAGCATTGGTCACCGCTTCGGAGACCGCCACCTTAATTTCTTCTAAATCAGATAATGTAAAATCCAACTGAGAGGCAAAAGCTGCCACTGCTACCCGGGCAAAAGAAACGTTTACCGGACGGCTGGAAAACTCAAGCACGGCTTTATTCAATTACTGCAACCTCCTTTACAGGCCAGGCTACCTGGCATCTCTCTATAAACCAGCTAATGTATTGGTTGAATACTCATATGTTTTAGTTTAGCTAATCTTTAACAGCTCTCTATCCAATCTTGTCCTTCAGTATATTAACCGAAGGATACATTTCCATCAAACGTGGCAGTCCGGACAGATCCAGCACTTTTTTCACCTGGGGCTTGGCACCTACCAGATACACCTTTCCCCCCCCGGCTGCAACTTTTTTGTACCGGCCTAAAATAACCCCCAAACCGGCGCTATCCACAAAATCCACTTTGGTCAAGTCAAAGACCAGCCGGTTGACAGCATAATCCGTAAGTGCCCGGTCCACATCTTGACGCAGTGAATCGGTCAGACTAATATCTACCTCACCGACTACAGATACTATCAGATAATTATTTTCCCTTTTAATTGTATAATTCACAACTGACCACCTCAACTCGCCAGGAATGTTTTTCAATAACACTTCTACATTTTACCATATGAGGTAAACAATATCAACCAAGCATGTTTAATTAAAAAGACTTCCGGACATTATCCGGAAGTCTTTTTGAATATCCAGGCGGTTAAAAAACCTGATCAAGAGCCTTGTGCATTTGCCGGAACACCGAAGCCCTGCCAACCTGGTTCTGGGCTAGTAATGGCACACGCTGCACTTCTTTCTCCCCTTCCAGCAAAACGAACTCGCCCACCTTTTGCCCCTTATTCAGTGGGGCAATAATTTCCTCCGGCAAAAGCGCTTTTCCTTTATAATTTTGCTTTTGTCCCCTGGGTACCGCCATGGCGATATCCGCACCCGCAATAACGCCTACCTGGTCAATGGTACCTTTGCTTACATTAACTATTTTGATCCTTTCCCCCCGCTGGGCAAAATGAACAGCCTCATAGCGAGCAAAACCGTAATTGAAAATTTTGATGGTTTCCCTGAAGTGACTGCGGGGCTCCGGTGTACCCAGCACCACTGAAATCAGCCGCAGGCCGTCCCGCTTGGCTGTGGCCGCCAGGCAATATTTGGCTTCATTAGTCCAGCCTGTTTTACCCGCGTCCACTCCCTCGTACCACTTGAGCAGTTTATTGGTGTTCCATAATACAAAGTCTCCACCCCTGATATCATATCTGTAAATAGAAGAAATTTTAGTGAATTGCGGGTATGTCAAAGCCTGCCGCAAAATTATCGCCATGTCGTGGGCGGAGGTATAATGGTTTTCGGCGGGCAGCCCGGTGGGATTAGCAAACCTGGTATGCCGGCAACCCAGTTCTTTGGCCCGGTTATTCATCATTTCCACGAACGCTTCTTCCGACCCGGCAATATGCTCTGCCACGGCTACGGATGCGTCATTGGCCGATCCCACGGCCACGGAGATCAACATATCCTCCATACCCATTTCCTCGCCGGGTTCCAGATAAATTTGTGAACCTCCCATACTCCAGGCATTTTCCGAAACCGTAACCCGATCTTTAAGGCTTATTTTACCCTGATCCAGTGCTTCGCAGGCCAACAACATGGTCATAATTTTAGTCACACTGGCCATGGGTAGCTCTTTGTCCTGTTCTTTAGACCAGAGCACTTTGCCAGTGGCTGCATCCATCAGCACGGCTGCTTCCGCAGTGGTTTCCATAGTCGCAGCAGGCACCTCCGCAGCGGCTTTCCGGGCTGCACCGGGATTTTGCTCGATGGTTGCCTGCGTTACCCCGGGCGCTGTCCCGTTGGGTACCGCACCGGTTGTTGGTGTACCGGTTGCCGCCAGCGCAGGCCCGGTAACGGTGACAATCAAAACCAGTATCAGCACCATTATTATGGCACAAATATTTTTTCTTTTCATCACACTTCCCCCCTGTTTTTTTCAGCTCAAAATATTATGTGAAGCTGAGTAAAAGTTATACGGGCGGGAAGTGGGACATTATTTTATAACATCATAAACAACCGGCAATTCTTCTGGCCTTTGCGGTCCTATAGCGAATGCATTGTTTAAAATTTGGCTGCTTTGCCGGTTTATAGTACTATTGCTGTGCAAAACAGCCAGCACATCCCCGTGTTTCACCTCATCCCCAACTTTTTTCTTTAAAGTTATACCGGCAGCGTAATCAACCGGCTCATTTTTAGTTTTTCTTCCTGCACCAAGCAGCATAGCCGCAATACCCACCGGCTCGGCGGCAATGCTTTGAATATAACCGGCTGTATCAGACTTTAATTCCAGGTGATTTTGGGCCCGGGGCAGCAGACCGGGATTATCCACCACTGCCGTCCGGCCGCCCTGCGCCTGGATAAATTGCTTTAACTTAGCCATGGCCCCACCGCCGCGCAACAATCCAGCCAATGCAGTGCATGCCTGGTTAAAATCTGTATAGATGCCCCCGGCCATCGTCATATAAGCGGCCACTGTTAAGCAGGTTTTAACTAAACCTGCTTCCCCTTGACCACTAAGCACCTCAATGGCTTCTTTAATTTCGTTGGCGTTGCCGACTTCATAACCCAACGGCTGGTTCATATCCGTGATTATGGCAATGGTCTTTTTATTCAAGCCTTTACCTATCTGCACCATTGTTTCAGCCAATTCACGGGCATCAGACAAGGTTTTCATAAAGGCACCGGAACCCATCTTAACGTCAAGGACAATGGCATCGGCCCCGGAGGCTATTTTTTTACTCATGATGGAGCTGGCAATTAAAGGTATGGAATTAACCGTTGCGGTAACATCCCGCAGCGCATAAATTTTTTTATCGGCGGGAGTTAAATTACCAGTTTGACTTACGATGGCTATTTTATGCTTATTTACTTGATCTATAAATTCCTCCTTGGTAAGCTCAACATTAAAGCCCTCGATTGATTCCAGCTTATCTATAGTGCCACCGGTATGCCCCAGGCCACGACCGGACATTTTGGCCACCGGAACACCTGCGGCAGCCACCAGCGGACCCACAATTAAACTGGTTTTATCCCCCACACCTCCAGTCGAGTGCTTATCAACCTTGATACCGTGTATGCCGGATAAATCCATAATGTCGCCGGAATTAACCATAGCCAGAGTTAAATGGGTGGTTTCTTCCGTATCCATACCCTGAAAATACACTGCCATTAAAAATGCTGACATTTGATAGTCGGGAATTGTTTCGTTGGTAAAACCGCTGACTATAAAATCTATTTCCTCTTTATTCAGACTGTATCCATCACGTTTTTTTTGTATCAAATCAACCGTTCTCATACCGGTGCCTCCCTGAACAGGTAAATTTAATCTGTATACCAATGACCTGCAAGGCCGCTATTAAACTTAAACAATACCACTGATAGCCTTTTAGGGTGTTCGCAAAGTCCCCACGAGATTTACTTCGAATTTCTGCGTTGGCTTGGCTTCTGCGGTGCTCACTTATTTCCGTATAGGCTCCGTCCCTCAAAGTTTTCGTCGCCTTGATAGCAACACTGATCGAATTTATGAATGTTTTATTCAGTAATTGCACTGGCAAATTCCTCGCCAGTATCAAAAGTAAGTCCGAAAAGCCGGGCTACCGTGGCTGCCACATCGCTAAAACTGGTGCGAACGCCTAAATCCACTCCTTTTTTTATACTCTTACCGGCTACTAAAAGAGGCACGTATTCTCTGGAATGGTCTGTGCTGGCGGTAGTGGGGTCACACCCGTGGTCGGCCGTTAATATTAGCACATCCGCCGGGTTTAAAGCACAGATTAGTTCCGGCAACCGCTGGTCGAATTCTTCCAGGGCATTGGCGTAACCGCTGGGATCGTTGCGGTGGCCGTATTGCTGGTCAAAGTCCACCAGATTGGTAAAAATAAGACCGCTGAAACTCTCTCGCATTAATGTAAGGGTTTTGTCCACCCCGTCCATATTGTTTTTGGTATGTACCGAAGTGGAGATGCCCTGACCTGCAAAAATATCGTTGATCTTGCCCACTGCGGCTACCGTTAGACCATTTTCAACCAATACATTTAATACCGTAGGTCTGGGCGGCATAATGGAGTAGTCATGGCGGTTGGCGGTGCGCTTGAATGAACCCGGCGAACCGACAAAAGGCCGGGCAATCACCCGGCCCACCGCATACTCACCGGTAAGCAATTCCCGGGCTATCTGGCACATGCGATACAACTCTTCCAGGGGAATCACTTCTTCATGGGCAGCAATTTGAAATACGCTGTCCGCTGAAGTGTACACAATGGGGTGGCCGGTTTGCATATGCAATGCGCCCAGTTCCTCTATAATCGCTGTTCCCGAAGCTGCCTTGTTGCCCAGTATGTCCCTGCCGATGCTTTGCTTAAATGGCTCGATGATTTCGGCCGGAAAACCATCTGGGAAAACCGGAAAGGGCTTATTCAATATAACGCCTGCAATTTCCCAATGCCCGGTGGTGGTATCTTTGCCGGGAGAGCGTTCGGCCATTTTACCGTAGCACGCGGTGGGATTATCCACAGGGGGCACGCCCAATATTTCTGCTATCCGTCCCAGGCCCATCTGACTTAGATGCGGCAGTTTCAGACCGCCTACGGCCAAGGAACAATTAACCAGCGTATTGCACCCGCAATCACCGTATTTACCGGCATCCAGCAGCTCGCCAATTCCGGCGCTATCCAACACAATAATGATTACTTTTTTATTAACTGGCATTTATACTAACTCCTTTAGATATTTTTTATAGATATTTTTCATAATTTAAGCCCGGGGATGATGCTTGTTATAGATTTCCCTTAACTTGGTGCGGGTTAAATGGGTATAGATCTGGGTTGTGGTAATATCGGCATGGCCCAGCATTTCCTGCAATGCGCGCAGGTCAGCACCGTTTTCCAGTAAATGAGTAGCAAAGGAGTGTCGCAATGTATGCGGTGTAATAGTCTTGGCTATACCTGCTTCCATAGCATATTTTTTAACAATTTTCCAAAACCCCTGCCGGGTAAGACGTTTACCCCGCATATTTAAGAATAATGCCTGCTCTTTATGGTTTGCGGTTATTTTAGCCCTTCCCCGGCGCAGGTATTCCATCAAAAAGTTTCTGGCCACCGTACCTACCGGTATAATACGCTCCTTGGCGCCTTTGCCCAGGCAACGTACATAACCCCGTTCATAATCCACCTGGTCCACATCCAGGGCCAGCAGCTCAGAAACCCGCATACCGGTGGCGTACATCAATTCCAGCATGGCTTTATCCCTGAGCCCGGCAGTATTGCCAACCCGGGGCTGCTCCAGTAATCTTTCAATTTCCTCCTGAGTAAGCACCCCGGGTAATTTCTTTGGTGGACCCGGTGATTCCAGGTTAGCCATGGGATCGCTACCCAGCACCTGCTCGTCCACCAGGAAGCGGCAAAAGATTTTCAACGCCGCCATATGCCGTGATACTGTGGCGGGCGAGCGACCATTTTTTTTCAATTCCAAAAGGTAGTTTAATACTAAATTACGGTCAATCCCCCCGGCATCCTTCACCTGGCGCTGTACACAAAAAGATTTAAATTGTTTTAAATCCAAGGCATAAGATATAATTGTATTTTGAGCCAGTCCCCTTTCCACTGCCAGGAAATTTAAAAAATGTCTAATATATATTTCCACATTTTAACACCACCGTTTTATAAAGAGCTATTCAATAACATGCCGGCTAATCCTTTTTTACAATGAGTGATAAAGCTGAAAAACCCGTTTAATAAAATTAAGTAAATATAAATATTTTTAATTCATTCTACCACAATTTTCCCTTTTCCCCCGAAGAAAAAAGGCCCTCGGAGGGCCTTTATTGTTTATAATAAAATTATAAAGTAAATACTACCGGGTTCATCTTCTTTGTTGCAAATCTGGTTATTGCGAACATAGTAAACCTTATTGATTTATTGACAGCGGATTAATTTAAATGCTGCTCGACCCTTAAGGGTTCATTGGTTGTTTTATTATCCTCAATCCAGTTGGTTTTAAGCACTGAGTACAACTGGGCAATCAATATACACAATATACACATCACTAGTACCAGACGTGCCAATAATAAAACCTTTTCCTTAACCCGGGAAACCACCACAAAAAACATTCTCGTGTGCCCCCTTCATTCATTATCTACAAAAAACACATCAACGATGGATTTACCAAAAGTCGACCGGTTACCTGTATTAACAATGTAGCTTAAACTTGTGGCAATCCGACACGCTGCCCACCTACTGCCATAACATGTATATTAATGTATTTAAAGGTAGGTTTTATGGCATTTTATGATTCTTTTTACCAACCTGCCATCAGCGAGGCTGAAAGTCTGGTCAGTTCCGGCGTAATATAGCCTTCAGCCAGGGCGGCCAAGGCAAAGACTACCAAACACCCAGCCATGATTAATGAATAACCAACGAATTGATGGCCAACCCGGGTTTGTGAGTTATTGAATCTTTTAATCAACAGCAAAGAGAAAGAAAGAGAAGCAGTTCCACCGATAATCAGAGCAGGAATAAAGAGAATGTTTTGCGGCAACATGGAAATTAGGACAATGCAAAATTCCCGCCAATCCGGGTGCGCAGTTAAGAAACCCACAGTAAATCCCAGCACAAAGCCGCGGAAAAAAATAAGCGCAAGCACCAGGGGCAGGCAAATGATGGTCAAGCCCAGTATATACATCACTAACCCCAGCAGCAGGTTGTCATACAGCGACCCCTTGAACATTTGCACCCGGTCCACTTCTATTTCCGCAGCCTGGGCTAAAAAAGACTGCAAATAGCGCTGTAATTCTGCAGTTTGCTCATCCGGTAATGTATTGACCCCCAGCGAACCCAGTAATATGCCTGCACTGAAAATAACAATAACGATAAGATACAGCGGCCAGCTTTGCTGGAGGGAGGCGGCAATTAAACCGCGCATGTTACCCATACCACCGCTCCCTTTGTATAACCTGTCCATGCCTATATATATGAGCGGTACAGCACTGATTATGACTCAACTCAAATATTCTTCAATAATTGTACGGGTAATATATTCTGCTGCCAGAACATCTTCCAGTGAATTACCGCTGGCAGCCACCACAGTGATACCTGCATCCAGTGCCCGGGCTTTTTGGATGGCCCGGGCGGCTGCAGCCCGAGCGGGTGCAGCTCCCTTTTGGCGCATGGTTCTGGCCACAGTGCCGGTAAGCACCGCCGATGCTCCGGCACAAACGGCCGCGTCGTAAGCTACCCCCCCGGTGGCAGTGGCCGCTATTACCACCTGGTTATGCAAATCATACAATTTAGGTGTTTCAGCGCCAATATTGGGTAATACCGCCGATATATCCGCTCCAGCCCGGGCCAAGCCACCGGTCACCCCGGTGATTTTGCCCAGCCGCTCATCATCCGTACCCACCCGGGGCTCAGCCACCAAAACCACCCCGGTGCCCTTTTCCCGGGCTACCTGCCCTGCCAGCCAACCTATAGCGGCCGGATCTATGGCCACAGGTGGCGCAGCGCCATCAGGCGCAGCCCCGAAAACAGCGCAGGCACCCGCATCCAGGGCTGCCTCCAGGGTAGTGGACATATCAATAACATCCACAATCACCACCACATCCCCTTGCCTGGCGGCGTTGGCCGCCCCGCTGGCGTTAACAGTCATTTTAACAATAGGTATTTTCATGTTTTTCCTCCGGCATAATAAAAAATTACCTGCATAGAATTAAAGATGTATTTTGGATTTAACAAGGGGGATTTTTTATGCGTTTATTTATAACCAAAAATGGATTTTGCTTTAGCGGCAAAGTTAGCGAGTTCAGGCAACTAATACGCCCCTGGTCCCAAACCAACGTTACATTGCGGGAGTTTATCGCCTCCACATTACATTAACAAAGATATAAATCACTGGCCCCCTGCTTCTATGCCGGAGTGGATTAACCCGGCGGCATAAATACCAGCAGCACCGGCAGCCAGGAAAAAGGCAGGGTCATCGGCCGGTGTGCGCCCCATGGAAGTAACCCTGATGCCCCGGCGATCCAATTCCTCCAGGGCCGGCCGGCCGTTTGCCCAGGCCAGCCGGTGCTTATCCACCGGCCAGGCCCGGCTGTACTGATCCTGTATTAAATTACGCTGCCCGGTGTCGACCAGCTCAGGCAGCACCACCGTGCAGGGGGTCAGAGCTATCCTACCCAGAGCGGTTATTGTATGGTGACTGATACCCCGGTGCCTTTGCCGGGCATCAGCAAAACTAATGCGCGGAATGGCTACCGGGCGCCCCCCCAGTATGTTCACAGCGTTGATTATTTCTCCCTGCTCTACACCGGTAAAGCCCAGCGGGGACGCAGTACCCACAATACCTGGACCCATGGCCACAATTATTACATCCGCACGGGCCACCGCCTTTGCCGTCAGCAGCGCGGTATAAATATTGATGCACTCCCAGTCGCCGCCGAAAGCGTGGCCGCAGGTAGCGGTGGCATCCACCAGGCCTTTTGTTTGCAATTCATAAACCAGGTTGCTAAGGGGCAGCGGCAGAGCCGCCCCGTCCGTCATCACATAAACAACCCGGGCCCTGCCACCGGTGGCTGCCTTGACACCTGCGGCCGCAGGCGCCAGCATACTGTGCAGCGTACCCACCACCACCGGGACACCGTCCAGAGAGGTGGTGTTTTTAATAATTTCAGCGTCGGGGCTGTCGGGTTCTTCCGCAGCCAGCACCTTGACCTGGCATGGGCTGTAGCGCAATTTCATAATATGTCCGCTTTGGCGGGCATTATGCTTCGGATTGGATACATTGGCCATCACAAAATGGGCTCCGCCCGTGCCCAGCTTTTTATTCACTGCAGTGGTATTCAACACCACAGTATCCCCAGCGTCCACCGGTCCAGTGAGGAGATCATAGTTGTAAGCTTTCTGCTCCGGCTCCCCCGGTATCTGAACTTTTATCTCGGTTAAATTGCTCCGCCGGGAATTGACAGCCAGCACCCGGCCCTGCCGTGTCCTGATCAAAATGCCCATTCTCCCTTCCCAGTCGCACAGTTAGCCGCTGTACTGATGATGGCCAGCACATATGAAGCATCCAGTATCAGATCATCAACAGTTATACATTCATCAGTGGTATGCACCTTTTGCATGGCAATGCCCAGATTTACCGCCGATATGCCGTGCTCGTTAAATATGTGAGTATCGCTGCCGCCGCCTGTACCCTTAACCACAGGCTCCAGACCCAAATCCCGGGCCGCCTTTTGGGCCAGCTGCACCACCGGCGCATCAACGGGAACCGCCATGGCGGGATAAATGGTTTCCACCTTAACCTCCACCTGGGCACCACCCTCCCGGGCCGCCTGTTCCAGCGCATCGCGGATGGCCTGGGTCTGTTTAATACGTTTTTGTTCCTGCAGGCTTCGCGTTTCTCCCTTGATCATTACTTTTTCGGGTACGATATTAATAGCCACACCACCGGAAATGATACCTATATTAGCAGTGGTTTCGTGGTCAATACGGCCCAACTGCATGGTTGCAATAGCCCGGGAAGCCACCTGGATGGCATTGACCCCGTCCTCAGGGTTGATACCGGCATGAGCCGCCACGCCCATCATTTCGGCGTATATTTCATCCTGGGACGGTCCCTGGTTAATAATAGTACCCGCCGGGCCATTGCTGTCCAGCACATAACCCATTCGGGCCTTCAGACGGGAAAAATCCAAAAACTTAACGCCTGATAACCCCACTTCTTCACAAACAGTGAACACCAGCTCCAGTTCACCGTGCGGCAGTTTTTGCTCCTGCAGCACCCGCACCGCCTCCAGTATAGCGGCAATACCTGCTTTATCATCGGCACCCAGCACGGTTGCCCCGGCGGAGCGAATAACGCCGTTTTCTTCCACAGGATTAATGCCGCGCCCCGGCGATACCGTATCCATATGGGCCGAGAACATAAGTGCGGGCACGTCAGTGCTGCCGGGCAAGCGGGCAACCAGGTTGCCTGTATCCGAGCCTGTTTTGGGCCCGGCATCATCCACATAAACGGTAAAACCCAACTGCTGCAGCTTCTCCACAAGCAGCTTAGCCATGTTACCTTCATGCCGGCTTTCACTATCCACCCGCACCATTTCCATAAATTCGGCTACCAACCGATCCCTATTTATCAATGGAACCCCACCTTTGCAAACTAATGTTACTAATATAATAACCGCCAGAAGCCCGGCTGTAAAATGCCGGATAACTGGCGGTTACCAAAAGGATATAGCTTGATAGTGTTTATATGCTGGTGTGATTGCTTGCTAGAGTGTTTGCCTGCGAAGTGTTTTGATGCGAAGTGCTTTGATGTTAATGCTTATATGCTAACTGCTTCTATGTTAAATGCTTGTATGATAAAGCTTATGTGTTACAGCTTAAAGGGATGAGTATAAAAAGTTTTTCTGTTTTTCAGCAAAAGGTTTTTTGTGTAGTGTCACATTTACCACCAAGACATATCCAATTATTCAAATATTGAAGTTAGTTTAATAAAGTTTAAGCCTGACCCCTGGCTAGCTGGCGGCCTTTTTCCAGGGCTTCGCCGTTGATGGGGATGAGATTATGGCGTTTGGGGGGCAGTACTTTTTTCAAGGACTCCAACACGGCATCGTTGGATACAACTCCGGTTAATTCCAGCAGAGCGCCCAAAATGATGTTATTGGCCACCTTGCCATTACCCAGTTCCTCGGCCATATCGTTGGCCGGCACGTAAACTGTGCGCACATCGGTGCGCTTGGTTTTTATGTTTATTAGCGAGCTGTTTACTAAAATCAGCCCGCCCGGCGCCACAGCGGGCTCAAACTTCTCCAGGGAAGGCCGGTTCATGGCTATCAGCACGGTTGGCTCGCTGACCACCGGTGAACTGATAGGCTCGCTGGAAATGGTTACACCACAGTTGGCCGTACCGCCGCGCATTTCCGGACCATAGGAGGGAATCCAGGCCACATGCTTGTCCTCCATCATTCCGGCATAGGCCAGCAGTTGACCTGTGGATAACACGCCCTGCCCGCCAAAACCCGCAATTAATATACCCTCAAACATTATAGCTGAACCTCCTCCGCCGGAGTCTTGTACTCACCCAGTGGGTAATAAGAAATCATGTTTTCTTCCAACCATTTCAGCGCCTCCAAGGGTGACAGACCCCAGTTGGTTGGACAGGCGCTGAGTATTTCCACCAGGGTGAACCCATCACCGCGCATCTGCACGTCAAAAGCTTTACGAATGGCTTTTTTGGCCATGGCAATATGCTTGGGATTATGCAGGGAAACCCGGGCCAAGTAAGCAGTGCCGTCCAGTGGTGCCAGCATTTCACAAACCTTGACGGGCAAACCGTTGACATCCTTATCACGGCCGTAGGGGGTGGTGGTGGTTTTCTGCCCCAGCAGTGTGGTGGGGGCCATCTGCCCACCGGTCATGGCATAAATTGCGTTGTTAATAAATATGACGGTTATCTTTTCGCCGCGGGCCGCCGCGTGCACCAGCTCGCCTGTGCCGATGGCTGCCGCGTCGCCATCGCCCTGGTAAGTAAACACCAGGCGGTCAGGCAACACCCGCTTGACGCCTGTACCCACCGCCGGTGCCCGGCCGTGAGCAGCCTGATACATATCAATATTTAGATAGTTAAATATAAATACAGAACAGCCTACTGGAGCTATGCCCAGTGCCCGCTCGTAAATATCCATTTCATCAATGACCTCAGCCACCAGCCTGTGAGCAATGCCGTGGGTGCAGCCCGGGCAGTAATGGAATGGTATATCATTCAGCGACTCCGGCCTGGTAAAAATTTTTTTCATTATACCGCACCCCCGTTGTACAGTTTTTTAACTTCTGCAAGTACATCCCGGGCCACGGGTATCATGCCGCCCACCCGGCCGTAAAAATGCACCGGCTTTCTACCTTCCACAGCCAGGCGCACATCTTCCACCATTTGGCCCATATTCATTTCCACCGACAGGAATTGTTCCGCAGTTTCCCTCACCCGGGCAAATACATCGTTGGGGAACGGCCAAACCGAGATTGGCCTGATTAAGCCGACCGCCAGGCCTTCTTGCCGGGCGCGGTCGACTACGGCTTTACAAATCCTGGCGCAGGTACCGAAGGCTACAATGACCAGTTTGGCATTATCCAGCTGGTATTCTTCCCAGCGCTGCTCTTCCTTTGCTATAACGGCATATTTTTGGGCCAATTCAATATTATGTTTTTCGCATTCCTCGGGCACAATATATAACGAGTTAATTAATCGCCTGGGACCGCCTTTTTTACGTCCCGTGGCAGCCCAAGCTTTTTCCGGCGCCTGCACCAGTACCTCTTCACTTAACTCCACCGGCTCCATCATCTGGCCTAAAATACCATCGGCCAGCAGCATAACGGGGTTGCGATATTTATCCGCCAAATCAAAGGCATCCTGCATTAAGTCGATGATTTCCTGCACCGATGCGGGAGCAAGGACAATCAGCCGGTAATCACCATGCCCGCCGCCTTTGACCGCCTGCAAATAATCGGACTGGGCAGGTGCTATGTTACCAAGGCCCGGGCCGCCCCTGATCATATTCACCACTACACAGGGCAGCTCAGCGCCGGCCAGATAAGAGAGACCCTCTTGCATCAAAGTAATGCCGGGGCCTGAAGATGATGTCATTACCCGGGCACCGGCCCCGGCAGCACCATAAACCATGTTGGCGGCCGCTGTTTCACTTTCCGACTGCAGGTATACTCCGCCGACCTGGGGCATACGCTTGGCCAAATAATGCGGCAATTCGCTCTGCGGGGTAATGGGATAGCCGAAAAAGTAGCGACAACCGGCCCGCACGGCACCTTCTCCCAGTGCTTCATTACCTTTCATCAATACTTTAGCCAACCTTCTTTTCCTCCTTTGCCACTTCAATTACCAAATCAGGACACATGCGGGCACACAGTGCACACCCGGTGCACTTTTCGGGTTCTTCCACAGTGGCCGGGTGAAAACCCATTACATTGATGTGCCCGGCCATCTTGATCAATTGTTTGGGACATACTGCCGTGCATAATTTGCATCCTTTGCAGCGATCTTCCCGAAATGTTATTTGCGCCAAAAAAAAACCTCCCTCTAATACATAAATGTGTATATGGATATAAAATTACTCACTTAAAAAGTCACTAATTGTTTAGTTGAAACACTTAACCCAGCGGTTGATCCGGGCAGAAACAAGCACATCCGATCGTCAACAAATAATAGGAGAATTACCCGTTAACGGCTGACTTTCAGTTAGATTGCCCACAGTTAAAATAATCCCGACCCTACGGCCCAAGGGGGCAGCATGTTTTTTTCTATGGGGAATACCGGTATGCCAGGCATACGCCCTGCCATTTCACGAGCCAGCGGGCTATGCACTGCCAGGAAAGCTATGGGTAGGCCTAACTGCCGGGCTGCATCCTCGATTATGGAATGACCCGCTAGAATTGTCTCCGGGTCGGTGGCCGAGCCAAGATTGGTGTTACTCACCAGAGCGCTGACCTGTAAGCGTGATGCCTTTTCCACCGCCCGCAGCATTTTAATTATACCATCCACTGTGCGGGTGAAGGGCCGGCAGGCATTGGCCACAAAGAACATATTGTAGGAACCGTATGGCAAGTAAGGTTTAAAACGGCCCAAAGCGGTGGCACCGATTTCATCGCCACCCACATCAAAAACGCCCTGAACCCGTTCGTCTTCTAAAACACCCAAAATAGACGGTGGCAGGGCGGGCACATCGGCACCGGCCAATTCCCCGGGCGGGCATACTACACGCAAATCCTTTTTCTCCAGTTCCTCACGCATTAACCTGGTGCGAAAGTATGGATTAATAATATCAAGGTCAACAATGCCAACCCGTGCGTATTGTTTTTTCAGCCAAAGAGCATAGTTTATGGCCAGCTCAGTCTTGCCGCTGCCCAAATTGCCTGTAAATAAAGTTATTCTTTTCATATCATTAAGCAAATGTATACACCCCTACTCAAGACCAACAAATAAATATTCGACACTATTTTTTGGGTTCCTTCTCCCGCCCCAGCATATCCAGATAATTCAGTACATAATTACCGGAAATAATGCGGGTCAACGAGTATTTTTCAGTAATTATGTGTATTATTACCAGAGCTGCCAGGTAACCGGTTCGGTAATACCCCTCAAGGGACGCGGCGGCTGTCAAACCAATGACCATACCCAGCGTATTAGACCCGGCATCACCCATCATGGCCCGAGCTTTTAAATCGACAGGCAAAAAAGCCAGCAAGGCACCCAGTGTCATGGTGGCCATCACTGCTTCCGGGCTACCCAGCGCTGCAGGCAGCAGTATTATGTAAAGTAATATAAACACCTTACCGGCCCGGCCCGGCCGAAGATCAAATAAATTTAACAGGTTTACAGAGAGGGCTATAATTAAAGCACTATCCATTACTTTCCAAATGTCGTTTGGATATAGCCGGGCTGCTAAAATAAGCGCCAGCATCCCACCCCCCAGCGCTTTTACTGCACCGGTGGTTAAACGACCCCTGGCCAGGGCTTTAAAGTGACCCATTAAGCCGGATGCCTCCCGGCTGCCCCAAAAATCATCCATCAACCCTAAAAAAGCCGCCCCGGACATGGCCAATAAATAAAGTAACGCGGTATCACGTAAACCCGGCGGCCATAAAAAAAACAGGGGCAGCACCACAATCACCGCAGCAATAAAAAAAACAACCCCTGCGGCCAGCGGTATTTTTTCCCCCTTAAAATTGGGTCGCACAAAGTCCGCTTCAGTTATCATAGCCAGTATTTTTTCCCTTATTAATAAAGCTACTAAAAAAGCCAGTACCAAACCCACCGGCAAATAAAACAATTCCGGTCGCCAGATCAATTATTTCACCTCGAAGCTTATTTAACCAGCGCAGCCCTGGCCAGTGCTCGTGCGATATGGCAAAATTGTCTGCCCCGGTGCCAGAAACCCTTAAGATCACGCCCTGTTTCAGCATGAGTCATTTGCACCGGTACTTCCAGCACTTTGAATCCCGCCCGGGCCGCCTTGATTGTCAATCCCACCTCTACCCCGTAACCCGAAGCAAAGGGCAGCAGCTTGTCCATTACGGGGCGGGTCATCACCCGTTGACCGGACAAAGGTGACTGCATTTCCAGGCCGGTATAAAATTTAATACCTTTTCTAGCCAGCCCCTTAACCAACCCAAAACCGCCCTTACGGCGGGGCGGCGGGAAGTGAGCCACGGTCATATCAGCAAGGCCGGTCAAAACGGGCTCTAACAGCAACCTGGCCTCCTTGGCTGAATCGCCCAGGTCTCCGTCCAGCAGCATAACTATATTTGCTTTGATTTGATCGCTGCCCTTGTTTAGCGCGGCTCCTTTACCGCTGTTGGCGGGCAAGCTGATTACCCTGGCCCCCGCAGCGGCTGCCAGTTCCGCAGTGCGGTCGGTAGATGCGTCATCCACCACCACAATTTCGTCCACTTCAGGCAGTGCAGCAAGCGCCGTTACGGTGGCAGCTATATATTTCGCTTCGTTATAAGCTGGTATTAAAGCAACAACCCGCTTAGCGGACATTTACTTTTCGTTCCTTTCCTTATAGCTTTACTTACATATTGAATTAGAATAAATATCAGCTTCTCACCGAATAACGCCAGGCAGTCCCAAACATCTATAATTATTTAATCTTACTAACCCCGTGGGTTATCAATCACTGCTCCATAACCGCTAACACAATTATTTCTTACTATAAGGATATTACGATATCTATTCTTAGAAGTAAATATTTACGAACCCTGCCCCGACAAATCAGGTAATAATTTTTGAGCAGTGGATTTAATACCATAATGGCCCGACTGTCCGTTAAGTGCCAGCACCATGGCCATTTGACCGGGCACGGTATCAATATTGTCTACTGTACTGATATGGTTGTGCTGGTACTCCTTCATGGACGAAAAAATAACATCGGTTTCTTCCACCCCTACCACGGGTATATTTAATTCATTAAAATAGTCGATTAAAGAAACATCAATTTGCATATTTCTGTTTTCTTCGCTGTAGCTGCCGCCGACAATAATCAGGCCATCCACGGGAATGCCAAATTCGCCGCTGGTTTTAAGCAGGTTCTTCTCCTGCAGATAACTGATTACCGCCTGGTTCTCTCCAGTGGTAATACTATTAGCTATTTCCATAGCCAACCTTTTATAGAACTCGTCGCTGGTGTTCACCGGCCAAACTAGTTCCTGCTGCAAGTCTTCTATAGTTTGCTTTTCATTGTCCATAGCTTTAACCGAAGTAACGGAGCTGATGCGCCCCCCGGCATTTTCAACTACTTCTGTCAACTCTGGAGGAAAACCAAGATTGTTGAGCTCCACCAGAGCAAAATTTTTATTAGCCAGTTTGCCGGCGGCCAATACAGGAAGTACTTGTTTTTCAAATTGTTTATGCATATTTGAGTCTGTTTCCAGTGTATTAGCCCGGGCTTGTATGGTTTCATTGGTATCCCGCAAGGATTGCAGCTGGCTTTCCAACCTATTGGTAACCTGTTTCTGATAATCAATCAGCGCATCATTGCCCAGCAAGGTACTGCCGATTAAAATGCCTATGCCCAATGCTAAAAAGACAGCTACCAGCGAAGCAATATGATATTTAAAATCAATGATCATTAACTATCACCTTTTATTCCCGTTAAATTCCTACCAATAGACGAAACTGGATAAACCAAAGTCGCAGTAATTCCCTGGTTGAAGGGGAAATTACCGCTACAGCGATTACCGGCAAGAGTGCAGCAAAAAAGATGGGGGCCAGGTGTTTGGCATGCAGCCTGCTTTTATATAGCTTGCTAACACCTTTGGCATCAATTAATATAGAGCCCACCTTGGCCCTCACTAGAAAAGTGCTGGCCATGCCTTTGCGCCCCTTTTCGAGAAAGTCGATCATATTGGAGTGGGTACCCACCGCCACAATTAGTTCGGCTCCCTTTTCATAAGCTATCAGCATGGCAATATCCTCACTCGTGCCAGGCGCGGCATAAGTTAACGCTGTTAACCCAAGTTCCTGCAACCTAGCCATACCGGGTGCCCGGCCGTCAGGATAAGCGTGTACCACCAATTCAGCACCGCATAGCAGTGTTTTGTCGCTGACACTGTCCATATCACCCACAATAATATCGGGCTGCAGCCCAAACTCCATTAAGGCATCGGCCCCGCCGTCAACACCGATTAATACAGGTTTTATTTCATCAATGTAAGATTTAATAGCTCTTAAATCTTCTTTATAATTTTTGCCGCGAACAACAATAAGTGCATGTTTCTCCTTAAAAATAGTAGCTACATCCGGAACTGTGTATTCACCACAAATCAAACCTATCTCATTTTGGGCGTAATCCATAGTATTTTGTACAAAACTAGACAATACACCTTCTATGTTTGCCTTGGTAGCTTCCATTTTTTGTTTTATTATATCAATGGATAATTCTTCACCGGCGGTTAACATAACGCCGGAGCGAATCACCCGGCCATTTTTGATTTCTATTTCCTGACCTTCCGTCAGCAATGCAAATAAATCGCTACCAGGGCAATCCACAAGTTTAATACCCGCTTCCACTATGGTTAAAGGCCCGCAATTAGGGTAAACTTCACTCATGGATGAATTAACATTAACCACCGCTTTTACATGGGCCTCCACCAGGGCGTTGGCGGCCACCTCGTCCAGATCACGGTGGTCAATTACTGCAATATCACCAGGCTGCAAGCGCTTAACCAAGTGTTTTGTTTTTTTATCCAGCCGGACCGTACCTTTGATGGCCACTTAATCACCGCCTTAATTCTAAATTTTACAGTTTTTGTTTATTTGCGTCAAGGCCAGATTAATTACATTATATAACCTATTGTGCCTGACAAACTTCATAAATTATATCACAACCCAAAATAAAAACACCGCCAATTTATTGTGTCTATAGTAAAACAATAAATTATTGGTGTGAAGAAAAGTATTTTTTTAAAATACTTGGCTCGCCCAAAAGGATATGCCCCAACGTTAAACGTTTACTTCATTGGTTCAGCTGATAATTATCTCTAAAAACTTCTAAATAATGGCATTAGCTAACTTTGGCCTCAATGCGCAACTTATCAGCAACCATGGCAATAAATTCCGAGTTGGTTGGCTTGCCACGCTGCAAGTTGATAGTGTAACCGAAAAACTTGGTCATCATTTCAATATTACCTCTATCCCAGGCCAGCTCGATGGCATGCCGGATAGCCCTTTCCACCCTGCTGGGGGTGGTTTGATATTTATGTGCGATCATGGGGTATAACTCTTTGGTAACAGCGCCCAGTAAGTTAACATCTTCAATGACTTGTAAAATAGCATCCCTCAAGTAATGATAGCCTTTGATATGGGCCGGCACACCCATTTCATGAATTATATTTGTAACTGCAACATCAAGATTTTTTGGCTTGGCCACCGAAATATATGGCGAAACTTTAAACCCACCGGCTAACTGTCTTATCCTGGTGGCCAGAACCTCAAAATCAAATGGTTTTAAGATGTAGTAATCCGCGCCTAACTCCACAGCCCTTTGAGTAATATTTTCCTGGCCAAATGCAGTTAGCATAATTATACGGGGCCGGTGGCTAAACTCATTGAGCTTTTCCAATACACCAATACCATCAAGATGCGGCATAATAACGTCTAAAACCAAAACATCGGGCGCTTCATCCTGGATTAGTTCCAATGCCTCTAAACCATTTTGGGCAATGCCTACCAGGCTGAATTCTTCCTTTTGTTGTAGAAATTCTTTTAATAATTCGCAGAATTCCCTGTTATCGTCTGCAATTAGTATTTTGATTACCTTTCTCATAAATTTCCCGCCTCCTAGCAAACATCTTTTTTATCTAAGTATTTACTTTCGACGTGGAGGGGGGAATACCTTTAATTTTTTTTAACTTTTTTGTTAAATTTTAACTATTTTGTTTCAAGAGTTCGTCCGTTTATCCCGCTATTTTTTCTGTTTGCTCCATATTTAGCAAATTTGCTTCTTTTAACATATTTTCCGCCAGTACACCGTATCCTTTGGTGGGGTCATTGATAAATACATGGGTTACGGCCCCCACTAATCTACCGTTTTGAATGATAGGACTGCCGCTCATACCCTGAATAATGCCTCCGGTACTATTCAATAACTTTTTATCTGTAACTTTAATAATCATACATTTGCCCTGGTTACCCGCGGGTAATATATCCTCAATTTCAATCTTAAACTTTTCAATTTTATCGCCATTTAGTACAGTTAATATTTCAGCGGGGGCCTCCTCAACTTGATATCTCATGGCCACCGGTATGGTACGGGTATAGTATGGATTATTGATACCATGTTGAAGCTTGCCATAAATACCGCAAGTGGTGTTTTTTTCAATGTTACCTATAATATCGCTTTTTCCTTTAAATACCCCCAGTTTTTCACCAGGGGCACCTTTTTTACCGGGGTGTATGCCTTTTACTGTTGCTTCGACAATTTTACCACCCACCGGATTTAGTTTATGACCACTTTCAAAATCAGCAATTATGTGACCCAGAGCACCATAGGTTTTGGTTTGGGGTTCATAAAAAGTCAATGTTCCCACACCGGCAGTACTGTTTTTAATAAATAACCCAATGCGATAGCGACCGGTTTTATCACACAGAATAGGGTTTATCTTGGCCAGTTTATTTCTATTTCCATGTTTAACTAACAAGGAAATGTCCTTACCTTGCTTTCCGTATTTATCAACCAGTTCCTGCAATTGATGCTCACTGGTGATCTTAGCACCGTTGATTTTTAAAATTAAGTCACCCACTGCAATACCCGCAGCTCTGGCCGGGAAAAATGTTTGACCGTCTTTTTCTACGGCAGCTTCACCAACTACCATAACGCCTTCGGTATGCAGTAAAACACCTATAGATTGACCGCCAGGGATAACACTTGGAGGTTCTACCACATTTACCATCATTTTATGAATAGGTAATAACCCAAACAGTTTAAACTGCATTTCCAACTGACCTGGTTTTAACGCCACGGGCAAAGTTTTATCAGAACTGCAAGTATATTCCCGGTAATTGTTACCGTTGACTGAAAGCATTTCCGTCGCCGAGTGCAGTTTTAAACTAACGTTTTTAATAACAGCTCCCGGCAAATCAATACCTGACGCAATATTATCACCTACATTGATATATTGCCGGGTGGGAAGAAAATAATACCAATATGAATAAAGGGTAATTGAAGTCGCCATAAAAGCAAATACTAGAATAAATATTGTTCCTAATAATCTGCTATGATTGCTGCGTTTCAGACAACATACCCCCTTGCGAAAAATTTTGATTGACATAAATAATGGGCATGTAAAAGTTTAAAACTTATTTGTCGAAAAAAAATCACCGCCCCTCGCTGCAGTGTTTAAATTATCTATATTTAAATTGGCCTTGTTTAGGCTCATTTATTCCGCCCTTAAGTGCCGCACATTGGCATAGCCAGTCTACAGGCGGACTGGCCATGTTTTGTAACATATTGATAGCGGGTTGACGGCAGGCAAAAAAAAGAAAGTTTGCATATTAAACAAAAAATAACCAACCGGTGTTAATTTAATATACCATTTCTAACAGCAATGAGTCGCAAACCTTGGAGAACTTTGGAAACGGTAAAACAATCTTGTGAAAGCTAAGTATGCCAAAGCATAATTTTTTTTTCAAACAACAAAAAATTAAAGGTTGTAAGATTTTTTGTAATAAAATCCTACAACCCTTTAAATCATAACCTTCAATTTTTGAACTTTTAACATCCGGCACCTGTGTTTTTTTGAAAAAAGAATCTTCAAGCGTTAACTTTCAACCTTTCAACTTTCAATCTTTCAACACCCGGCACCGGAGCAGGTCGCGCACGTGGTGGAAGAGAGCTGTTGATTCCTGGCCGCCGCCCAGCATACGGCTTAGCTCATTGATGCGATCCTCGCCGTCTAAGGATGTTACTGATGTTACCGTTCTTTGACTGTTAGCTGATTTTTTTATTAAATAATGTCTGGCTGCACAGGCTGCTACGGCAGCGGCGTGGGTTACGCAAAGTATTTGTTTGGTTTGACTTAACCGGTCCAGTTTATCAGCCACCGCCTGTAATGTATAGCCGCCAATACCTGCGTCTACCTCGTCAAAAACCAGGATGTTTATTTCATCGGCAGCTGCCAATATTGATTTTAAAGCCAGCATAACCCGGGACAATTCACCACCGGAAGCACTTTTGGCCAGCGGGCGCAGTGGTTCCCCCGGGTTGGGGGAAATGAGAAATTCCACTGCATTTTGCCCAAGGGGACCGGGTTCGGCGTCCGATACCTGCACGGCAAATTGCACACTGCTCATTGCCAGGTCCTTAAGCTCTCGTTCAATAGCTTCCTCAAGGCCGGCTGCCGCTTTCAGCCTGCCTGCCTGGAGCTGCTGGGCCAGCGCGTAATATTCCATGGCGCTTTTGTGCACCAGTTCATCAATTCCGGCCGCGTCGTTTTCCATAGCCAGCAGTTCATCGAACTCACCGGAAATTTGCTGCCTGTAGGCCATTATATCGGCAATGCCAGGCCCATATTTCTTCTTTAAACGGTCAAGCAAAGCCAGCCTTTCTTCAATATAGTTTAATTCTCGCGGGTCGGCCTCAACATTATCCTTGCAGCTGGCCAGTTCCCTGGCGGTTTCCTCCACCAGGCACAGAGCCGAAAAAATATTTTCCTGTGTGCTTTTTAACGCGGGTATGTAGCGGCAAAGTTCATCCAGATTATTGTTAGCCTCACCTAAAAGATCCACAGCCGCCGGGCAACGGTTGTCACTGTTATGTATACTTAACAACACCTGCTCCACCAGCAGCGATATCCTTTCGGCATTGGCCAGCACATCACGCCGTGCGGTCAATTCATTTTCATCCACACCGGCCAGTTGCGCCGCATCTATTTCTTCCATCTGGTACTTAATCATATCAATGCGCTGTTGTCGTTCCCGGCCACTACTGGTTATTTTTTCCATAAGCCGCTGATTTTTACGCCACTGCCTGTAGGCCTGCTCAGTATCCTGCAATAGACCGAGCACCTGGTCACCACCATACCTGTCCAGCAGCTGCATCTGCCTGTCCGCCATCAGTAAAGACTGCTGTTCATGCTGGCCGTGCAAATCTACCAGTGAACCAGCGATGTCCCGGTAAATGCCCAGGTTAATTATACGGCCGTTGATGCGGCAGGGATTACGGCCCAGGCGATTTATTTCGCGGCTTAAAATTAACATATCAGGTTCTTGTTCATCCATTTCCATACCGGCTTCCGTCACGCGATCACGCACCCCCGGCAGGCCGGCTATATCAAAAACTGCCTGAACCAGCGCCTTATCCCGGCCGGTGCGGATCAACTCGGTCTGAGCACGCCCTCCCAGCACAACTTGCAGCGCTTCAAGGACAATGGATTTACCTGCCCCGGTTTCACCGGTAAGTACATTAAGACCCGGAATGAACTCTATTTCCGCCTCATCAATTAATCCAAAATGCTTTATGTACAATGAAATCAGCACGCCATTCACCTCCCGGTGAGAGCAATAAATTTCTTCATGGTGGCGTGGGTCATTTTTTTAGGTTTAATGATAATCAGTATGGTGTCATCACCGGCCACCGTGCCGATTATTTCCGGCCAACCAGCATTATCAATGGTAGATGCCACTCCCTGGGCCTCCCCGGGCGGGGTTTTGATGATAATCAGGTTCTCACTATAGTCCAAAGAAACCACCGAGTCCCGGAAAAGCCTCTTCATCCTGTCTTCATTTCTAGGGTTAACCGGTTCACCCGCTACTGTATAGCGGGATATACCGGTGTTGCCGGGCACCTTAATCAGGCCCAATTCTTTAATATCCCTGGATACCGTGGCCTGGGTCACTGAAAACCCGGCATTTTGCAGCGCAACAACAAGATCCTCCTGGGTACTGATTTCCTGCTCCTTAATTAACTCTAGTATTTTTTTATGGCGCCAGGTTTTCATTTTCTTTTTTCACCCTTTCGATAAAAATTAAAAAGGGGGCTGACGCCGACCGGTTAATAAATGTGACCTTAAGTACTCCAAAAATACGAGGATCCAGCTTGGCCGCCATTTCCTCCACGGTCCTGCTTTCTTCTCCGGCACCTAAATGACCGGTATATACTACAATACTAATCCTCCCACCCGGATTCAGCATATCCAGGGCTATTTGCAGCGCCTTAACAGTGGTAGACGGGCGGGTTATTTTATCATGATCACCGCCTGGCAGATAACCCAGGTTAAATATAAAGGCATCCACCGGGGGAACAATATACAAATCCATTTTTTCGTGCCCATCGTGAATCAGCGTCACATTTTTTTCTAGGCCGAATTGTTTTAAACGCCTGGCTGTAATGTCAAGGGCAGATTGCTGTATATCAAAAGCATAAACCCTGCCGCATTCCCCCACTGAATTAGCTAAAAAAAGAGTGTCATAGCCATTGCCGGCTGTAGCGTCAACAGCCACAGAGCCTTTATGCAGCACCTCACCCACAAACCGCTGTCCCAAAAGTACCGCATTTCCCCGTATACCGGCAAAGTTAACGGGCCGTTTATGATACATTGGCCCCGTCTCCCTCTCTTAGTTTTTCTTTTAAAATATCAAAAAATGTTCGGTTATTTAATTTAATAAATTTAGCCCGGTGAGGAGCTTTACACACATTTACCAAATCCCCGTACTGCAGGCGCATGCCATGCTGCCCGTCCATCGTTAGCATCATCTCGCCCTGTTTGGAGCGCAAAAACACTTGCACTTCACTGTCTGCAGCAATGACAAGCGGCCTGGCCCATAATGCATGCGGGCAAATGGGAGTCACCAGCATCAGTTCCAATTTGGGCACCACCAGCGGCCCCCCGGCGGATAGCGAGTAAGCCGTTGATCCAGTAGGGGTAGAGATAATCACTCCATCCGCGTGATAGGTACTAAATAACTGACCGTCAACCAAAGTATCAAAGACAATCAGGCGAGCAAAGCCACCTTTGGTGATTACAGCATCGTTTAAGCCAATGATGGGCTCATAGGCTTGCCCACCCCGGACAACCCGAGCCTGCAGCATCATCCGCTCTTCAATGGTATATTGCCCGGTCAACAAACAAACCATAGCTTCATACAGCCGGGGCTTGTCCACCTCGGTAAGAAATCCCAGGTGCCCCAAATTGACACCAAAAACAGGTACACCTAAAGGCGCCGCCAACCGGGCGCTGTGCAACAGTGTACCATCCCCCCCCAGCACCATCAGGCACTGGACTTGCCGCACCAAATCAAGGCGTGTACACCCGGACGCAGGCCTGTCAACCTGCCTGGCGGTTTCATCATCCAGCAGCAGAGTAACCCCTCTGTTGTCCAGCCAAGTATCAATTTCGCTTACCAGGTGTATTATTTTTTCTTTTGCCAAATTGGACAACAGGCCTATAGTATTCAATGTTCCGCTCCTCCGGATAAATTGCGGTGTGCCTCGGACACCGCCCGGTCAATCAATACAGATAACCCGTCTATATTAAGGGCGGGTTTTTTAAAATAAAGCAGGTATTCTATATTTCCCTCCGGCCCCTTGACCGGAGAATAATCAACACCCAGCACAGCCATGTCTAAATTTGTGGCCATGTGCACAACCTTTTGCAGCACTTCCCTGTGCACCGCCGGGTCCTTAACTACACCTTTCTTACCCACCGCCTCTCGTCCAGCCTCAAACTGCGGCTTAACCAGAGCCACGCCCTCGTAATTGTCCAGCAGGTAATCCACCCGGGGCAACACCAGCGCCAGTGAAATAAATGAAACATCAATGGTGACCAGATCCGGCAGTCCCGCAGTGAATACATCCTTACCCATATGGCGAATATTGGTACGCTCCAGCACCAGCACACGGGGATCAGAGCGCAACGACCAGGCCATCTGGCCGTAGCCGACGTCCACCGCGTACACCAAAGCTGCACCATTTTGCAGGGCACAATCGGTAAACCCCCCGGTGGAGGCCCCAATATCCAATACCAGCCTACCCTGCATATCAATAGGGAAAACTTGCAATGCCCGTGCCAGTTTGTAGCCGCCCCGGCTGACAAAGGGCATTTTTTGCTTAATATTAATATCCTCTTTCCGGGCATCCACCTTTTGCCCCGGCTTATCCACCAGGACACCGCTCACCGTAACATCACCGGCCATTAGAGCGGCCCGGGCCTTTTCCCTACTTTCAAAGAGTCCCATTTCCACAAGTAACACGTCTATTCTTTTCTTTTCCGTCACTGTCTTTACGCGCCTCCGCCCAGGCCAATTATTCTTTTGCCCTTGGCTTTACGGGAACCAATCATTTGCATGGCCAGATTCATTATATTTTCCGGTGTTAACCCGTAGTTTTTACGTAATAACGACTGGCCGCCGTGTTCTATGAACACATCCTCGATCCCCACGCATTTAACCTGTATCCCAGGCATTTCTTTGGCCGCAAGCAATTGCAGGACGGCCGAGCCAAAACCGCCCGCCAGGGTATTCTCCTCAATAGTTATTAAACGTCCGGTGCGAGCAGCCCACCTGGTGATACACTCATCATCCAGGGGTTTAATAAACCTGGCATTAATTACAGTGGCCAGCACGCCTCGCTCCTTTAACATAACTGCCGCACGGCGTGCCACCGGCACCATATTACCCACGGCCAACAAAGTGATATCTTTACCTTCAACAAGTACTTCGGCCTGCCCCACGGGTAAAGCCCGGCTGTGCAGATCCAGAGCTACCCCCAAGCCGGTACCACGGGGATAGCGCACAGCGCACGGGCCGTTTACTTGTAATGCGGTATGCAGCATATGCTGCAGCTCATTTTCATCAGCCGGTGCCATAATGGTCATATGGGGGGCGCTGCGTAAATAGGAAATATCAAATAAACCGTGGTGGGTGGGACCATCATCGCCTACAATACCGCTGCGATCCACAGCAAACACCACCGGCAGTTTTTGGAGGCACACATCGTGGATAATCTGGTCATAAGCCCGCTGCAAAAATGTTGAATAAACCGCCACCACAGGTTTGTATCCTTGAGTGGCCAGACCGGCGGCCATAGTTACGGCGTGTTGTTCAGCAATACCTACATCAAAAAACCTGCTGGGAAATTTTTTAGCAAACTCATTAAGGCCGGTGCCACTGCACATGGCCGCAGTAATGCCGACAACAGCAGGGTCCTGTTCAGCCAGTTTAACCAGCGTGCGCCCAAAAATTTCGGTATAAGTGCTGATATCGCTTTTTTTCAAGCAATTCCCCGAGCTGATATCAAAGGGTCCGATGCCGTGAAATTTATCCGCCTTTTCCACCGCCGGCGCATACCCGCACCCCTTTTCCGTGACCACATGAACCAGCACCGGTCCGCCCAGCGATTTGGCCTGTTCAAAAGTGTTCAGCATAGAGAGCATATTGTGGCCGTCAATAGGCCCCAGGTAAGTAAAACCCATTTCCTCAAAAATCATACCCGGCACCACCAGGTACTTAAAGCTATCCTTAAGTCGTTCCGCCACTTTAACCACAGTGGAACCAATAGAAGGTATACGGCGTAATATCTGTTCAATTTCGTCCTTGCCCCGGGAATACTTAGGATCGGTACGCATACGGTTCAGGTAACCCGACATGGCACCTACATTAGCAGAAATACTCATTTTATTGTCGTTTAACACTACAATCAGGTCTTTTTTCAAATGCCCGGCATGGTTAAGGGCTTCATAGGCCATACCTCCGGTCATTGACCCGTCACCAATCACCGCCACTACTGCATAACGATCACCTTTCAAGTCTCTGGCCAGTGCCATACCCAGAGCCGCCGATATAGATGTACTGCTGTGGCCTGTAGCAAAGGCATCGTGCTCGCTCTCATCCGGACGGGGAAAGCCGCTTAGCCCGCCGTGACAGCGCAGCGTGTAAAATTGCTCCCTCCTGCCGGTAATTAATTTATGCACATAACACTGGTGCCCCACATCCCAAATGATTTTATCCCGGGGCGTGTAAAATACACGGTGCAGTGCCAGGGTAAGTTCCACTACCCCCAGGTTGGGTGCCAGATGCCCGCCGTTTTTAGCTACAGTTGTAATGATTTCCTCCCTGATTTCGCCGGCCAGTTGTTCCAGCTGGGGAATAGTGAGTGCCCGCACATCCCAGGGTGAGTTTATTTGATCCAAATACCTGCCCAAGGTTTCACCTCATCTTGTTGTCAGGTTGTTTCACACATAGGATTAAATTTATTTTTTTACTATTCTTATACCCGTTATACTACTGAAAGCTGCCATTATCCTGCCTACGAAAAAAATTACCTCGTTAGAATTACTAAGGGCTATTTTTTTCCCGTAGGCTTTCCCCCCCACGGTTAAGGCGGCAATCAGTGCTGTCACCAGCATATTCAGTAAAAACCGGTTAAAATCCTCCCAAAGAGTCATAATCTGCAAAACCAGAGCAATGCCCAGCGCACCGCTTACCGTACCAGCTATATCACCAATCACATCATTGGCTATATTGGCTACCCGGTCGGCATTGCGAATTAATAACACACCTTCCCTGGCACCGGCCACTTTCTTGGATGCCTTGGCATGAAATGGAGCTTCATTCGCTGCGGCCACCGAGGTACCAATGACATCCGATGTTATACCAAATAATATAATTAACATCAGTAGTAAAAACGAAAATGTCAGGCTATTGATAGCTTCAGATATTAACTGAGATAATAAAAAGAAAATGGCAGCAAGGATAAAAGAAATAAAACCGACAAATACAACAAACTTGCCGGAAACCGTAGATTTGTTATTTTTCAAACTATTCACTCCGTAAAGTATGTGACGGCCGATATGGCAGACCCCTGGTCTCTTAAACCAGAGTTGTTAATATGACAGAGCCCGGGTTTCTTGAACCCGGGTGATAATATGTACACAAACAAGTGACAACGACACGGGTAAATGTTGTGGCTTAGGTCCAGCAGGTTTTCCCAATTTCGTACCGGCTGTTGCCATACCGGCGGTTTCCCATTAAACGAAATTCCGGATTTAGATTTAGTATCCGGGGCTGGATTACCACTTAGTCCACACTGCAATCCCCGCATCGTCCCGATTTACCGGACAGCCTAGGAGTTTTCCTCAACGGGAGTACCTTTTCCTAGCCTCTTTTGCAATGACGGTTTAAGCCGAGAGTACATCACGCATGGGCCCATACGTAATGTCCCAATATAAAAGCCTCCACCGGCACCACTCAAGGCAGGCTACACTGCACGCAGCTTTCCCCACGAGCAGGTTTACCCCCAAGCCATAGCAACTGCGTTAACAAGCCACCACGCACTTGGGTCTCCACGGGGGCAGGGTCAACGCCCACATGCCATTGCGGGTCGCCCCGCCCCCTTAACTCCCAGTACCAACCCCCAACTGGGCGTCGGCAGCCAGCACCAGGAACTTCATCGATGTGCCCTTGACGGATTTTTGGGCCCGCCTTCAAAAAAGGGTTCCCGACTAGGATACTGCATCACTTGTTCAATAAAAATAAAGTATTTTCAGTGAATAATTATAACACGACGTTTCCTGAGCGGCAAACACCTATTCCCGCCATCTGGCATCAATAATGACCAGGTGCCGCTGTTTTATGCCCCCGCACTGAGCCGCGTTAATTAATAGCCGTCTTTATGATAGTTATCCATGTATCCGTTCAACGCTTAATAAACTAATTCATTCTACGTAATAAAAATTATAATATTCATCAATATTCTCTGTTGATTACAAAACAAACCAGCCCCCGCAAAAAGTCAGCTTCGGCACCAAAGGAAGCCAGAGCACCATTAGCCTGCTCTGCTGCCTGCCTGGCTATGCTCCTGGCCGCAGCCAAACCGTGCAGCGCTGGATAGGTGGCTTTTTGATTTTTGGTGTCGCTGCCTATAGGCTTGCCCAGCTTTTGTTCGTCCCCTGCAATATCCAGTATATCATCTACGATTTGAAAGGCCAGACCCAGATTTTCGGCATAAACAGTAAGATGATACAGCTGCTCGGGGGCTGCACCGGCTAATATAGCTCCGGTCCGTACCGATGCCCTGTACAATGCACCGGTTTTATGCACATGGATATACTCCAGCGTTTGTTTATCGATTGATTTACCGGTGGACTGCATGTCCACCACCTGGCCACCTATTAAACCGGCTGTCCCGGCTGCCTCAGCAACTTCGGCAATTACCCGCACCACCCTGTCAGCTCCAAAAGAACCGGTTTGAGATACCCCGGCCAGCAGCCCGAAGGCCAGGGTCAGCAGCGCGTC
>JGI2924J29684_1078104_pt1 | contig 31221 bp, 33 predicted proteins | sample BenlonsequencITS_FD_29684 | JGI IMG/M metagenome (IMG submission 29684)
GGGGGGGGGGGGGGGGGGGGGCGTGCGCCACGTGCTCTCGAGAACGGTAGTTTCGGGGCGACTCGAGGCGTATTTCTCCGGATGACGCCGCTCGGTAGTCCGTTGTACCTGCATAGTCCGGGCAGACGGCCTTCCCCGTGAGGGGTGGAAGTGTCCTACCCATGGCGGAATCCAACGGAAGTGACGCCGAGTCACACGATACTGTGCGGAACGTTGTCCTGATCGTTCTCGACACGGCCCGCGCTTGCAGCGTCGGTGATCGAACGACGCCGACGATGACGGGGCTCGCCGACGCGGGAACGGCCTTCGACGACGCCTTCGCGGCGGCTCCCTGGACGCTCCCGTCTCACGCCTCGATGTTTACGGGAGCGTATCCTTCCGAGCACGGGGCCCACGGCGGCCACACCTATCTCGACGAGACGCTCCGAACGCTTCCCGAGGCGTTTGCCGACGCCGGATTTCAGACCATCGGCGTCTCGAACAACACCTGGCTCACCGAAGAGTTCGGGTTCCACCGCGGGTTCGACGAGTTGCGCAAAGGGTGGCAGTACGTCCAGTCCGATTCGGACATGGGGGCCGTCGTCCGTGGTGAAGACGTCCAGGAGAAACTTCAGGCGACTCGTACCCACCTCTTCGACGGCAACCCGTTCGTCAACGCCGTCAACATCTTCTACAGCGAACTCTTCCAGCCGACCGGCGACGACGGCGCTGACCGGTCGACGACCTGGATCGCAAACTGGCTCGCCGGCCGAACCGACGACCGACCGTTCTTCCTGTTCTGTAACTTCATCGAACCCCACGTCGAGTACGATCCGCCACGCGAGTACGCCGAACGGTTCCTCCCCGACGAGACGACCTACGAGGACGCGACCACCATCCGGCAGGACCCACGCGCCTACGACTGTGGCGAGTACCACCTCTCGGAACCGGAGTTCGCCGCGCTCCGTGGCCTGTACCGCGCCGAACTCGCGTACGTCGACGACCAACTCGCCGAGATTCGGACCGCCCTCGAGGACGCCGGCGAGTGGGAGGACACCCTGCTCGTCGTCTGTGGCGATCACGGCGAACACATCGGCGAACACGACTTTTTTGGCCACCAGTACAATCTCTACGACACCTTGATCAACGTCCCGCTGGTCGCCCACGGCGGCCCGTTCACCGACGGCGGACGACGGAACGAACTCGTCCAGTTGCTCGACCTCCCCGTGACCGTGCTCGAGGCGGCCGGCGTCGACGATCCGGAACTCCGCGAGCAGGGCTCCGGGCGGTCGTGGGTCCCGCTCGTCGCCGACTCCCGAACGGCGTCGACTCGAGACGCGGTCTTCGCCGAGTACGTCGCTCCACAGCCGTCGATCGAACGCCTCGAAAACCGCTTTGGCGCGGACTCGATTCCCGACCGCGTCCGCGAGTTCGACCGTCGACTTCGGGCCGTCCGGACGAACGAGTACAAGTACGTCCAGGGCAGCGACGGCTTCGAGCGACTCCACGACGTCGCCAGCGACCCCGCCGAGTCGACGAACGTCGTCGCGGACGAACCAGAGCGAGCCAGGCGACTGCGGAATCGACTCGAAAAGCGATTCGGCCCGCTCTCCGAGGACGCCACGGACGGCGACGTCGAGATGCAGGCGGGGACGAAAGACCGGCTGGCGGATCTGGGGTATCTCTGATCGACACAGCGACGTTTCGACGGGTAGGCGGCAGTCGGTTCCGGGTGTGCTGGAACGCCCACCCCGTGTCCGCCCCACCGGCGGACACGCCCGCTCCGTGCTGTCCACGAGTCGGCCGACGGCTGCCCGTCGATCACCGTCGACGCGACTCCGGCGACGCTCGAGACCGTCTCTCACTCCTCGACGGTCGTGGTCGCGCCACAGTCGGGACAGACGAGCCCCTCGTCGCCGATCCGCATGTGGTCGTGTCCGCAGTCGGGGCACGTGACCGACTCCCCGAGAACGGGGATGCGATCGATACGTATGTCCGTCGAGTCGCGGGGTGCGCCGAACGCCAGCGCGACGAGTCGCTCGTCGGCGTCGTTCCACCCTGTCTGGAACTCGCCGGGCGCGAACCGTACCGCCTCGCTCTCGCCGATCCGAACGGTTCGCGGCCCGTCGTCGTCCGCCTCCCGACCGACCTCGAACGTCGCCTCGCCCGAGAGGACGACGAACACCTCCTCCTGATCCGGGTGGGCGTGAGCCGCACCGCTGAACCGCTCGCCCGGCTCGAGGGCGTACTGGACGACCGAGACGCCCTCGAGCGACAGCGGCTCCGTCAGGTCGCGACGGTCGGTGTGGAGATCCTCGTCGTACGGCTCAGGCTCTAGGTCGTCGATCGAGAGTCGTTTCATAGCGGGTACTTCACACCGGGCCAACATAGTCTCTACCTCCGCGTGCGTCGCTCACGACGCCACGGCTACCGTTCGCTCGGCCTCGAGTCGTCGCCGTCGGTCCGTCTCACTGGCGGGGTCTTCGAGACGACCTGTCCCCACTGCGCCCGGTGGTCGGCGACCGACCGGTACCCCCACTCGCGGAGACGGCCGTACTCCTCGAAGTTCCTGAGAAACAGGACGACGTCACGAAGCGGTGTGGCGACGTTGGCGCGGACGAACGCCTCCTCGATCGAAGCGCCACAGGAGTACACCCACTCGTCGGTCACCAGGTGCGAGCAGGCCTCGTAGTTCTCCGGCAGTTGCTCCCGGAGTTCGGGCGACAGGTCGCTGAACCCCACGATCCGGAGGTCGGTGCGCTCGTCGAAGAACTCGGCCCACCAGGTACAGAACCCACAGTCGTCGTCGAAGACGAACGTATCCTGGGTGTAGTTCACGTGAGAATCGACGGGTTCGAGGGACAAAATACGCTGGCCCGACACGACCGATGGGGGGTTCCGTCGCGCTGCCTGAGACGGTTTGCTGTCAGTCAGTGCCGGCGGGCCCGCGAGCCCGCCTGGGGTCGCGCCGGGACGGCGGGACAGCAGTCCGGATAGGTCGGGAGTGTTCGGGTCGCTGGCCGGTGGCGTCGTCGGTGAACTCGAGACGAGTCACTCGTCGGAACGTTCTTGAGGGCCGTGACCAATCCGACGGTATGAGCAGTGCGGCCGGGTCGCTGTCGGAACCGCAGGTACTCGCACACACCAAGCGGCGGCTCTTTCCGGGCGACACGGACGGCTCTTATGTCGTCGCCGACACGCAGTTCTCCCAAGACGAGTGGCTTCCTGGAGAGCCAATCGATTCGTCGGTCCGTGATCGACTCGCGCCGTTCAACCACGTCCGGATCGGCGGTGGCTACCCCGACCTCGTCGGCGTGGGGAACCTCGAGTCCGAGTTGCTCGCGGTCGACCGACTCGGCGACGAACCGCCGTTGATCGCCATCGAGGCGAAAGGATACACGAGCAGCGGCGTCGACACGGAACTCGGGATCGTCCAGGCCTACGATCGGCTCCACGAGGCGAACGCGGCCTACTTCGCTGCGCCGGTTGGCGTCGTCTCCGAGACGGATCGGACGCTCGCGCGTGAACTCAACGTCGGCGTGCTGGGCGTCGACGCGGCGGGAAACGTCGAGGCGCTCGAGGTCCCTCGCGTCGTCGGCAATCGAACGACGACCGAGGCGAGGGCGTTGCGGTTCCAGGCTGGGACACAGGGGGTCGCGGACGCCTCCTTTGGCCTGAACCACCCGAAGAACTACCTCGGATACGTGCTGGCACACTACGCTGACGGCGACACTGCGACGCTGCTGTCGGAGTACAGGGTTGTCAGTGCCGTCGAAGACGCCAAACGTGGCGCTGCCTTTCTCGGTCTGATCGAGGACGGCCCCAGGGTCGACCTGACGTCGCTCGGCGAGGAGGTAATCCGGTTCGCCACGGCCCGCTACGGGAGCGTCGAGTCGGCACTCGAGGAGTTCGAACAGTGGCACGGCTCGCCAAAACGGTTCGTCGACCTCGCGCCGGCGTGGGGGCGACTGGCCCGCAGGGTCGTCTTCGACTACGAAGCGACGGCGCTACTCGTCCGTGAACTGCAGGCGATGGACGACGAGGGAATCACCGAGCCGTCGCTCGTCGACACCGTCGTCTGGCTCCACGAACACTACCCCTCCTTTACCGTCGAACTGTTCGTTCGTGGCGACGACGACGTTCGCCGGCGCGTCCTGACGAAAGACGGCGAACTGCGCCGGCCGGCACTCGAGGATGGCGAGGTTTACCACTCGCCGACGGTCTTTCAGCTCAAAGCGATGCTGTACCACGCCGGCATCCTCACGGACCGCGGCGCAGAGCCGAGCACCCTCGAGCCGACTGCGGACGTCTGGGCGCTGCGAGAGCCGGTGTGAGGTTAGTCGTCGTCCTCGAGTTCGGTGGCATCGAGTTCGCCTTCGAGATACGCTCGGCCACGATCCGAGAGCCGGTAGATCCCGCCAGTTTCGTCGTAATACTCGACGAGATCGTGCGTCCGTAGCGACATCAGGTGTTCTCGGACGGTTTGTCGGCTCCAGTCTGTGTTTTCTGCGATTATCCGAGGTGACAGGACGAGTTCGTGGGCCCCACCCTTGTTGTACAACAACTCGAGGATGTCCCTGTCGACTGGCGTCATCCAGTCGGCTAACCTCGGACGCATTTTTTCCGACGACGCTCTCTCCCCGTTTGACCATTTTCATCCTATCTCGCGTGCAAACAAAATAATTTGAGATACAAACAATGTCGTCGGTACATTTACTTGCCTGGAAACAGATCTGTTTGCCACAGGAACAGTGTAGATCCACTCACCGGCAAACCAAAGTGTCGGTGGCGTGTCGATCCTCGCCGTTCCAGCAAACCGAAAGTCATGCCGACTGATGATTCACGAGGTCACGAACGCCTCAATCGACAGGCCGTATCGACCCGGACCTACCCCGACGGTGGAACCGACGAATCCATCCAAGACCAACTCGAGGCTATCGACCGCCTTACCCGAAGTCTCCTTGCGGATCTTCGAACTGGCGAAGCGACGACACTCGAAGACGGAAACGAGGATACTCGCCGAGAGGCGATACGACACGTCCGCGAAATACGGGCAGAGGCGAGCCGCGTCGGACTGTTGTTGTTCGGCCCCGAGGCAGCAATCCCGTATCGGCCGTCGGACCCGCCACTCGAGTCGGACCGTTCCAGGTCGTCGACCGGGTCCGACTCGGAAGGCCGCGGCAACGAGGACTGATACTGTCGGCAGACGACAATACGAAGCCGGTCGCGGATTCGCGGCCGTCTCCACCGGTGACAGCCCCAACAGAGCGCCCGATCTTCGTGGCTGTCCGCCAGTCTGATACGGAGTGTTGTCTCCAGGTGCCGGCGAGTGTCGATTCCGGTGGCTAACGCGGGACCGACGGACCGGCACAGCCACGACTCGCCCGGCAACTGCGCCGGAACCGGCGGACAGACATCCGCCTACCGCCGCCACGGCAACCGACGCGAGAGGGGAGGGGGTACTCGACTCTTCGGCGACGACCTCACGGGACAGAAGAAACTCCTATAGCGACGGCGACGAACCGGTATCGACGGTCGTTCGTTGCTCGTCGGCGGTGACGCCCACCTCCGCAAACGAGACGTGAAACTCGCCGTCGGCGGTTTCGACTTCGATCGTTCGATCCGCATACTCGAACTCGAGGCTAGTAAACGCGTCGGAGGCAGCCAACGCGTCGAGAGCGTCGGGATCGATCGCGTCGTAGAGTGGCTCGAGTTCGACTGGATCGGTGTCGGTTCGTCGAGCGACGTAGTCGATAATTGCCATGCTAAGCCGCCGGTCTGTGTCTACTACCGCCGTTGCTCGTGAAGCACTCATTGTACAACACCATACTGCCGATAGTAAAGTAACTGACCCAAAATTCCAGGCGGGACCATCCCCTCGAAATGACAGTCTTGCTCGCTAGTACACACAAACAAGCACCCAGGAACCTCTGAATAGAGGGTGTTTATGTGCCTGCTTCTGTGTCTCGAGAGTGACGGCAACGCCGCATCGACTCATGGCAGTTTTCCAATAGTCTCCCAATACTGGGGTGGTGTGTCGGGACGTCTGCAGGAGCGACGGACTGTCACGAGCCCGAACGCGGTGTCCTGTCGCCACGACTGCCCAAACCATATAAAGGGATGTATATATCAGAGAAAGCAGTATCTATTTATAGGGGAACAAGTAGGATATGTCGATGATTTCTCAGGGGGAAGTCAGGGGACTGTGCATCGAGCTCGATCTCACACTCCCCGACGATCATCCATGCCAACTAACCAGTGTCTGTGACTGTGCATCGTCCGTCCACCGAAAGAAGATGAACGGCGACTGTGTCGTTCTCGTGCAGGGACTTCCAGAGGAGTCCGAGGATCTTCGGGCAGAGTGCGCGAGTAACTCGATCCACGAGCAGTGTTTCCATTCGATCTTCGAGGAGTACAATTGCCCAGCTCTCATCGTCGACGTCTCCGGCCCGCGCATTCGACTGCAAGCCCATCCCGCTGATCGAGAGACGCTCAAAGACATCGTGACCGAACTTTCCAGGCTCGGAAACGTGGCCGTCATCCGCATCGCCGATCTATGCAGTACCGACGACGTCTGTGACTTGCGGACCGTCAACTGTAGCCAGCTTACCACCAAAGAACGTGAAACGCTTACACAGGCAGTCGACGCCGGCTACTACGACCGACCACGCGGTGCCGATCTCGAGGCACTTGCCGACGAGTTCGACGTGTCGAAAAAGACGGTCTCACAGCGTCTCAGGTCTGCAGAACGAAAGATCGTCCTCGACCTCCTCGACGATCCACAGAAGTGTCTCAGTAGTCCGGCACCGGCTTCCCAGTGATCCGGGACTCCGGTACGGATCACTGTGCCGACTCCTGGTACGACCACGTCGGGTCGCAGGTGCGTCGGAACCGACCGACATAAACCGTCTGGGTCGTTGTTCGGCACCGGTACGTCGGCTTCGGCCGGACGGACTCGCGCCTTCCCTGTCTCGTCGGTCTAGTCACGAAGCACCGCCGCTGAACCTAAAGGGGCGAATATGAAGGCGGTTCGTCCGGAGTGTACATAAAAGAGGTGAATTTGAGCAGTTGAGGCCTCGGCCTTCCCGCCCCTACACCCTAGTGGAGTCATGACTACGACAAACTGGAGGGGGTTTGCATGAGTAGCAACGAGTCATCCATCAATCGTCGTACGTTCCTCGCGGGAACCGCTGCGGCAACGGCTGCAAGCGTTGCAGGGTGTGTCGGTGGGGAGGAACCAGCGGGAGATCCAACCGCTAACCGAGCGGTTGCGAACAACAACTGTCATATCTGTCGTGCAAGCTGTGGAATGGAGGTCACCCTCGAGAACGGCGAAGCGATCGACCTGACCGGCGTCGACGGCCATCCGAAGGCAAGCGCTGGCGAGGGCCGAGAGGGGACGCTCTGTTCGAAGGGGATGGCACAGTTGGACAAGACGTACAACCCGAACCGAATCACGCAACCGTACATTCGTGAGGACGGTGAGTTGCGGGCTGCTGACTGGGACGAGGCGTTCTCCTACGCAGCAGACCGACTGCAGGAGTTCGCGGACGAACACGGGCCGGAGAAGTTCCTCCGCTATCAGGGGTATCCGATCGGCGGTGCCTGGCACGACACGTTCTTCCAGAACATCTACGGCGCACCGCTCCGGGTCGGTCGGAAGACGACGTGTCACGGCCCGTTCTCCGACTCCTGGGCGTGGATGGCCGGCTACGGCCGCGAGTACCCAGACTACCGGAACTCCGAGTACATGATCGTCTGGGGGCGCAACGTCATGGAGAGTTTCCGTGGCCAGTACCAGCCGAAAGGCGTCCTCGACGCCAAAGAGAAAAACGACGCGACCCTCGTGTGTATCGACCCACGGTACACGAAGACGGCCGAAGTGGCCGACAAGTGGATTCCGATCGAGCCACGGACCGACGGCGCGCTCGCGCTGGCGATGGGACACGTCATCATCGAAGAGGGACTCTACGACGAGGGGTTCGTCCAGAACTGGACCTACGGCTTCGACGAGTATCGTGACGCCGTCGAGGGCAAGACGCCCGAGTGGGCCGAAGAGATCACCGGCGTCGACGCAGATGTCATCCGCGAAATCGCAATCGGGCTCGCCGAGTCTGCACCGCGTTCGTTCGCGTTCCCGTGGACCGGGCTCGCCTGGCAGAGCAACGGGTTCAAGAACTGCCAGAACATCCACGCCCTCAACGGGCTGATTGGCAGCGTCGACCGCGAGGGCGGAACGCGCATGTGGTCTGCTGGATTCAGTCTCGACGACCCCCACGAGAAACGGGGCATCGACGTGCCGTCCAACCACGCAGACAAGCCGACGCCGGACTACGACGACTACCCGTTCCAGCGTCACGTCCGTGACGTCTCACACAACCTCGTTCCGAAAGCCGTCGAGCGAGGCGACCTCCGGGGAATGGTCAACAACTGGTCGGCACCAGCCCTGAGCGGGAACACCGAAGAGTGGCTCGAGGCGATGGAGGAGATGGACCTGGTCATCACCATCGACGCCTTCTGGAGTGCCGTCGCCGAGCGTGCCGACGTCGTCTTCCCGGGTGCGTCGACGCTCGAACAGCCGTTCCTCGACACTGGCGGCGACAACGCCTACTCCACGAACGGCTGGGCGACGGCCTCCGACGCGATCATCGAGCCGATCGGTGACTGTCGGGAAGACTACCTGATCTACAAGGGCCTCGCGGAGGAGATGGGCTATGGCGAGTACTTCCCGTGGGACAGCGGGAAAGAATACTACGACGAACAGCTCGAGGCGATCGGGCTGTCGTTCGACGAGCTCGCCGAGAAGAGCTACGAGATCGTCTCGGAAGTCGGATACGAGCAGTGGCGCGAAGACGGGTTCGACACCGAAACGGGCAAGTTCCAGTTCGACCTCGAGCCCAACGACTCGTACGCTGCACTCGCAGACGAGATGGGAGCCAGTACGGCACCCGAGTGGCATCCGCCGGACGACGAACACTACGGCGAGACGACCGACGACGAGTACCCACTGTTGGTCAGTGACTTTTTCGCCGAGCAACTCTCTCGAGCGCACTGCCAGGCGCTGCCGGAATCGCTCGAAGAGTACGCGGATCGGTTCGGGCTCGCATACGAGGAGTACCGCGGGAATTACCTGCACATCCATCCCGACGACGCCGAGCCTCGCAATATCTCGACCGGCGACATGGTCCGTGTCACCTCGCCCGATGGTGAGGTCGAGCTCATGGCCCACGTCTACGAAGGCATCCGGCCAGGATTCACTGGCATGGTCTCTGGCTTCGGCGAGGACTCCATTCAGCCGGACGGAGAGGGAGCAAACCTTATGGATATCAACAAAGAGCGACACGTCGAACCGGTCAGTGGTATGACTGCCAGGTTCCACCCTGTCGAAGTAACGCCGCTCGGAGGTGACAACTAATGAGCGAACAGTGGGGGTTCTACTTCGATCCGGAGAAGTGTATGGGCTGTCACGCCTGTACGGTCTCGTGTCGGGTTCGTAACGACACCGACACCGACGGGCCGAAGTGGCGACGGATGGAACACGTCAGCGAGGGAGAGTTCCCCAATTACGAGGAAGTCTCCATCTCGATGTCGTGTTTCCACTGTTCGGAGCCGCCATGCCGGGACGTCTGTCCGACCCACGCGATCGAGAAACGGGAAAGCGACGGGATCGTCACCGTCAACCAGGACGCCTGTATCGGCTGTCACTACTGTGGCTACGCCTGTCCGTTCGGCGCAGCGGTGTACGGCGACGACGGCCTGCTCGAGAAGTGTCACCTCTGTCTCGGCGAAGGCGCGGGTGACGGACACGGAAAACCACCACGCGAACGCGAGGAAGACGGTGGGAACACACCAGCCTGTGTCGACAACTGTGTCGGCGACGCACTCGAGGCTGGACCGATCAACGAGATCCTCAGAAACGCATCCGAGAAGGCGGCCGAAGAGTATCACGACCGTGATGATAGTGCTGGTGCGATGTTCGTCGTCGAACCGGTGACGTCGGCAGACGGCGAATCTATCCCGACCACGGAGCCGTCCGAGTGATCGCCATGATAGAACAAATGGACGGATTGATCTGGCTGCCAGAAGGCCACTGGGACTGGAAGATCATCGTCTACCTGTTTTTCGGTGGCCTAGCCGGTGGTGCGTATCTCACCGGACTCCTGGCCGACGTGATGGGGTATCGAAGTTCAGACGAATCGCTGGCCGACTCGATGCGAGATACGACTCGCTGGGGGATGCTCGCAGCGATCGTTGCGATCGCCGTCGGTGGCATCGTCCTGTTTAGCCACCTCGGTGCACCGTTACGAGCACTGCTTTTCCCCGTGCTGTTCGTCAACTTCGGGTCGTGGCTCGTGATCGGGACCTACACCCTCATCCTATTTACCCTCATCGCGGTTATCCAACTGTTCTGGCTCGTTTGGGGCCACGACGACGGGGAACGTCCGAGTATGTTCCTTCGACAGATCACGGGCTGGATCGAGGAGACGGTCGGACTGCCGATCGACACGTGGCTCGCGCGACTCGCGACGTGGTCGAACCCTGGTACGACCGGCCGGCTGGCCGTCCACGTCGTCGGGGCGTTCTTCTCCGTGCTTCTCGTCGTGTACACGGCGTTGCTGTTGAGCGACGTTTCCTGGCTCGTGCCGGCCTGGGACGGAACGTTGCTACCGTTCCTGTTTCTCGCCAGTGGCCTCTCGATCGGAATGGCGGCGACGGCTGGACTGACGGTCGTCTTCGAGGGGCTCGAGGGAACCAGGATTACGACGTTCAGCCTCATCGACGACGCGGTCATCCTCTTCGAGATCGTCGTTTTGGCGCTGCTGGTTTCGGCGCTCGCGAGCGGTGGGCCAGCATCCCTCGCCTCCTACGAGCTGTTGATGAACGACTACGCGTTGTTGTTCTGGGGTGGGGTCGTCGCTGTCGGCCTCGTCTTGCCGCTCGTCCTTTCGGGCGCTTTGCTGGTCGTCGAACGCCAAAAGGACGTCCACGGTGATGATGGCCTTCGCAAGATGGTCCGCCGAGTCTACACGACGAAGTTCACGTTCGTCGTGCTCGGGGGACTTGCGCTTCGCTTCCTCGCTCTGATGATGGGCGTTAGCGCACCGCTTGCAGCACCAGTATAACCATGACCCACAATTCACACTGCTGCGCCGGAGACGTCGGGGTCGAACGAGACTGCTCGGACGACGTGGGCGAGATCCGACACGCTGACGAGTGGGCATCGCTGTACACCTTCCTCGCAGAGTGTCTGAAACACCCCGACGAGCAGTTCTACGAGGACGTCGAGACCGGCCGGTTCGAAATGGAGCTGACGGAGCTGGCCGAGTCGCTCGACCTCGATCTTCCGGCACCACCGGATACCGTGGAACTGCTTCCGGAGACCACTGCCGCGCTCGACAGCGAGTACATCTCCCTGTTCGAAGCGATGGAAACGCCGTACGCGCCGCCGATCGAGTCCGTCTACAAAGAGTGGCACGACGGACAGGGGTCGGACGGCTTACTCAACGGCCCATCCGCCGTCGAGATGCGAGCGCGGTACGAGGCGCTCGATGTCTCACCGCCAGACGCGTATCCTGCCGACCATCTGGCGCTGTTACTCGAGTACGCAGCAGTGGTCGTCCGTTCGGGGAACCGAGACGCCTACGAGTCGTTCGTTCGAGACCACTTCGACTGGCTCGTGGCGTTTCGAACGCTCGTCGATGACGCTGCTGCATCGGCTCCGTTCCACACGTATTGCGCCACGCTCGTCTGTGACTGTCTCGAGGCGGTCAGACGACGCGAGGGTGTTGCGGGGCCGACAGACGAGGAAGTCGACGCGATGCTCGAGCGCGCGAGCGCGAAGACGACGACCCGAAAACACGACACGAGTCACGACTCGATCCGACCATCAGAAACATGACAATTGGTACCCCGGTCGACGACGACGGCGAGCCAGGGCACGTCAAGCTCTGTCTCGCCCTGTCGGACGAAGCTGCGAGCCGTGACGTACTCGATTACGTCGTCAACACGCTCGAGAGCGACGTCGAGTTCTCGCTCGACTGGCAAAACTGTAGTCACACGTCGTCGATGACCATCGACAGGGTAACCGTCGAGAACGTGACTGCAAAACAGTGGGAGGCTGCGGCCCTCGCAGTCGAAAAGGGGTACTACGATCGCCCACGGGAGGTGAAGCTTCAAGAGTTGGCCGACGAACTCGACATCTCGAGGTCGGCTGTCTCCCAGCGACTCAGTGAGGTCGAGCGAAAACTGATGGTCGAACTGGTCAAAACGAACACGTACCAGCCCACGCGAGTGGGCGAAAACCAGTAGGGCCGTTCCACCGGCCGACTCCCGAATTCTCCGTCCGCGCCTCGATGTCGTGACGAGTGAAGCGCCGGACGCCCACCGTTCCACCGCTTTCTTGCGGTCGCCCTGCCGTCGCAGTTCCGACGGCCTCGCCGGCGTCGTCCCAGGTTTCGACGGCGAGCACGGGAGTCCGTAGCGACCGATTCCTGCACGGTGAAAATCGTCACTCGAATGCTATCACGGCCGGATGTACGTCCGAATCGGTGATAGAACGTGCTCGATCCAGACGCCGTAAAGCGACTCGTCGGGTTCGCTCGCCGGACGGTCGAGAGTGTCGTTCGGAACTCGACAGCTGGCGGCGACGAGACGGAATCGGTCGGATCGACGACCCGTCCGCTCGACGGCGAAGTGTCAGCAAACAGCGGTGCGTTCGTCACGCTCGAGCGCGGCGGCCGACTGCGGGGCTGTTGTGGACGACTCGAGCACGGCGGCCCCATCTCCGCGGCCGTCGAAATCGCCGCCCGACAGGCGACTCTGACCGATCCGCGGTTCTCGCCGGTCGAACCACACGAACTCGAGACCGTCACGGTCGGTCGCCACGGGCTCGTCGTCTCGAGTGGTCATGGGTGATCGGGACGCGAGTTGCTCCCGTTCGAAACACGACTGCCGTCGGTCAAGATACCGCTCGTTGCCACCGGCTGGGAATACGCGCTCGGTCTCGGCACACGGTCGACGAGACGAAGACGTTTGGGAGCGACCGGTCCGACGGGGACGCCGACCGACAGCGTTACCCACCGATCACGTTGACGTACCTGACCTCGACCTCGACCGGGTCCTCAGTGTGTTGATTGACTCGCTCGCGTAACGTATCCGCGAGCTCCGGCGGTGACTCCTCCGGTGGACCGCCGATCGTGACGATCACTCGTTCGGGGCTCACGAACGGATACTCGTCGTCCATCACGACCTCGAACTCGAGCAGCTGGTACTGGGCGAACGTTTCCTCCGAGAGGGCGAGTTCGACCTCCTCGCGGGCGTTCTCCTCGAACGTCGCGGTGACGTAGGAGGCGTACGTGATGCCGCCGAGGAAGAGTGCGAAGACAAAGACGATTGCGGCGAGTCCGAAGACCCGACGGCGGACGCGCTGTTCGGTCTCGCCGAGCGAGAACAGATTCTCGGGCCGGTAGCCGACGTACCACAGTGTGAGCAGGCCGGCGAGGTTCACCGAGAGGACGTTGACCAACACGAGCGCCGTCGAGCCGATAGCTGCCGAGGGCTGTCCCCACGCGATGGCGATTCCCGCTGCTGCTGCAGGCGGGATCAATGCTGCAGCGATCATGACGCCGACGAGGGCGACGGCCGTCCCGGTCGCGATGCTGATGATCCCTGCGACGCCAGCACCGAGCGCGATTGCAAGCGAGAGAAGGTCGGGTGCGAGTCGTTCGGCGATTTCGTCGACTGCACTGATGTCCAGCCCGGGTGGGACGATGTTGGTCACGCGGACCAGCCAGGCGAAGACGGCGGCCGCCGCGACTGCGAGGACGATGCCGAGGATCTGGTATCGAAGGCTCTCCTGGAACAGTTCTTCGTCGTCGATCACGGACCCGACGCTTAACCCGAGCGCCGGGCCGATAAGCGGCGCGATCACCATCGAACCGACGACGACCGCCGGCGAGTCGAGCAAGAGGCCCGCGGTCGCAACGACGGCGCTGATGATCGTCATGATCGCGTAGACGCTGAACGTCGGCGTCAGCGACTCCGCTTCGCTCTGGAGTTCCTGGCGTGAGATGCGGTCTGACTCGACGTCGCCGTTCTCGTACTCCTCGCGAAGCGAAGCGAACCGCCGGGAGACGACCGTCTCCGCGTCGACGACGACCGTGTAGGCGTCCTCGTCGATCCCCGTCTCCTGCAGTTCGTCGAGGACGGGTTCGACCGCTGGCGACGGCAGCGGAAAGTAGACGACCGCCGTATACTCCCGCTTGCTCTCCTCGTCGGTCACGACGTAATCGATGCCACGATCCTCGAGCGTCTCGAGAACCGTCTCTCGCTTTCCCGTCGGTACCGTCAACTGAACGAGACGCACGTGGATGGGTGAGGACCCCGGAGGTCATAATTGGAGGCGCTTTCGACGCGGCGTTCGAATCCCGGTAGCTCCGACTCGTCCCATCTCCTGTCCTGACTACCGTCCGTTCCAGGTGACGAGAGTTCCAGTAGTCAGACTGTCGGTCAGAAGTCGATACGGAGTCGGCCACGAATTCGCGGCCGTCTCCACCGGTGACGGCCCCAGCAGAGCGACCGATCGTCACGTCGTTGTCCGGTAGTAGCAGTTCGTCACTCGGGCAGAGCTACGGACGGTGAGCCAGCGATTTGCACCGTGGTTCGCCGCCTGCTCGTGTTCGCTGTCGCCCTCCTCGCCGGCACCTCGAGGGTCGTCCTGGCGTTCGTCGCTGCCCTGTGGGGGAGGCGCGATCGGAACTGCCGACGGGGGCTCACACTCGCCGGCACTGGACTGCCCGCCGGTGGCGTGTCGCTCGCCCGGTTTGGACGCCCGACACGTCGACCTCGAGACGACCCCGTCGACCACACGAATCGTCGCTATCGCCGTTCTCGTTGCGGTTTCGTTCGGCCTCGGCGTCGTTCTCGTTTCGTCCGTCTCGGTCGTCGCACGGACGACCTGCTCGAGAGCAGCGGCGGAGCCGATCACCGCGTATATACCCGCGACGCCCGTACGACCGTGCATGTTCGAGACGCGTCCCAACCGCGATGCCGAGGTCGCCCTCGTCGGTCGCTCGAACGTGGGCAAGTCCACGCTCATGCGCGAGTTGACTGGCCACGACTTCGACACCGGGGGGAGTCCAGGCGTTACTCGCGAGCCAAATCACTACGACTGGGCTTCCGAAGACTTCGTCATCACCGACCTGCCCGGCTTTGGTTTCATGAGCGGCGTCGACGAGGATCACCGTGAACAGATCAAGACCAACATCGTCCACTACCTAGAGGAGTACGCCGAGAACGTCCTCGTGGCGGTCCTGGTCGTCGACGGCAAGAGCGTGATCGACATCATCGACCGTCACTCCGGCCCCGACGAAATCCCTTACGACGTGGAGATGTTTCACTTCCTGCGAGACCTCGAGATTCCGGTCGTCGTCGCGGTCAACAAGATGGACAAGGTCGACGACAGAGACGAACGGCTGAACGAACTCTGTGACCGGCTCGGCCTCTACCCGCCCTGGAAACAGTGGCAGGAGACGATCGCACCGATTACGGCGAAGCAGGGACAGATCGAACCGCTGAACGAGGCCGTCCGCGAACACCTCCACGAACAGCAGCGGGACGATCTGTTCAAGTTCTTCTAACCGAAATGGTACGCTGTAGCGTGGCAAAGCCACGCCTCGGTAACGGTTCGACAAACAGCAACGGCAGACGTTCCTGCTCACTCCGTTTGCGGGCTGGCCTTCCGGGCCGTCGTTCGCTTCGCTCACGAAACCCGTCTTCCGTCCGTTCTCTCTTCTGGCTCACGGGCCACTTCGCTCCCCGTTGGCCGTTCCGCTCGGTCCGCCGGCAGGTCACAGATTCCCGTCGACGATGTCGGCCATCCGTTCGCGGTCGAACAGTTGTTCGTCTTCGGGGATATCCGCGGAGTCACCCGGCCACTCGCCGAACCGGTCGGGATAGACCTGCTTTGCGAGTGCCTCCGTCGAGAACAGATGCGTGACCGGTCCCATGAACTGTCCCGAGGCACGGACGACGTTGCCGTCCTGGACCGCCGACAGCGTCCTCGCAGTGGAGTGGTCCTCGAGCGGTTCGACGACCTGGGAGTGCCACTCCTCGCCGGTCATCGACGAGAGGTTGAGCGCGGCGAGATAGTCGGGATCGATCTCGAGCAGCGTCTCGTAGCCGACATCGCCCTCGATGTCTCTGTCCGCGAACGCGTCCTCGATACCGAGATCCCGGAAACTGCGGACGTCGTTTCGTTTCTCGCTGATCGGTGCGGGCTGGAAGAGACCGGCGTCGGCGTCGATTCCGCGCCAGAATACGGCCGCGGTCGGTCGTTCGTCTTCCGGCGGCAGGTTCGCCTCGATTTCGGCCATGAAGTCGTCGCGGAGGTCGATCCACGCCTCGTACTGGTCCTGGCGCTGGAAGATCTCCGTCACCTTCTCGAAGAGTTCGTACAGCGTGTAGTAGGGTTGTTCACCCTCGTAGTCGAACCGGATGTACGAACCGAGGTACGGGGCGACGTTTTGCTCGATCTCTTTCATGTCGGCGTCGCTCCAACTCGAGTAGTTCTGGAGCATCCGGGGGTCGGCGAGGATCACGTCGGGGTCTACCTCGTAGAAGATTTCTTTGTCGTAGTTGCGGGCTGATTCGCCCTCGCCGTACTGGAGGGTGTCGTCGAGGTCGATGTCGACGCCGGGTAGCTGATCGTAGAACTTGTAGGGTTTTCGGTGGGGATAGGCGTGTGCCTCCGGTTGCAGTCCGAGCGACATCGCCATGTCCTCTTGGGAACCGGGGATGACGAAGAACGACTCCGGCACCGCGTCGAACGTATGGCAGCCGCCCGGTTCGAGACAGACTTCGTAGGACTGACCGCCGCTGTCGCCGTTCTCATCGTTGGGTCCACTCGAGCCGGAGTCGTCGGCTGGATCGGATTCGCCGCCGAGACAGCCGGCAACGCCGGCGGCTGCGAGACTTGCACTGCTTGCGAGGACGCGTCGTCGATTCACCATACATGTTTTAGGCACACCTAAAAGAATAAGAATGTGGCTATTTAGGCTGCCCTAAAAGAATGGTCGCGGATCGTCCCGAATCGGACGAAAACGAGGCGACTATCGTTCGACGCTCTCGTCGCTCGAGTCCTCGTGAAGCGGCCCAAGCGGCGTGATCGTCGGTCCGCGTTCCCCCTCCTCCACGTCGGCCTCGATACGGAACACGTCCGCGAGAAGCGCCTCCGTGAGCGTGTCGTCCGGCGGACCGCTGGCGTAAATCGAGCCGTCCTCGAGAGCGACCAGGTGGTCGGCATAGCGAGCCGCCTGTTCGATGTCGTGGAGGACGAGGACGACCGTCACCGAACTGTGATCGCGCAGCGTCTCGACGATCTCCATGACCTCGAGTTGGTGGTGGACATCGAGGAACGTGGTCGGCTCGTCGAGCAACAAAACGTCGGTCTCCTGGGCCAGCGCCATCGCGATCCAGACGAGTTGTTTCTGCCCGCCGCTCAGACTACCGAGAGGCCGGTCGCGGAGATGGCCGATACCCGCAAGCGAAATCGCTCGATCGACGGCCGCCTGGTCCTCGTCCGTGACGGACTCGAAGAACCCGCGATGTGGGTATCGACCGTGATAGACGAGCTCCGCGACGGTCAACCCATCGGGCGAGACGTTCTCCTGGGAGAGGTGACCGACCTTCCTGGCAAAGGCCTTCTTCTCGAGGTCGTGTACGTCGTTGCCCTCGAGAAAGACGGTGCCGGACTCGAGCGAAAGTTGGCGTGCGATCCCTTTCAGGAGCGTGCTCTTGCCGCTGCCGTTCGGACCGATGAGTGCCGTCACTTCGCCCTCGGGGACGGTTACAGACTCGCCGTCGAGGACCGGTTCCTCGGCGTTCGGATAGCCGATCCGGAGATCGGTACCGGTGAGATACGGTGGGTCGTCCGTCTCGGGGGCGGCCGATTCCGCGTCGTCTCGTGTGGTCAGTCTCGAGTCTATCGCCATCAAAGCTCACCCAGTTGTTGTTTTTTGCGCATCAGGTAGAGGAAGTACGGACCGCCGATCAGCCCCGTTACGATCCCAACGGGGATCTGGACGGGATTGAGTGCGAGTCGGGCACCGACGTCGGCGGAGATCATCAGTGCCGGGCCGACGAAGAGACAGCCGATCACGAGTTTCCTGTTGTCGCTGCCGACGATGTTGCGGACCATGTGAGGCACGATTAGCCCGACGAAACTGACGATGCCGGCAACAGCGATGCTCACGGCGGCCGCGAGGACGGCGATGCCAGAGAGCGCGAAGCGAACGCGCTCGACTGACATGCCAAGCGACGACGCCGTCTCTTCACCCAGCAGGAGGACGTTTAGCTGCCGTGAGCCGAGATATGCGAGCCCGACCGAGACGAGCGACCAGGGAAGTGCGATCCGCACGTGTTGCCAGTTCGTCCCGGTCAGCGAGCCGTTCAACCACGCGATGGCCTGCTGGACGACACCGATGTCGTCGGTGAAGACGAACAGTGCAGTCTGGAACGAGCCAAAGACCGTCCCGACGATGACGCCCGCAAGTACCAGTCGAACCGGGCTCGTTCCGTTGTTCCAGGCGATGACGTACACGATGAGGAACGCGAGCGCACCACCGGCCGAAGCGACGAGCGGAAGGACAGTGGTCAGTCCCGTAAAGACCGTAAGGACGAGCAACACCAGCAGCCCGGCCCCCGAAGACACTCCGAGAATAAACGGGCTCGCGAGTTCGTTTCGCGTGACCGCCTGGAAGATCACGCCGGAGATAGCGAGATTCATTCCGACCAGGACGGCGACGATGACCCGCGGTAGCCGGAGGTTCCAGACGATGTGTGTCGCCGTCGAGAGCTCCGGCAACTGTTCGACGTTGTACCCGGTCAGCGCCTCCATCAACCCTTCACCGAGGAAGAAGTTGAGCAGCCACCGGTAATCCAGCAGCACTGTCGAGTCAAACAGCGCGCGCCAGGCCTCGGCGAACGTCATCGAGTACGCACCGTATCGTAACTGGACGAGACCACCGAGAATGACGATCGCCGATCCTCCCAGACAGACCGACAGCAGACTCGAGTCGACCGAGAGGCTCCCTGTCGACTTGGACGACTGCCCAACCGACCCGTTCTCCGCTCTCGTCTCCGTCATCGGCCTTCGCTCGGCTGTCGGTCCGCTTCGATCGAACTCGAGTCGTCACCTGCTGTACTACCGGATCGTTGCCGACGGCTCCCGTTCGAACTCCGCCACATATTATTTAGGCACCCCTAAAACTACATATCTGCTTTGATTTCGGCTAACCTAAATAATGGCTGGGCTGTTGGAACAAGAAGAAAAACACGAGGCCGAGAGACGTCGGTCGCGGTCTGTTCTGCGTAACGCATCTCCAATCGTCGACACCTCGGCCGCTACGTGGCACACTCTGACCCAAACGCCGTCCGCCGAACTGCTCTCGGTCGGCCCGACGACGAACACGAAACCACTCGCGTTGGAAGAACAGCGGTCACAAGCGCTGTCGTGTGGCGGCCCCGGACTACGACGGCTTTCTGTCCATCAGTTCCGGAGCAACTGCGACCCGAACCATTGCACCAAGACGGTTCCAGCGGTCCGTCTGAAACGCAACGACGCTGCAAGGATCGACGCCTCAGATGTCTCTCTACGAGGAAAGCGACGGTGGCTCGGTGAACGGTCTCATCACAAGGGGCTAAGCGGGGGTAACTTTCGTCATCGCCACCTCTTATCGATAGGACCGTCGTATGGAAAAACCTCACGACAGTGCGTCCTGTCCAGTCCCACCCAGCCACCGACTGAGACGGACTGCTGTCCCGCTGTCCCGGCGCGACCGCAGGCAGACTCGCGGCCACACCGGAACTGACGGACAGCAAACCGTCTGACGAGCTGACCCAGGCCACACGACCGGGCTCGACCCAGCAGTTCAGGCTTGCCAAAGCACTAGTACCGTCCCAACCGTCGACTGACGGGCCGAATCGACCGACACCGCCAGATTCGACCTATCAGTTCAGGCTTGGCCCGCCACTAGGTCACCACGATTCGAGGTCGCGCAACTCCGCGACCACGTCCTCGATCCCGTCGTCCTCGAGCAGGCCGCGTTCGGCGGCGACCGCGTCGACGACGGCAGGCGGTGTCACGTCGAACGTCGGATTTAGCACGTCGAGCGCGGTGTCACCGTCGTAGACCGCCGCCCGGTCGCCGGACTCGAGGTTGTGTTCCTCGCGGGTCGAGACCTTATCGGTGGCGGCGACGACGGTGACGGGAACGGCTTCGTGGCTGGCCGCGAGTGCAGCGGCGCGCGTCCCGGTCTTGTTCACGACGGCACCGTCCGGCCGAATCGTGTCGGCACCGACGAGGACGCGGTCGACAGCTTCGCGCTCGAGGACGTGTGCAACCGCTGCGTCGGTGTGGACGGTAACGGGACACTCGAGGTCCGCGGCCAGTTCCTCGGCCACGTCGACACCCTCCCGTGCCGGCCTGGATTCGGCGACGAAGACGCGCGAGGGATCGCCCTGCCGGAGTGTGTCACCGACGGTGCTGGACCGCGAGAGCGTCAGAACCGTTCCGTCGATGACCTCGCTTGCTGTCGCCGCGGCTTCGTCGTCGGCCGCGAGCGCGCGGTCGATCCCCTCGAGCGTCGACTCGAGGACCGCACTCGCGCCGTCGTCGAGATCAGCTTCAGCCATCACCCGATTGACTCGGTTCCGGAGGACGGCCATCGCGGGTCGGGCCTCGAGTAATCGGCCGGCCAGTTCCGCCAGTTCGTCGCGTTCGCCCTCCGGATCGACGCCGAACTCGTCGCGTTCGGCGACGAGCACTCCCGCCCGGTCCCGCAGCACCTCGAGCGCCCGAATCGAGAGGGTGGCCGCACCGTGCTCGTCGTCCGCAGTGATCGATCGCACCGTGGGTGCGACGCGTTCGTACGCCGTCCAGAGCGTTGGCACTGTCTCGAGGTCCTCGCCAACCGCCTCGAGGATCGTCGTCGCCGGGAGCCAGGCGTACTCGTCGTGTTCCTCGCTCAGTTCGATATCGGGGTCGTCGCAGTCGAACAGAAACGGGTGGACGACCCACTCACGCGCTGTGTCCTCGTCGGCGACTTCGACTGGCCGGCCGGCGCGGACGAACGAGACGTCCGTTTCCTCGAGGCCGGTTTCGTCCCGGATCTCGGCGACCACCTGTTCGTCCGGGTCGCCTTCTGGGAAGCCGGAGACGCCACCCCACATTCCCCGATGGGTGTCGACGGTATCGCTACGACACAACAGGAGGGCCTTGCCTCGCCGCCGGAGGAAGGCGGTGACGACGTGGTCTGTGTCGGTTTCGTCGGAATCGTTCATACTGGCGTAACGATTCTCGGGAGGGAATCGCTTTCGGGATCGGACGCCGGAATCGTCGCGCGTGAGCGAGTTCCGACTGGGTCACCGGCGAGTCCCGGCGGTTCGACCACACCGCCGGCCCAAAGCGAACTCTCCCGTCCTGACTGACCGTTACGGGGACCGACGGCCCGTCTGCAGTTTGGACAGTACTACTGCCCAGCACATAATCACACAAATAGCGCCCATATGTCACACAGTGTTGAACTGCAATGGACGTTCTTCTACTCTCTAACGATATTTTTATTGCATATGGAAGGTAGTATGCGGCCGTAAGATGAGTGTCGTAGACAAGATCAAGTCGATCGGGCCGGGTGCGCTCGTCGCCGCGGCGTTCGTCGGACCGGGAACGGTCACGACAGCGAGCGTGATCGGTGCGGAGTATGCCTATCTGCTCGTGTGGACGATTGCGTTCTCGATTCTGGCGACGATCGTTCTTCAGGAGATGAGCGCGCGGCTCGGATTAGTTTCGAACGAGGGGCTCGGTGAGGCGCTTCGAGACGAATTCACGCATCCACTCCTAAAGGGTGTCGCAGTCGCGCTCGTCGTGAGCGCGATCGGCGTCGGGACGGCAGCGTTCCAGACGGGCAACATCGTCGGGGGAGCAGCAGGTCTCTCGACGATTACCGGCATCAGTGAGAACGTCTGGGGGCCGCTTATCGGCGTTGTCGCCGCTGGATTGCTGTGGACTGGTAACTACAAACTGATCGAGCGAGTCTTCGTCGGTCTCGTCGTCGTCATGGGACTGGCGTTCGTGCTCAACGCCGTCGTCGTCCGTCCAGACGTCGGGTCGTTCTCGGTCGGCCTCGTGCCCACGGTCCCTGAGGGGTCGGCCTACCTGATCGCCGGGCTCGTCGGCACGACCGTCGTCGGCTACAACCTGTTCTTGCACGCCAGTACCGTCCAGGAACGGTGGGATGGTGCCCAGGATCTCGCTGCGTGTCGGTTCGACACCGTCGGCATGGTCGTCGTCGGCGGACTCATCACGACCGCGATCGTCGTCACGGCCGCGGCCGTCTTCCCCAACGGGACACAGATCGACGACGTCGGGGCGATGGCCGACCAGCTCGAGCCCGTCTTCGGCGGCTTCGCGCTCACGTTCTTCGCGATCGGGCTGTTCGCGGCCGGGTTCACGAGCTCGATGAGTGCGCCACTTGCCGGTGCGTACGCGACTGCTGGCGCGCTCGGATGGGAACGTGATCTGACCGCCACCCGATTTCGGGCGATCTGGATGACGATCCTGGGCGTCGGCATCGTCTTCTCGGCACTGGATTACAACCCGGTAGACGTGATCGTCTTCGCACAGGTCGCAAACGGCCTCCTGTTGCCGATCCTGGCGGTCTTTCTCATCTACGCGATGAACAACGACGAACTGCTTGGCGAACACACGAACAGCAGACTCCAGAACTTGCTCGGCGTCGCCGTCACGATCGTCGCGATCGGTATCGGCCTACAGACGCTGTACGACGTTCTCGTCCTCTAGCACCCGTTTCGATCCACATGAACGACACAAACGACACCGATTCCCAGCAGGATATCTCGACTACCAGTATGAACGGCGAAAACCAACCGAACGACACTCGAATCGGCGTCGACGTCGGAGGGACGTTCACCGACGTCGCTCTCTCGGTCGACGACCGGCTCGTCACCGCGAAGGTGCCGACCACCGACGACCAGAGCGTCGGCGTCCTCGAGGGCATCCACAAAGCCTGCGAGCGCGGGGGGATCGACCCCGGCGAGATCGACGACTTCGCTCACGCGATGACCGTCTCGGTCAACGCTCTCTTAGAGCGTGGCGGCGCGAAGACCGCTCTCGTGACGACTGCGGGGTTCCGCGACGTCCTCGAGATTGGTCGCCAGGACCGACCAGATCTGTACGATCTCGAGGCCAAGAAACCCGATCCACTCGTCCCGCGCGAACTGCGGTTCGAGGTCGACGAACGGACGACCGACGAGGGAGTCGAGTCCGAGGCCGACCCCGACGATGTCCGTGCTCTGGCGGCGACGATCCAGGAGCGCGACGTCGAGGCAGTTGCGGTCTGCCTGCTGCACGCCTACGCCGACACCGAGAACGAACGCGTCGTCGCGGAGACGTTGCGCGAGGAACTCGAGGTGCCGGTGTCGGCCTCTCACGAGGTGCTCGCGGAGTTCCGCGAGTTCGAGCGCACGTCGACGACGGCCGTCGACGCCTACGTCCGCCCGGCGATCGACAGCTACGTCGGCCGACTCGTCGACGAGGCCGACGACGCAGGGATTCCGGCTCCACGGATCATGCAAGCAAACGGTGGTATCGCCGACCCCGAGACCGTCCGCGAACACGCTGTCACGACGACGATGTCCGGTCCCGCGGCGGGCGTCGTCGGTGCGGCTGCGACCGTCTCCGACGACGACGTCTCGGGGCTCGTCACCTTCGACATGGGTGGCACCTCGAGCGACGTGAGCCTCGTTCGCGACGGCCAGGCCGAACGAACCACCGACGCCGAAATCGCCGGCCTGCCGATCCGGACGCCGATGGTCGACGTCAACACCGTCGGCGCTGGCGGCGGCTCGATCGCCTGGGCCGACGCCGGCGGGGCACTCCGAGTCGGCCCCCAGTCCTCGGGTGCCGAACCCGGCCCTGCCTGTTACGGCAAGGGAGGAACGAACCCCACCGTCACCGACGCCAACGTCGTGCTTGGCTACATCGGCCCCGAGACCGAACTCGGCGGCGAGCTGACCTTAGACGTCGAGGCAGCCCACACAGCCCTCGAGAAGTTGGCCGACGAGGTCGGCCTCGAGGGCGCACTCGAGGCCGCCCAGGGCGTCTACCGGGTCGCGAACGCGACGATGACCCGGACGATCCGCTCGGTGACCGTCGAACGCGGCCACGACCCCCGCGAGTTCGCGCTGGTCGCGTTCGGTGGTGCGGGGCCGATGCACGCCGCGGCGCTCGCCGATGCACTCGCAGTCGACCGCGTCGTCGTCCCGCGGCCAGGCGGCGTCCTCTCTGCGTTCGGCCTGCTCGCGGCCGACGAGAGCTACGACGCCGTCCGCACCGTCGGCGTCGGCCTCGAGGAGGCCGAACCGGAATCGCTCGAGGATGTCTACGACGACCTCGTCGCGGACGTGCTCGGCGACGTCTCCGAGCCGGACGCGGCGACGGTCGAACGCGCCGCAGACTGTCGGTACGCCGGCCAGAGCTTCGAACTCACCGTTCCCGTCGACGACTCCTTCGACGCCTCCGCGGTGGCAGAGCGTTTCCACGCGTCTCACGAGCGGGCCTACGGCTACGCGATGGACGAGGCGATCGAGGTCGTCAACCTGCGGACGACGGCGACCGTTCCCGGCACGGAGCCGACCGTCCGCCACGAGGGCGAAGGCGACGCGCTGGTCGGCACGCGCGAGGCGCACTTCCCCGGCACCGGTCCGCGGGAGACGACCGTCTACGAGCGCGATCGTCTCGCACCCGGCGTGACGATCTCGGGGCCGGCGATCCTCGAGCAGGCCGAGAGTACGACCGTCGTCCCCCCGACGTGGGCAGGCGAGATTCTAACAGATGGGACGCTCGTGATGACTCGAGAGGGGGTGGACGACCGATGACCGACGCGACCGACGCGACCGACGCGATCGATCCAGTGACGCTCGAAGTCCTTCGCAACCAACTCGAGAGCGTCGCCGAAGAGATGGGCCAGACGCTGATTCGCGGCGCGTACTCGCCGAACATCAAGGAACGGCGGGACTGCTCGACGGCACTGTTCGACGCGGAGGGGCGGATGATCGCTCAGGCCGAACACATCCCGGTTCACCTCGGAGCGATGCCGGCGGCCGTCGACGCCGTCCGCGACTGCGAACCCGAGCCAGGTGACGTGTTCGTCCTCAACGACCCCTTCACTGGTGGAACGCATCTGCCCGACGTGACGATGGTGTCGGCGCTTTCGGCCGACGACGAAATCGTCGGCTACGCCGTTTCCCGTGCCCACCACGCCGACATCGGCGGGATGACTCCCGGCAGTATGCCCGCGGGCGCACGGGAGATCTACCAGGAGGGGCTGCGCCTCCCGCCGACGCGACTCGTCGAGGGTGGACAGCTCCGCGAGGATGTCCACTCGCTCGTACTCGCGAACGTCCGCAACCCCCGCGAGCGACGTGCGGACCTGCGAGCACAGCTCGCTGCGAACGAACGTGCGGCGAACCGACTCGAGGCGCTGTTCGCCGAACACGGCCGCGAAACGGTGCTCGAGGCGTTCGACGCCGTCATCCACTACTCTCGCGAGCGGATCGTCGACGAGATCGCCGACCTGCCGGACGGCAGCTACGAGGCGACCGACGTCTTAGAGGGTGACGGCGTCACCGACGACGACTTCGAGATTTCGGTGACAGTGACGATCGACGGCGAGACGATCGACGTCGACTTCGCAGGCACCGACGACCAGCTCGCGGGTAATCTCAACGCGCCGCTTGCGGTCGCCAAGAGCGCGGTCTACTTCGTCGTTCGCTGTGTCACCGATCCCGAGATCCCGCCGAACCACGGCTGCTACGAACCCGTCAGCGTCCACGCGCCCGCGGGAACGCTGCTCAACCCCGAGCCACCCGCGGCCGTCGTCGGTGGCAACGTCGAGACCAGCCAGCGCGTGACCGACGTCGTCTTTACCGCACTCGCGAAGGCCGCGCCGGATCGCGTGCCCGCCCAGGGCCAGGGGACGATGAACAACCTGACCATCGGCGCGCGCGACGGCTCGTTCACCTACTACGAGACGATCGGCGGCGGCTTCGGCGCCCGAGCGGACCGCGACGGGATGGACGGCGTCCAGGTCGGGATGACCAACACGCTGAACACGCCCGTCGAGTCGATCGAGACCGAGTACCCGCTTCGAGTCGATCGGTACGCGCTCCGGGAGAACAGCGGCGGTCGCGGCCGGTATCGAGGAGGGCTCGGCCTCGAGCGCACCGTCACCGTCGAGAAAGACGCGACCGTTTCGCTGCTGACAGAACGGCGTCGCCACGCGCCGAAGGGCGTCGCCGGCGGCGAGGACGGTGCGACCGGCCAGAACCTGATCGACGGCCAGTCGGTGCCCGCGAAGACGACCGTCGATGTCGAGGCTGGGACGACCGTGACGGTCCGCACCCCCGGCGGCGGCGGACACGGCGACCCCGACGAGCGCGACGAGGAGGCGCTCGAGGGAGACCGTCGCGGCGGCAAACGGACCGAGTGAACCCATGTCGACTCGCGGCGCTCCGACCGGCCAACTCGGACTGATCGTCCCCTCGTCGAACACGACCGCCGAACCCGAGTTCCGAGCGGCGCTATCCGACTCGGTAACCGTCCACGGCGCACGAATGTCCCTCGAGTCGGTCACCGTCGACGCACTCGACGCGATGAGCAACGACGTTACCCGGGCGGCCGAACTGCTCGGCCACGCCGACGTCGACGCCGTCGCCTACGCCTGTACCACCGGAAGCCTGCTGCATGGCCCCGGCTTCGACGCCGCACTCGAGGCAGAAATCGGGACGGCCGCCGACGCACCCGCCGTCGCCACCGCACGCTCGGTCGTCCGGGCACTCGAGGCGCTCGACGTCGACCGGATCGCTGTCCAGACCCCCTATACCGCCGACCTCGACGAGAAGGAACGCGAGTTCCTCGAGGAGTCGGGCATCGAGGTCACGAGCATCGACGGCCGTGGCATCGAGGCGAACGTCGAGATCGGTGCGCTGACGCCAGAGGACGCAACCGAACAGGCTCGCGAGGGAGTCGACGCCGCGGACGTCGACGCCGTCTTCGTCTCCTGTACGAACTACCGCTCGCTCGCCGCGGTCGAGGAACTCGAGAACGACCTCGGCGTCCCCGTGGTGACGAGCAACGGCGCGACGCTGTGGGACGTCGCTCGAGTGGCAGGGCTCGAGGTCGACGGCCCCGGAACGTTGTTCGAGCAGGCTCGCTCGTAGTCGTTCGAACTCGCCAACAGGTATTTATTTAAACATTCCTAACAGTTCGTATGGCAACCAGCGAGCGGTCCGTCTTCGACCGATATCGACTGACGGAATACGGCTCTCTGCTCGGCGTGATCGTCGCGTTTGCCGTCCTGGCACAGTTCTGGGCGATTCGACCGGCGTTTACCCTCGCCGGCTGTCTTCTCATCGTCGCACTGTACGTCGTCGGACGGATCATTCGGGCGCTAGAGCGGATCGCGGACTCCCTGGAGCGACTTGCCGACGAATAGTACGTTTCACCGTCGTGCGACCTATAGATCCCAGTCCTCGGTAGCACCACGGCTGTTTCCAGCCAGCGATTACTCTTGCAAATATTCGACGAGTCGGCCGACCGCTTCGTCTACGCGGGCGTCTTCGATTCGGTCGAACCACTCGAGAATTTCGTCGTGGTTCAGCGAGACGACGCCCCAGGGAACGAGGAAACTCCGCTTTGGCAATCCGCCGTCGCGAAAGTCGTCTTCGGTGACTGGGATCGTCTCGTCGTACCACGTTCTGGTCGTGAGAGTCACCGCGACGTATTGCTCGCCATCGAACGGATGTTCTTCGGTGTTACAAATGACGAACGGGCGACTAGGCTTTTCTTCGTCGAACGGATCGCCGGCTTCGACGACGTCTCCGCGTTCGTACTTCATTCGTGCTCTCGTTCGTTTGGATGCGGCCCGTCAGCAGCGGCGTCGCGCCACTCGTCCATATCCTCGGTACCGAGTCGCTCGTTCAGCGTCTCGAGACTCCGACTGAAATCGACTGCCCCCCGGATGCGCTCCCGATTGTCGGCCGCCCAGTACGGTGGCTTGTGTCGGACGAGATTTCGCTCTTTCAGCCGGCTCAGCACGGCACTAACGGCGTTCGGATCGATATTCGTCGCGTCGGCGATCTCCTGCCGACGAAACGCCTTGTCGTCGTTCGTCAGGAGAAAGGAGAGAATCCGCTCCGCGTTCGTCCGCTCGGAGTCGAACTCGGATTCTCGCTCGAACGTTTCGATATCGATCGGCATGTGTCGATATACGTGTTTGTGATGTATGGATGTTTTCCTGTTTGGATCGAGTTGTCTCACTGTTGTGCCTATTCTCCGGTGACGGTGCGCTTTTGACGCCGCTCCCCAACTCTCCGGTATGGAACTGACGCCAGTGACGGACCTGCCCGAGATCCGTCCCGGCGACGACCTCGCCGAGTTGATCGTCGATCGGGCCGGGGACGACCTCGAGTCGGCCGAGGTGCTCACCGTCGCCAGCACGGTCGTCTCGAAGGCGGAGGATCGGACGGCCGACCTCGCGGAGTATCCAGTCAGTGGGCGGGCCCGCGAAATCGCCGACCGGATCGAGGATGTGGCGGGCGAGCAGAAAGATCCGCGGTTCGCACAGGCCGTTCTCGAAGAGAGTACGGAACTGCTGATCGACGCGCCGTTCCTGTTGACAGAGACGCGCTTCGGACACATTACGGTCAACGCGGGGATCGATCGGTCGAACGTGCCGGAGCACGACCTGCTGTTGTTGCCGAAGCGACCGGGCGAGAGCGCCGAGCGGATTCGACGGGGGCTCGAGGACCGCGGCATCGAAGACGTCGCGGTGATCGTCACCGACACCTCGGGTCGGCCGTTCCGACACGGGCAACGCGGCGTCGCGATCGGCTGGACGGGGATGCCCGCGAGCCGGGACTGGCGTGGCGAACGAGACCGCGACGGACGAGAACTCGGCGTCACCGTCCAGTCGGTCGTCGACGAACTCGCGGCGGCGGCGAATCTCGTCACCGGCGAGGGAGCCGACGGCACGCCCGCTGTCGTCGTTCGCGACTGGGAGTTCGGCGACCTCGAGGGAAGCGACGAACTGTTCCGGTCGGTCGAGGACGACCTCGTCCGACAGGCACTGCGAGAGTGGGAGTTCCAGCAATGACGCACAATACCGACGAACCGACCTGGGGTATCGAACTGACACCCGAACACTCGCCCGACCGGATGGCGTCGCTCGCGGCACTCGCCGAAGACGAGGGGTTCGACGTGGCCTTCACGAGCAGCCACTACTTCAACCGCGATCCGTTCGTCGTCTGCTCGCGGATGGCGGAAACGACCGACGAGATCGGGCTGGGGCCGGGGATCGTCAACCCTTACGAGACCCATCCGGTACGGCTGGCCGCCCAGACGGCGACGATCGACGAAGTCAGCGACGGCCGCGCCGTCTTCGGCGTCGGCGCTGGCGACCGATCGTCGCTGGCGAACCTCGGCATCGAGCACGACCGACCGCTGCGGCGGGTCCTCGAGACGTTCGACATCGCCCGCAAGCTGTGGGCTGGCGAGACCGTCACCCACGACGGGACCTTCACTGCCCAGGACGCCTCGCTGAACCTCGAGCCCACATCGGACGAGATTCCGGTCTACGTCGGCGCGCAGGGGCCACACATGCTCCGGATGAGCGGCAAGCACGCCGACGGCGTGTTGATCAACGCCGCTCATCCGCGCGACCTCGAGTGGTCGGCGGGACAGATCGAGCAGGGACTGGCGGATCGGCCGGACGACTACGGCGCGTTCGAGTCGCTCGCGTTCGCGAGCGTCAGCGTCGCCGCAGAGGAAAAGGAGGCCCGCGAAGCCGCGCGCCCGCCGGTGGCCTTCATCGTCGGCGGCGCAGCCGATCCGGTGCTCGAGCGACACGATGTCGACCGCGAGACGGCAGCGACGATCAGTGAAGCGCTCGAGGCGGGCGACCTCCCCGAGGCGTTCGGCCACGTCACACCCGAGATGATCGACGCGTTCTGTATCGCGGGGACGACGGCAACGGTTGCCGAACGGTTCGAAGCGGCACTCGAGTACGTCGACGGAATCGTCGTCGGCTCGCCGCTGGGGCCGGATCTCGAGGATGCGATCGAACGGGCGGGCGAGGCACTCGATCGGGCGACCGAGTAGCAAGGCGGCGTCTTCAAATCGAGTTCGAGGAGAAGAGACTACCGACGGCTCCCAGCGTCAGGAGACCGAAGACGGCGATCGAGAAGACGACCAGCAGGCTTCCGACGAGAACCAGAAGCCCCGCGAGGCCATCGCCGGTTGCGACGTCCATGAATAGTTCGTTCATCTCGAGGATGTTGTCCACGATGACGTTCAGTGGCATGGGTTCCATACCTGAGACTTGTCAGTGGCGGTACTTGGTCGTGCCGGTCTGTCCCAGGGGAAACTACCTGTCTGTACCACCACGAGTCGGTGCGACTAAGCCCCAACCGGTCGTATCGGTGGGCGTGACCGACGACGCGATGCTCTCGACGTTTACGACGGCGGACGATGGGGACGACGAGTCGAGCGGGACGGCCGACCTCGAGGCAGGCGACGGCGAAGACGGCTGCACGGCCGTGCAGTCGACGTATGCGTGGGGCGACCACGAGTGCAGGCGGTGTGGCGACGACAGTGATCGCGTCTGGCGTGACGGGGACGCGTTCGTCTGTCCCGACTGCAAGGAGTGGTGACGAGAGCTGATTTTCGCCTGTCGTAGCCGCCTCGAGACGGACGGATCGACCCGATCGCGTCGAGTGCCCCGAACATTTATATCTCCGTCGTGGCTTTGTAGACCTGCAATGGCGCAAGGTACGGTCGCATTCTTCAACGACACTGGCGGCTACGGTTTCATCGAGACTGAGGACGCGGACGAGGACGTTTTCTTCCACATGGAAGACGTTGGCGGCCCTGACCTCGAAGAAGGTCAGGAAGTCGAGTTCGACATCGAACAGGCCGACAAAGGCCCGCGCGCGACGAACGTCGAACGGCTGTAGGCTGTTCCAGCACAGGGGTATCGTTTTCCGATTGTCACACCGAAAAGCGGTGGCTCCGTCGATTTTCTACACAGAGAGAATCCCGTCGTTGACGACGGGCGTGAATCCGACACCGCCGACACAAACCACGCTCAGCAGCAAGATGGATAGTTA
>JGI2924J29684_1078103_pt1 | contig 31207 bp, 23 predicted proteins | sample BenlonsequencITS_FD_29684 | JGI IMG/M metagenome (IMG submission 29684)
CCGTCCTAGCCAATATCCCCAAATCCAACCACAACGTCCAGCGATCTACATACTCAGCGTCCATCTCCATCCACTGATCAAAGTCCACTTCATTCCGCCCACTAATCTGCCAAATACATGTAATTCCCGGCTTCACTGCCAACCTCTTCCGATGCTTAGAATCGTACAAATTAACTTCGCTGAGCAAGGGCGGCCTTGGCCCAACTAAACTCATATCCCCTCGAAAAACATTGTATAACTGAGGCAGCTCATCAATACTTGTTTTACGAATAAACCTGCCCACTGCTGTCACTCTCGGATCATTGGTAATCTTAAACACTGGTCCACTCATTTCATTCAAATGTGCCAATCGTTCCTTAAGCTCTTCGGCATTTACAACCATGGACCGGAATTTATAAATATTAAAGGCCCTTCCATTCAACCCAACTCTTTCTTGAGCAAAAATTATTGGCCCCTTGGAGGTTAACTTTATAGCTATCGCTACTAAAGCGAAAACCGGAGTAAGAACTATAAGACCGGCACCTGATAAAATAACATCCATCCCCCGTTTTGCTACCTCATGCCAAGGCCGTCTGGGGTGGCTGTCATACACAACCATTGAGAGCCCCCCAAAATCCATGGGCCTGCTGCGAGAAACCTTCGTCACAATGTCGTCAAGAAGTACCGCCACCGTTTTACCCATGACATCTAGAATTTCAATGGACTCTTGAACACCCTTTTCCGTAATCAGCGCTGTAACAACCGTTAAATCTACGATGTTCATGCGAATAATGGATTCGAGATTCGAGTAATCCCCCAGATAAGGTATCTCAAGACCGTTTTTAGCAGGGGCGATGTACCCTATGACTCTATAGCCTAACTGTGGATTATCCTTAAGTTTCTGTAGGTAAAGCTCAGCAGCAGAGCCTGCACCCAGAATCAGCACATAACGTGTATTTCTGCCTAGTTTCCTTCCTGCTTGCAAAGCCAACCGGGTCACAATATGCATTCCAATGGTTAAACCCACTGCAAAGGCCCCAAAGTAAAAAAAGAAGCGTGTGCGCAGTAAATACGGGCTATGAAGATAAATAGTTGTCATACTGACTGCGAATGAGAAGAAGTGGGCTTTCAGAATCTGGCTTAGTTCACGCCGCGCAGACATAAAGCGGCGTGATTGATAGACTTTTAAGGCATTACTGGCAATAATCCAAGCTACTAAGTAAATTAAAAATATCGCAAAGTATCCTGGCCAGCTATTATTTGTCACGACATTCTTGATTTGATAGATTTCTATGACCAAAGAGAAGGCCAATGCTATTAGAACAATGTCAACGAGTTCAGATATGTTTTCAATGATCCCCCTGTCCCTTAGCACTGTCTCACTTCCCTTTTCCATTTCCTTTTTCTATACATAATCTTATCCCATCTAAAACCGATTGATTTAATAGGCCCTCCGTCCTAGGACTAACCGCAACTCCATATATTTCCCTATAAGAAAGTAATATCCTTCACGAACTTTTCACAAAATTCCAACACCATACCCACAATTCCAGTAATCTTCGTCACAATCCGATCTGATCCTACGCTTCTTCTTCCCAATATCCTTCTATCCTCGAAATAACTCCCAAAATTTTCTCTTTTTCTTCTTATTTGGTTGCTGTAGGAAATACTCCCTTTCACCTACCAAGCCTTCCCCCGTCAAAATTGCCTGAGGGTTCTCCAACGTAACTTCCCGAACCCCCTCTTCTCTCGCGATCTCCTTGACACTTCGCAGTGCTTGAAGATAAACCCCATCCTCCTGCGAAGTCCGATGCGCATCCGACCCAATAAAGTGAATCAAACCACTCCTCAGCATCCTTTCCGCCAACTCCTCAGCCTGGGGCCCATACCTCCCGCTCAGACTTCTCAGGTTCAGCTGAAAAAGCACCCCTTTATTCGCCCAGTCAACCAAGTACTCCGGCCTCTCAATCAAGCCCTTATTCCGCTCCGGATGAGCCAGCACCGGAGTCAGCCCCTGCACCTGCAAGTCAAAGAAGACTTGTTCCGTATACTGGGGAATCTCCAGCATGGGCAGCTCTAAGAGCAGATACTTGCCCGTATTCCCCAGGGTCATCAGCTTGCCTTCACGAGCCCATTTGCCTAGGTCGGGGCAAATATAGTTCTCTGCCCCAGGCAGAATTTCCACCGGGATTTCTGCCTCAGCCACATGCTTGCGCAACAGCTCCACAGCAGCCAGGATCTCTTCAGGGCTTAAGAATCCACTGCCTTCCATAACATGAGGAGTAACAATCAGGGTCTGGAATCCGGAATAGAACAATTGACGAACTATTCCCAGGGAGTGGGTCATGGTCTTGGCGCCATCGTCAAGACCGGGGAGGATGTGGTTGTGTGTATCAATCATCTGTCTTCTCCTAACCTTTAAGCTAAATTCTAGCAAAACTAAGTAACAAATCTTCGAACATATGTTACAATAATGTAAAATATCTAATATTATCTAATTTACACATTTTAATGAAGCAGAAGAGGGAGTACTATGGCAAGCAAGAATATCTTAATCGTTGATGATGACCCCATTGTTTTAAGAATGCTGGAGTCTGCCCTGAGCAAAAACGGGTATCATACGTTTAAGGCAGAGTCCGGTGAAAATGCTCTGAGGATTCTGGATGCTCTGGCCATTGATCTAGTTCTCTTAGATGTGGTCTTACCCGGGATGGACGGACTGAATACTCTTAAAAAGATAAGAAATCACCCCACCTATGGCTTTGTCCCGGTGCTCATGCTGACCAGCAGGGATAGTGAAATTGATCACGTCATCGGTTTGGAATTGGGAGCTGATGATTACATTTCCAAGCCCATCCGCTTCCATGAGCTGATTGCTCGGATCAAGGCAGTTCTGCGCAGGGCGGATTCCAATCGGACATCCTTCTCTAAGGTAGTCTTCCGCGGTCTGGTCATGGATCTGTCCAGTCGACAAGTCACCGTCAACGATCAGGAGATAGAGCTCTCCTTCAAAGAGTTCGAGCTCTTATGCCTTTTAGCCAAAAGACCGGGCCGAGTCTTCACCCGAGCTGAAATTCTGGATACCGTCTGGTCGGAAGAAGGCTTCTGGGAAACTCGCACAGTGGATGTCCATATCCGCAGAATTCGCAAAAAGCTGGAGGAGATAGGCCAGAGTCCCCTGCTCATCGAGACTGTCCGGAATGTGGGCTATCGTCTGCCAATGTCTCTTTAACCTCCTGAAGCTCCTCCACTAAAGGGGGCATTAATTCCTTGAGTTCCTGGTAGTGTTTATGGGATTTGTTCCACTCCCCAGCCTGGGCTGCCCGCTCCAGTTCACCGGCAGTCTTAAAAACCTTCATAGCATACAGACAGGATAAAGCGCTGGCCAGTCGATGGGCGCTTTTTTCTAATTTCCCCAAGTCATAGGCCTCCAGATCTGTCCTGATGATCTCCAGCCAAGTCTGGTAATTTTCCAAGAAGTTCTCAATACTTAAAAGCATGACTTCCTGACCAAAAAGCTTTGCTTCCTGGCGGAATATCTCCTGATTGATCAGTGTACCTGCCTCTGGGATATTTGCCGATTGCCGGCACTCTTCCCCGCACCTCTGACCGGGTTCTTCGTCGGGTATTTGATTCTCCAAGCCTGCTGACCGGCGAATCTGCTTTAGGATCAGCAGCAGTTTTTCTTCTTGGATGGGTTTTGCCAGATAGAAATCCATCCCTTGCCGGAGAAGTTTGTCTCGATCCCCCAGAATAGCCGAGGCCGTCAAGGCAATGATAGGGACATGCTTCCCTGTAGGTCCTTCCAGGTCCCGGATAATTGTCGTCGTCTCTAAGCCGTCCATAATAGGCATATTCTTGTCCAGCAAAACACAGTCATAGTCCTGAATTTTCAGGGCTTGAAGCAATTGCAAGCCATTATTAACGATGGTCACCGCACAATTATGATAGGTTAGGATGTGCTTGATATAGATCTGATTAGCCAGATTATCTTCGGCGGCTATGACTCTTAAGCTCTGCAGATCCTCTCGCTCTTGATTCTCCGTGCTAACTGCTGCCTCGTCTAGGGCTATCTCCTGGGGATCGGCTATGCCTAAGGGCAGGAAGAGAGAGAAGGTACTGCCCGCCCCTTCCTGACTCTCCACTTCAATTCGCCCGTGCATTAACTCGGCCAGGTGCTTGACAATGGTCAGACCCAGTCCCGTACCGCCGTATTTTTTGGTAATGCTGCTGTCGGCTTGGGAAAAGCTTTGGAAGATGGTCTGAAGCTTTGTTGCAGAGATACCGATGCCCGTGTCCTTAACCAGGAATTGTATTTCCAGTCTGGTTTCTGCCAGAGCCAGAGATTTGAGCTTAAGCTCCACAGACCCATGATGGGTAAACTTGAGGGCATTATTCAAAAGGTTATTGAGAATCTGACTGATTCGCAAAGGATCTCCCCTCAGATAATCCGGGAGGTCAGAGCTTACCTCCGTATGGAGGCTAATCCCTTTTTCTTCCGCCTGGGCTTTATAGGTTTTCAGAATAGGTGTGAGTAAGTCCTTCAGGCCAAAGGCTCTCTCTTCGATCACAATTCGGTTGGACTCAATTCTGGAAATATCCAAGATGTCACTGATGATTCCCTCCAAAGATGCTGCCGAGGATTGGATTAAGTCTACATAGTCCTCCTTATATTGGCCCTCTTTTTTCAAGAGACTGGTCATTCCTATGATCCCTTGGAGGGGGGTTCTGATTTCATGGCTGACATTGGCTACGAAGCGGGTCTTATTCTCGTTAGCCTCAGCGAGCTTGCGGTTGCTCTCCTCAAGGGCCAGGTTTTTTTCCTGCAGGGCTCGGGTATGATGGGCAACAATCTTCTCCAGGTTTTGATACTCTTTGGCATTTTCCAAGGCAACAGCGATCTGGGAGGATAATACCTGTAAAACCTGCTGGCGTTCGCTGGTGAAAATACCGGGGGCCAGGTCGTTTTCCAGATAAAAGAGGCCAATCACCTTTCTTTTGATAATCACTGGCAGACAGAGGACGGAAGCTGGCTGCTCTTCGCCGTCTAAGGTCACTGTTTCTCCCGTTCTGGCCACATAGGTTATGAGCTTAATAGGCAGATCTGTGCTTTGGGGGTGGATATCCAGGGAATCTAAGAGGCGGATGGAGTTATCATCGGCTTTCCCTTCCGCCTCTATGGTTAACTTGTTGTCATAATTCTGGATGAATACCACTCTTCTGGCCCCGGAATTTTGAAGCATGATTCGAATGAGCAGCTTGAGTAAGTCCTCCAGGACGATTTCGCCGGAAATGGCCTGACCGATCTTCAGAATCGCAGTCAGATCAATATCCGGGATCTCAGCGGTGCCTGTGATGGCCAGAGGATTCTGCAGGAGGAGCATGGGATAACGGTTTTGCAGGTCTGCTACTTTAGCCTTGGCTCCCCATTCCCGATAGCAGCTTATGGCATGGTGGAAATAGAACTTGGCCAAGACCTGTCGGCCTTCGGTGAGATAATATTCCCCTGCTAATTCATTAGCTAGGGCTTCTTCCTGGATAAAATGCTGGGTTTCCGCATGCTGGATAGCTAAATCGTACCAATCGGCTGCCTTGAGGTCTTCTTTGTTCAGCCGGGCAAACTCGGCTTTCACTAAATACAGCTTATGCAGAATATTTTCCGGTGCTGACCGAGATAGCTTTTCTAAGGCCTTAATACTTTTTTTAATTCTTCTTATGCTCAAAAGCCGTTTGGAATAGCTTAGTCTTTCATAGTTGGCCACAGCGACCAAGGCCCCGTAAAAATGCAGCAAGGGCAAGCAGAAGGTTCCCAGAACTCCATCCAGGTATTCGTCGAGGAAGGGCAGACTTTCCAGGGCTTTCTCCGGCTGCCGGAAATAGTAGTACTGAATCAGCCGGTGAAAGTAGATATTGAAAACAATGGTCCGGTCATTAGACTGGGTGTAGATGGGCAGCAAACTGCGTTCATCGAAATCCTCTCCTACCAGGGCACAGGGGTCCGGAGATAATCCGGCAAAATTCAAAGCAGTCTGGCGATAAATCTGACAGAGGCGCTGGGAGGTTTCATGTCCGGTCTTGATCATGGCCTGGCGATGGGCCTGCATTTCTGCTTCGATCAGGGAGAGCTGACGTCCGGAAAAATAGGAACAGACAAAGTACTGCATGATGGAGTGTCCGGCGGAGAGTAAGTCTCCGGAGGTAAATCCGCTCAGATAGGTCTGAGGAAAGTCCTCCAAGGCATCCCGGAGAGGGTCTTTGCAATGCCGAATCACCATGTTGAAGATCATCCGAATCTTGCTGTCAAAGCGATATACTCCCAGCTTATCCTGGAGACGGAGGGCCAGTTCTCCGAATTCATAGCCTTTATCGGCTTGCTTAAAGAGCATGTTGATGATATAGCCATAGGCAGAATAGGCGACGATGGTTTCTTCGGTGATCCCATGGTTCAGGGAAAGGCGCAGGGCCTTTAAGACCATCAGGATTACGGCGTAATAGGAGGCGGAATAACTGCAAATCCCCGTGGTGTTGAAAATTCGCATGGCGGTTTTATACTTTTCGTCCGTCATCAGGGGCAGACTTAACAAGTCTGCACTTTGCTTCCCTCTTAAGGCCCAGATGGTTCTTAAATACTCCAGGATAATATGACCCAGATGGGGCCTCCTGGGAAAGGGAACCCCTAATAACTTCAGAGTGTTTTCGGCGAGGGCCATGGCTTTTTCGAATTCATTCTCAGCGGTATAGGTAGCAATCATGATTTCTGAGATTCTGGCCTGAGCCAGGACGTCTCGGCAGTGCACCAGGGTTTCTGCCGCCACCTCTTCCATCCGCTCAAACCGGGTGCATACATAGGCCATTTCCGCCAGCTGAATATGGAGCTCCAGCATGAAGGGATATTCCGTCCTCCAAGCTTCTGAGGAGGTAAGCTGTTTAGCCAGGTTGAAATAATCCAGGGCTGGTTCATAAGCGGAGGAGGCCTTGGCCTTCAGGCCGGCGCGAAAATTCAGATTGGCCAGAAAGGATCTCTCAGCGAGGTCTAGGCTTAAATCTACCGCCAGGTTAAGGTGATCGACGAGTTCAAAGAGACGGTTTTCCAACTCCTGTCCCTTCAGCTTACTATAGAGGAGCTTGCCAATCTTGCCATGGGTGGCAGCTTTTGTTTCTTTTGCCAGGAGGGAATAGGCCGCCTGCTGGACTCGGTCATGTAAAAAGCTGTATTGGCTTTCTGCTCCTTGAATCAGTCCGGACTCCACTGCTGCCTGCAAAATATCCTTAAGCTCTTCGCCGGGCTTTCCCGTGACGATCTCCAGGGTATGCAGATCAAAGCTGCTGCCGATACAAGCGGCCAGTTTCAGGAGGTCTACCATGGCAGGAGAGAGCTTGCTGATTTTCGAAATCATCAAGTCCACCACATTGTCCGTGACCTTACACCCTAAGATAGCCGGCAGATTCCAGGTCCAAGCCGACTGCCGGGCCTCCAGACTCAAAAGCCCTTCCTCCTTCAGCATGTATAAAAACTGAATCACAAAGAAGGGATTCCCCTTAGTCTTGGCGTGACAAACTTCAGCGATGGCTAAGGTCTCTTGGCGGGGACGGCTCAAGGAGACTGCCAGCAAACTATTGACATGATCCAGAGTCAGGGGCTGCAGGTTTATGGCCTCAGCCTCTAACCCTTGTTTTTCCAGTTGGCGAAAGAGCAAATTCAGGGGGTGAAGGGCAGTAATCTCCTGATCCCGATAAGCGCCAATGATCAGGATGGATCCGAACCTGTCTACAATGAGTTGTTCGATAAGGCGAAGGCTGGATGGGTCAGTCCATTGCAAATCGTCGAGAAAAAGGACGAGGGGGCTTTCCGGGGTGGCGAAGAGTTGAATGAACTTCAAGAAGACATCGTTGAGTCTGTTCTGAGCCTCCGAGGGAGCAAGCCGGGCGGCAGGCGGCTGGGGGCCGATGATCAGGCTGAGCTCCGGGATGATCTCGACGATGAGCTGGGCATTGGGGGAGAGAGCACTGACTAACTTCTCTTGCCAGGCGGCGAGGGTTGTTTGATTTTCTGATAGTATTCGTCTTAAATGAGGTTGAAATGCCTGAATAAAGGCTGTGTAGGGTACATTGCTTTTATACTGATCGAATTTACCCACTAAATAGATTCCGCCCCCTTCCCTTACATAGTCTAAGAATCCTTTGACGAGAGAGGTTTTTCCCACTCCGGAATAACCTGAGACGAAGATAAGCTCCTGCTGGCCTTTGAGCACCCGTTGATAAACCTGCTTAAGAGTTTCCAGCTCTTTCTCCCGGCCAAACAGCTGATTGGGTATGGCCAGACCTCTGGGCTTATCCAGGAGAGCGATTTCGAAGGGTTCGATCACCTCGGCTCCTCCCTGCTCTTTCCTCTCCAGGGCTGCCAGACATTTTTGCAGGTCATGCTGAAGGGCGTAGGCAGTTTGGTAGCGATCCTCCAGCTTCTTCTGCAGGAGTTTGTGAAGGATGTGGGATAGGACTAAGGGGATTTCTGGGTTCAGCCGATTTAGGGGGCGGGCTTCTCTGGCCAAATGAGCGTAAACCAATTCCAGAGGGTCTGCTGCCTTAAAGGGGGGTTGGCCGCTGAACAGGTGATAGAGTACTGCTCCCAAGGAATAGAGATCTGTCCGGGTATCAACCTGTTGATTGATTCTGCCCGTCTGTTCCGGGGATATATAATGCAGGTCGGAAGGAGGTAAACCCGGCAGACTCATGTCCTTCAGCTTAACTCTTCCCCTGTCGGAACTAACCAAAATATTTCCCGGGTGGATATTCTTGCAGATAATTTTCTGGTCGTGGAGAAGAGCTACGGCTTCAACCGTCTTAAGTCCGATGGTTAAAGCACTCCGAAGATCTAAGGTAGTCTTTAGCAGTTCCTGAAGCTCTTCGTATAATTCCGAAGAAGACTCTCCTCTTTTATCTGCCGGAATAACTTGCAAATCTGTTGCGTCCTTCATACTCTCCTCCCTTCCCAGAAGTTAAATGACTCAAATTACACCATTTTGCCTATCTCTTCCTAGTTATGTTCAATCCAGGAAATTAACTGTTGGAAATAATTCTACTTTTGTAGTAATTTTCCTGCTTCTTTCTTACTAGATCCTCCTTATTTATTTAGCCAATTAATCAAATTATAGATTATATTGCAATAATTTTAATCACCCAGGGGGTGATCTCTGCCATAATATTGATTAAAAGTAAAAAAACAACTTCCTCCTTAGGGAGAGAAGTTGCTTCTAAGCTTTAATTGCTTTCATTAAACTGGTCTCAGAGATTATTAGGACTTCTTTTTCTTTTTCTTGGGATCGTCTGAGCCATGATAGTAATAGTAGTAGTAGTATTCGCTGGTCTTCAGGTCTGCCTTATTGATTACTGCTCCAAGGATCTTAGCCCCTACCTTGTCCAATTGTTCCTTGGCCCGTTGAGCGTATTCTTTGTTGACTTCTCCGGAAGCTAACACCAAGATGACTCCATCGACTTCCTGAGCCAGAACGGCGGCATCCGTCACGGCAATGATGGGAGGGGTATCGATCAAGACCACATCAAATTGTTCACTGACTTCCTCGATCAAACGCCTCATCCGCTGGGAGCCTACGAGCTCAGCGGGATTCGGGGGAATAGGGCCTCCGGTGAGGACTTTGACGCCGAGTACAGGGGTTTCCTTGATAAAGTCTTTCTCCTGATCATCCTGAACCAAAAAGGTTGAAAGGCCCTCATGATTTCTCAGTTCAAATAATTTATGTTGGGTGGGATTACGCAAATCAGCGTCTATCACTAAGACGGATTTTCCTGACTGTGCTATACTCACTGCCAGGTTGGCAACGGTGGTGGATTTCCCTTCCCGGGGGCCTGAACTTGTGATCATGATTTTTTTGGTCTTTGTATCCACACTAGTGAATTGTACATTCGTCCTGAGCGTCCGGTAAGCTTCTGAGATGGGGGATTTCGTTTGTTCGTGCGTTATTAATGAAAAAGCCAAAATAAACTTCTCCTCTTATCCTTGTTTTCCTGCCTCGTAGTTTGGAATAACCCCTAAAACCGGAATTCCTAAGACATTCTCCACATCTCCTGAGGTCTTTATTGTGTTATCCATGTACTCCAGTAAAAAGACCAATCCCATAGAAGCCATCAAGCCTACCACAACGGCAATTAAGATGTTTAATTCTTTATTGGGCTTAACCGGCTTATCCGGAACCACAGCTGTATCGACTATACTGACACTGTCTACTTTTTTTATTTCAATGACTGCTTTGGAGAACTCAGAAGCCATTGAATTGGCAATGGCAGTAGCCAGATCCGGATTAGTGTTCGTAACTTGGATTTCCAGGATTTCTGTTGTCTTCACCGGGTTGATGGTGATCAGTTCATTCAGCTCAGCAACAGTCATGGCCAAATCCAAGTCATCGATGACACTTTGTTCAACAGTGCGGCTCTGGGCAATGGCTGCATAAGTCTTAGCCAGCTGCTGATTAGCCAGAAGGACACTATTATCCAGCATCTGTACAGCCGCTTGTCCCTCTTCGGAAGCTTTCTTGCCAACAATTAAGGTAGTGGAAGCTTGATACACTGGCTTTATGACAAAATGACTGATGATTCCGCTGGTCAGAGCTGCGATAAGCGGCAGAACCACTACGATGATCCAACGTTTCTGGAGCATTTCCCAATACTGCCGTAATTCTATTTCCTCGTCCATTTCTACCTCCAAATTAGCACAGTTAACTAGTTGACGTTATATTATTCTAGATAATTTCCATTTTTCCTTCAACTAAACTTGAATCCTTGGTAATCCTTTAATAATTTTGGAAATAAATTTATAAATTTGCTTTTACAGGGAGGAGTCCCTAGTTGAATGTCGAAGATTGTTAAGTCTATGGGAAAAGAGCCAGTACATTTTTAGGGGGAAAGGGTTTCAATGGTACGAATTGCTAAACTGGAATTATATATCATCTTAGCTGCCCTGATCATAGCATCCTTGATCATCGCTATATTCTGGGCCCTGAATCACGGAGAGGCAACTGCCGCTGCCTTCAAACAGCCTCCTCCGGCGGCGGCTGACCCAGCAGATCCAGATAAGGATTCGGATGAGGATACAGATGCGGCAAGGCCCTCAGATTCTGCCTCTGCTTCAGACTCTGGCTCCGGCTCTGCTACTGGCTCTGGCACTGGCACTGCTTCTGGCTCTGGCTCTGAGAAGTCAGCTCCGAATCCGGTTATCGAGGAAAACAAGGTTACCCAGCAAGGGTTAGCTCAAATCACTGAGCCGACCACCGTCAAAGCCCTTGTCTTCGGAGATGCTGTGGCCGCAAGTCAAGGCGCTTCCAATAAGGATGAACTGGGCTGGCACGCTTTAGTTGCCAAGGAGCTTCAAGCTAAATACCCGGGAAATTTTCAGTGGGCCTTTAAAACCACGGATCAGGCCACTGTCAATGATGTGTCGACTTATGTTCCTGAAGTGACCCCGGATACAGACCTGATTATTCTTTGCTTGGGCAGAAATGACTGGACTGTGCTGACTACAAAAAATTTCAAGCAAAAGTACGAGGAGCTGCTCAGCGAACTTCAAGCCCTGAATCCCAAGGCGGACATCCTCATAGTCATTGAACCGCCTGTGAAAAACATTGAGCAGAATAATAAGTTTTTTCCCTATCGGCAGGTTCTAATTGAGCTGGGGAAAAAGCATCGGCTTCCGGTTGTTGACCTGTGGGCAGCCTTTATCCAGGATCCGGCTCCTCTGGCTGAGTTATTGGCAGATGGAGTTAATCCCAATGATCAGGGGTATAGGATTTTTGCGGATGGGGTGTTGAAGGGGTTGGAGAGGGTTTTGGGGAGGAAGAATTAACCCCGCGGAGAAAGGATAGTCCGAATATTACTAAGCCGATTAAGGTTTATACATTACTGAGTAAGGAGCCGTCTGCTATAGCAGTCGGCTCCTCATATTTGCCCGGAAAAATAAACATTAAAATTTTAAGTCCCAGCTTAGCTAAAAACTATCGTCCATTGAACAGAGTTTTGATCTTTAAATTTAATTTCTTCTCCCCTAAGATTTATTAGCTTAGCTTCCCCCCAGGACTTACCCAGCATCGTCCCTATGGCGTTTCTAATATCTTCTCTCCCATCCTCGTTGCTGGGACTTATCCATGTGCTGCTTCCGGCTTTCACATAGGTTGGCAGAACTCCAATGGAAGAGGTCAGCAGGTTTTTGATTCCCATGGTACTTAACAGAGTATCCTCTTCACCGGCTTTAATATTGGCCGTAATGGTGTGAGTAGTGTTATTGATTGACATTGTTGCCCATTCGTTATTTAAGTTTCCTGTCGAGGTTCCCAAGTCAAGTCTCAAACTGACACTACTGGAGCTATAGTCAGATTTCGAGAGAGTGCCATTCAGAGTTACGTAAGAACCAAACAATGCACGTAATGAACCTACACTAACATCTCCGCCGCTAATTGTACCGCCAAGCAGGTTAGACATAGTAATCGGACCACTTAAAGAGAAGGTTTTGTTAGAAAAGCTAACTGTACCTAAGAAAGGGGAAACAAGGCTATTGAGTTGTAAGGTACTACCCGCAGGATCGGAATTAATTTGAATGCCTGTAATCCTTTGATCGGGATTAGTAATACCACTCAAATCTGCCGTTTTACTTGTACCATTTACTGTAACAACCGGTATTACATTGGCTGAGCCGTTCTTGATGGCGAAATCGGAAATCTTAGTAGAAGTCGTTGTTCCCCCATTATTTCCACCGCCACCTCCACCGCCGCTGCTTCCACCTGTGGAAGGCGTTCCGGGAGGTGTACTGGGCGTTGAGGTCGTATCCTTACCATTTACTTTTCCGCCGCCGCTGACCAATGTCCCCGTTGAACCCGAGTCTAATTTGCCGATGCTCGAACTTTTCGGAATCGTAATCTCAGCTTTCACATCAGTTTTCATGCTTTCAACAACTGTTTTTTCTGCCAAGGCCAGTTTCCCTTGGGATTTTACCTCTACCGCTTTAAAGCTTCCTTCTATAGTAACCTTTTGTTCCGGAGTTTCTGTGTTCACAACAACATTTGGAACAACCGCGTCTGCTGCGGCCTTCAGAGTAACCTGACTCTCTACCACCACAGGCTCAGTGAAAGTTCCTCTTAGTTCAACAACCGGCTCTTGTCCCGGGGTACTGGTAATTGTAACGACTCCCATCTTAGCGCCATTAGCATCAAGGATGGCGAAGCTGCGAACCACTGTATCCCCAATGTTTGTAGTCCCTGAGGCCTCAACCCGTACATCACTGTCACTGTCTACCGTAAGAACCCCGGCAGTAGTATTCTTGATATGAATACTGTCTGATGCTCCGGAGAGGACGACAATGTTAGCAGCAGTTACGCCGTCAATCGTTGCTGTTCCTTTCTCACCCGGATCTACGAAGACGGTTCCTTTGACGGTGAGGTTTTTGAGGGTAATATTATCTCCCTTAACATAGACGCTGTAATTGGCCTTAGCATTTTGTAAAGTGATGTTATCACCTATGAGCATAACGTTATCCGTTAATACTGCAGGGGCAGCAGCATCTGCAGAACCGACGGTCTCTTTAGCCGTAGAATATGAAAGAGCAGAAGTCAGAGCATTCATTCCCGCAGTAGGTACTACAGCCTCTCCCCCTACGGCAATCATATCATCTGTCGCGAGGTTCAACTTCACAAATTCCTTGGTGGAATTGTCCAGTTGTTGATTAACCAGGACGACAGGCGATCCCGTTGCAGCAGCCAGAGGCACAACGGCTAAGGCGTCAACTAAGGTTTCCCCATTAGCGACATAGACCTTGTCATTTTTGTAAGACTTAGTAAAGCCCTTAAGGATTTGGACGTTAGTGTCATACTTGGAAAGACCGGAATATCGCTTGACGCTCCCTTTTAATTGACCTTTGACTGCATCCGACACTACGGCAGTTCCGCCCACTACATAGGATTCCTTAACCTTATCACCAAGGCTATCCAGATAGGTTTTGACCGAAGCAGGAAGCTGTCCTTGAGTCGTGGTTAAAATCGGCATTTCCTGAGCGGCGGCGATAGGGGCAACAGATAAGGCATCCGCCGGGGTTAGATAACCGGCAGCAACTACAACTTTAGAGATGTTGACTCCTTGTTTGCCCATTTCCTTAGCTATGTTAACTGAGGTTTCGTATTGATCATAGCCACCGAGCTGAACCGGGGTTATGCCCAGAGCACTGATTTCATTAAGCACAGATTGTTTAATCACCGCTGTACCGCTGGTGATATATACTTTTTTCGGTTTTAAACGAAGTAATTCAGCTTTTGCAGAAGCATTTAAGGTCTCACCGTTATCCGTCAACAAGATAGGAGCCTTTAATTTGGTTGCCAAAGGACCTGCAGCGAGGGCATCCACCAGGGAATAGCTCATCCCGGCTGAGAGAACCACACTATCACTGGTTCCTGTCCAACCCTTTTGGGCCATCAGTGCGGCGGTTGCATATTGGTCATACCCACCAATCCTGGTCACTGCGCTGGGTGTTGCAGCATTTGCCACAGCAGGTGCTATGGTTGCTGACAAAGCAACTGCCACAGCCATGCAGCCATTCAACACTTTTTGTTTAGTCTTTTTCATGATTTACCTCCTCTTACTGTTCGTGTTCTGATTACTTTTACAATGACAATCTATAGGTGGTGCGGAACCGTCATATATAATGATATAAACCAATTAAGGTAAAATGTCCCTCACCTGTAAAAAGTTATTCCATTTACTTCGCTATTTCCATGGATAATCCTGCAAGGAATATCTAGATATTTCTATATTTTTGACTTTTAGCTATTTTTTTGCGCATAAAAAAGAAAGAACAATTTCATAACAATCGTTCTTTCTCCGTTGTTTCCATTAAATTCATAGGATTGATTATCCTCTAGCTCATATTGACCAGGAAGACAATTCCGGTAATAATCCCTGCTAATACTACAGCCATAAGTATGATATACATATTTTGCTTCTTGCGACTAAGCTTATGCCAAGGTAAGCCCATGTGCTGACTGCCTCCTTCTGTAAAACGACTCACAAAGATACCTTATTACAGAATACGACAATAATCAATATAACGCTGGGAAATTTTAAACAAAATAATATCTATATCTCCCCTCGCACCCGGCCGCTCCCATCACAGTTAGGGCAGGGGGAAGTATAGCGAACTAGCAAGGTCTGACCCACTTTCTTCCGAGTCATTTCCACCAGTCCAAGTTGAGTCAGCCCTAAAACCTGAGACTTTGTTTTATCTCGGGCGCAGGCCGTTTCCAAGGCCTCAATCACCTGTTTTTGAGACTCTTCCGTGGTCATATCGATAAAGTCGATAATAATAATCCCGCCTAAATTCCTCAGCCGCAGCTGACGGGCAATTTCCCAAGCAGCCTCCAGATTCGTGTGAACCACAGTTTCTTCCAAGGATCTCTGACCCACATATTTTCCCGTGTTGACATCAATGACGATCAAGGCCTCTGTTTGCTGAATGACCAGATACCCTCCGCTTTTCAGCCAGACTTTAGACCGCAGGGCTTTACGGATCTCATCATCCACACCATAGTTGGCAAAAAGGTCTTTTGCCGGAACTACAAAAACCTGTTTAGCAGCAGGATGTTCAATGTCCCGCAAAGCTTTGCGCAAAATTTTCCCTACTTCATCCTGATCAACGGTGATTTTCTCAACATCCTGATCAATCCAGTCCCGGATCAAGCGAGAAATCAGGTCAACATCTTTATGCACCAACCCCGGTACAGAGACGTGAGGAATTTTGGGCAATAAAGCTTGCCAATAAGCAACCAGTTGGGTAATGTCATCCTTGATCTCGTCACCATCAATCCCTTCCGCCAGAGTCCGGACAATCACCCCCATACCTTCCGGCTTGGCTGCGGCAGCCAAGTCTTTCAATCTGGTGCGTTCATTATTATCCTGGATCTTCCGGGACACCCCAACATAATTGACCTGGGGCAAAAGAACCACATATCTCCCCGGCAAGGTGATGTTAACACTAATCCTGGCCCCCTTAGTACCCACGGGTTCCTTGGTAACCTGCACCAAAAGCTCCTGCCGAGGTTTAAGAACATTCTCAATCCTTTCCTGGATAATCGGCGCTTTATCCTCTTCATCAAAGCGAGGAGGAATAGCATCTCCCACATACAGAAAGGCATTCTTATCTAAGCCAATATCCACAAAAGCGGCCTGCATACCGGGAAGGACATTCTCAACTCTCCCCCGATAAATATTCCCCACCATGTGGGTTGAACCGCCCTCATCCTCAAACACTTCCATGAGTTCACCCTGCTCAAAGACAGCTGCTCGGATCTTTTGAAATTGGTTGGAGCCAGATCCTTCGCTTTGGCTTTGCAGAACGATTTCCTTCCGGTGGGGCTCCGCAGCTCGGTTTTTCATTATGTTAACACCTCCTCGTTGAACTTGCATTACAACGCTCACCTCATGACGTCGTGGGCCAAACTAAGGCTCAAGGGGTTTATGAAAGCGGGCGGGGTTCCCGGCCAAAGCGGCGTCCTTGCCGCATGGCCGGCAGTGTACGTCCTGTACACTGCCCCGCTTATGCAAGCACCCCTTTCGCCAAGTTTGGCTAGCCACTCCGTCAAAGAGGATCGCTCTTGTAAAGCTGCGTTCTAAGCCGGGTCACGATTATGTATTTCTTATAAGCACCTTGGTGAACTGCTTATTCGGCACCGATTCAGAGGTGCCATGCATGAAGCATGTCCCGCTAAGTGGCCTGAGATCGTCTCCTGCTCCCGTTCGGCCTTACAAGCCGACAGCCCGCCGCTAATCCTGCGGCACCGATTCAGATGGTGCACATGCATGAAGCATGTCCCCCCAAGCGGCCTGAGACCGTCTCCTGCTCCCGTCCGACCCTTCACGCCAGCAGTCCACCGCTTTATCCTGCGGCACCGATTCAGATGGTGCACATGCACGAAGCATGTCCCACCAAGCGGCCCAAGATCGTATCCTGCTCCCGTTCGACCCTACAAGCCGACAGCCCACCGCTCATCCTGCGGCACCGATTCAGATGGTGCACATGCACGAAGCATATCCCACCAAGCGACCTAAACCGTCTCCTGCCCCCGTCAGTCTCCAAGCCAACGGCGCAACTCCCTTTCGGAGCCCCGCCCGCACACTACCCCAGAGACCTCAGAGGGAGGGGCACGAACACCGACGAGAGGCCTATGCGAGAGTCGTAGCCAAACTCGGCTTTAAATCCGCTTTCATCAAGCAGGGCGGGAAACAGGACGTTTCCCGCCGGCCATGCGGCACGGACGCCGCTTTGGCCGGGAACCCTGCCCGCTCTCATCCGGATTTAAAGCCCTAGTTTGGCACGACGAACGCATGGCCGAACAAGGTGTCGCGACCCTCCCGCCCCAAAGCCAGGGCCCTCAAAGCCCACTAAGCCGTCTCAAACGGCGAGCTCTTCCCGCCCTCATAACTCACATGCACCCCTGTCCGAATCACCTGCAGCTCATCCAACTCAATGGGCAGATTCTCAAGTTCCCTCAGACTGGCCAGCACTTCCTCCGGACGCACACTTCCCGAGTTCCCCATCTCGACCTCCAGATCAAAGAGAACCTCATCCCCTTGAATCTTTCCTGCCAAATGTTTGACCCAGGGCCGGATATCCTTATCCGTCGGCCCTTTTTTCGAGTAACGAGAAAAAGTCACATGCTCCCGTCCCAGCCAAGCGCTCACCGCTTCCTGCAACCGCTCTGCTTGAATAGGCAAAGCCATAGGGACTCGGATGCGATAACTGGCAGCATTGAGCACCGCCATTAAGGACTTAGCTCCCTGGTCCATGGCCCGCCCTTGGAGCAACCGTATCCCGGGAGGCAGCTGTTCCTGAACCCGAGCTAACACTTCCCCTAAATCCATGTCTTCCCGGAGCTCCACATCCACATACTCCCGCTCCCCCTCGGTTCCTACCGCTAAGGCAAAACCAAAGGAGATCTTGGGACGAGGATTAAAACCTTCGGAATAACTCATATGGATTCCAGACCTTCGGATGGCCCGCTCAAAGACTCTTGTCAAATCCAAGTGGGCAATATATCTGGCATCCTCAATTTTCGTATAGGCGATTCTTAGCCGCATGGCACTCACCCTTTCAACTCAATCTGAACTCCTCTGCTCGGACAAACTCCGCATCCGGTACAATCATTATGCCGGCAATCAATAGTCTTAGCTGCTTGGAGTGCCCGATGGTGTTCTTCAATTAAAAACTGTTTTGACACGCCGCTCCCTATATGCTCCCAGGGTAAGACGTCATCATAATCTATCGCTCGATTGGCGTAAAAATGGGGGTCAATTCCTAACTCTTTGAAGCCCTCCATCCAGACATCCTCTTTAAATTGGTCAGACCAACCATCGAAACGACAGCCATGTTTCACCGCCCATTCCAGGAGCTGGGCTAGTTTGCGGTCTCCTTTGGCAAAGACAGCTTCCAGATAACTTGTGCTCATATCGTGATAGTTATATTTCAAGCGTCGATCTCTCAGCTTTTCTCTCAGGTATCTCTGCTTTAGCTCTACAGAAGAACCTGCTTCCTGTGGTTCCCACTGAAAAGGAGTATGACTCTTGGGAACAAAGACGCTGGTAGAGATCGTCACTGTGATATTTCTGCGGCCTAACTTGGTTCCCAGATTAGCGACTTTTTTGGCCAGATCCACAATTCCATCGATGTCTTCCTGGGTCTCTGTCGGCAATCCCACCATAAAGTAGAGCTTAATTGTCGACCAGCCTTTTTTAAAGGCGGCTTCTGCTGCTTCCAAAAGGTTTTGCTCCTCGACGCCTTTATTGATGACATCCCGCAAGCGTTGTGAACCTGCTTCCGGAGCAAAGGTCATGCCGGATTTTCGTGCCTTCTGGACAGTTTCAGCCAGCTCAACATCAAAGGAATCGACTCTGAGTGAAGGGAGAGAAACCCCTACCCCTTCTTCTCCGTGCTTTTCTAAAATGCCGTGAATGACAGGCTGAATGCAGGAGTAATCCCCGGTGGAAAGTGAGGTGAGAGCGATCTGATCGTAGCCGGTGGCCCGCACTAACTCCTCAGTCTGCCTGAGCAGAGTCTCCGGTGAACGTTCCCGAACAGGTCTATAAATCATGCCCGCTTGGCAGAACCGACATCCTCTGGAGCAGCCCCGCATTACCTCCAGCATCATTCGGTCGTGAACAATTTCCAAATACGGTACCACTGGATTGGTAGGATAATAGGCCTGATCTAAATCCGGTACAATAGCCTTTTCCACCAGAGCCGGGAATCCTTCTTCGGCTTCGATTTTTTCAATACGACCATCTTCTTTATAGGTTATATGGTAAAATTCCGGAACATAGACCCCTTGGACTTGAGCAACTTTTCGTAAAAACTCTTTACGGGAAACCGGGTTTTTCTTCTGCTCACCCACTAAGCGCAGGACTTCAGGCAGTTGTTCTTCACTTTCTCCAATCAAAAAAAAGTCAATAAACCCGACGAGAGGTTCAGGATTATAGGCACAGGGGCCTCCGGCAATGACCCAAGGATCATCCGGTCCCCGCTCCTCTGTTCTCATGGGGATTCCCGCCAGATCCAGCATATTGAGAATGTTGGTAAAGCTCATTTCGTACTGGAGAGTGAATCCCACCACATCAAAATCTTTGATGGGCTTAAAAGATTCCAAGGCATAAAGGGGAATTTCTCTGTCCCTCAGTTCTTTCTCCATATCCACCCAAGGGGTAAAAACTCTTTCGCAAAGAAATTCCGGGAAGGAATTAACCAGATGGTAGAGGATTCTGGTTCCCAAATGGGACATACCCACCTCATAAACATCCGGAAAGGCAAAAACCATCTGAACATCAGTTTCCGCCCAATCTTTTTTCATGACATTCCATTCTGATCCGATATATCGGCTAGGCTTTAATACTTTAGGTAAAAAGCGTTCGACCTGCCGGCGTATATCCGCCGCAGTATTATTACTCATGGTGTCAGTGAGGCCTCCTTGTAGTATATTGTGAACTTAAATTATATCATATATAACCGTAATTCCCTAAAAATCCTAGGTATTAAGGATTTAATATTGAGCAATTAGTTTTTCAAATCCTCTATTCTTAACTCTGTCAGAACTACTAGTTAAAATTAGAAGATTTTTGCTATGCTATCTAATTTTAACTTGATAAACCTCTAAATTATTTATACTTTGTATATACGATATCAAGTGAAAGAGATGGAATCATGAAGACAATTGCCCGAAAATGGGGAAACAGCATCGGTATACGGATTCCTGCTTCAATGGCTAATTCACTAAAAATTAGCGACGGGACTCCCATTGATGTGGAACTTGATGGAGAAAGGATCATTGTCACCCGAAAAAAATACGATTTAAAAGAATTACTCGCCCGGATTCCGGATGAATATGAGCCGGAAGAAATCGATTGGGGAGAGCCGGTGGGAGGGGAAAAATGGTGAATAAAGCCCTTAATATTCTAACGCTAATTGCTGAAGTTCAAACACTTGGGAATATATAATACTTGCGTATACAACGTCTAATAAAAAGCCCCCACGTTCTTTTTTCAGAAAGTGGGGGCAGAGTTGGTGACTAATGAAAAGCACACCACTACTTTAAGTTTAATTCCAGTCGATGTCCGAATGGTTAATGGTATCTCCATTGGCTATTTCTTTTTCAGATTGGGTTAATCTTTCTCTCTCCAGAGGCGTCAGCTTTGTGAAATCACTGTCCCAAGCAAGGACTATTCTTTTAATCATTTCGAATGCTAACTCCTGTTCAGACTCAGGAAGCATATCAATCATATCAACGATTTGCTTTGAAACTGCAGACATATAATCATCCCCTTACTTGTAAATGTCCCCTCGTAATCCAATATCCTTAATCAGTAAAATTTCTTCGTCATTTAGATGGGTATACTCATATAATACTCGATACTTACCTATGCGTAAACGAAGAACAGAAGGGTTTGTGCCCTGCATCTGCTTAATATCACCCTTTGGGGGTACTTCAAGCAGTCCTTCTATTCCTGTTTTAATTCTCTGCTTTACAGACTTATCAAAACTATTAATTTTTATCATAGCTTGCCCACCGGATAATGAATACCTTCTCGCAGCATCCCTTCGACAATATCTGTTTCCGTAAGAATTTTCTCCATTCCCGCCTTTTCGTTGCTGAGATTGACCATGGCATAGCGATCAGGGGTAAATTCTTCGACAATTCTCACCAAGGGAGTATCTTTCTGCACTGTAAGCCAGTGACTGCGCATCAGGCCCTTTTTCAATAATTCTTCTTTCTTACGAGTTAATTGCCTGAGAAAGGTAATATGAGCTGAGGAGATTTCCTTACTCCCTGCAAACCAAAAGAAGCCTCCCAGGATTAAGAGAGAAAGGGGCCCTTCTGAAAATTTACCCTGAACCCCTAAGACAATTCCATAGAGAGCAAAGGAAACCCCTAACCATCTGCCCGCTTCCGCCAAAAACTTTGTGGTACGTACGTACCCGAAGCTTTCCACGAATAGTGCCCGAATCACCCGCCCCCCATCTAAAGGCAACACAGGAATTAAGTTAAATGCTGCCAGCCAGAGATTATAGCGGATAAACTCTTCGGAGAGCTCCCCCCACCATAGCCCGTTCCAGCGTAAGGCCTGAGCTCCAAAGAGAAGAACCAGGTTAAAAGCCGGACCGGCCAAAGCCATCAAGCTCTCTTCCACCTTGCGGCCTTCAAAGAGGCCATCACAATAAGCGGCTCCTCCAAAGGGAAATAACTCAAGTCCTTCAACTTTAAAGCCATAGGCCTTAGCAACCAAGAGATGAGCCAATTCATGCCCTACCACCAGGGCGAAGATGAGAAGAGCCTGGGCTAATAAACCCAGGACTCCATATAGCACTAATACTACCAGAAATGTGGGGTGGATTCGGACGCTTACTCCGGATATCTTAAATAGCTGCATTTATTGACTCTCCCCCTTAACTTGCTCCAATTCAGACACTTATTTTCCAGGAAAATCCAGAGACCTGAAAGATCTCGTTCACACAGAGTTCCGAGGCTCGTAATTCGCTCACAATGTGCAGATTCTGCAAAGCCTGACCTAAGTCCCTCAAATTCTGCTTACACCCCCAGCTGGAGGAGCGCTTTCCGCTAAGCGGATGCGTCAGTGAAGCCGCGTTTAGACGAGTGCCGACGGTTCGCGTCCCCGTAGCGCGCCGCAGGTTAACATTCAGAAATACCCGGAGGTTCGGACGCGCTCGCGAACCGTCCAACGAGATAGCGGCGGAACTCGCAGACGCGTGCATCGAAGACACTGTCTTCGCACGGGTTAACACAGCTAGCAATGCGCTCCGCTTACTAATTCTTCACCTCAGGCGGTATCAAGTAAGGGATAGGATTAAGAGGCTGATTATTCTTCCTCAATTCAAAGTGAAGCCAGGGCTTCTTGAGGGGTGCAGAAAGCCCCACGGTTCCTACGGTCTGCCCCTTCTCCAGGCGCTGGCCTTTTTGAACCTGAACTTCGCCGAGATTGCCAAGAACAGTCGTCCATCCGTCACCAAAATCAATTTTAACCAATTTACCTAACTGGGGATCTTCCCCGACTGACGTCACAACCCCGCCAGCTGGGGAAAATACCGGAATTCCTAAGGCACTTCCCACATCCAGACCTTGATGGACTGAGCCGTCACTGGCCTTATCTCCAAAGCCGGCCATGACCGGACCGGAAATGGGCGGCAAGAACTTGCCTTTCATCTTCAGATCGACAGCAACGCTTTCGCCGGAAACCCCTCCCAGAGATAAGGCTTCCTTCGCCATATTATTGAGAGCTGTGTAATAATTGCCTGAATCCATCCCTCCCCGATAAATGGAATGCACTATTCGGGAGACATGATCCGAACTGTTAGCGCTGAAAAAAACCATTAAGAACAGCAGGGCGGATAAAAGAGTTCGCTTCTGGGTGCTATTCCAATGGTTAAAGAAGCTGCCCCAGTCTCTCTTTCCATTACTGCGATGCCGAGTATATTGATTATTACGCGGAATGGATTTGCCTCTTCCCTGCTCTTTACCAACTTCTTGAATGGCCCGTTCCCATTCCCAATCATCCCAACGTTCAAAAGGATTCATCCGGCAACCCCCTTATCGAACCACAATTACAGCTCGTACATTCTTTAGTAAGTCTATGAAACAGAAAAAAAAATAGAACCGCTTAGCAGTTCTATTCTATGATTGATTTATTATTGTAATGCCAGTCTGAAGAAAGAAAGTACTCCCCTTCAACCTCATGCTTCGTGCCTCGTACATCGAGCCTCGCTAAAACATCAGCCTCCGGTGCCTTAAGTTAACACTAAGTAACAGCCCAATAGCCGCCATATTCGACCACATAGCACTTCCTCCGGCACTGATCAGGGGCAGAGGGATTCCTGTGACCGGCATAATTCCGGAAGTCATACCCACATTGACCAAGATATGAAAGGTGAACATGGAAACGATTCCTGTTGAAATCAGCATTCCATACATATCCCTGGCCCTTAAGGCTATATAAACACCGCGCAAAAGGAAGATGAGGAAGAGGAACAGTAAGGTGATGGTTCCAATGAAACCAAATTCTTCTCCTACTACAGAAAAAATAAAGTCTGTGTGGTGCTCAGGCAAAAAATTCAACTGCCCTTGAGTACCCGCCCGATAGCCTTTTCCCCATAACCCCCCTGATCCTATGGCCCAAAGTGATTGCAGAATATGCCATCCATCCCCGGTCTGATCAGCTGCCGGATCCATAAAGATAACCAGACGATTCAGCTGGTAATCCTGTAAGGGCAGGGGCAGTCCCTGAGCCCACTGCAGCCATCCAGGTAAGTCTTGGGAAAAGTGCAGCCAAAGTGCTATTCCTACTATGACCGCCCCGCCAACTAATAATCCTCCAAATTTATAAGGGTTAGCCCCCGCCACGAACATCATGCCAATAAAGATTGCCACAAACACTAGGGTTGTCCCTAAATCCGGCTGTTTAAAGATCAAAAGCATCGGAACCAGAACAAATAAGAAGGGCACAATAAAGTCCTTGACATTATTCAGTTTTCCTTTACGTTTGACAAGAAAGTCGGCGAAAGTAAGAATTATAAAGATTTTAGCAAACTCTGAGGGTTGAATTCCGATAGAGGGGGTGAAATAAATCCAGCGAGTAGCACCTTTAGCTGCATCTCCAAAAAAGATGACCGCTAAAAGCAGCAGCAAATTAAAGCCGTAGATCCACCAACGAAAATGCTGCCATTTAGTATAGTCAATCACTGCGAGAACCACTGCAATCACGATACCCGTCAATATCCAGACAGCTTGAGTTTCCACATAGTGAAACGGATCTGATTTCATGACATTAATTGAAGCCGTACTCAAAATTATGAGACTGGCTGCTAATAGTAAAAAGGTAAATAGCAGGAATAACAAGTCTAGATTTCTTAACGATCGTCTATCCACGCAATAAATTCCCCTTAGGCAGTTTATTTTCGATACAATTCTTCATCATTATATCACACTATTTTGGGGGTCCCAAAGCCTTTTGGTCGGCTGTCATGAGATAAGGTAAATTAATCAACAAACGGCTATTAATTCGAAAATTGTTCTAAATACCGCTTAAAGCCTGCACTATTAAGGGAACCTAGCTTGACGTATAGTATTCTACGAATATAACATTGCTATAATTATACATAAAAGATACCCTCCGCTTTTTTCAAAGTGAGGGTATCTTTCTTTATCCGATTTAGCTATTCAGTTCTTGACCCTTAGCAGAATAATCTCGCTTCATTTTTACGACAGGAATGTTGGCAATTAAAGCTACTTCACGGTCGTCTTGACAAAGATTAAATTCCAAGGCAGCTTCGTCGATCTCCATGTAGTTAGAGATTACTTTAACAAGATCTTCTCTTAATTTGTTAAGCATGGCAGGCGAAATGCTGGCACGGTCGTGCACTAAGACAAGCCGTAGACGTTCTTTTGCTACCGACTTGCTTGAGGCACTTTCCCTGCCTAGCATCCGGCTGATAAATTCTAACAAGGACAATTCCTCCTCTCAGTACAGAACGGTCAACCTAGGCCAATGAGTTTCTTCAATCTATCCATGAGTCCTTTAGGTACTTCGAGGTTCATCAGGGGAACCTCTTCCCCTTGGATTCTCTTTGTAATCCGTCGGTACGCTTCTCCTGCTTTTGAGCCCAGATCCATGACTGCAGGTTCACCACGGTTCGTGGAAACTACGATGCTCTCATCTTCGGGAACCACCCCAATAAGCTCGATGGCTAGGATATCTAAAATATCTGAAATATCCATCATGTCACCGCGTTTTACCATATCCGGGCGCAGACGGTTAATGATTAATTTTGGATTTCTTAGTTCCGATGCTTCCAGTAAGCCAATAATCCGGTCTGCGTCCCGGACTGCACTGACTTCAGGTGTACAAACCACAACCGCTCGGTCCGCACCGGCAATGGCGTTACGGAAGCCTTGCTCGATTCCTGCCGGACAATCTATAATTGCATAATCAAATTCTTCTTTAAGCTCCTGGCAGAGGGCCTTCATTTGCTCAGGATTGACGGCTGTTTTATCTTTTGTTTGGGCAGCCGGCAGCAAAAAGAGATTGGTAAAACGCTTATCTTTGATAAGTGCTTGTTTCAAACGGCAATTACCACTGGTTACATCCACCAAATCGTAAACAATTCTATTCTCTAAACCCAATACCACATCAAGGTTACGCAAACCTATATCTGTATCAACAAGAACGACTTTATGGCCATTATTGGCTAAACCAGTGCCAATATTAGCCGATGTTGTCGTCTTGCCTACGCCCCCTTTTCCAGAAGTTACTACGATTACCTCACCCATAGTTAGACCTGCCTTTCACTATAGACTTATTCTCTTATTAACGGGCCTTGCCGCGCCAACCGCTCAGTCCGGCTGCTTCTACTACTAATTGGTCATCCTTGATCTTAGCAATCTCCGGCCCTCGGATTTCAGTTCCGTCATCCGGAGCCCTGGTGACCAAATCCGCGATTCGCAATTGAGTAGGGGCCAGATGATAGGCGCTTACCGTGGCCTCTCGATTTCCTGTCGCTCCTGCATGAGCAACCCCTTTAAGGGAACCCAGAACGACAATATTTCCAGTCGCAATTATTTCCGCTCCTGGGTTAACATCACCCATCACTACAACATGCCCCTCATACTGCACACTCTTTCCCGAGCGCATTGAGCGTTCTACAAAGAGACAATGTCCTTCAACCATTCCTTCTTCCAGACGTGCCTCTCTTTCCGCATATACTGAGGGCCTGGGCTTAGGAAGGTAGACTTCATCCTCGGTCAGCCAGCCTGCAAGTTCTAACCCAGATTCCTTCAAAGCGGCGGCTATACCAGCGATTTCCTCCTCTGAGAACTCTCTTTTCCCGGCGTAACACCGAACGGCTGCACCTTGGAGGAATTGATCCGAGTTCTTCATAAGGGTACTAAGTTCATTGATCAGCAATTCAAAGTCCGCAGCCGGATCCAGGTACAAGACCAGACCGTCGCGGGTTCCTTTAAGTGCCACATGATCTGTCCGTGTCAACGTGCACAATCCTCCATTGCTTGTCATAATTAAATGCTCTCTTTAAATTCTACAAGCCTGTCCAATTTCCCTTTATCGAAAAGAAAAAAACGAGGATAAATTTCCTCGTTTTTCAGCCTCCATTCGTGCTCTTCCAACCAAAATACTTCATAAAAGCCGCCTTGGCGACCAAACCTGCCGTTTCTCCTCCATGTCCTCCAAATTCAACCACTCCGGCAAAGGCTACCTGGGGATGGTCATAGGGAGCAAAAGCCACAAAGACCCCGTTGTAGATTTCCCCTGATATTGTATTTTTGGAACCGATCTGAGCGGTACCTGTTTTTGCGCCTCCAGAGTATTCCGGTACATCTGAGAAGAGCCAGTTAGCGGTTCCTTCTCCTTGGGTTACTTCCCGCATCCCCAGCTTGACCTGCTCTAAAACTTCAGGAGACACCGAGACATTGTTCAGGACTTTTGATTCAAACTGTTTAACCGTCTCCCCGGTGAGGGGATCCAAGAGCTTCTCAACCACAAAGGGCTGGAAATGCTTTCCTCCGTTGACCATGGTGGCGACATAATTAGCTAATTGAATAGGAGTATAAGCATTATATCCTTGCCCGATAGAATTGTTATAACTGTCATAGGGCCGCCAATCAAGAGGCTCAGCAGTTCTTAACTTGTATAAATCATTAACCTTTTTAATTTCAGCGTCTTTTTCATTTTGAAGTTGCTGCCGGGTAGCTTCATCAGCAGCTTGCTCCAGTCTGGGAGCATACTCGCTGTCAATCTTAGTCAGGGATTCATCCCGAGATTTAGCTGCATTCTCATGGATATTTGTAAAATAGCTTTTCTTCCATTCCGCTGAAGGGGAAATTCCTTTGGCTTCTCCCGGCAAATCAATGCCGCTTTCGATACCTAAGCCAAATTCCCGGGCGATTCGACCGATAGTTTCCGGGTTTTCGTCAAAAACCCGACGCCCCATAATTTCAAAATAAATATTGGAGGATTTAGCCAAGGCACGGTACAAATTGACCTGACCGAAGTAGTTCCCGCCCCATTCGGCGATTCCTTGTTGTTGAGCACCCAGGCCCCCTAATGAGGATAGTTTATCGTCAATACGTTCATTCGGGGTGGTGAGGTTCATCTGCAAAGCAGACATGGCTGTCACCATTTTAAAAGTAGATCCAGGGGGATACAAACCCGTCAAAGCCCGATTAAGGGAAGCTGCCTGGGAAGCATGTTTGGGGTCTTGGGGCCAATATTTTTCTGCTGTCTCTTCGGAGATTAAGCCAATCAATTCATTAGGGTTCATTCCCGGACGAGAAGTCATGGCTAAGATCTTGCCGGTGTTGACATCCATGACAACTGCTGCCCCGGCATGAGCAGCGGGATTTTCTTTTTGAATATTAGTGATGACTTGATCTAAGGTATCATCGACTATCTTCTGCAGATCAGCGTCGATGGTCAGTTGCACGGTTTTTCCGGCTTGGGCAGGATGGAGTATTTGTTTAGAAACAGGGCGGGCATTGTTATCCACTTCTACCTGTTGTATCCCTTCCTTGCCCCGCAGCCAAAAATCATAGGATTTTTCTACCCCCATCTTACCGACCATATCTCCCTGGGCATATTCAAATCCCGCCGCTTGGGCATCGGGATTTTTATTAAATTGGGTTATTTCCGGATCGGAGATTTCTCGGACATAGCCTAAGAGCTGGCCTAATAAGGTAGCTTGCGGGTAATCCCGAACAGGAATAGCATCCACACTTACGCCGGGGAGTTCCTCCTGGTGTTCCGCAATGACGGCCTGAAGTTCGGGGACAACCTCATCAAGGATGATAACCGGGCGATAACGTTCCCATTGGTGATTCTGAATATTAGCCAGAATATCTTCAGTGATGGACTCGACGCTTTGATTGGCATTGGGCCAATAGGGTTTAATATACTCGGCTAATTTTCTGACCACATCTATCCAATTACTGCTCTTAGCTTGTTGTAAATCCATCCAATCCAAGTGAAGAACGAACTGCGGAACACTGGTTACCAGAAGGGTTCCGTTTCTATCCACAATATCTCCCCGGGTAGGAGGTACCTTAACCAGCTTCATAACATTGCCCTTGGCCATAGCTGTATAATAGGAACCTTGGGCGATTTGCAGCCGCCAGAGGTTAAAGCCGAGAATTAAGAAAACAAGAATAACCACTGCGCCTAGACTCCAGAGACGATACATGTAGGGTTTGCGTTCTTTGTCATCCATTCGTTTGGCTCCTTTCTCGATTTCGGGAGAAGGTTGGGGGGACTTTTCTGGGTCCAATTTTGGATACTATTTGGGGTCCTTTTCTGGGGAGGGATCGCGTCACACTTGCTCTGCCATGCGGTCATCGTACCAAACTAGGGCTTTAATCCGTTATGCATGAGAGCAGGGTTCCCGGCCAAAGCGGCGTCCCTGTCGCATGGCCGGCGGGAAACGTCCTGTTTCCCGCCCTGCTTGATGCAAGCGGATTAAAGCCGAGTTTGGCTACGATTCCCGCATAGGCGTCGCGTCGTGTGATCGCGACCCTCTCTGGGTTTGGGGGACGAAGGGGAACGAAACCTGGGAACGGGGGTACGAGAAGCTTTCCCTGCATACTCCCATATACGCCTTTACATCAAAGAGGGTAAACAGCCTCGATAGCAAGGGGACGGTCCTCTTACCTCCCACCGCTTCCTCTCATAAACGCCTTTGCTTCAAAGACGCAAACAGCCTCTAAGATATCGTCCAAGCTCTCGTCATTCTGAGCCCCCGTCGTTCCAAGCCTTAGTCGTTCTAAGCCACCGTCGACCCCCTACCTAAGCCAGAGGAAGTTTCTTAGCTTAAGGAGCACTTTAGTGGAATCGCGTCAATGAGCGCAGGCGATAAGGCGTGAAGAAACGCAACGGTTCACATGCAGAAAAGCCCGGAGGTTTTGCGTTTTAGCCTTAGCGGCAAGTGAATAGCACGATAGTGTCCGGTGGACACTATCGCCGGAGGCGCAGCGCCATAGAGGAATACTTTCGCGCCGTAGGAGTGTGCGACTGGGCTAAGAAAGTTCCTCACTAACGTTCATATCTCGGGCGATACCTTAACCAGCCCCTTACAAAGGACTGATGAATCCAAGGGTAAGTTAAGGGTACTAAGATGGCGTTATATAAGGAGACTCCTATGACCAGTCGGCCCAGGTCCGCCAGAGACCAATGGAGTCCGGCACCTAAGCTTAAAAAAGCCACTAAGATCTGCCCCACTGCGGTGACGATAAACACCATGAAGGTAGTCAAAGGAAAGTTTTCTCTATACCAACGTTCGGCCAGCCAATAGCTTAAAAAGGCGACCACCGTAAGGGTCAGAGTGTACATTCCGATGTAACGGCCTAAATATAGGTCTTCTAACAAGCCCGCAGCCACACCCCAGATTAAACCTGAGTGAAGTCTATGATGCATGGCTATATAGATGGTTAAAAGCATGAGTAAATCAGGCTTGATCCCTGACCAAGACCAAAAGTGAAAGAGTGTGCCCGGTAAAATCAGGCTTAATAAGAACATTACCGCGATCAAAATATAACGCACTATTATTCACCACCCATTTTTACGATGTAAACCTCTTCAAGAGAGTCAAAATTGACCAGTGGTTGAATATAGGCCGTCTTCAATAAACCTGAAGGATCTAATTGGATTTCCTTAACCTGCCCCACGGGAACGTCTTTAGGGTAAACCCCTCCCAGCCCGGAGGTCAGTACTAAGTCTCCAGCATTAACACTATCATCTCTGCGAAAAAGCATTTGTAGATTACCTTGTGAGGTCAGGCGAGAGCCTCGTGTATAGTTCCCTTGTACGATTCCAAAGGTACCGGTACCGGTGCTGCCCCCTACCTTGGCGCTGACTTGCCCTTCCCCATCGAGGATCAATAAGACTTCCGAGGTGGTTGGGGTAACGGATACGATTTTCCCCACAATTCCCAAATCCCCAATAACCGGGCAATTAATGGCCACCCCATCTTGAGTGCCGCGATTTAAGGTTAAAGTACGATACCAGGTTGTTGGATTACGGTTAATGACACTGGCTCCAACCTTTTCAAATTTATCCAGGGTCGGACTGCGAAATTGACCTTGGTCCAGCTCGTTATAACGCATCCCGGCCAAGATTTCTGTTTTCAGCTTAAGGTTATCTCCGGTCAACTGGTCAACCTTCTTAAGGAGTTCCTCATTTTCTTTGGCGACTTCCTCAAAGTCCCAGATTGCCCTGGTATTATCTCTTATTGCATTCCCTATTTGGAGAATAGGGGATTCTAAGGGACTAAAAACTCGCTGCATAACTCCCCCAACAGGATTAGGGAAATTGCTCCCCAACCCTGTGAAGCGGATTGCTATCAATACCCCCAACAAGAGAAAGAAAACGAGAACCGCAATTCCCGTTACATTTACTCTTTTCCTCACCATAATTCCTCCCCGCTTTTTTTAGCTCTTTTGCGAGGCGGCGATTCTACGAAGGATTTCAGCATGTTCTAAGACATTTCCTGTGCCAATAGCGACACAGGACAAAGGATCCTCCGCTATGTGGACAGCAATACCCGTTTCTTCTGAGATTAGTCGATCGAGATTACGTAATAATGACCCACCGCCTGCCATCATTATGCCCCGATCCATGATGTCGG
>JGI2924J29684_1078102_pt1 | contig 31152 bp, 24 predicted proteins | sample BenlonsequencITS_FD_29684 | JGI IMG/M metagenome (IMG submission 29684)
GATGTTTTCAATGTGTATGCAGAGGGCTGTGCAATGGATAGCCCCGATTTATGGTATATGTTGCGGATAAAGAATAATGCGATGCGCGGCGGTGTGGTTGAAAATATTCACCTTCGCAATATTGAAGTCGGTCAGGTTGCACGCGCTGTTATGATTTGTGATTTCAATTATGAAGAGGGAATAAATGGTCCATTTACGCCTGTATTACGCAATGTCTCAATGCAGAGTATTGCGGTAAAAAAAGCTGTTCGGGTTCTTGATAGCCAAGGTTTCGCTAAAGCTGAGATAGAAAATATCTCATTGAAAGACTGTATCTTTAACGGTGTTTCTAGCCCAAGCCTAATTGCGCATACAAAGGATGTGGCATTGAAAAATATCTATGTAAACGATGCGCTTGTGAGTGCACTTTAGGAAAAGGAGGGGACAAATTTAATGTCCCCTCACTAGATATTAAAAAATCTCAGAATCGGCTTTAGCTATCATTGTGTCAGCAATGTCAGTGCTACCAAAACTTCTAAAGTCTGATACATTGTTGAGGTAGAAAGCCGGTGCATTTGAAGGAATTTGCATACGGAAGAAATCTGCCCCTTCGACATCGCGAAGCCAGAAGGCTGCTCTTGGGTCTGCCTTTTCGACAGCGATTTCTATATTGCTCATTTCAACATTACGCGCATCTCTGATGTAGAAGCCAGTCGCTGGCAAATCACCAAACATATTGGGTTCAGGATAACCAAGCTCTTCCAAAGGTGGAACTCTTGAGGCTAGTTCTTCGGGAGCTCCGCCTATCTGGTGGAAATAACAGTCTGCAATTTTGACATCTTCAACAGGGTGTCCAGGTATCCCAGCTATAATTGAAGGCAAAATAGCAGCGCTAGAGCTGGTAATATTCGTAATTGAAATACGACGTAACTTGGCAATGGGCACATCCTCAGGGCCGCGCATCCGGCGTCCTAGTCTTAGGAAAATAGGGGAGGAATAATTGCCGCGCATTGTGCAATTGGAAATGGTGACATCTTCAAGGTCTCCACCATCTACAGTTTCTAATGCAAAACCCTGACTGTCTTCGAAGGTGCAATTATTGATGGTAATGTTTTTATATCCGCCATTGGATTCGGTTCCAAATTTTATGCGGCCATGCACTTGGGGAGCAAATGAAGCGGGCATTTTTTTCCATGTGCCATCCAACACAGATCCGATTTCATAATTACCAGTTACAAAACAATTGGTTATTGAAACATTCTCTGTGGCGCGAGCATAACCCAGCGCATAGCTGCTTTTCAGGCAGATGCCATCATCCCATGGTGAATTGACGGTACAATTGCTGACACGCACACTGCGGCAACAATCAATATCAAAACCATCGCGTGTGGTGTCGACAATGAGGTTGTCGATCGTCAAATTATCAACGCCCGTTGCAAGCAAGGCAAACCAACCACCTTCAAGCATTTTAAAATCACGCAGCAGGACATTGCGGCAATTTTTCAAAGCAATGGCTTTATTGCCGGTGCCGGGGTAATGGGGGTCGTCCATATAGTTATAGCTGCCATCACCTCGGCTGAGGTTTTTGCCCCAGATTAATCCATCACCAATGATGGAGACATTTTCAAGATTTTCACCCCAGATAAGGCTGTTTTGAAAATGGGAGTGGCCAAAATCTTGATAGTCTTTAATAGCTGGATCAATAGGTTCTGGCAGATCGTATCCTGGAGAACCTTCTTCAGGGTTGGGTGCAGCTTTGATGATGGCCCCATTGTCGAGGTAAAGCGTGATATTGCTTTTCAATCGGATCGTGAAACAACTGTAAGTTCCAGCAGGGAAAAAAACCATGCCTCCGCCCATGCTGGCGGCATGATCAATTGCGCGGTTGATCGCATGGGAATCTATTGTTGACCCATCACCTTTGGTTCCAAAATCACGGATATTGACGATGCCTGCGCCTGTCATGGCATTGGGAACAAGGGCTGCGCCATTGCAGGCAGTTAGAATGGAGGTTGCAGCTAGTCCGGCGCTTCCCGCCAATAAAATTTTTCGTCTGTTATACATGGTCTTTATTCCTAACTGAAATTGATATCATGTGGGTTAGCTGATGGAATTTCCGTAACCGATAATCGCTGTGGATCCGACGAGTGTAGCGATACCTAGCCAGACCAACCGTTTGGTTTTTATGCTGGAGGTTTTCCATTCTCCAAGAGAGAAGCCCCACAACGTTGAGAAGATGATGATGCTAGCCATATGGAGCGTCCAAGATGAAAAACCAAAGCGCCCCATCTGACTTTCGCCCATCGTGTAGAAAAAGAATTGAAGGTACCAAAGTGTACCTGCGAGTGCGCAGAGTGCATAATTCAGGACAAGAGGGGACGATGATGCTGTCTTAGCGCCTGCTGATGAGTCTGTAGAGGCGTCTGGTAAAATGTCAGCATTGGTTGCGTGTCCAAACCATTGCTTTGCTGACTTATTCTTGTAAATCAGAATGCTGCACCAGATAAAGTTTGTTGCAAATCCACCTGCTAGAATAACGCATAGTACCGGTAGGCCTTGCCAAAGTACGCCTGTGCCTGCGGCAAGAGATAGGTCTCGAATAGGTTGCCCAGCTGCGAGGCCATAGGCAAAACAACTGGACATAATCCCTGAGAAAATCGCGACCAGTATGCCTTTTTTGAAGTTGAATTCATCGGCGGTTTTCGGCTGGACTGTTTGTGCTGTTTCTTTCTCTTTGGAATGTCCCGCAAGCGCGACGACTGCAATGCCAATAAGGGTTAGTACGATACCTCCTAGGATGAAAAGGCCTCCTGCATTGGAGAGGAGTGTTTGCGCAAATTCACCCGCAAAAATTGGTGGAACAAGCGTTCCAAAGGCAGTGGTGAGGCCCAATGCGACAGCCATTCCGAGGGAGACGCCTAAATAGCGCATTGTGAGACCAAAAGTCAGTCCACCAAGTCCCCATAGCGTTCCAAAAAAGAAACACCATTGAAGGGCGGATGTCGGTGAATTTGTGAGAACACCTATAACATCCTTTGTGCCCAATAGAGCGAACATCCAAGGTGCAACGATCCAAGAAAATATGCCGCCTGTTAGCCAGAATATCTCCCAAGACCAAACTCTAACTTTTTTATAAGGTACATAAAAGCTGGCAGATGATAGCCCGCCAAGCCAATGAAAAAATACACCTAAGATTGGATTTTCACTCATGGTAGACCCCCTTAAATATTATTATTGTTGTTTACGAGAATAGACTGATTGATTTGTTCAGGACGTGTCACACCGGTGAGAGTCATTGCGACCTTCATTTCTGCAGCGAACAGATCTAGCATTTTGGAAACGCCGTGTTTGCCTTCAGCCGCTAAGGCGTATATCCAGCTACGTCCTAAAAGGACGCCGTTTGCACCAAGGGCCATCAGTCTTACGATATCCAGACCATTTCGGACGCCGCCATCAGCCAAAATTGTGACGCGTGACCCAACCGCTTCAGCAATGGCTGGCAAAGCATGGCAAGAGGCGGGAACACCATCGAGTTGTCGGCCACCATGATTTGAGACGATGAGGCCATCTGCTCCAAAATCGGCTGCGCGGATTGCATCATCTTTGTCGAGAATACCCTTGATAATAAGTGGGCCTTTCCAGATACTTCTAATAAAATCAATATCTTCCCAAGTGACTGATGGATCAAAATTATTTCGCATCCATGCAAAAAAATCCTCAAGCCCTGTCTGATTTCCTAAAACGGGGGCAACATTTCCCAATTGGTGTGGGCGACCGCACACGCCTACATCCCAAGCCCATTGGGGGTGTTGAATGGCCTGAAAAATGCGTCGCATATCTCCTAAAACACCAGCACTGCCTGCTAAACCTGAATGATAATCGCGGTAACGTGCTCCCGGAACGGGCATATCTGTTGTGAAGACAAGGGCGCTGCATTCTGCTTCCATCGCCTGTTGCAATAGATCTTTCATGAATGCACGGTCGCGGATCATGTAAAGTTGAAACCAGAAAGGCCTTTTAGTTTTTGAGGCGACTTCTTTTAATGGGCATGCAGATACTGTGGATAGGGTGAAAGGTATACCAAATTCTTCAGCGGCTTGGGCGGCCTGTACTTCGCCGCGTCGCGCATACATGCCGGCTAATCCAACAGGTGCTAGAATTGCGGGCAGTGCCATTTTCTGACCAAATAATGTGGTAGATAAGTCGATATCAGACACATCACATAAAACGCGCTGGCGTAGCGCAATTTTTTGCAATGCCTCTACATTTTGATGAAGTGTGACCTCATCATACGAGCCGCCATCGACATATTCAAACAGGAAGCGAGGAAGTTTGGCTTTCGCTTTGCGACGAAAATCATGCGTTGATGCAATTTTCATATTGCTATCCAAACCTTATTGCTGATGTCATATTGGCAAACCCAATCGATATAATTTGTTGGCGTTTCTTCCCCACATATTTCGCTTTTCGTCATTGCTGAAACCTTGGATAATTTCAGCATAGGCGCTTAGGCATGTGTCAAAGTCGGCATAAAGTTTGTCAGTTGGAAAATCACTGGCGAACATGACCCTATCTGGAGAGAATAAGTCTATTAATTCAGTGATATATGGGTGTATGGAGTTTTTATTCCAATTGTGGTCAGTAATACCAAAACCGGATATTTTAACAGAACATTGAGGCAAAGAAGCTAGAGCTTTCATGCCTTTTTGCCAGTCTTCATATTCATCATGGAATGGCATGCCTGCGTGATTTATCATGATGGGAATCGCGTCATGTTCTGCAAAGAATTTTGAGAGTGCTGGAAATTGAGACCCGAAGGCTTGTAGATCAAAGCTTAACCCATATTTTGCGAGTTGTGCGAAACCGCTTTTCCAGGCGTCATTGAGCGTTAGGTCTGTAGGTGTATATGTTCGATAAGGGTTAGGGTGATAGTTTACGATTTGCCGAATGCCACGAAATGCTGAGCTTTGAGAATGGGCGTCCAGCACTGCATGAAGGTTGGGATCCATCAGATTTGCAAATCCGATTATCCCTGAAGGGGCATTGTGTTGGGATATTAGCCCATCTAGCCAACGTGTTTCATTGGTTGCATATTCAGGTGCAGCACCTGCATCAATGTGAACAAGCCCAGCAATATTCCAATTTCTTGCATCTTTTGCGTATTCTATGGGGCTATAATTGGAAGCAATAGCTTCTACGGACCCCATTAGCCCATCAGAAGCAAAAGGAGGGGTTAGCCACGGATATTCCGTGGCTTTTAGATCCCAAAAATGTACATGTGCATCGACAAACGGTGTGTTGCGCATTGATTGCTTCCTCCACGGGGGGCGATCTTTTATTCTGAGCCGCTTTCTCCCCTTAAGTTTAGTAAGTCGTTCGACCTCCAGATGTGTCAAAAGTGGCTGCGGTTGTGAAAGAACATTCTTCGCTCACAGCAAAGCAAACCATGCTCGCACTTTCCTCGGCTATTCCAAGGCGTCCCATCGGGATTTTGGATCGCATGTAATCGACCTGACTTTGAGGAAGTTGATCCAGAATGGGGCTTTCAAATGTTGCTGGTGTTAGGCTGTTGGCAATGATACCTGATTGAGCAAGTTCCTTACCTAGACTTTTGGTAAATCCAATAACGCCTGCTTTGGAAGCTGAATAAGCCGATGCATTCGGGTTGCCTTCTTTACCGGCGACGGATGCGATATTTATTATGCGTCCATAAGCATTTTTAAGCATAAAAGGAATAACTGCGCGGCATGTGAAAAACACTCCGTCAAGGTTGATTGACATCACCTTACGCCAGCTTTCAATTGAGAAATCTTGGATTGGTGCAGTTTCACCTGTAATGCCCGCGCTATTGATCAGAATATCAATGCGTCCCATAGCATCAAATGCTTCTTTGACGGCGCTTTCAATTTCGTCAGGATTAGTGATGTTGATCAATCTAGTATGAATAGAGGGGTGCGCTTGTTTTGCCTTTTGTAGCCCAACTTCGTCCATATCCCAGATAGTGACGCGGCCACCTTCTGCAATGATGCGCTGTGCGCATGCTAATCCAAGTCCAGACGCTCCACCCGTAATGATAGCAGTTCTTCCGGCAAATCTATCGTTGTAGGTCATGACTAGCCTCTACTTTTCAGATTTTTTGAATGCCACGCGGTGACGGTTTGAGTTTGGGTGCCTAATTGTTCTATTCCTAGCTCCATGACATCCCCAGCTTTTAGGAATTGAGGATTGGGTTTTTGGCCTTCACCAACACCAGGTGGAGTACCGGTAATGATCAAGTCACCGGGCATCAGCGTTACATATCTGCTAATGTATGAAATGGCTTCTTTAACCGAGAAAATCATCGTCTTGGTATTCCCGGTTTGCTTGCGTTCCTTATTTACATCCAGATACATATCCAAAGACTGGGGATCACTAATTTCATCTGGTGTGACGAGCCATGGGCCGACAGGACAAAACGTGTCATGTCCTTTTCCCTTGCTCCATTGAGAGCCGCGTTCTTTTTGATTGAAGCGCTCTGACACGTCATTTGCTAGAACATATCCTGCCACATGGGAAAGAGCATCGTCTTCAGAGACATAGGATGCCTGCTTTCCGATTATAACGCCAAGTTCAACTTCCCAATCTGAATGCTCAGAGTTTTGAGGAAGCATGACATCATCATTAGGGCCGTTCAGACTAGAAACAGCTTTCATGAACAAAATTGGCTCTGTTGGAATTGGCAAATTCGACTCTTTAGCGTGGTCAGCATAGTTTAGGCCAACGGCTATAATTTTCGAGATTCCATTTACAGGTACGCCATAGCGAGCATTTTCAGGAACGAGAGGAAGAGACGATGTCGAAATTTCCGACAGGGTTTTCATCATTTCTGGTGTTAGAGTGGATGGCGTGAGGTCTTTTATATACGCTGACAGGTCACGAATGCGGCCATCATCATCAACTATTCCAGGTTTTTCGTTGTCTTGCTGACCGTATCGGCAAAGTCTCATGGAAATTCTCTTTAATCTTTATAGGGGCGATGAAGGTTAAGCGTCCGGTCGAGTTCGACACCGAAGCCGGGTTTATCTAACTCGCTGATAGATAGGCGGCCGTTTTTCGGAACGGGTTCCCCGATCAGTTGCGGGGAGAACATCGGAACAACTTTATCTGAATTTGGAGCCATCATTAGAAATTCAGCGAATGGGCTATTGTGACGTGTTGCGACGAAATGATAGCTGTAGACAGATGAACCGTGTGGAATGACGAGCTTTCCGTGAGCATCCGCAAGCGAAGATATTTTGAGGAGTTCAGTTAGGCCACCACACCAACCAACATCAGGCTGAATAATGTCACAACATTCCATCTCTAAAAGCATTCTGAAGCCCCAGCGTGTGGCTTCATGTTCACCCGTTGTAACGAGCATGCCTGAAGGAACAGCCTTTTTGAGGGCTTGATATCCCCAATAATCATCGGGGCTGAGCGCCTCTTCAATCCACTTTAATTTGTGTTCATGAGCGGCGATGGCTAGGCGGGTTGCATAATCAAGATCAAGGGCCATCCAGCAATCGAGCATGAGCCAGAAATCATCGCCTACACGGCTACGCATTTCACCGATATCATCAACGGCTTTTTGCATTCCCGCATTGCCTTCAATAGGGGCGTAGCGAAGAGGCATTTTTCCACCGATAAACCCCATTTCCTTTGCAAGGTCAGGGCGGGAACCTGTTGCATAGAAGCTGAGTTCGTCGCGTACAGCGCCGCCAATCATGGCGTGAACAGGCTCTTGACGTAGACGCCCAAGTAAATCCCAGAGAGCAAGATCAACGCCTGAAATAGCGTTGATGACTAGTCCTTTGCGCCCATAATATTGGGACGCAAAATACATTTGATCCCACATAATTTCTATGTCTGCTGGGTTTTGGCCTTTTATGAAGCGAGAAAGATGTTTCTCAACAATATAAGCAGCTGGTTCGCCGCCAGTTGTGACGGCAAATCCTATCGTTCCGTTAGCGGCTTCGACTTCAACAACAAGTGTGCCCAACGCATTTATACCGAAGCTGCGTCGACTTTCCCTATAATTGGGATATTTTGACATAGGGGTTGCGATATTATCATCAATCCAGTGACCGCTGGACTGATCGTGGTAATCGGCTCCCCCACCTCGAAGAACGTAGGCGCGAACATCAATAATTTTTGGGAATGTCATGCTAAATTAAACCTCCCAGTTTGATTTTGAGTATTTTGATTTGCTATTATGTGGGACTGTGTCTTATAATATAAGAAATTTGGTGTCAACTCAAGATAAACCGAATGAATATCAATGCGGGAGAACTTAAAAATGCTGCTCAAAGGTAAGACTGTTATGGTAACAGGGGGCTCATCAGGGATAGGTCAAGCTATTGCAATAGGTGCCGCCCGCGAGGGAGCTGATGTGGCATTTTCTTATTGGGGCAGCGACGAAGGCGCATTGAAAACAAAAGAGGCAATACTAGAAACTGGACAAAAAGCTCTAGCTATATCTGGTGATGTTGCGCTGCCTGAGTCTGCAATATCTTTTGTTCAAGAGACTGTAGAAGTGTTGGGCAAAGTGGATGTATTTGTTAGCAATGCTGGAATTTGCCCATTCCATAGTTTTCTTGACATGCCTGCGGAGATATTTGAACGCACAATGCGGGTGAACCTGCATGGTGCTTATTATATGGTGCAAGCAGCAGCGAACCAAATGGTTGCGCAGAAAACAGGTGGATCTATCATTGCAATCAGTTCTATTTCTGCTTTGGTCGGCGGTGAGTATCAGACTCACTATACGCCGACAAAAGCAGGTCTTTTATCACTAATGCAATCGACAGCCATTGCGCTTGGAAAGCATAATATTCGTTGCAATGCGATTTTGCCGGGCACAATAGAAACTGAGATAAACAGAGATGATCTGGCTGATGCTTCAAAGCGTTCATACATGGAAGCGCGAACACCGCTTGGGCGATTAGGCAAGCCAGAAGATCTTGTCGGTCCAGCTGTGTTTTTGGCTTCTGATATGTCTCAGTATGTGACGGGCGCATCTTTGCTGGTAGATGGTGGGATGTTCGTCAATCTACAATAATAGGGGAAGTCTGCATAATATTTGAGGCAAATTCCCACATTGCAGGATGATGTTTTTCTTTGTATTCAGAATCCGAACATTTCTGGAGGTTTCGAATCATGGCGAAAATTGAAAAAAAGACAAAGCAATCGGATGCTGCGCCTCCAGAGAAGACAACCAGCGGTGCACAAACGCTAATGCGTGGTTTGGATGTTCTTGAAGCGGTCCGAGATGGAGAGGTGACGCTTAAAGAGCTATCTGAACGGTTGGGCCTCACACGAAGTACAGCGCACCGCCTCGCCACTGCGTTGGTGGAGCGACGTTTTCTATCGTTTACGCCTCGTGGAGGATATAGTTTAGGGTCCGTTATTCTGGCTTTGGGTAGTTATGCACGGGATCAAATTGAATTTGCGCATGTTGCACGACCTATTCTAGAAAACCTTGCCAAAGAGACCGAAGACACGGTCCATTTCGGCGTGTTTGATGGAAAAAGCGTGCTGTATCTAGAGAAAGTTCCCGGGCGAAGACGGGTTGTCATCAGCTCTCACGTTGGTGAGCGTCAGCCTATTACAACGACAGGGCTTGGGAAGGCGCTCATTTTGGAAGAAACCGAAGAGGCTTGGGAAGAAATGTACGCGTCAGAAAATGATGAATACAGTAGTACACTTCCTGTGTGGCTGGAGCGGATGCGCAATTATTCTAAAGGGGATTATGCGTTTGACCTTGAAGAAAATGAAGATCGCGTGAGATGTGTTTCTGCGCCTGTTCGAGATGTGGAAAATAAAATTGTCGCTGCTGTGAGCGTATCTAGTGCCGCTCAATATATGGATGATGAGCGAATGCAGTCGCTTATTCCAGTTGTTCAAGAAGCAACACGTCAAATTAGTCGTGAGCTAGGGTGGCGAGATCCTGTTAACTAATTGAATATATGCGAATTTCTTTCTGTTGTCGTGCTTAATTTACAGATTGTCTTATGTGCTGTCTTGTATTTTAAAGTATCCTGATCAGCCGCTGCAGCTAAGTGTATAATTATTAAAATCCTACATTGTGAAGTTCTGTATTGAAATGTGGAACTTTAAGTGTTAGCGATATCGCAATAATTATTAAAAGATGATCTGGGGAGGTCAGTCTGTGCTTGGCCATTGTGTTGAAGTTTGTTGCAATTTAAAGAATTTGTATCGCGGGATATCGGTGCTTTGTTTCGTTGCTGTACTGGGTGCTTGCGATAGCGCGGAAATAAAAACAGAAGTTCCAACAGTTGAATCAGCAGTGGCCCCGATTGATCGTCAGGCACTTGTTTCCAGACACAATGTGGCATTTGATTCCGTAGATCCAAAAGCTCCACTGATGCTAGGAAATGGTTCCTTTGCTATGGCGATTGATATCACGGGATTACAGTCATTTCGTGATCAATACAGTGCGCATTCGCCTTTGATCACGCAGGCGCAATGGGCATGGCACAGCTTCCCAAACCCTGAAGGCTATAAGCTAGAAGATACATATCGTCCAATCACCGTCGGAGATGAAACCTATGAGTATCCATATTTCCTTGATTGGGCTGAAATAGATAAAAACCCTGCGATTAGCTATATGCGTGAAAACCCACACCGTTATTCACTCGGACAGATTTCATTTGTTGCTAAGAGTGGTGAGGACTACGCGCCCATAAAGTTTGATGAGGTCAGCGAAACAGCTCAAAATCTTGATTTGTGGAAGGGTATTGCTTCAAGTACATTTTCTTTCAAGGGTAAAGCTGTAGACGTTGAGACAAGTGTGCACCCCGATCGGGATATGGTAATTACGTCTATTAATTCTGAGTTGGTTTCTTCTCAAGACTTAAGTGTTCAGGTTGCTTTTCCGTATGTGAATTCAAAGCTCAATCCAGATCCTGCAGAATGGCAGAAATCAGATCAGCATAAGACTGTGATGGAAGTTCTTGATGATCAGACAACGCTTTTCTATCGTACGCTTGATGGGGCGACATATGTAACAAAAGCCAAATTATCAGGGCAGGGGCATTTTGAAGAAGTACGGCCTCACACATTTGTTTTGCGTGTAGGCAATAATGCGGAGCAAATTCAATTAACATTGGAATATGCTGTTTCCCAAGAAGAGATTGCTCCAGAAATTGAGTTTGAAGAGGCGGCGTTAGCAGTTTCAGAGGGTTGGCAAAATTATTGGCAGACAGGTGGGATTGTCGATTTTACAGGAAGCACTGATCCGCGTGCCTCTGAGCTGGAACGCCGAATAATATTATCGCAATATCTAGCGGCGGTGAATACTGGTGGAGCTTTCATTCCACAAGAAGAAGGCTTGTATTCCAATAGCTGGAATGGAAAATTTCATCATGAAATGCATGTTTGGCACGTCGCGCATTTTTTATTGTGGAACAGATCAGAGCAAATTTTAGACAGCCTTGATTGGTACAATAAGACATTGGATACAGCCAAAGCTAGAGCTGCTCATTATAAAAGAGCGGGGGCTTGGTGGCCTAAAATGACGGGCGATAATGCGATTGAAAGTCCAAGTGCCATAAACCCGTTTATTATGTGGCAACAGCCTCACCCTATCTATCTCGCTGAACTTGCTTATCGCAATGAGCCGACTCTTGAAACGATTGAGCGCTATAAAGAAGTGGTTTTAGAAACAGCAGACTTGCTCGCGACTTATCCTAAATGGAATGCGGATCTCGGAGAGTATGTCATAGGCGCGCCGATTGTGCCTGTGCAAGAAGTCTACGACATTCACAAGACTGAGAACCCGACTTTTGAAGTAGCCTACTTCGCTTGGGGTTTGGACATGGCCCAAACTTGGCGAGAGCGACTTGGTTTAGAACGCAATGAGCAATGGGATGATGTGCTGTCAAAAATTTCGCCCTTGCCAACTTCTGAAGGCGTGTATTTGCCGACGTCTGACCTTCCTGATTTTTGGAAGAGTGTTGACCGTCCTAGTTGTGCTGGTGGGCAAGGTATAGAAGGTGGTTTGGAAGCGGCCGGTGAGGCACCTGATATGTCGTGTCTTAATCGCGATCATCCTTCATTTTTGATGGCAACGGGTCTGATTCCTGGTGGCAAAGTGGATGATGATATGATGCGCCAAACTTTGAAAAAAGTAGATGCACTATGGGATTTTCGTCAAACTTGGGGATGGGATTTTCCAATGATGGCCATGACTGCAACGCGTCTTGGGTTGCCTGATAAAGCCCTTGATTATCTTGTGATGGACGCAGCTAACAATCAATTTGGTATCACAGGTATGACTCCGCGATATCATTTGGGTAGCCATGGTTACTCGAAAAATGCTGACACGTATTTTCCCTCAAATGGTTCTTTGCTTACGGCTGTAGCGCTTATGGTTGCAGGTTGGGATGGCGCTTCGGGTGTTACACCTGGCTTTCCTGATGATGGCAGTTGGAAGATACGTTTTGAGGATATTCAACCCTTGCCGTAAGAGCGAGGAAATTACAAAAATTTGGAGGAAGAAGCCTATGAAATATCTATTGGTTTTAGTTGCACTCGCATTGACTTCGTGCAGTGCAGGCCCCGCGCAAAATGTTGAAGAAAAAGATGATGTTTTGTTGTTTTCTTCTTTTAGAAATGACGGTGAGACAGGGCTTCACTTTGCTTATAGCGAAGATGGGCTGAGCTGGACTGCATTAAATGATGACAAGTCTTTTTTAGAGCCTCAAATTGGTGGTAAATTGATGCGTGATCCATGCATCATACAGGGGCCGGATGGAAGTTATCATATGGTATGGACAACAGGGTGGTGGGAAAACAATATCGGGATTGCTCATTCAGATGATCTTATAAATTGGAGCGAGCAAACTATTTTGCCAGTGATGGCCCACGAGCCAGATGTTTTAAATAGCTGGGCACCTGAAATTTTTTATGATGACGAGGCAGAAGAATACATTATCTTTTGGTCGTCTGCTGTGCCGGGTAAGTTTCTGGAAACAGAAGATCGAGGAGATATTCGTTCTACGCTTGGGGTTGGCATAAATCACAGAGTCTATTTTACGAAGACCAAAGATTTTGAAACCTATTCAGATACGTCGCTTTTCTATGATGGTGGGTTCGTATCAATTGATGGATCGCTTCTTAAAGATGGTGACCGCTATGTGATGTTTATCAAGGATGAAACAAAACGACCAGAGCCAATGAAAAATATCCGTATCGCAACAGCGTCACATGCACAGGGGCCATATAGTGAGGCGTCCGCGCCATTTTCACCGGAGGGTGTCTGGGTTGAGGGGCCAACAGCGATCAAAATTGATGACATGGTCTATGTTTATTACGATGCTTATATGGAGCACAAAATGATTGGTGCACGTTCAAAGGATCTCGTAAATTGGGAAGATCTCAGCGATCAAATAAACTTCCCTGAAGGCACAAGACACGGTACTGTTTTTAAAGTGGATAGAGAAACTTTCGAAAAGCTAAAACAGGTGAAATAACGCCTTTTTATTGCCGGAAGTTCAAAGTTTAACATGTTAAAATAAAGCTCCCCGCAGTTGTGTGATGACTGGGGGAGCTTTTTATTATTGAAATGTATTCGAATTTCTATTCGGAACTTGCCCATCCACCTAAAGCTCTAAAAACTGAAACAGCATTCAAAGCTTTATCAGTTTGGCTAGAGATAAGTGATTGTTGGGCGGCATAGTCATTTCTTTGTGCATCTAGCACAGATAGATAACTATCTATTCCTGTAGAAAAACGGGCATTGGATAACTCCAATGTTAAGTGGTTAGCTTCTACCAGTTTTTCCAAAGCATCCAGACGCTCATCAATAGTATCAGCTAACGCAAGTGCATCAGCTGTTTCTTTGAAGGCTGACTGGATAGCAGATTCATATCCTGCCAATGCAGCTTCTTGTTGAGCTTTGCTGACCTTTAAAGCACTACTGCGTCTGCCGCCATCGAAAATGGGGAGAGATATGCTTGGGCCAATACTCCAGCCGCCTGAAGTCGCTTTTACTAGATCGCTCAAATCTCCGCTAAGATAGCCTACAGATCCTGTCAGAGAAATGGATGGGAAGAAAGCGGCACGTGCTGCTCCAATATTGGCATTTGCAGCTAGAAGTGAGTGTTCCGCTGCCATGATATCTGGGCGACCGAGCAAAACAGAAGAAGACTGAGCAAAAGATAGGTTTTCGGTCGTTGGAGCAGCAGAAAGGTCTGCTTTTTCAACGACATCTTCTGGTAAAGGTGCACCAACTAATAGGCGAAGTGCGTTTACGTTTTGCCGCACAACGGCTTTTAGCCGCGCAGCTTCAGCCCGCGCTGTGTACACACTAGAAGCAGCGCGCTGCACATCAAGTTCATTAGCAACACCAGAATTGAATCGGCGTTGTGTGAGCTCTAAGGATTCTAGCTGACTGTTCGCTGTTTCCTGTGCGAGGTTTAATAGGCGCTGATTGGATGCAAGCGATATCCAACTTTCAGCTACAGACGCCACTAGAAGGATTTTGGCGCTACGTTCACCTTCCGCACTTGAAAGCCAAGTCTGCAATGCAGCTTCACTTAGATTTCCAACTCGATTGAAAAAATCGAGTTCATAGCTAGAAACACCTACAGTGAGTGAATTGCTATCGGAGAAGCTTGATTGTGCAATTGTAGAAGCGTCATTTTCGAATGTATCGCCTTCCGTCACGCTGCTGGCTGCTGTTAAAGAGGGCCATCTTGCTGAGCTTGAAATGCCATATTGTGCGCGTGATGCCCGCACATTTGCTGCAACGACTCGTAAATCACGATTTTCCACCAAAGCAATATCGATAAGCTCTTTTAGTTGGGGGGCAGTGAATACTTTTTCCCATTCTAATAGTTGCGCAGTGTCTTCTTTTTGCTCAATTTCGTGCAAAGCCGTTGGGATGGGCGGAGTGCTTGGATCATATGTTGGAGCCAAGCTCGCACATCCACCAAGAAGGCTAGTACCTGTAACGGCAAGCATTAAGGAGTTTTGTTTGCTCATACTGTTTGACCTTCTGAAGAGAGGGATTTTCCGCCAGTAAGCTTACGAATAACAACATAAAAGAGCGGAGCGAAGAAGATCGCAAACACTGTTGAAGCTATTAGCCCGCCTAGAACGGTCACACCAATAGCGATACGTGCACCGGCACCTGCGCCGGTTGCCAAAGCTAGTGGTAAAACACCAAATCCAAATGCAAGAGATGTCATCAAAATTGGACGCAATCTCATTTTAACGGCTTCCAAAGTTGCTTGGACCAATTCTTTACCCTGTTCTTCAAGTGATTTCGCAAACTCGATGATCAAAATAGCGTTCTTAGAAGCAAGACCAACTGTCGTTAGGATTCCCACTTGGAAGAAAACATCATTTGCAAGACCCGTTAGATGAGCAGCAGCGACCGCACCGGTGATACCAAGTGGAGCAACAAGCAGAACAGCAATAGGAACTGTCCAACTTTCATAAAGAGCAGCAAGACACAGGAAGATGAACAAGACTGACAATATGTAGAGAGAAGTCGCTTGATTGCCAGACTGTTTTTCCTGAGCACTCAAGCCTGACCATGCTATTCCTAAATTTCCAGGAAGTTGATCGACAAGACTTTCCATAGTGTTGAGTGCATCTCCAGAGCTTGTCCCCGGGGTTGCAGCCCCTTGGATATTCAAGGCTGGTAGGCCGTTAAAGCGTTTAAGCTGTGGTGAACCAAAAGCCCATTCTGTTGAGATGATTTCTTCAATAGGAGTTAGCTCGCCCGATGCGTTACGAACGCGCCACTCTCCAAAGTCATCGGGTTGCATACGGTAGGCGGCATCACCTTGCACATAAACGCGCTTAATACGTCCACGGTCGAGGAAGTCATTGACATAAGTTCCACCAAATCCAACTGACATAACATTGGTGACATCGGAGAGCTGAACACCCAAAGATGCTGCTTTCTGATAGTCAATTCCAACATTAAATTGTGGGCTATCTGAGATACCATTTGGTCTCACGCCCATAAGAGTTGGTTCTTGTGCTGCCATGCCCAAAAGTTGCATTTGGGCATTTGTGAGATCAGAACCACCAATACCGGATTTATCTTGAAGATACATATCAAATCCGCTGGCATTACCTAGTTCACGGATAGGGGGAGGGGTGATGGCAAAGATCATGGCCTCAACGTCGCCAGCGAACGCTTGACTTGCTCGACCAGCAATACTCTGCGCGCTATTTGCCGGACCGTGGCGTTCTTCCCAATCTTTTAGAGGAAGGAAAGACATTCCCATGTTTTGTCCAGCTCCTGCAAAGCTGAAACCTGCAACAGTAAAGACACCTTTTAAGTTGTCTCCCTCTTTTTCCATGTAGTATTTTCCAAGGCGGTCCATCACTGCTCTAGTGCGCTCTTGACTGGCGTCAACAGGCAGTTGGGCTAGTGTCATAACCATTCCCTGATCTTCATCTGGAAGAAATGAAGTTGGCAAACTCTTGAAGTTTATCCCTGCAATCGCACTGATAACTATGAATATACCTACAAAGATCCAACGGCGACGGATAACCCGATCAACCATGTGAGTGTATCCGTTTTCCAGTTTGCGGAAACCGGTATTGAACATATCACCTGGTTTGTTGATCCAGTGTTTTGATTTGTTGCCGTGAGTGTTTTTCAGGATTGTTGCACAAAGAGCTGGGGAAAGAACAATCGCAACAATAACAGAAAGTGTCATAGCAGAGACAATCGTAACCGAGAATTGACGGTATATGACGCCAACCGATCCTGGAAAGAAAGCCATGGGGATAAATACGGAAGAAAGTACAACCGCAATACCAATAAGCGCACCAGTGATTTGCTTCATGGATTTACGTGTAGCTTCAATGGGCGATAGGCCATCTTCCTCCATGACGCGCTCTACATTTTCTACGACAACAATCGCATCGTCGACCAAAAGGCCGATGGCTAGCACCATGGCAAACATGGTCAGCACGTTTATTGAATACCCAAACAGCGCGAGAACTGCAAAAGTTCCCAAAAGAACCACCGGAACAGCGATCATAGGTATGAAAGATGCTCTTAGCGATTGTAAGAAGACAAAGATCACTAAGAAAACCAGTACAATGGCCTCAAGCAGGGTGTGTTCAACTGCACTGATAGATTCTTTGATGAAGGGCGTGGCATCGTAGGGAAATACAATTTCGATATCACTTGGGAAGTTTTCACTTAATTCTAGCACGCGTGCCCGAACTAGCTCGGCGGTGTCTAAAGCGTTAGCTCCTGTGGCGAGTGAGACAGCAAATCCAGCGGCAGGCGCTCTGTTAAAGCGTGCTTCAAAAGAATATGTTTCAGCGCCTTTTTCTACACGTGCCACATCTTCTAGGTAAATAGGTGTACCTTCGGTACTCGATCTGATGAGGAGCTTCTTAAAATCATCTGCTGTTGTGAGAAGTGATTGAAGCGTAATTGTTGCTGTGATTTCCTGTCCTTCAACTGAAGGCGATCCACCAATCGAACCAGATGATATTTGCGAGTTTTGTGCTTGAATTGCAGCGATAACATCGCTTGGCATTAACTTGAATTTGTTGAGTTTGTGTGGATCTAGCCAAATGCGCATAGCATATTGAGATCCAAATAATTGTATACTACCAACACCATCTAGTCGGCTAACATCATCAATCAATTGAGTTTTAGCGAAATCACCAAGATCCACAGTGTCGTATGTGCTTTCAGGTGAAGTCAGACCAACAACAAGCAAAAATCCAGATGCAGCTTTATTTACCGTTACACCCTGACGCTGCACTGCATTGGGTAGGAGTGGGGTGGCAAGTGCGAGTTTGTTTTGCACCTGCACTTGTGCAGTGTCAGGGTCTGTTCCTGTTTTGAAGGTAAGCGTGATCGAGCTCGTCCCAGAAGAGCTAGATGTCGACGTCATATAATCAAGGCCATCCAAACCTGTCATCTGTTGCTCAATGGTTTGAGTGACAGAATCTTCAATAGATTTGGCGGATGCCCCGGGGTATGTGGCATTAATAGTGATCGTTGTTGGGGCAATATCTGGATATTGGGCAATAGGGAGGCTGTTTAGCGATAGGGCACCTGCAAGCATGATGACAATCGCTATTACCCACGCAAATACGGGGCGGTCGATAAAGTAACTGGCCATTTTGAAATGTGAGCCTGTGTTTTATTGTTCTTTTAAGGGGGAATTAGATTCGGCGGAGGCAATGGCATTGTTGTCTGGGTTGACCGCTTGAACAGGCATGCCTGATCTAAGCATTAGCAGACCATCAACAATTAAGTTGTCGCCACTATCCAATCCACTTTCAATAATCCAATTGTTTCCAGAAGCGCCTGCAAGGGTAAGCATTCTTGTTTCTGCAAGACCGTTATCATCAACAACCATTGCATAAGGCTCGCCGCGTGGTGTGCGTGACACTGCTGATTGGGGAACTAGAATGACATTATCGCGTTGTCCGGCAGATACTCTGGCTTTAACATACATGCCGGGCATTAGCAGATTATCTGGGTTTGGCACGATCGCACGAAGAATAACTGTTCCTGATGTTTCATCTACACTGATTTCAGAAAATTTCAGTTCACCTGGTGATGAGTGGACGTCACCATTTTCATATACGATGCTTACAGGAATAGCTTTGTTTGCATTTGTTTGAATGCGCCCTGCTTGGACATCTTGTTTATATTTCAAAACTTCAGAACTAGATGTCGCGAGGTCTACATAAATTGGATCAAGTTGGAGAACGCGGGCCAAAGAAGTGGTTTGGTTTTGAGTTACCAGCGCACCTGCTGTCACACTTGATCGTCCAATACGTCCATTGATTGGAGATACAACCTTGGTACGTTTTAGATCTATTTGAGCCTGTGTGAGTGCAGAACGTTTGGCCGCCAAGTCAGCTTCGGCTTGCTTGCGAATAGAAACAACTTCGTCATATTCTTGTTGGCTGACGGCGTTGCTTTTAATAAGTTCCGTGTAGCGGGCCTCATTTTGTTTAGCAATATCAATCGTCGCTTCTGAACGACTTAATTCTGCTTTGGCACTATCGACTCTAGCTACATATTCAGTGTCTTCAATCTGATATAAGGCTTGGCCTTCTTTGACATTAGCACCTTCTTCAAACAGACGCTTTTTTATCAATCCTGTTACTTGTGGACGAATTTCAGCCTCTGCAAAGGCGTGTGTGCGAGCTGGCATTTCTGTTTGGTCTTCAATTGTTTGAGAAGTTACAGAAATTGTTTTTACAGGTTTTGCAGATTGTGCTGGTGTTGGAGCTGCTTCTGCTGTGGAATTGTGACTTTCCTGTCCGCAGCTAGCTACAGCTAGACTGCCCAACGCTAATACCAACACACTGCTAAGTGTCGTTATACGCTTAGTAGGAAAAAAATGTTTCTTAACCATAGGGGAGGGAGCCTTGACTGGTCTGAATTTTATAACATATTGCTTAAATAGTTTGAACGTTCATTCTATTTATGGGAGCTTATGTCTCATTACAATGTTAATAAGTCAAAAATAGTCAAAAAAAATATGAATTTTAATTCTCACTCAGAAGATTGTGGCATTTCTAAGCAAGATCAGCGGAAGGATCAGATACTTGATGCCGCAAGCGCATGCTTTGTCGAGAGCGGCTTTCACAATGCGGGAATGGCTGCAATTGCTAAAAGAGCAGAAATGAGCCCGGGGCACATTTATCATTACTTTGCAAATAAAAGTGATATCATTGCATCCATAGTGGAACGTGAGTTCGTGGCTCGGGAAGAGAAATTTGGAACTTTATTTGATGTTGATGGCGAGCATTTGATTGAAAATTTACTGAGCAAAGTAAATGAAGGTGTGTGTCATAAAACGGACCCGTTTCAATCTATGTTGTCACGTGAAATTTTTGCTGAGACACAACGTAATCCAGATATTGCTGCTATCGTACAAGAATATGAGCAGCGATCACGCGAGAGATTCATTGATAACATAGAAACTAAACTGGGTGTGAAGAATGCAGCGGCAAAAGTCGAGTGTATTTTCGCGTTGTTTAGTGGGCTAGCAATGCGAGTGCCCAGTGATCCGCCGATGGATCGAGAAGCCGTTGTTGAAGTCATGAAAAGTGCAATCAAATTTTTATTATCAGACAAGTAAAACCCTATGGTGGCTTAGTGCTGAACCCATAAAAAAGCCTCACTTGTTTAACGGTGAGGCTTTTTCATTTAAGTTATATTTGATTTTGCAAGTTTATTTTAGAAGTTGTAGTTTGCACCAAATGTAATCCGACGGTCTGTAAGGCCTTGGTAGCAAAGTAGGGCACCTTCATTCACACATGATTGTGAAACTTCAGATTCAGTAAGGTTTACAGCTTCAATACCAATGTTCAGCTTTTCGGTGACATCGTAATTTATGCTTGCGTTAAGTTGACCTCTAGCCTCTTGAATAACTGGGAAGCCCCAAGGGTAGCTTGATGTGCTACCGAAGTCTTCTGAACGGTATGCATCGCGCCAAGTGTAACGCGCTCTAGCTGATAGGCCATATTTTTCATAATAGAGGGTCGCGTTGTAAGCATTTTCTGACAGGTCGATTTCAGATACTGAAAGCTCAACATTGGTTGCCCCATTTGATGCAAATACTGTTTCAGCGCGAGAAGTTGGTTCCCACACTTCTTCACCACCGGAGAATTCTTGGTGTGTGAAGTTGGCGAGAACACCAAAGCCAGATGCCCAACCGATTGTGTCTTCAAAACTGGACAGGTCGTATTGGAATGCTAGTTCAATACCTGACAGTGTGTTTTCTCCAGCACCATTGATTTTTTGCGATGAAGGAACACACACACCCCGACCGACAGGTCCAAATACGTTGATATCTGCAATTGGGTTGAAGATACCCCCTTGCTCACAATCAGGGCCAATAATGTCGCGGAAGCCAGTTACAGGGTCTTCATATGGTGACTCATTTTGGTCAACAAATAGGCCAGTACGAGTTTTGTGGAAGTAGCCTACGCTCAAGACGGCAGAGGGGGCAAAATACCATTCTGCAGCAATGTCGAATGATTCAACCTCTTCAGGTACCAAGTTGGGGTTACCAAGGTTAACCGCAGGGTTTGGGCTTGTGCTAAATGTGTAAGATGTTGAAAGGTCGTCAAAGTCTGGACGTCTGATATCTTTACCGTATCCAGCACGAATGATGAAGTTTTCAGCGACATTGGCTGCCATGTTTACTCTTGGTAGGACGAACTGATAATCACCTTTGGTTGTTGTCGGGGTTGCGACGCCGTCTAGAATTGCGTTCCCTTTAGATATCACTTCGGTTTCTAGATAACGTAGACCGGCATTACCGCGGAAAATCCCGTGCTCAAAATTTACTTGTCCATAAATTGAGTGAGTTTTTTCTTCAATATCAAAGAAAGCACTCTGGCTTGAGGTTGGTGAACTGATTGGAGCACGAGTTGCGCCCGTAATTGCATTGTTTGCTGCGATTGCAGCATTCAAAGCATCAAGGACTGCTTGTGGATCAGATCCGGCGAGCTCTGGGTCGACCTGAAGGAAGTCACCAACGAAGAATTCACGCCCATCAGCAGCATTAAAATTATCGGGTCCTGGTACTAGAATGTCCGCAAACAGATCACCTGTTGGGCTTTCGGCAAGTGTTCTTAGGCCAACACTTGCTGTGATTTCGTCTCTCAAGCTGGTTGTTTGGTTGTAGCGATATCCAGCATCAACAGAGGTAATGAAGATATTGTTTTCGCTCATATCATAAGAGAAATCAGCACGGAACGCGTCCTCTGAGTTCTCGGCTTTGTTTTGTGAAATGTTCACGTCACGCAATACAATGTTTGCTGGATCGAGCAATTGGGCCGTTGTCGGTCCGCCTGCTGCATCTTGGGCGATACGCCATGTCAGAGCGCCACCTGTTAAGTCATACTCAAACGGAGTGCCGTTTTCGTTAGATGAGTTGGTGGGCGCATTCGGGTTGATAAAGTTTAGCGTTGTGCTGAAGTCTGGGCTTGTTGTATCTGAGTTTGAAGTTGCGATTTCAACGCGACCTGAGAGGTTGCCGCGGTTCCAATCGGTTCCCAATCTAAATATTTGGCTTTCTGTTAGGCGAGACCCTGTGTCTCCAGAAAAGCGTAAGTTGCCGTCACTACCATCGGATTGTATTGGAATAACACCTTTTAGCGCCGCTTCAACACTACCTAAATTTTGACCGTTCAAGGATCCAAAATCAACAGTTTCAAATTCAGATGGAACAGACACGCCCGCTAGGTCTGATATACCCGACGCTTGAATACGTGAGCTTTCTTGTCTGCGTTCTTGGTCATTGAGAATTGAATCAAAGTAGAATTTCAAATTGTCATTAGGTGCATACTCAAACGCCCCTGCAAAGTTGGTCGTTTGTGATTCATAATTGTCATAATCTTGAATCAAGAACTGAATTGGTAAAAAGTCGAATGCTTGCGCATTGGCAGTTCCGCCGTCTGATGCCACCAGATTATCGCGGTCAACTCTCGGGCGGAAAGCAGTCGCATCTTGTTCAGCATAGCTTAAGCTAACAACTGCACCAAAATCACCGACAGATGTTGACCAATTGTCTCCATAAGTTCCCGATACACGAGGTGTAATACCGTCCGTCGTTAGGCTGCTGTCTTCACCTTGAATGCGAATGCTGGCTACACGATCGTTTAGGTCGAGAGGACGGATTGTGCGGAGGTTGATTGTACCCCCCACAGAGCCTTCGATGGTTTTTGCTTCTGATGATTTGGTTACTTCAACAGCGGCGATCATGGCGGCTGGGACGTCTTCGAAACTAATACCGCTACGGCCTGAACCTGAGCCTACGGTAGAAACACCATTAATTTCTGTACGGTTTGCGTTTGTACCACGGATCTGAACCCCCGTACCAACACCAGCAGTACGTGTAATTTGTACACCTGTGACGTTTTCTAGAACTTCAGCAAGGTTTTGATCTGGAAGTTTACCAATGTCTTCTGCGTTGATGACTTCGATTAAACTGTCAGCGGTGCGTTTTTCTTCCAGAGCTGTCGCAAGTGACTGGCGGATACCTGTCACAACGATTGTGTCTAGTCTATTAGTGTCGTCTGCAGCAGCTTCTGCGGGGGCTTCTGTGCTTTCTTGTGCGATGGTGGGTGATGCGAAAGAAAAGGCGGCGCTGGCAAGTAGTGCTGCGCGCCAGAAGTGGCGTGGCCTTGCGGAATTAGATTCATCTTGTCTGTGTGTAGGCATTCTATTTTCCCTCCCAGGAACTGATTAGTGGCGTCGTCTTATGCGAGGCGCTCTCTAAGGTGTTATCTTCATCTCGAAGCAAGAAAGAGTCAACCAATTAAAAGGATCAATATACCTGTATTGGTAGGACCAATTGGTAAAAAGTTGAGGTATGTGTTGAAAAAGACACAAATATATAATGCTGGTTTGTTTTTTGTAGGAGGGGGTGACGCTTTATATATAAATTGGTTTTCAAATAGGTAGTATCTTTTGGTTGGGTTTGTATGTGTGGTGTGTTGGGCGTTTGGTGTTGTGGATTGAATGGAAAGTAGGACTGATAATTTTTTAGAAAAATGGTCGCAACACAGATGCGGTAGTGTGGAGCGGTGGTGCGGTAGTGTGTGCGCAGTGTTAAACTAGTGTTGAGATAATGCGTAAATAGTGTGGATAGGGTGCAGCATTCATTGCGCCCGCGCTTATGAGGCGGGTGAGTGGTACTTGTTTGTAAATTAAATCAGCACCTGGGAGCGGCTAGGGCGTCGTTTCAAGCAATTCTTGTAACGACTGGGCCTCTATCTCTTCATCGTTTAATCTTTGAGCGAGATGTACAAATTGCTGGGATGCAAAGTTTGCCATAGTTACCCGAGCTTGAGAGAACTCTTTCTTATAGCCGATGAAAGGTGTCATGCCTTCGATCGATGCTGATATGAAGAGGCTTAGTAATTGGCAGCTTTTTTTTGAAAGATTTGGATTTATTTTTTCAATAAGCCGAGCAATTAAACTGCGGGCTCTAGAATATATTCGGTCCATGTTTTCGGCGACATAAGCATCATGATTGGAGAGTGCCCATATTTCGGGAAAAAACAGTGTTGTTTCTTTTTCTCCCAAATCAAGAATGAGCTGTTCCAACACTTTTTGCATTTTATCTTCGTCGGTAAGGCTTTCATCTGTAATAATTTTGTCGAGGGCACCTTGATATGCCTCGGAAACGGCATCCATCATGTCGTGAAGGATCGCTTCTTTGGTTTTATAATAATATGTGATGTTGCCGAGGGAGATACCTGCTTGTTTTGCGATATTGCGCATTGTGAAGCCGGAATACCCTTTTTCAGTAAGTGTATGCAAGGCAGCTTCAAGGATGGCAACAATGCGGTCCGCACCCTTTTTGGAGTTTGCTTTGACGTGCCGTGCCTGTGGGTTGATTTGGTACACGGTTTGGCTGGCCTTTCTGCTAAGAACGCATCTGATTTTGCAGAGCTGAATTAGTTGTCCGAACAGAAGCAGAAGTGCGCTAAGATTAGAGGTGAAGACCTCAAGCGCGCTTCAATGTGCGGCAGCCCACCCGCATACACAATGAATTATACTACAGTGCGTATGCGGATTTGTCGGCAGGTAAAAGTGAAGTTTTGTAAATTTTTAATTTAAAGGGAGGCTGTTTGGACGCTTGACGGAGCGTGACGTGCCGTTAATTGCGTGTTGTCGATAGCCTTAACTGTTTCATTCACGAGTGAAGATATGCAGTCTGCGTGTTTGGCGCGAGCTTTGTTTTTTGTCAAAACTTCACCGCGATCCATGCATGAGTTCAGCGCTTTGTCGGAAATTTCTTGATAAACTTCGTCAACTTTTGCTGCGCTAGATAGGTCGGCTTTGTTGATGTTGATGGTCAAAATTGCTTCTGATGTTGTTTTGGGTTGAAATAAGCCATCGGCAAAAGCGGGGGTGCTAAAGATTGTTCCGCAGGCGACAAGCGCGCCGAACAAAGCGGGAGAAAATGTATTTTTCATGAGCGTTTCCTCGTTGTTATATTTGAGAGCATGATCTCAGCAAAAAGTAGAAATATCAAGCAAAATCATTGATTTTGCGCGCTCTACGGGCATTTTATAGGACAAATGTCTAATTTTTATGCGTTTTAATTGAATAATTTATGGGAGGTGGGGTGGATTTTATGTGGTTTTGAGGTTGGGCAAATGAAAAATGGTTGCCATCCGCCTGCCAAGAAATGGTCGCGTAATTCGGCTTTATCGAGGAGGGGTGAGAAATTGTACACATATTGAGAATGTGAGGAGGAGTGATTTTGTGCGGATTTAAATGAAAAGAATGGCAACAATCATGTGCGGGGTGAACTATGAGATTACCGACAAGAGCGGGATTGCTAATCGCCAAACAGAAAAGGCGCGAACATCCGTTTGAAACAAGTGTTCGCGCCTCTTATTGTTATCTAGCTTAGATGAGTTTCAATTAGAGCTTTAGAAGAACCCCAATTTGTTTGGATTATAGCTGACCAGCATATTTTTGGTCTGCTGATAATGATCGAGCATCATTTTGTGGTTTTCGCGACCAATTCCAGACTGTTTGTATCCGCCAAATGCCGCATGAGCAGGGTAGGCGTGATAATTATTGACCCAAACGCGTCCAGCTTGAATTGCGCGACCAAAGCGATAACAAGTGTTCATATCGCGAGACCAAACGCCTGCACCCAAGCCATACATGGTGTCGTTTGCCAGTGCTAAAGCTTCTTCAGATGTTTTGAAAGTTGTCACTGAAACGACAGGTCCAAAGATTTCTTCTTGGAAGACACGCATTTTGTTGTGTCCCTTTAACACGGTTGGTTGAATATAATATCCGCTTGCCAGTTCGCCGTCCATTTGTGCGGCTGCTCCACCAGCAAGCACTTGAGCGCCTTCTTCGACGCCAATCTTGAGATAAGAAAGAATTTTCTCCTGTTGCTCGGCGCTTGCTTGTGCACCGACCATTGTTGACATGTCGCGTGGGTCGCCTTGCTTGATTGCCTTTACGCGTTGAATGGCGCGTTCAATGAATGCCTCATAAATATCTTCATGGATGAGTGCGCGGCTAGGGGATGTACATACTTCTCCCTGATTGAATGCGAACAACACAAAACCTTCTATCGCTTTATCAAGAAAAGCGTCGTCTTTACGCATCACATCTGGGAAGAAGATGTTTGGGGACTTGCCGCCAAGTTCTAAAGTCACCGGAATAAGATTTTCGGTGGCATATTGCATAATCATTTTACCGGTTTGGGTTGAGCCGGTGAAAGCAATCTTTGCAATTCTAGGGGATTTGGCGAGGGGAGCACCAACTTCGGCTCCATATCCATTAACGACGTTTAAAACACCGGCGGGTAATAAGTCTGCGATAATTTCAACCAACACCATTATTGCGGCGGGTGTCTGTTCGGCGGGTTTTATGACAACGCAGTTTCCAGCGGCAAGTGCGGGAGCAAGTTTCCATGCTGCCATAAGAATAGAAAAATTCCAGGGAATGATTTGACCAACGACGCCAAGTGGTTCGTGATAATGATAGGCGATTGTATCCTTGTCGATTTCGGACATATTGCCCTCTTGTCCACGCAAGACACCTGCGAAATATCGAAAATGGTCTGCTGACAAAGGAATATCTGCAGCTGTCGTTTCGCGAATTGGTTTCCCATTATCCCATGTTTCTGCTTTGGCGATGAGGGCGAGATTTTCCTCAATACGATCGGCAATTTTTAGAAGAATGTTTGAGCGGTCAGTTGGTGATGTTGCGCCCCATCCGTGCTTTGCCTTGTGCGCAGCATTAAGCGCTAATTCTACATCGGCACCATCTGAGCGCGCAATTTGGCACACGACTTGTCCTGTAATGGGCGTCACATTGTCGAAATATCGACCATTTACAGGTGGCGTGAATTGGCCGCCAATATAGTTTTCATATTTTGTTTTGAAGGGTGACGTTGTGTCGATTGCTTGTATTTCTGCTGTGTCAGCCATGGTGTTTCCTCAACTATTTTTCCGCCCAGTTTTCGGTGCGGTTTGAGGGGTATATTTATGGATGAAGCAAAGAATGTCGTGGCTGAAAAATAGATTGAGACACAAGAGTGTCTCTATATCGAGACGCTTTTGGAAGCTATTTGCATTTTAGGCCAAGTTTGGTGGCGCGTCTGTATATTGTGGCCCGGCTGACCCCCAATTCGCGCGCAGCAGCCGTCATATTTCCATTCACTTTTGCTAGAACTCGGCGCAGCTCGCGCCGTTCTGCACTTTCAAATCCTGTTCCGCGAGATTCCATGTCGCCAACGATCTCTGCCGCAGAGATAGGAGAAATGTCTCCTGCGGGAGATAAGCCATATTGGCGGCGTGCGGCACGCGTTGCGCCGACCACTATGTCATACGCATCAACAGCCAGAAGGCTGGCAGGGTTTGCTTGGTCTGAGTGTCCGCGAATAATGCGCGCATCAGCAAATTCATCACAAAAATAGCTGAGTTCGATTTGGGTTGTCGCTTCGGATAGGGCTTGTGATATTAGCGCATTTAGTCCGGCGTCTATTTCATCTCGGCAGGATGTTACATCCAGTACGCCAAGTAACTCACCCTTAGAAGCAAATACGGGCGCGCCAAAACAGCTTAGGCCTATATGATTGGTTTTGAAGTGCTGATCTTTTAGGATTGTCGTTGATGTTTTTTCAGCGAGGCAAGTTCCAATTCCATTTGTACCTTGATATTGCTCGGACCAATCGGCGCCAATCGAAAAGCCTGATTTTTCAAAACTTTCTTCATCTGTCGCGCATTGTCGTTGCTGTAAGATAACGCCATTAGAATCGCACAAGACTGTGCTGAATCCAGATAATTTAACGGTTGAGAATAGGCGGTCCAATATAGGCTCTGCGACCTTCATCATGCGCCCTGAGCGCTCTGTTGCGTTTGCAAACTCTATTGAATCGCAGATTCGGCTTGTTTGATGAGAATCAGGAGCCAGATGAAAAGTTTTGTATGAGCGCACCCAAGAGGCAGCGAGCACTGATTTTGCGGCAGCACTATCTGTGGAGACTATCTCCAGCACACGGTCAGAGTGCTCTTTCTTTGTTTGGTCAAAGCTCAACACCATGTTTCTTATTATCATGCTTTGAGCAGGACGTCACTTTGGAGGAAAGTAGAATAGCCTCGTTGTGTGGGGTGTTTGAATTGGGCCTATTTCAGCGTTTCAAGATAGGCGATTAGGTCGGCTCTTTTTTCTTCTGACTTTTGGCCAACAAATGCCATGCTCGTGCGTGGTACAGCTTTGCGGGGCGATGCTAGGAATTCATCCAGAGTTTGTGCATCCCATGTGAGGCCTGCTTCTTTCATGGCGGGTGAGTAGCGAAATCCTTCTGAGCTAGCTGATTTGCTGCCGACAATACCAAAAAGAGATGGGCCCATTTTTGTCTTGGCGGGTTCTACATAATGACAGACAGCACATTGGAGTTTGAACAGCTTCTCACCTTTTTCTACATCGGCGTGTGCGACAGAAAGGGTGGGAGCAAATGTTGCTAATGTGCATGTTGCTAAAACGAAGCTGATTTTGGGCAGAGTGGGGATTCTCATAATATGTCTCTAATATTGTGGCCGAATGTTTGGGCGGTTTTGTGTCTGTATCTGTGGTATTTTAATTCCTCTTCTTGTTGAAGGTGGTGAGCAAAAACGCGTTTGTTTCTGGCTGTAATTGCTTTAAATTTAATCATGCTTCAAATATTATAGTACAATCGTACGATATTTGTGGGGTAAAATACGTATTGCTATCTTGAGTGCCTTTAGAGGCGCGGATTAATTAGGCGGATTTTTCAACCTGAAGCATACGTTTTAACCATATTGATGTACCGGCTTCAGTATTTGGTCTGTTTTATGGGCAGATTTTGAGCGTTTCTATGGCACTCGAATAACTTTTGAGCAGAGAAATTTAATTTTTAGTACGATTGTCAAAATATATTGAAATTGCTGTCTTAAACAAATTGTACTTGATGGGGAGACCTGAAAATACAATCTTGTTCAGAGTAGATTACATTATTTTGTAAGTATTCATAAAACTCAATTCCGTGTGAATTGAGACCGGGGAAGATTTGTTCAAGTTATCGTTTTTAGTAAAGCGGATGTGTATTCGCTCTAATATTTGTCAAAAGACGGGGATACTGGATAATGTCATTGAAATCGTGCGCACTGGGTGCTTTAATATTTCTAGCTTCGCCTGTCGGGTTTGCGCAGGAACCTATCGCGCCTGAAGAGCTAACAGTTGAAAAAGAGATTCCAGACGGCGAAAATGTATACGTATTGTCGAGTTCATGGGCTGGTGCCTCATCAGTCTTAGTGCTTTCTGCGGATGACCTTTCTTATAAAGGGAATATCCCTGCTGGCTTAACGCCACAAGTTGCAATGCTTCCAGGAAATGAAGAGGGATACATCGTATCCGCATTTGCTGAACGCATGATGTATGGACCTGTGTCGGCATATTTACAGAAGTTTGACGTTAAAACACTGGCATTCGAGCAAGAAGTTGAAATGCTTCCTCGCATGGCTCAGGTGGCTGCGCAGGTGACTGTTTTGGCTTTGTCTTCTGATGGAAAATGGGCGTTTGTACAGAATGCAACACCGGCAACATCTGTTAGTGTTGTTAAATTGAGTTCTGGCGAAGTCGTTGATGAAATTCCCAACCCTGGTTGCTGGGGTATCTATCCATCTACAAGCGGCAGCAAATATTCAACACTTTGTGGTGACGGCGCAATGGTCACTTATGTGATCGGTTCTGACGGAAAATTCCTAAGACAAAAAGCAAGTGAGCCCATCTTTGATGTGGAAACAAAACCCTTATTTTCAAATGCGCAACGCGATGGCATCAATCTTATGTTCATTTCCTATGATGGGTCAGTTGTCACTGTCTCTGATGAGGGGACGGAAGCTGTTCTGCGTGATGAGTGGAAATTCAATGAAGGTATAGAGGGAAACTGGGCACCGGGTGGTTATGAGCTATCTGCCTTTAACGAACCCAATGGCATTTTGTTCGTCTTGATGCATTCAGATGCCAAAGACGGAAGTCACAAAAATGGTGCTGAGGAAATGTGGGCTTTGGACATCAAGAACAAGAAAGTTCTTTATCGTTCCGCTGTCGAGCACATTGTTAATATCAGCGTGAACCAAGCGAAAGATAAGCCATTGGTTTTCGGAACAGACTCTCATGATAGTGGTCTGTATAAATACGAAGTTGATCCTGAAGCAAAATTTGCTGCCAAACTTACTGCCGAATTCGACTTAAAAGGTGTGGGTTATCTGGTAGCTGAGAAGTAATCGAGATGACTGAGTTTGTTCGATATTCAATTGCTTTGGCGGTCGGTTTTACAAGTTTGCTATTTTTGCATGCTGCCTACGTTAAATTCGCCGAAGCAGGACGGTTTGAAGGAGTGTTGGCAGCTTACCGCCTAATTCCTGAGACGTTTCAGAGACCAATGTCCATCGCGATACCATGGGCGGAATTAGTGACAGCAGGTTTATTGATTTTGCCTTGGACGCAGAATGTAGGCGGCGTGTTTGCATTTGGTTTGCTGTCTATCTATGCGGCTGCAATTGCAATCAATCTAATTCGCCAAAATGTCGTTATTGATTGTGGCTGTGGCGACGAACCAGAACCTTTAAGTTGGGCTTTGGTCGTTAGAAATAGCGTGTTGTGCTTGCTTATGGTTGGTGCGGCGCTGGGAATGGGACAGTTGAACGGGGCTGTCGAAATGACTGTCATCGGGACGTTATCCCTTCTCGTGGCAGTGTTCTTTTTCATGTCCCAGAAGGCTTTTGCCAACGTTAATCGTATGCGCAACACGCTGTCTTCGAGGACGCAAGCAACTATAGGGGGCATGTCATGAGTCTTACTCTTTTCGCTATTTTGACTCTTTGGGTGGTCGTGTTGGCTATTGTGGTCATGATGTGGGTTATGTTGCGTCAAATCGGCGTGCTGTATGAGCGTGTCTCTCCTGTTGGGGCCCTTATGGATAGTTCTGGTCCTGAAGTTGGGGCACCCAGTCCACTATTCTCTATTCAGAACCTAAACGGGCCTGACAATGTAATGATTGGTGCAGAAGGCGACAAAGCTAAGCTTGTTTTCTTTTTGTCTCCAACATGTCCGGTGTGTAAGCAGCTTCTACCAGTATTGGCGGGTATTCGTTCTGAAGAAGG
>JGI2924J29684_1078101_pt1 | contig 31144 bp, 31 predicted proteins | sample BenlonsequencITS_FD_29684 | JGI IMG/M metagenome (IMG submission 29684)
GGGCGGCGATGCACAATGGCTCCTTGATATTCTGAAGGATGCCGGTGTACATACCGACTTGGTACGAGTATGGGACGGACCCACGGGACACGCCATCATCCAGGTTGCAGAGAGCGGGGAAAACTCCATCGTGCTCTTCGGCGGTGGGAACCAGCATATCGAGGTGGGGGAGATTGAAGCGACCATGGAAAGCTTCGGAACGGGAGATGTGCTTGTTCTTCAGAACGAAATCAACAATGTTCCGGAGATCATGAAGGCAGCGGCAAAAAAGGGAATGAAAATATACCTCAATCCGGCTCCCTTCTCGGAAGAGGTTCTCTCCTGGCCTCTTGAGCTTCTGGATACCCTGGTGGTAAACGAAACCGAGGGAATGGAACTGGCCAAAAGCGAAGGAACGCCCGAAGAGGTTCTCGACCGTTTGACCTCACGCTACCCGGACATCGACATCATCATGACAGCAGGCAAGCAGGGCGCCTATTATGGACGGGGAAAAGCACGTGAATATGTACCGATCGTCGATGCGCCCGTGGTAGATACTACTGCGGCAGGAGACACCTTTCTCGGCTATTACCTTGCTTCCAGAATAGCAGGAGCCTCTCCCAGGGCGGCAATGGAACGGGCAACGGTGGCCTCTTCCATCACCGTATCCCGTCCAGGAGCGATGGAGTCGATCCCAACTGCTTCCGAAGTTGATAAGAAACTCGGCTTGTAGAAACCAAGCGCGTAAAAAAGGGGGCCAACTACTTCTCAGTCGGCCCCTTTTTTGATTCTTCCGGCTTGCTACTTTTCTTCAAAATCGTACATGGCAAGGACGTTCTCTAAGGGTGTGTCAGACTGGATGTGGTGGGAGCTGGCCATGATATAGCCGCCCCTCTCTCCAAGGATGCCAATTCTGTCGGCGACCTCTGCCCTGACATCATCGACGCTTCCTTTGGGCAAGGTTTCCTTGATATCTATTCCGCCGTGAAAACAAAGTCGGTCGCCGAAATCATCCTTCAAACCACGAAGCGCCATTCCTGCAGCATCGGGCTGGATGGGGTTCAGTACATCGATACCCATGTCGATCAATTCGGGAAGAAGCATCCGCAGGGCGCCGTCGGAATGGTACATAATCGACTTATCGTAACGCTTTGCCACGGCAATGATCTTCTCATGCCTCGGCCGTATAAACTGGTTCCACATATCCTTTGAAATGAGAAGGTTGCTGTTTGAAGCAACGTCATCGTAGAAATAGACCATGTCGATGAGATCTCCACCGGCACTCAGGGCGCGCTCGGTTACCTCACAAAGGATATCCGTAATGCGGTCGAGCATGTATTCCACCATATCGGGATTAAGGGCAAGGTCCATGAAAAAGGTATCAAGCCCCCGCAGCTGCCAGGCAAGCTCGAAGACGGTCCCGATCCGATATCGTATGTGATAACGATTTTCGCCGTTGATCTCCTTGATGACCGAAGGGAGGGCGGAAAAATCCCACCAATCGGGATCCGGCCAGCAGTGCTGTTTCAGGTCATCCACGCAGCTCGCATCGGCAAGGACATCCACATTCGACTCGTAGACACCGGTTTCGTTCGCCACCCGCTTAAAAAGCCGGCCGAAGATACAACGGGCATACTCGCCATCCTTCACCCGTCGCCACATCCTGGCGGGGGTTGATCTCCCCATCACGTCCCACCACTCTTCCCGTTCATCTGCCTCGAAAAGGGATTCGGGAGGCTTGCAGAACTGATCGTAGGAGACGACACGGCAATCGACATCCAGCATACGAAGGACCTCCTCCCAGGCGGGATCGAAAAATCCTTGAAGCGTATCGGCCTGCGTGATGCCGAAATGACGGATAAGTTTTTCCCAAATTTCCGGAGTAGCAAGAAAATCAACCGGTGTCCGGTCGCTTACTTCATGGTTCAGGGCCTGAAGAACCCTTTTTCGATAATCCATTTTTCTTTCCTTTCAATAGTTGTCTTTCGAACCTTCACCACCGAGAAGAATCTCCCGTGCCGAACTGGTACCGATAAGCTCAGCACCAGATTCGAGGATGGCAAGAGCCTTTACCATGGAATTCACCTTCCCCGAAGCCTTCACCCGGCAAGGTGGGATTACATACTCTTTCAGCAAAGCTATATCTTCCACCGTTGCAGGGGAGCCGCCCTTGCCCCATCCGCTGGAATTCTTTGCCCAGTCCACGCCGGCCTGGGAGGAAAGACGCACCGCATCGATCTTCATTCCGCGATCCTTAAGATATCCGAATTCCAGCATCGCCTTCACGACTAAGCCATGATCATGGGCGACACGGACAACCAGAGCAATCTCTTCTGCATATGCATCCTGCATCCCGGATAGCAACAATGCCGGATTAGGAGGAAAATCGAACTCATCGGCTCCCATCCTGGCAAGAAGAGGAATAACAGCCGCCTTCATCTCCGGTGTGTCGGTTGCCTGGGGGAAATTAACGGTGGTGGCGATTTTGATGCCGGTTCCCTGCAGCATCTCTTTGGCAAGGGGTACCCAGCAGGGAGAGATCATGGCCGCTTGAACCCCAAGTTCCATGCATGCCTCGAGATGCCGAACAATTCCCTCCCGCGTAAGATCGGGATTAACGTCGGTAAACTGGATTTTTCCGGCAAGTTCTTTCTTATCCATCATGCCCTCCATTATGTTTCTTCGTAGGAAGCCCGCTCCTCGTAATAGTCGGGAACCTTCGTTCCTGGTTTCTTGAACCATACGGGTGCATCGACCCCGGAACAGAGAATGACATTTCCCCAGGGTTCAAAGGCCCCTGTTCTGACAATAAACTTGGCCTTTTCAGGATACTGCTCAATCAGCTGGGCATGGGGAATGGTTTCAACGTTGCAACGGTCACAGAGCTTTTCAATGGCGTTGTAGAGATTAGGGTTGTTTTCTTTCTGCTCCTCGGCAACAATCACCCGTTCGTAGATGAAGTCGGAAACCACCAGATCCAGAATTTCCGTGATACTGGGTTTATCAGCCTCTATGGCAAGGTCGACCCGTTTCCCTTCGGGAATGGGGAACCCGGCATCGGAGATAATGATGAAATCGCCATGACCCATGGCTGCAATCGCATCGTTCAAGGGTTTGCTCAATATTCTGCTCTTTTTCATGTTCTACCTCGTGTTGTATAAAAGTGGTCAACGTATTTCTAACGTTGCTGTTTTAAGAAATCTTCGACCGCGTCCCTGAAGGGCAGGGATTCAATAACCCCCGGAACCTGAACCGAAAGGCTTGCTGCCGCATTGGCAAAGGTGACGGCATCGCGAAGTCCCTTCCCCTCTGCCAAGGCGACGGTAAGGGCTGCATTAAAGCAGTCTCCCGCTCCCGTGGTATCCTTCACCGTCACTTCGGGAACAGGAATAGCCACCGCTTCGCCATCTTCCATGATGAAAGCACCATGCTTACCGGCGGTCAGAATAACGGTGTTGCCATATTTTGCGGTCAGCTCCTTGCAGAGGATCTGGGGATCGGCATTTTTACCAAGGAGTGACTGGGCTTCGGTTTGATTCGGGGTGATGTAGCTTGCCGCAGCAACCATTTCATCGGGAACGGCACGAAAGGGTGCCGGATTGAGGACCACGGGAATGCCTTTTTCGTCTGCACGTCTGATGGCATAGTGAACAGCATCGAGGTTTGCCTCAAGCTGCACCAGGATGATCTCAGGGAGTGGAGAAGAAGTAAAAATCGTATCGATATGGTCTCGGCCCAGTTTTTCGTTTGCCCCCAAATCGATAAGAATTTCATTCTCCCCACTGGAACCGACCATGACAAAGCCTACTCCTGTAGAGGCCTCGGAGTTTCTAAACACCGTTTCGGTTCCGATTCCTTCTTTGCGGAGCATCGATATCGCATCGTCTCCCATTCGATCCCGGCCGATGCAGGAAGTAAAATGGACTTCCCCCCCACCCCTTGCCGCACCGACGGCCTGGTTTGAACCTTTTCCTCCGTGCAGCTGACAAAAGCCGTAGCCAGGTACGGTTTCGCCCTCCTTGGGAAACCGGTCCGTTCCCATGGTCATCCCCACAGCGTAGCTGCCAATTACCTGTATTCTGGGTTTCCGTTCCACTGTTCTCTCCTACTCATATGATGTGGGGGATGCCCGGCGAGTGGCCGGAACATCCCGGTTTCGGACTATCAGCCGATCGGCTCTCCGTCTTCAAGTTTCTGCAGATAGGTATCGACATTACTGGCATCGCAGCGAACGATCCCCGTATCCTCACTCTTCAGCTTTACCCCGGTGGTAATGTAGAGATAAAGATTCTTTACCGGCAGGTATCCCTGCATGTAGGGGTTCTGGCTCAGGGTTGCCTTGGTTGCCCCGGCCTTGATGTTGTCCAGGGTCTCGGGCATAAAGTCGTGGCCGACGTGCATGACCTTATCGAAGCGTCCGCTACGCAGCAGAGCCCGACCTCCGGCCATGGTAGTGGGAGCTCCGAGGGTGGCAAGCCCTCCAAGATCGGGGTTTGCAAGCAGGGCATTCTCGATTGCAGCATACATCTGCTGCTCTTCCCAGCCTGTGCTGACTACCTGAACGATCTCGATATCGGGATATTCGGCAAGGGCCTTGCGAACACCGGCCTCTCTGTCCTGAGACCAGGAAGCGGAAGCATCACCGCTGGTGATGATCACCTTGCCCGTTCCTTTCATGTACTCGGCAAGAATTTGTCCCTGAACATAGCCCGATTGCTGCAGGTCCTGGCCATAGAAGGCAAGCCGCTTTGATCCCGGAGCCTCACTGTTGAAGGTAACTACGGGGATCCCGGCATCCATGGCTTTATCGATCATGGGGTTAAGGGCTTCGGCGTTTACATTCGATATGGCAAGACCGTCGACACCTGCAGTAATAGCGTTTTCGATGAAGTTGACCTGTTCGTCCACGTTGATCCCGATGGGACCGACCCAGTTCACGTTGGCACCAAACTCCTTGGCAGCAGCCATGGCACCGCTTTTGATGACCTGGCCGAATTCGATCCCCGTGTCGTGATAGACAACGGTAATAGTGATGGCGTCGCTATCTGAGGCTGAACCGGCCTCCTGCGTGCCGTTCGCACCTGCAATCAGAATACCGAAGCAGAGCATCAATACCAGAAATAATGTTTTTTTACGCATCTTTGTCCTCCAAAAAATAAAATTGCTCTCGATTTTTGCTGATCCATCCATTGTTCTTTTGTCCAACACCTCCTTCCCTGTCTACCCAACCAGGGCATATCGAATGATGTTATCTTTATCGATGGCCTTACCGGTAAGCTCTTTAACCATTGCACCGTTCTTCATCACGAGGACGCGGTCGGACTCCGCGATAACCTCCTGCAGCTCCGAGGAAACCATGATGATGCCGAGTCCTCTCGATCTGAGCATTCTCAGGACCGAAAAAATCTCGGCCTTTGCACCGACATCCACTCCGCGGGTCAATTCGTCGACAAGAAGGACCTTGGGATTTGTTGCAAGCCACCTACTGATGACGACCTTCTGCTGGTTACCACCGCTTAAGTGTGTGATGTTCTGATAGATATCCTTTGCCTTGATTCCCACCTCTTCCCGGTAGTGGTCGGAAATCTTTACCATACGCCGCTTATGCAGCAAACCGCCGGGAGAGGAAATATCGTTTTTGTTCGAGATATTGATATTCTCCAGGATATTCATGTTGGGAAAGATGCCGATCTGACGCCGGTCTTCGGGGACCATGGCAAAGCCGTTTTTAATCGCCTGGGCAGGACTTTTATTTTCAAGGGTTTCGGAACCAAAGAGCATCTCACCAGAACCCCTTTTCCTGATACCGAATATGGTTTCGAGCAGTTCGGTTCGCCCAGCCCCCTGCACACCGTAAATACCGAGAACCTCGCCCTTATGGAGTTCGAAACTCACATTCCGCACCTTTCCGTCGGCGCTTTCCAAATTTCGAAGGGACAGAATAACTTCGGAGGAGACACCGTTCCTCTCAGAGGTTTGATCCCCCCGTTCCAGGACCTCTATCAGCTTTTTCCCTGCAATCAACCTCACCAAATCATCAATCTGAACGGAACCGGTCTCGAAGGTCCCCTTATATTCACCATCCCGAAGAACAGTGATGTGATCGCTCAGCTCCATGATTTCCTCAAGGCGGTGAGAAATGTAGATGATCGTGACACCTTCGTCCTTCAGCTTCCTGATATTGGTAAAAAGATTCTCTGATTCCCGAATCGTCAGGGCCGAAGTGGGTTCATCAAGGACCAAGACCTTGATATCCCTGGTAAGAGACTTTGCAATTTCAACAATCTGCTGTTCGGCAATGGAAAGGCTCCTGACAAGCGCGTCGGGTGAAAGATCCATGCCCAAGTCGCAGAGCACCTTTTTCGAACGCTCTTTCATGCACTTCCAGTCCAGCCTATGGCCGTCGTGAAGCTCCCGGCCGAGAAAAAGATTTTCGGCAATGGTGAGATTGGGGCAAAGACGCAGCTCCTGATAGACAATACCGATTCCCATACCGAGAGAGGCCTGTTCGTTCGGTATGGCGACCTCGGCTCCCTCGAAAAAGATCGCTCCTTCGGTGGGAGAAAAGAGCCCGCCGAGCAGGTTCATCAAGGTGGATTTCCCTGCGCCATTCTCCCCGACAATTGCGTGTACTTCCCCGCGTTCGATGGAAAAGGAGATATCTGAAAGGGCCTTAACGCCGGGAAAGCTCTTCGAGATATGTTCAAAGGCGACCATCGGTTTCATTGTGCTTTCCTCGACCACATATCGATACCGACGGCGACAATGATGACAATGCCGATAATGAGCATCTGAAAGAAGGGGGAGACGCCGAGCAAAATGATGCCGTTTTTCAGGACTCCCATGATGAGCACACCGATGAGGGTGCCGATAATGGTCCCTTCCCCCCCCGACAAGGAAGTGCCGCCGATAATAACCGCCGATATGACATCCATCTCAAGGCCGGTCCCTGTTGTTCCCTGGACATTGGCAAGAAAAGAGAGGTTGAGTATACCGGCCAAGGCACAGAGCAGGCCGGTGATACCGAAAGCCGCGATTTTTATCAAATTTTGGTTGAGGCCGGCGGCCTTGGCGGCCAATTTATTTCCTCCCACGGCCCTTAAGCGGAATCCGAGAAGGGTCTTCGAGTAGAGAAAATTGGCAATGATGACCACGATGATAAAGATGATGCTCACCACCGGGATGTGAAAAACCTTACCCTGACCGAGGAAGAGAAAGGCCCCGAGTCCGGAACTTTCCACCGTCCGCTTCGAAAGGGAAATAACCCGGGCGTTACACAGTACCAAGGCGGCACCCCGGGCGATATTCATCATCCCCAAGGTGACAATCAGAGCGGGAATTCTCCCGTAGGTTGTCAGAATCCCGTTGAGGACACCGAAAAAGATACCGGTGGCCAATGCCGCGACAACGGCAAGAAAAACGCTGCCGCCGTGAGTAAGTACCATGCCGCTGACAATCGCTGCGGCACCGTAGATGGCTCCGACGGAGAGATCGATCTCACCGGAAACAATCACCATCGTCATCCCCATGGCAATGATCCCAAGAAGAGAAATCTGACGAACAATGTTGATCAGGTTATTCAATTTGAAAAAAAACGGAGATGTAATGGAAAAAAAGAGAATGAGTAGGAGAAGAGCGAAAAACACTCCCAACTCCCGATGTCCGGCCCTTTTCGAGGCCTGTTTTTTTCTGACTCCCAGCATAAGTTTTAACTCCTGACAGAGATTTTCATAGTGAAACGTTATAGTATAACGTTTTCCTAATAAGCGAAAAAAATTTACAGCGGCTCGGCAACACTGCCCTTATCGATCACCTCAAGATCGTACTCATAGCGAAGCTCGCTGAGCTTCTGCTTTTTCATGATCGCACAAAGCATCTCCGCAGCCTTTCCTCCCATCTCGTAGGCAGGTAGGTCCACACTGGTAATACGGGGACGTAGTACCTCCGGGAATTTGATATTGTCGAAGCCTGCAAGCGACATCTCTTGGGGGACGGAAAGCCCCTCCTCCTCCAGCGCCTTGTAAGCGCCGTAGGCCATCAAATCGTTGCAGGCAAAAACCGCGGTGAAGCGCCCCTTCTGCTGTTCGAGCAGCTCCTTCATGGCCCGATAGCCGCCGCTATACCGGTAGTTACTCTCGATGATGAGGCGATCCTCGACAGCGATCCCATGTTTGCGAAGCGAATCCTTATACCCCTCCAGACGCAAGCGTGCGTTGGTTGTCAGGAAGGGGCCGGCAATGCAGGCTATGCCACGATGGCCCTTTCCAATGATAAAATCACACAACTTTTCGGCCCCGCCCCGGTTGTCGACGTAGATCCCCGGAACAGCATCCATACCGTCGATATAGCGCTCGATCAGGACGACGGGAAAATCGTGCATGATGAAGTTACCAAAGTATTGACCCAATTCATTCTTATTTTGGGTCGTGAAGATGATGCCGTCGGTGAATTTGCCCTTCAGCAAATCGATGTACTGCCGCTCCTTATCAAGAGAGCTGTCGGTATTGCACAGGAAGACACCATACTCCCGCTTATTCATGAAATCTTCCACACCACGGGCCAATTCCGAAAAAAAGGGGTTGCGGACATCGGGGACAACCAGTCCCACGGTATGAGACCGGCCGGTGATCATGCTGCGCGCCACGGAATTGGGCCGATATCCCAGTTCCTCAATCTTCTTTCGTATTCGCACAACCGTGTCTTTACCGATTGATTCCGTTTTGTTGTTCAGCACACGGGACACTGTTGTTACCGATACGCCGCACATTCTGGCGATATCCTTTATGGTTACCTTCATGAAGCCTCTATCCCATTAGTATAACGTTTTAGCTTAACGTTATACTAACTTTAGCTTTGAATTTTCTTACTGTCAAGGATTATTTTTCGATGAAAACACAGTAAAAAAACCTAAGGAATCGTCAGGAAGAAAACCGGCAGCGGGAAAAATGTCCGGCGGAAACCTCCCGGATCTCCGGAACCAGCTTCGAACATTCGGACCTGGCAATGGGACAACGGGGATGGAAGCGGCAGCCCGAAGGCGGGTCGATGAGGCTGGGAATCTCCCCCTTCGTGGTCAGCCTTGCCCTGTTGAAATTCGCCTCGGGCTGGGGAGCGGCAGATTTCAGAAGCCTGGTATAGGGATGATGAGCACCGCTTATCACCTCCTCGGCCGGGCCGGTCTCCATGACCATGCCGGCGTACATGACCACGATACGATCGGCGATATAACGCGCTCCGGCAAGATCGTGGGTAATGTAGAGATAGGAAATCCCCTTCTCATCCCTGAAGCGCTTGATCATGTTCATGATGATCATTTTGATGGATACATCAAGCATGGAAGTCGGCTCATCGGCAATGAGCAGAAGCGGATCTACCGCAATGGCCCTGGCAATATTGACGCGCTGCCGCTGGCCGCCGGAAAGTTCGTGGGGAAATTTTTGCATATACTGCTCGGGAGGATCCATGCCCACCTGGACCAGCACATCCTTGATACGCGCTTCGAGCTCTTTTCGTCCTGCAAGTTTGTGAATGACAAAGGGCCGCTCCATGATGGAACCAATGGTGTGGGTGGGATTGAGCGCTCCGAAGGGGTCCTGAAATATCATCTGGACCTGCGAACGATACTCGAGTAACTTGTCATGTTTCAGCTTGCCGCCGACCGGCTTTCCCTGAAACACGACAGATCCGGCATCACTTTCGTATATGCGCGTGATCACCTTGGCGGTGGTGGTCTTTCCGCTCCCTGACTCGCCGACCACCGAAAGAATCTCACCACGATTGAGAGAAAAACTGACACCGTCCATGGCATGGACAAAACGCTTCTGACCAAGGCCCCGTACGGGAAAATGCTTTGTTACGTTTCGCAGTTCGAGTATCGTTTCACTCATGCGTTTCCGTCCTTTAGCAGGTGGCACCTGGCCGAATGAACCTCATCCAGCGGCAAAAGTTCGGGGGGAAGCTGCCTGCAAATATCTTTTCGCTGCGGGCATCTCGGATAAAAACGGCAGCCCTCCGGAAGGTCGAGAAAATTCGGCGGCCTACCGGGGATTCCCCCGAACTCGAGCAGGGGACCGCTGAGAGGCGGAAAGGAATTCATCAGCCCCCTGGTATAGGGATGGGCCGGATGCCGATACACCGCTTCCGCAGGACCGCTTTCGACGATCTGACCGCTGTACATGATCACCAGTTTGTCGGAAATCTCAACCAGAAGCGAAAGGTCATGGGTTATGAAGATAACGGAAAAATTGAACTGCTTCTGGAGATCTGAAATCTTGTCGATGATCGTCCGCTGGACAACCACATCAAGGGCGGTGGTGGGCTCATCCATGATAATCAAATCAGGTTCCAGTATCATGGCCATCGCTATCATGACCCGTTGTTTCATGCCGCCGGAAAGCTGATGGGGATATGCATCGAGGCGGTCTTCTGAGATATCGACAAGGGCGAGGGCCTTTTTCGCCATATCGAGGGCCTTGGCCTTGGTCAGCCCGGGAAGATGGGTCAAAACCGTATCGGTGAGCTGCTCGCTGATTTTCAGAACGGGATTCAGGGCGTTCATGGCCGACTGAAACACCATAGAGATATCGACCCATCGTATCTCCTTAGCCCTGTTTCGGGACAGGGTAAGAAGGTTTTCCCCCTTGAACAGCACCTCTCCTCCGGTGATTTCTGCATTGTCCTCAAGCAGTCCCATCAAGGTATAGGCCAAGGTGGACTTACCGCAGCCCGACTCCCCGGCAATGCCCAGGAACTCGCCCTTCATCAAATCGAGACTGATGCCGTCGACGGCCCGTATCATTCCCTGACGCAGCCGATAACCTGCCTCAAGATTCGTGATTCTCAGCAGTACATCATCCACCATTCACCTCTTTCTGATTTTCGGATTCGAGATTTCATCGATTGCAAAGTTCATCAGCGCAAAAGAGGTCCCGAGCAAACCGATTCCAAGCCCCGGAGGAAGAAACCACCACCAGGCGTTCATCAAAAGTGCGGCGTTGTTCTGGGCCCAAAAGAGCATGGTTCCCCAGGTTACCGTCGAGACATTCCCCAGGCCGATAAACTCGAGGGTAGCCTCTCCGATAATGGCCGCAATTGTCGACGTAAAGAAAATGGCCATGACAAGCGAGATGATGTTGGGCAGTATCTCCCGAAAGACAATAACAAGGGAGTTCTCTCCCATTACCTCCGCTACCTTCACAAACTCCCGCTCACCAACCGACATCACCTGGGCCCTGACGACGCGGGCACCCCAGGCCCACCCGGTAAGGGAGAGGACCACAATAATGGGCACCACTCCCCGCATGGGGACATACGAGGCAACGACGATCACCAGCGGCAGGCTGGGGATGACAAGAAAAATATTTGTGATAAAGGAAATGACGTCATCGGCAGCTCCCTTGAGATAGCCGCTGAAAAGGCCAACCGCAAGGGAGATAAAACTTGTCAAAAGTCCCGTCAGAATGCCGACGGTCAGCGTGACCCTGGAGCCATAGATAAGCTGTGAAAGGATATCATAACCGGCATTGGTGGTTCCCAGGGGATGCGCATCGCAAGGCGCAGCCATCAGGGGAAACCTCCCCTGCTCATCACTATCCTGCTTGGGGCCGTAGGGTGCCAGAAGTGGCGCCAGGAGCGCCATGAGAATGAAGAGCCCAAGAATAATGACTCCTGCCAGGGCCTTCCGGTTTTCTATGAAAAGTTTCAGCATGTCCTTGATCACTGTTTGCCTCCGTCCCTGACCCTCGGGTCCAGAAACATGATCACAAGGTCGGACAGAAAGTTGGCGACCATGACGGAGACCGCGATAAAAAGAAAGATTGCCTGAATGAGGGGGTAGTCCTGCTGCTGAACCGCCTGATACAGCATAAAGCCGATCCCGGGGTAGGAAAACACCATCTCGGTCAGGAGACTTCCGCTGATGACAAAGCCAAGGGCCATGGCAAAGCCCGAAACAGAAGGCAGGATGGCATTTCGTGCCGCATACCTGTTCCGGATTCTTGCAAGCGGCAGCCCCTTTGCCTTGGCCACGACAATGTAATCCTCTGCAAGGACGTTGATCATGTTGTTACGGATGGTAAGCATCCAGTACCCCATCGAACTTATGGCGATGGTCAGACCGGGAAGTATGCCGTGATAGATCACCGATCGAACAAAGGCCCAGCCGTCGGCCCTGGTCACCCCTATGGCAAAGGCCCCGCCGAGGGGAAAGACCTGACGGTGGAAGGCAAAAAAATAGACCAATATCAGCCCGAACCAGAAATAGGGAAAGGAACGGATAAACAGAAAGACGCCGAGCACACCGTTTGCCAGTTTTGTTTCCCGTTTCCAGGCAATGATAATACCGATCACCGTCCCGATAAGAAAACTGAAAAGGGTTGCAATACCCATGAGGCCGATGGTCCACGGAAGGGCCATCGCAACCACATCCCACACCTTGTGAGGATAGTTGCTTGTGGAGATGCCCAAATCTCCCCGGAGAATATTCCCGAGATACTCGAAGTACTGGGTAACGATGCTTTTTTCGGTATCCACGCCGAAAGCCGCACGAATTGCCTCCATCGAGTTTTCATCAACCCCTTGAAGGCGGTTTACGAGAACGGAAACGGGATCTCCCGGCATCAGTCGCGGCAGAATAAAGTTTATCGTAACCGCAATATAGAGTGCGAAAACAAACCAGAACAATTTGCGTAAAAAATATTTCATGGGCGTCTCTGTCGTAAGGCCCGACCTCCCGGAAAGAGGTCGGGTAGTTGTTTTATCTATGCTTCATCTAGTTCTTCGGCCGAAGGTTAAGAAACACAGGCATCTTGTCCATACCGGCCGCCTTGGGAACGGTATAGGGATCATCGGCCTTCGGCCATCCCGTAAAGTTCCTGGTGGAGTATTCGTACCAGGTCGGATTAAAGAAAAGGGGAACGAGGGGTGTGTCCTCCATGACAGCGGAAAGAATGGTATGTATGTAACCAAGCTGTTCATTTTTGTCTGCCGTCCTGCGGTAGGCCGAAAAGGCCTGATCAAGTTTCTCGTTCCTGTATCGAACCTGGGAATGGCCCGTTGCATCCTCACCGACAGGGGCCCAGTGCCGGGAAGGCAGGATGTTATTGTACTGATAGTAGGGAGAGAAGCCCGAATTTACGTAGTCAATGGAGATATCGTAATTTCCCGTCGTGATATTATCGAGGAAGGGTGAAGGCCATGCAGCTTGATTTACCCGGGCATCGATACCGATCTCCTTTAGCTGGTTGCTCACGGTCTCAACCGCGGTGATCCAGTCGGTCCATCCCGTCGGAACATAGAGCTCAAAGGAAAGCGCCTTTCCATCCTTTTCCATGATGCCCTTGGCATTCTTTGCATAGCCTTCGCTTTCGAGCAATCTCACCGCAGCATCGGAATCGAAGGAAAGCCGAAATGATTCGGCATCCTCGGGCACCCAGGATAGATATCCGGTCTTTACACCGGCCTGCCCCGCAGGAACCGCACCGGAGTTCATGATGGTTGTTATCTCTTTCTGGTCGATGGCCATGGCAAGGGCGCGCCTGACATTCCGGTTCGAGAACGGCTCTTTGCCGTTGTTGAGGTTGAGGTAGACGATGTTCCCCTCGGGCAGCCAGTAATGATTGTGATCGGGATCCCGCTTTACATAGGTCTCGTCGATATTTGCGAGAAAATAGGCTCCCCAGTCAACCTCGCCGGAGATGATCTTCATTTGGGCCTGGGCATTGCCGGTCGCCCCCACATACTGGACACCGTCGATATAGGGCAGAGGCTTTCCGTCTTCTCCCAGCTGCCAGTACAGGGGATTACGCTTCAGACGATAGGACTGCTCGGTAAAAGAGCCCTCGTCAAAGACAAAGGGGCCGGTTCCCACGGGGTTTTCGTTTCCCGTCCATTCCGAGGGATTGTCGACGGAGGCCCATATATGCTCGGGCATGATGTACAGGCTGGCCATCTGGGGAAGCACGGTGGTATTTACCTCCTCGAAGGTAAAATCAATCGTATAGGCATCGATCTTCTTTACGTCGACCAGCCCCTGATTCCATATTCCGGCCTTGTCCAGGGCCTTGTCGCCTTTTGCCAGCTCCAGGGTAAAGATCACATCGTCGGCATCAAAAGCTTCACCGTCGTTCCATTTCACATCTTTGCGAAGATGAAACTCAAGGCTCTTGAGATCTTCCGACCAGGAGTAACGCTCAGCAAGCCAGGGAGTTACCTCTCCCGAATATTCATTTGCAAAAACCAGGGTTTCGTAGAAACATCCAAAGGTCGACTGCAAGGCGTTCGGAGAGAATGGGTTGAAATTCTTGATCAGAACCCCTTGCTTCGTCGAGGTGACGTTTACGATCCCGCCCCGTCTGACAGAGTCCTTTGCATCGCTTTCAACTGCGGCATCCGCAGTCCCTCCGTCAGACGGCTTCTTCTGAGAACAAGCGCCGAAAAACGACATCGACAACAGAAGGACCATAGTCATTATCAAGCGTCCAGCAGAAATCTTTTTTTTCATTCTCTCTCCTTTGTATCGACCGCGCAAACCTGCAAAGCGGACCTCATTGTACAGTCGACTGATTTATGAAATTTGCAGAACCTCCACCAAACCGCGGTCCGTCCTCAGTCCCGGAATTTTTTTATGGCCCGAACCTTTCTGGTCCGGTCAAGATATTTCTTGATCTCGGAATACTCGATACTGCCGAGACCGGAAAAGAGGATGTCTATCACATTAAGCTGGGCTATCCTTGAACCGCTGGCTCCGCTTCGCATGCTTGTTTCGGGAGAAGCCGTAAAAAGCTTGATGTCGGCCTTGCTGTTCAGGGTATTGTTCCCGAATTTTGTAATAGAGATGGTCTTTGCCCTTGTCTTTTTCGCAATCTCCATGGTTTCGACGATGTCCCGGGTCTCTCCTGAATAGGATATAAAGACAGCCGCGTCCTCCGCCGAAAGGTTGGCCGCCGCCGTGGCCTGGAGATGGGTATCGGTGTAGGCCATCGAATACCTGTTGATGCGCATAAATTTTTGCTGGGCATCCTGGGCGATAAGCCCCGAGGCCCCCACGCCGTAAAAATCGATACGCTTGGATGAATGCAACACCGCAATGGCCTTTTTCAGCTCTTCGATATCAAGAACAAGAAGGGTATCGGTAATGGACTTCTTGTTGTTGTACGATACATTTTTTATGATCGTTTCAAGATCATCACCAACCTGAATATCGGTATAACTATCTTCCTCGGCCTTCTGTGAAGAAATGTCGGAGGCCATCTGAATGGCAAAATCCCGATATCCGTCAAAACGAAGGGTCTTGCAAAAGCGAATGATCGCGGCATTACTGGTATTGCAGCGCTGCGCAAGTTCTCCCACTGAAAGCCCCACCGATTCCTCCGGAAAACTCAAAATATAACTGGCAACCTTCTTTTCCGAAGGTTTCAAATCGTCAAAGGCCTCTTTTACCTTCAAAAGACATCCGTTCATACACAACCTTCCTCGAAGGCTCCCGGAAAAAGAAGCCTCATCACCCCTTCCTGCTGAGCCGCAGTATAGCCATACGAGGCGACCGCATTTTGTATTCCCGCAATATCCGTATCGTATGGGTTTCGCAGGGCGACAAGTACAAGCCTGCCTGATATCTGTGCCAGATCCTCGATGAACCGTACCAGAGACGGTTCGAGATGGGCATTTTCCGTAAAGATAAGATTGGACTTTCCCTTCGCCTGCCGCTTTAAAACCGCCGCTTCTGCATCGGTGATGGTTCTTTCGTATATGGAAAGGGGACAGGAAAGCTTTTCGGCGGCACGGGACGCAACCGCAGGGATTCCTTCACTGCCCTCTTCAATGAGAACAAGTCGGCTGCTTCTCATGGTGAACACATTATCCACGGAACAAAGGGGAACGGCCTGTTCCTCATTTTTTACAAGCCGCACCGATTTCAGGGAAATGAAATCCATCTTTCGCCCGTTCGCCTCAAAATCAACAAGGGAGGAACGAGAACCGTCCGCCCTGTCACGAAGGGAACACATCGTTTTCACCCTCGCCGAGGCCTGCCTTACCCGCTCCGCAAACACTTCGTCCCTGGCAACTCTCCCGGCAACGGCAGAGGCTGCCATCAGCTGCTTTTCCGGGTTGTCACAGAACGAAATCATGTCCATACCCGCTGCCAAGGTCTCGACCGCAAGGTCATCGGCCCGGAGAACATGTGCCACGCCGCCCATGTTCAGATCATCAGAAACCAAAAGCCCCTTGTATTTCAGCTTGTCTCTGACCAGCCCGGTCAGGACCTCCCTTGAAACGGTAACAGCCTCCCTGCGGCTTTGTAATGTGGGCACATAGATGTGGGTGGGCATCCAGGAAGGAGCGGGAATAGAGAGAAAGGGAAGCATCTCATTACGGAACAACGCTTCCCGGGAAATATCCAGAGAGGGCATATCGAGGTGGGGATCAACCTGAACCCGGCCGTTGCCCGGAAAATGCTTCAGGCAGGTCAGGATGCCGCTTTTCTCAAGGCCTGCGGCAAACTGTGATGCATAGGCAATAACAACATCGGCATTTTCGGAAAAACTGCGAATCCCGATGGCAGGATTAAGCGGATTGCTGTTGATATCGACAACGGGGGCGAGGTTCCAGTCGATGCCTACGGCCTTCATTTCTTGGCCGAGCAGTTTTCCCGCCAGGTATGCATTATGGGGATCGCCGGTTGCGGCCAGAGCCATGGCGCCGGGAGAAACGGTAAATCCCTTTTTCAGCCTTGTGACAATACCACCTTCCTGATCGATCGCAATGAGCGGCTTGTATCCGAGAAAAGTCGTTATCTCTTCGATAAACCGGGCAACCTGCTCCCTGTCAACGATATTTCTGGAAAATAAAATGACCGATCCGGGTCTGACGGCGGCAAGAACATCCTTTCCCACATCGTCAAGCACTGAAGAAGGCAGGCCCAGCATGAAAACATTCCCGATCAGTTCATCGAAATCCATGAGGTTATAGTATCATGGCCGAAGGTAGAAGCCAATAAATTATTTTATATATGGAAACTTTTTTTGTAACTTTTTTTTAAAGGGCCCTGCCTGAAAGAAACGAGACGATGTTCTCGCACTGAATGGCCGTACCGATGATCAGGGCCTCTTCATCGATGGTAAAAGCACCGTTATGAAGGTGAGCGGTAATCCCCTTCTCTTCATTGGTTACCCCGAGAAAAAAGAAACAGCCGGGGATTTCCTCCAGAAAATAGGCCATATCCTCGACCCCCATATTGGGTTCTTTGTTGATATATACCGCATGCCTTCCCAGAAGCTTTTCCGCCGATCGCTTTACAAGATCCGTCATGGCATCGTTGTTGATAAGGGCCGTATACCCTGCATCGAAGCTAACCAGCGCCTTCGCACCAAGTCCGGAGGCCACGCCCTCGGCCGTCCGTATCACCTTCTGACGAAGGCGATGCAGAACCTCGGGATCGGTGGCCCTGCAGATACCTTCAAGGCGGACCCTTTCCGCCAGGATATTGCGGGCCTGTCCACCTGCTATGGTACCCAGGGTGAGCACTGCAGGGTGAACGGGGTCAATTTCCCTCGAAACAATGTGATGAAGGGCAGTGACCACCTGGGCGGCAACAAGAACGGCATCGATGCCACCCTGGGGAGCCGCACCGTGACTCATTTTCCCGATAATCTCAATATCGAAGGTCTCCGATGCGGCGTAGGCCTGTCCATAGCTAAGGGCGATCTCTCCCACTTTCCTTCCCGTGTTGCAGTGCAGGCCGAATAGTGCGGAAACCTCGGGATCCCGCAGACCGAATGAGGAATCGGCCGGAAGCAGCGTATCCCCATCTTTTCCAGAGAGGCCTGCACGAAATCAGCGGTCCCGGCGGTCTCCATACCGAGCTCGGGATGGCGATGAATATATCTTCGATAGCCGACAATTTCCTCCCGCAGCAATCCAGCCTCGGCCAAAAAATCCATACAGCGCCTTCCTTCTATTCAGTTTTTTCCCATTCAATTGTTTCCGCTCAGTCGTTCCAGGCCAAGAAGATCTTCATAATCCTGGCGCCTGCGTCAATTGCCGGCGACGGTATCCCCCCTGTAACCGCTCAAGGGTCCGACAGACTTCCGCATCAGGATTTCGGAATAGCCGTCAATGATATAGTCTTTTAGTTCTCCTATGGTCTCATACCCATGAGCGGCATAAAAGCCCTGTGCCGAGGTATTGAAGGAAGAGACACAGAGAAAAACATTGGGGCTTGTTTTGAAAATATACGACTCGGCAAAGGACAGGAGCGAAGTGCCAATCCCGCGCCCCCTCCATGACGGCATGATGCCGAAAGACTTTATATAGCCGCGAAAGGCCCCCTGCATCTGAACCATGATAAAGCCGGTGAACTCTTCGCCAGCCAGTGAAATGAACAGATCGGAGGAAGTATCATGCACCGCTTTCCGTGTCTGTTCAAAGCCTCTTCCCAGGGTAATCCATGGTTCCGATTCCGCCATCAATTTTGCACAGGAAATTAATTCTTCTTCCGATGCCGCAAGGCGGATCTGTTGTTTCATGGTTTCGGATTCTATCATAGCACCTCCAAAGAGTGTATACTCTCCCCATGTTCGACATGCTTGTCAGGCTCTATGATCTTCCGCCCATCCCCGCTCCGGCCAAAGCCGGAGGAATCATCATCAAACGGCCGCTGCCTTCGGAAAAAAGCCTGGTCACACAATGGGTTTGCGAACATTTCAGCCGGTCCTGGGCCGATCAGGTCGAAGCGACCTTCTCAAGGCTTCCGGTCTCTTCCTTCATTGCCGTCGAGCAGGGCAGGATCATGGGGTTCGCCTCCTACGACGCCGTCTGTAAAGACTTTTTCGGTCCGACAGGCGTCAGAAAGGAAGCACGCGGAAAGAGAATCGGTGAAATACTCCTGCTTCATGCCCTCTGGGCCATGCGGGAATCGGGTTATGCCTACGCCGTCATAGGCGGTGTCGGCCCTGCCGATTTCTACCGCAAAAGCGTAGGAGCCGTCCCCATAGAAGGATCGGATCCTGGCATCTATCGTGATCTGTTGAAAGGACCCTAAGGCCCTCTTACAGCAGGTGACAGGAGGCCCAGTGCCCGTCGCTTAACGCTACGCTTTGGGGCAACTCCGTTCTGCATCTGTCCATGGCATACCGGCACCGCAAATGGAAGGGACACCCCTTCGGCGGATCGGCAGGGTTTGGCACATCACCCGAGAGAATGATTCGTTCCTTCTTTTTCCCCGGCAAAAGAGAGGGAACCGCGGAAAGCAGCGCCTGGGTATAGGGGTGGGAAGGCCGGGCAAACAACTCTTCGGTAGGAGCCTGTTCCACGATCCGTCCCAGGTACATGACCCCTACCACCGAGCTTATATGGCGTACCACGTTCAGATCGTGTGAGATGAAAACATAGGTAAGCTCCAACTCATCCTGAAGCTGCATAAGCAGATTAATAATCTGCGACTGAATGGAAACATCGAGGGCACTGGTCGGCTCATCGGCAATGACAAGGGCAGGATTGGTAATCAGGGCCCTTGCTATGCTTATCCGCTGGCGCTGTCCGCCGCTGAACTGGTGGGCATAGCGCTCCTTATAAGAGGCAGAAAGCCCCACTCGCTCCAGCATCTCGTCTATTTTCCCACGTATCTCTTTTGACGACAACACCGTGTGGGTCTGAAGGGGCTCGGCAAGAAGCGCTTTGATCTTCATGCGGGGATTGAGGGAATTATAGGGGTTTTGAAAGACCATCTGCATATGCCGGCGCATCCTTCGCATCGATTCCTTCCCGTAACCGTTGATATCCTCGCCGTTAAAGATGATCCTGCCTTCATCGGGCTCTTCCAGACGCAGGATGGTTCTGCCAGTCGTGGATTTTCCGCAGCCGGATTCGCCAACAAGGGAGAAGGTTTCTTTTTTATTCACACAAAAGCTCACCTCTTCCACCGCACGGACATATCCGATGGTCTTATTGAACACGCCGCCCTTCAGGGGAAAATATTTCCGCAAACCTTCGACGGCCAGTAGGCTCTTATTCATGCTCGGATCCTTCAAAAAGCCAGCATCTGCACATATGTCCCCGGCCATATTCCTTCAGAGCGGGAACGACATCCCTGCATCTTTCCATCTTCCGTGAACATCGATCATAAAAACGACAGCCCTTTCCCATGGTATCGATGCTGGGCACCACGCCGGGAATGGTGTAGAGCTCCTTCCTCTTTTCTCCAAGGGATGTGACGGATCGGACAAGTCCCTTGGTATAGGGATGCATGGCATCCGAAAAAATCGTCTCCACATCACTTACTTCCACAACATGGCCGGCGTAAAAGACCGCCACCCGGTCACAAGTCTCCGAAATGACGCCGAGATCATGGGTGATCATGATGACCGAGGTATCGAAGCGCTCCTTCAATCCGTTTATGAGATCGAGGATCTGTGCCTGGATCGTCACATCCAGGGCGGTGGTAGGTTCGTCGGCAATAAGAAGCTTCGGCTTGTTCAACAATGCCATCGCAATCATCACCCGTTGAAGCATGCCGCCGGAGAGCTGGTGAGGATACTCCTTCATTAATTGCTCGGCCCTGGGAATCTCCACCTTTTTCAAGATATCGACGGCCCGTTCATGCATAACCTCTTCCGGCAGCTGGTAATGAAAGCGCAGGATTTCCTTCAACTGCTGGCCGATGGTGAAAAGAGGATCAAGGGCCGTCATGGGCTCCTGAAAGATCATCGATATGGCATTGCCCCTGATTTTACGCATCTCTGTGTTCGACAGTTCGGTAAGATCCGTTCCCTCGAAATTGATACGGCCCCGGCTGATATAAAGAGGAGGCGTAGTCAAAAGGTTGATGATCGAATAGGCGGTCACACTTTTCCCGCAGCCTGATTCACCGACGATGCCGAAAACCTCTTTCTTGCCGACGGAAAAGGAGACCTCCTCGACCAGATTGTAACGATTCTTTTTCGTCCTGAGTTCTATGGTAAGATCTTCAATCTGCAGTAATTCGTTTTTACTCATGCGGCAATCTCACTCGATATTTCGAAGCTTGGGATCCAGGATGTCCCTCAGGCTGTCACCCAGCAGATTAAATGACAAAATGGTAAGGATGATGGCAATGGCAGGATACAGAGCGGTCCAGGGTGCAAGCTCCATGATCTTTCTGCTTTCATTGAGCATGGAACCCCACGACGGATTGGGAGGCTGAATGCCAAGGCCAAGAAAACTGAGGGAGGCTTCGACCAGGATCGCGCTCGAAAGAGAAAGCGTTGCCTGAACAAGAAACGGCGATATGATATTGGGCATGATGTGCCGGATTATTATCCTGGAATCCTTGATGCCTATCGATCGCGCGCTGGTAATATATTCCTGGGATTTCACCGACAGAACCTCCGCCCGCACGGTTCTGGTAAAAATGGGTATCCTGACGATGCCTATTGCAATGATGGTATTTTGCAGATCGGGCCCGAGCACGGAAACGATCGACAGGGCCAGCAGAATCGAGGGAAAGGCAAACAAAATATCCATAAGGCGCATGATGATATTATCCAGCCATCCCGAAAAATAACCGGCGGCAAGGCCGAGAACAATCCCCAGCGACGCGCCGATTCCCACGGAAATCAGGCCGACCATAATCGAAACCCTCGCTCCGTACACAATTCTGGAAAAGACATCCCGTCCGAAATTATCCGTCCCCATGATAAACGATTTCCCCGGAGCCTCTCTGAGTTGGGGAAACATTTCGACAGGGTCGTGGGGGGCAATGAGAGGCGCAAAGAGCGCCGTAAGCAGCACGATAAACACGCCGATCAGTCCTATTCTCCCGATCTTGTCGTGTAGGAGTTCTTTCAAAAGCCCCATTGGTACATCCTTATCAAGAAAAATCTATTTATACTGGATTCTCGGATCTACTCCGGCATATATCAGATCTACCAGAAGATTTATGACGCCGAAAATCAAGGCGAAAAACAGAATGCTGCCCTGCACGACGGGATAGTCGCGTTGGTTGATACCCGTCAAAATAAAAAGTCCAAGCCCCGGCAGGGAGAAAATCTGTTCCGTTACGACGGTTCCGCCGAGAAGATACCCCATCTGCATACCCACAATGGTTATGATTGGCGAAAATGAGTTTTTCAAGGCATGCTTGAAAATAACAACCCGTTCTTTCGCCCCCTTGGCCCGTATCGTCCTGATAAAATCCTGCCTGAGCACCTCCAAAACCGAGGATCTGGTCATTCGCATGACCGATCCCGCCATGATGGCTCCAAGAACCAGGGCAGGGAAAAACATGATCTGCAGATTTTCCACGGGATTACTAAAAAACGATGCGTACTTCAAGGCCGGGTAATAATTCATCTTTAAGGAAAGGAAAAGCAGCAACAGGGTCGCAAGGGCAAAATTGGGAATGGAGACCCAGAACAGGGCGACAACCCTTGCGACACCATCCAAAAGGGTATTCCGCTTAACAGCGGCAAGAATACCCAGCGGAATGGCGATGATCCATGAAATTAGGGAAGCGATAAGCGACAATTCAAAGGTAACCTTGAACCGTTCCAGTATTTCCGGAAGTATCGGTTTTCCCGTCCTGATTGAATTTCCAAAATCACCCTGCACCACACCCGTTATCCAGTTTGCATACTGGCGGTACCAGGGAAGATCCAATCCAAACTGCTTTGTCAGCTGGGCGCGTAATTCATCCGTGGCCTCCACCCCAAGAAGGCTGTCCACGGCATTTCCCGGAATCAGGTGCATGAGAAGAAACACGGCAATCGAAATACCTATGAGCACAGGTATGAAGAGTAATAATCGTCTTAGTATATATGAACGCATCCTGACTGAACCTTCAAAGGAAGGGGCGCGAAGCATCTGCACCCCCTACCCTTTTTATTCGTAGATGACCACCTCTCTGAGATCCTCCTCATTGAAAACATTCGGGTTGAACCCTTCCACATTACTCCGTATGAAGTAATATTTCATTGGTGCATTGAAAAAGAGATTGGGAGAAAGCTCAAAGAGACGCTTTTGAGCGTCAAGGTAAAGCGCTACCCGTTCGTCGGTGTCGGTCGTCACCTTTGCCCGGTTTGTCAGATCATCGAAAGCCTTGTCTGAAAAACCCCAGACATTTGCACTTCCTTCGGTATTGAAAAAGAAGGAGAGCGCCCGATCGGGATCTGTCCCTGACCCGTTCTTTCCGGCCATAACCTGATGGTCCGTCTTTTTCCAGGCATCGACATACTGTCCGATCTCGAGCTGGCGTATCGTCGCCCTGATACCGATCTTTCCAAATTGCTGGATAAGGACCTGAGCCGTGCTCACCACTTCGGGATAAGAACTGGGAACGGTTATTTCGACATCAAAACCATCCTCGTAACCGGCTTCTTCCAGAAGTTCTTTTGCCCGATCGAGATCCTGATGAAAAAAATCATTCTTATTAACATCAAGCGCCCATTTCCCGAAAGCAGGGGGAACGGGGCCGGAGGTCACCGCATCACCATTGAACACAATCTTCGCCAGTTCGCTTCTGTCCACAGCCAAGGACATCGCCTGTCGAACCCTGACATCGCTGAAGGGTTCAATATTCATGTTGAAACCGAGAAAGGTATAATCCTTCGATTGATAGCTCTTTAAAACGATATTTGGGTTGTTCTTAACCAGCTCGATGTTCTGGGAACCAAGCGTGGTAAGCTGGACGGCTCCCGTTCGCAAGGCTGCGAGGCGGGATGATTCATCGGGCATTACCATCAGGACCACACTATCGAGTTTCGGCTCTCCCGAAATGTGATACGCACCATTTTTCTTGAGCGTAATATGATTATCGGGAACCCAATCCTCAAGCATGAAGGGACCGGTACCGCAGGCGACCTGCATCAGATCACCGTTTTCCTCAACCACTTCCCTGGGAACGACGGCAGTATACACACTCGTCAGATACGAAAGAAGCGGTGCGTAGGGTTCTTTGAGAGAAAGCCTCACCGTATAGTCGTCCACTACGGTAATATCGGAAACCGCCTTGAAATAGGATTTTGCAATACAGGCATTTTCCGGATTCATGATACGCTCAAAGGAATATTTCACATCCCCGGCCGTCATCTCCCTGCCGTTATGAAACCTCACCCCGTGTTTCAGATTGAAGATGTAGGTTGTATTCTCCGGTATCTCCCAGGATTCGGCCAGGCCCGGAATGATATTCATATGTGCATCGGTCCGAACCAGTGTCTCGTAGATTTTTCTCGTAACACGAACAGACGAAAATGATGTGCTCTTGTGAGGATCAATCCCCGCAGGCTCCGCATCTGTGCCGATGATAAGCGTCTGGTCCGCAGCCACCACCTTTTCCGAAGGTCCCACCTTTTGCGCGGCTTCCTGCTTACCGGAAGCAAAAAGCGACAAGGCCAGAAAACAGAAGGATAAGGCCCACGCCATTTTTTTCATTAATCTACCCCCTTATAATTGTATGATTATAGGTTGGCCAGATATGAGTGTCAATAAAAAATAGTTTTATTGAATATTTTTTTATTTGAAAAAAAATTTTAAAACATTTTGACAATTATTATGGAAAGCGGCATACTTGCAGCATGAAGAGGACAAAAGCAATCGGGCTCATGTCGGGAACATCTGTGGACTCGATTGATGCAGCCGTCATAAGCTTTGATGATAATGATGCAAAAATAGCAATCAAGGATGTGAAGGGAATCAATGTTTGCCTTCCCGATCCGGTCAAAAAAAAGATCTTTGCCCTCTTTGAAGCCCCTCGCTGTTCCCTTCGGGAGCTTATCCTGCTTCATTCGATCATGGGGGAATTGTTTGCCGAAGCCGCCCTTTTGTTAATGAAAAAAGAAGGCCTGCGTTGCGAAGATGTGGCAGTGATAGGCTCTCACGGACAGACACTCTATCACATTGCTGAAAAAACAGAATTCTGCGGAAAAACGGCAAGGGGAAGTCTGCAGATCGGAGACGGGTCGATCATTGCCAGAAGAACAGGAATAACGACGGTATCCGATTTCCGATCGGCCGACATTGCTGCAGGAGGAACGGGAGCCCCCCTGGTTCCCTTCCTGGAAAGGATCATGGTCGAGCGGCTTGGTTCGGGCACTGCTTTTCAGAACATCGGTGGAATCGGAAATGTCACCTTCTTCGGGGATGCGACTGCCGATCCCGTGGCCTTTGATACCGGGCCGGGGAACATGATTATCGACCGACTGGTGCATGAGTTCACAAAAGGGGCATGGTCGTACGACAGGGATGGAAGCCTCGGCAGAAAAGGGAACATAGACGAGACAATCCTGCAGGAGTGGATGGCCCACCCCTACCTTGAAAAAAAACCTCCGAAGAGCACGGGCAGGGAAGAATTCGGGTCCTCTTTTTTTGATATATTTCTGAAAAAACTTACGATCAACGAAGATCTGATACGGACGGCCGAGGAGTTCACCGTCCGCAGCATCGTCCATGCCTATTCGGCGCATCTGGGTCGAAATCCCGACAGGGTGGTAGTGACGGGAGGAGGCGTACACAATCCTCTCATCATGGAATCGCTGAGAAAGCATCTGCAGTGTCCCGTACTGAAGGGGGAAGAGGCGGGCATCAGCAGCGATTACAAGGAGGCGGAGGCCTTTGCCCTTATGGCCTATTTTGCTATCAATGGGAAAACAAACAATATCCCTTCAGCAACCGGTGCCGCTTGTCCTGTTGTGATGGGAAAAATTTCACAAGCTTGAAACGAACAGGAGATATAACGAACATGGATTATTTGGGAAACCTCACGACAGAACAGGCAAATCCGGCTTCTCAAGATATCGATACAAAGTCGACAATAGAGATTCTCAAAATAATAAACGAAGCAGACAAAAAGGTTCCGCTGGTCATCGAAAAGGCCCTCGACTCCATTGCCGATGTCGTTGATGATGCTGTCAAAGCCTTTCGTCGTGGCGGACGGCTTTTTTATGTAGGGGCAGGGACATCAGGACGATTAGGAGTTCTCGATGCTTCGGAGTGTCCCCCGACCTTCGGAACCGATCCCAAAATGATTCAGGGGATTATTGCCGGAGGCCAGGAAGCCTTGACAAGGGCCGTGGAATGGGCCGAAGATGACGAAGAAAAAGGAGGGGCCGCCATGGATGAAAAAGAGGTCGGCCCCAATGACATTGTGATAGGGATCACCGCAAGCGGCCATGCCCCCTATGTCATAGGAGCCCTGAAGCGGGGAAGGGAACAGGGAGCCGTCACCTGCGCCATCAGCAGCAACAGCAACTCCCGAACATTTGCATATGCCGACAGGACCATCCTCATCAATGTGGGTCCGGAAATTATTACGGGATCCACACGAATGAAATCAGGAACCGCCCAGAAGCTGGTTCTGAACATGATCACCACGGCGGCAATGATACGGCTTGGCAAGGTGTACAAAAACTTCATGGTCGACCTGATGCCGCTCAACAGTAAACTGATAAACAGGTCCATAAGGCTTATAAAAGAGGTATGCGACTGCACAAGCGAAGTAGCAGAACAGGCCTTCCTGGCGTGTGACAGAAAGCCGAAGGTGGCAATCGTATCGGTGCTGCTCAAGGTTTCGGCACAAGAGGCACGAAAGTTGCTTCAACAAAACGAAGAACATATTGGGTTGGTTCTCAAGCATGCAGGAAAATAACGAAAAAACCATCGAAACAACGCTCGATGAGGCCATTGCCGACAGGACGACTCCCGGTTTTGTGCTCCTTGTAAAGCAGCATGGAAAGGTTGTTTTCTCCAAGGCCGCCGGATACAGACGACGGTATCCGTACAAAGAAGAGATGACGTCGGAAACCATCTTCGACCTTGCCTCGCTCACAAAACCCCTGGCAACGAGCATCACGGCCCTTGCCGTCATGGAACAGGAGAAGATTTCTCCGGATACGGAAATCGGGGCTTTCCTTCCTTCCCTTCGGCGGGAAACCGCCAGCATCTCCCTTGGCCAGCTTTTCACCCACACCTCGGGCCTTCCCCCCGTCCCCGATATATTCAAGCTCTTTGAGACGGAAGCGGAGATCGACCGGGCTAAGGCAATCGAGCATCTCTTTTCCCTCACTCCGACCGTAAAACCGGGAGCCCAGGTCATATACAGCTGCACGGGCTATATCTTTCTTGCCGAAGTGGTTAGGAAGATAACGGGCAAAAACATGGATGAGCTTTTCAGACAACTGGTTACCATTCCGGGGGAAATAGCTTCCCTTATGTTCAATCCCCTAAGAAGCAACGATAAGGAAATCAAAGAGAACATCGCCGTTACCGAATACTGCCCCTGGCGAGAAAGGTGGCTGAAAGGCGAGGTGCATGACGAGAACGCGTTCTGCCTCGACGGCATGGGAGGCAATGCAGGCTTGTTCGGAAATGCGGAAGGGGTCATGAAGCTCCTGGAGCTGTTTTCCTGCGAGGGAATGCTCAACGGTAAGCACATACTTTCCGAAGCAAGTGTACGCCTGATGACCGGGAATCAGACCCAGGGGCTTTCACCGAAACGGGCCTTCGGCTTTTTGGTACAGGATCGAGACTCTTTCGCAGGACCACTCTTTAGCAACGAAGCCTTCGGACACACAGGCTTCACGGGGACTAGCGTGTGGATGGACCCTTCCCTCGATCTGACGGTGGTACTACTGACAAACAGGGTGCATTTCGGAAGAGCTGCAACTGCCGATAAGATAAAAACATTCAGGAGAAGCCTACACTCGGCACTGGCCAGAGAATTTTCCTGAAAGGCCTCCAACGGATTCTCAGTCGAGACCAAGGCCCGCAGCCGCCGGTAGACGAATACTGCTCCCTGTATACTCCGTTCCGCCATGCTCTTTCTTTTCGGCACATAAAAGAGGCACATCAAGATCAACCATGCGAACAACGGCACGTGATGCCGCAAAATGGGCGGCAGCAGTAAGGCCTGTATGGCTTTCCATCATGGATCCCACCATGCAAAATAAACCTGCCGATTCGGCGATGGCGGCAATCTTCATGGCATTATAGATCCCTCCCGATTTCATCAGCTTGATATTGAAACCATCTGCCGCATGCATCTTCACGAGATCGATGGCATCCTTAGGAGAAAAGAGACTCTCGTCTGCAACGAGGGGAAAGGGGATTCGCTCCCTGACATAGCACATACCCTCAAAATCACGGGCAGCAACAGGCTGTTCTATAAGTTCCGGATTAATCCCCGCCCGCTCCATCCTCGCAACAAGCCCGACGGCTTCCTTCGGCGTCCATCCCTGATTCGCATCGATCCGAAGCGAAATGGAAGGCCCCACAGCATCCCTTACCGCTTTTATCCTTTCAAAGTCCCGAGCCACGTCTTTTCCCAATTTAATCTTCAAAACCGAAAAACCTTCACCCGCGGCCCTTGCACTATCTGTCGCCATCTGTTCCGGTTCATTCATGCTTATGGTGAGGTCGGTCGCAAGGCTGTCCCGTGCGCCCCCCAGAAGCCGGTAGAGCGGAGCGGAATACAGCTTACCGTATAGATCATACACTGCCATGTCGACAGCCGCTTTTGCCGAATTGTTGCCGACCATGGAGGTCTGTATCCGCTGCATGATGCCTTCGATGTTTTCGATCTCCATTCCCATGATGGCAGTCATGATATGCTCGATACCAGCGGTGATGGAACCAAAGGTATCACCGGTAATCACCGCCGTCGGTGCGGCCCCTCCCTGCCCCGAGAAAGGAGTATCACTATCGATGGTCAGAATGATATTCTCGATGGCATCCAGCCTCCTCAGCGAAGTGATAAAAGGAGTCTTCAATGCCACGGAAATCCTATCAAGCTTCCATCCGGTAATGTTCATCTGACTTCTCCCCAAAAGCTGTTTTGCCTATTCTCTATCACTGGAAGATTTTCATCAAGCTCACGGAGAGGGGGTATCTTTCTTCTCCTGCACATTGAAATGGATAACGTATATATAAGCCAAGAAAGCTGAGGGTCTCTTTTATAAAAAAAGCTGCCCGAAAATTTTTTCCAGGCAGCTTTTTTCAAGAGAGATGGAACGAATCTATCGGCTTGAGAGAGCCTTTTCCGCAAGTTCCTTAAAACGCGTGGTGGTATCGGTAGCACCGGTAACGGTATCGACCTTGGAGAGGTCCTGCGTTTCCACAAGGCTGGCGGCAAGCTGTTCGTTGGCCGCTGCAGGGGTTACACCGGTGGCAGATTCCATCTGGCTCGTATAGGTCTTGTCCTGAGACTTTAGATCACCCTTTTTATTTAATTCGTCAAACTGAACCTTCGTAATTGTATCGCCATCAAAAGTAATAGCAATCTTGGCCTTCCAGCCGTGGGCATCGAAAGCCCCCTCTTCTGCAACAGCAACATTGTCCGAAGCCTTGGGGAAGGCGGACTTCCCTCCGCATGCGGTTACAAACGTAAGAATAACAAGCATTGATCCGATCAATACGAGTGTACGCTTCATAGCATCCTCCTAGTTAGCTTTACCACTATGGTATATATTTTACGGTCTTGAATGTCAATGAGCAACGGAAAAAGGGGAAATCTACGACTGCATCTGGAAAAAAGCATGTGTTTATGCTAAAACCCTAGTCAAAGAATAGCATATGGAGTAGCGATATGGATAATTTGATATTGACTGCCGCGGAATTTGCCAAAAGCGAGGAGTCTATTGCCTTTGTCACTATCGTCGAGGTCATAGGTTCGGTTCCACAGATCCCGGGGGCAAAGATGCTTGTGGTGGACAAAGGGGATCGACATTTGACGTTTGGGACCATCGGGGGAGGAGCCTTGGAGCATATCGCCCTGGAAGAGGCTCTGGAGGCAATCCGGGAAGGAGAGGTCCGCTACTATAAAAAGGATCTGGGCAAGGACCTTAATATGGCCTGCGGTGGTAAGGTCACTTACCTTATCGAACCGCTTCAAAAGCGGAAGCAGCTTGTCATCTGCGGGGCAGGCCACATCGGCAAAGCGATCTATTCGATGACCCGCGAGTTGGATTTTAGGACGGTCCTGATCGACTCGATGGAAGAGTATGCCAACGAGGAACGCTTTCCCGGTGTGGAAAGCATTATTACCTCCTTCGACGAAAAGGTGATCGAGGATGCTCTGTCCCTTGACGACCACAGCTACATCGTCATCGTGAGCCGCGACCATACCACCGATTTTCGCCTTGCCCGCTATTTTCTAAAAAAAGAGTGGAAGTACCTTGGATTGATCGCAAGCGGAACAAAAGCGGCAAAGCTCAGAAAGGAACTCAAGCAGGAAGGCTATGAAGAAGAGAAGATAAGCAGGATGGTCAGTCCCATCGGTATACCGATCGGAGGAAGCAGTCCGGGAGAAATCGCCGTCGGAATTGTTGCTCAGCTTGTGGAGGTCATGAACCACGGGAAATAGGAATCGTTACCTTCTGCATAAGCCTGCTTAGTTGGTGTACGCCGGCGGCCTGGGAAGATAGGCTAAATAGCTGCTCCCGTTTGTCTGAGGGCCAGCGGGAGCCGGCAAGAAAGGTGACTGGGGTATCGGCAAAGACTTCGGGAAAAAGCGGAGTACTTGGTCCGACAATGACAACCTCCCGGGCGTTCCGACAATAGGAAAGAACGGTACTCACGGTATGATTTAAAAAGCTGGTACCGGTGATGCAGACAACCGAGCATTTCGGAATCAATTCAGGTTGCCTTTCAGGGGGCGATACCCCCTCATTCAGGCTATTATCAAAAATAAAGAAATCCGCGGCTTTCGGGGCCATCCGCCGCACCATAGGGGCAATGTAACCAACAATTCCAAGCACATCTCCCTCGTGAATAAGGGGAAGATCCGATGCCGTTATTCCTTGCTCTTCCGGATACATGGTCATGGCCGAAGCGGCATTGATGGTGGCAAGGGCGACATTTCGCTTTACCGAAGCCTGATGTTCCAACAGCCAGTACATCACCTTGTCGGCCTTTGCCCCAACCAAGGTTCCTGCTTCCGCCACATGATGCTCAGTCCCCGTCTTCGGCTCCTTCAACATTGCCGAAGTACCCATGGATCCGTCGTCAAGCTCCACTATGGTTACGTTATAGCCGATACAGATCGACTGTATTCTTCTCCCCTTTGCCCGTGCAGCAGCGCATTCAACCAGCGCAACTTCAATGCTCATCTCATTCATGGCGGGTATCATATCAAAGACAACAAAAATTGTAAGCTTTTCTTCATTCTGTGCAAACGATTATCCTTGACAAATCGATAAAAAAG